>Ga0256835_1000176_pt1 | contig 52187 bp, 42 predicted proteins | sample PIR30metaG_FD_185972 | JGI IMG/M metagenome (GOLD analysis project Ga0256835, IMG submission 185972) | Hydrothermal vent microbial communities from East Pacific Rise, Pacific Ocean - PIR-30 | ecosystem: Environmental > Aquatic > Marine > Hydrothermal vents | place: Pacific Ocean: East Pacific...
GCCCGGAGAACCCGGGCGGGACCGCGAGAACCGTCTCCTCGTGGTCCGGAGCCAGCGAGCAAGGAGGGACTGACCGCCCGGTCGTCCCGACGCGGCGAGCGCAGATCCGGGCCGCGAGGGGGCGGTTGTCGCGGTCCCTTGAGAAAGTAAGGAAGCGAAGAGGTGAAGAAGTCAAGACATCCCCCGCTCGCCCGGGAGCAGGGGAGCAGGGGGGCAGGGGCGAGGCTCGCAGAGTACGGCGCGCGGAGGGGCGGAGCCCCGGCGGGGTGCGCGCGACGGGACACCGGGCGCTCGCGCCCGGGTGGACCGGAGCGGGCAGACCGCAGGCGCGGCGCAGCCGCGCCCCGCGCGCCGTGACGTCATGGTCACGGGCAGGGACAGGGACAGGGACTCGGACACCGGGACGGAGGCGGTCTCGGCCACCTCCGGGTGGCTGGGCGGTGGAAGAACGGCCCAGGGCGCTGTTCCGTTCAGACTCCGGAGCGGGCCTCGAGGGTGCGGCGGGCGTCCCGGACGATCCCGGCCGGGAAGCCGGCGAACTCCAGGAGCGCGATGGCGTTGCTCCGCGTGGAAGGGCCCGGCCGGAGGGTGTAGTCGAAGGACAGACCCTCCGCCCCCACCTCCTCCGTGAAGTGACAGACCTCGTACACGCCGTCGAGCAGGTCCACGAGCTCGCCGTCGTGGGTCGCCACGAAGACCAGGTGACGCCCGTTGGCCAGGTGGCGCAGCACCCCGTATCCCCCGGCGATCCGCTCGGCCGTGTTGGTCCCCCGGAAGATCTCGTCCAGGAGGAGCAGGTGGGGTTCGCGGCTCTCCGCCGCGCTCACGATCCGGTGGACCGACTCCACCTCCGCCAGGTAGTAGCTCCGCCCCTCGATCAGGTTGTCGGCCCTCCCGATGGAGGTGATCACCCGGAGGAACGGGAGCGCATAGCCCGCGGCCAACGCCCGGTGACAGACCTGGGCCAGCACCGCGTTGACCCCGAGCGTCTTGAGGAAGGTGGTCTTGCCGGACATGTTGGAGCCGGTGATCAGGACCGCCCCCGCCCCCATGGTGAAGTCGTTGGGAACCGGCGTCTCGAGCAGGGGGTGGACCATTCCACGGACGGACCAGCCGGGGCGGGGGGCGCCGTGGTCCGGTGCACAGGAGACGCGGCGCCCGCCCAGGTACGAGGCCATGGCCCGGAGCGCATCCACCTCCCCGGCCGCGAGGAAGAGCCCCCGCAGGAGCTCGTTGTGGCGGGTGAGCACGCCGTGGACGGCCCTGTACGAGAGCACGTCCACCAGGAAGAAGATCTTCAGGTACTGGGTCAGCCCCAGCCCGTCGTCCACGAGCAACGGCGCGAGGCGGCGCCGGACCACCCCGGCCACCTGGGCGCCGTCCCGGATGCGGGCCCCCGCCGGACCGAGACGCCGGAGGTCCGGCCCCGAGAGGGCCACCACCACCGAGGCCAGGCGTGCCAGCTCACCCAGCGGCTGGTGATCGGTCCTCCGCTTGTGGAGGAAGTGCACCACCGTGTTGACGGCGAACACTCCGAGCAGGAGTGGAACGGGCAGGACACCGAGGAGGCAGCCCGCCGTGATCCCCACGGCGGTCAGGGCGAGAAGCGGAGCGGAACCCTCGAGGGACCTCAGCTCCGGCAGGGGACCCCACAGGAGGCCGGCGAGGCGCGTGGCACCCCGGTGCCCGAGCGGCCACAGCGCGAGTCCCACGCCGGTACGAAGCTCCGGATCCTCCTGGAAGCCCTCGATCACCGCCCGGCGCTCCTCCAGGCGCCGTTCCTCGAGCAGGGGCTCGCGGAGCATCGCGTACAGCACCTGGGAGCCCGGGCACGACACGGTGTGGTCCATCTCGCCGAACACCTCGTCCATGTCCAGGTCGCTCCAGGTCTGCCGGTCCAGCCTGTACGCCCCTGGAGGAGGACCGCCCTCCATCAGCTCGAAGAGCCTCCGGGCCTCCTGCACGGGTGTCGGCGCCACGGACCCCGAGCCCCAGGCGGCCTCGAGCGCGGCGGACCTCACACGGCGACGGCGGCGGGCGGCCGCCACGGACAACACCCAGCCACCGAGCGTGACACCGACGGCCACCACGACCCCCACCATCCATGGATCCACTGGCACGGCTCCTCCCCGGACGTCTGCGGTCCACACATGGTACTCCGGCACCACCAGGGAATTCCCGTAGGCCGCCTGCTCGTCCAAGGATCGCCCTCCGCGCCCGCATCCCCCAGAACGCACGACCCGACGCGGCATCGTCGCGAGGCCCACCAGACACCCGAAGCCCCCAACACGCTTCCGGCAACAGACGGCGCAGCGAGACGTGCGCCTCTCCCCATTCGCCTTTCTCCGCTCGAACCGTCACGAGGCCAGCGAGGCGCCGGCAGATGTGCGCATCCCGGCCCCTCCGCGCCCGGAGGCGTAGCCCAGCTACGTCGAGGACGCGGAGGGGCCGGAAGGCGCGCAGATGCCCGTGCATCGCTGGCCGCAGCAGGTTTGAGGGGGGAAAGGCGAATGGTTGGTGCCCAGGGACAGAATCGAACTGCCGACACGCGGATTTTCAGTCCGCTGCTCTACCATCTGAGCTACCTGGGCAACCAGGCGGGGGGATTTATAACGCAGGCCCCTCCGGCTGTCAATGGAGGGGCACGGGCAGCGCCCCGTCGAAGATCTCCTCGAGCGGCCGCACCGGCAGGTCGTCCGGAACCTCGAGCTCCAGGAGCAGCATGGCCTGGCCGTGGGTCTTGCCCTGGGCGTCGGTCTTGAGGCTGGCCGTCCCGCCCCCCCCCAGCGAGTCGTGGAGGATGAAGTTGAGGGCGTTCAGGTTGGGGACGTCGTACCGCGTGACCCCGCCCCGGCAGATCCCTGCGAAGTGACGCTCCACCCTGTCCCGGGTCAGCTCGCGCCGGAGGATCTCGAAGACCTCCGGCGAATCCGCGATGACGCCCACGTTGGAGTCGTCACCCTTGTCGCCCGACCGCGCGTGGGCGATCTGGGCCAGGTAGACCCTCTTCATCCCCTCACCTCCACGGCGTCACCCTACCACGGCGCCGTCACTCGGCGGCGGGCTCGCGCTCCCCCTCGTCCACGGGAGCCTTCACGGGGGCCGGCGGCAGGGGCAGCTTCCGTCCCATCTCCACCTTGGCCCTCAGGCGCTGCCACTCCCACTCCAGGTTCCGGCGCATGGTCTCCACGTGCTCGTCCGTGAGGTGGCGGAAGCGCCCCTGGAGCTCCAGGTACTCGCGGATGTCGGTGAAGGCGGGCTCGTGGTTGATGGTGTACCGGGTCCCGTACTCCACCTCGTAGAGGGGGAAGATCCCGGTCTCCACGGCCAGCCGGGCGATCTTGACGGAGCTCCTCTCCTCGGACTTGTGACCCGCCGGGCAGGAGATCCACAGGTGGATGAACGTGGCGCCCCTGATGCTCCTGGCCTTCTTCATCTTGCGGATGAAGTCCTCGGGGTAGGCGATGGAGGCGGTGGCGGTGTAGGGGATCCGGTGCTCCACCATGATCTCCACCATGTTCTTCTTGGGCTCCGCCTTGGGGGTCTCCACGGGCGTGGTGGTGGTCCAGGCCCCGTAGGGGGTGGCCGAGGAGCGCTGGATCCCCGTGTTCATGTACGCCTCGTTGTCGTAGCAGACGTAGATGATGTCGTCGTTCCGCTCCACCGCGCCCGACAGGGACTGGAAGCCGATGTCGAAGGTCCCGCCGTCGCCGGCCCAGGCCATGACGGTGATGTCGTCCCGTCCCTTCGCCGCCAGGGCGGCCCGGACGCCCGAGGCCGAGATGGCGGCCGTCTCGAAGGCCACCTGCAGGACCGGCACCTCGAGAGCCTGGTAGGGGTAGGAGCCGATGATCACGGCCCAGCAACAGGCCGGGATCACCACCATGGTGTCGGGACCCAGGGCCTTGAGCGCCAGCCGCATCCCCAGCGCCGCACCACAGCCCGGGCAGGCCATGTGCCCGGAGCGCATGATCTCGTGCTCCGGCAGGTGGAGGTTCCTCGGGTCGTACATCGTGAGGTCCACTGCCATCTCAGCCTCCCTCGACCATGGTCACCGCGGCCCGTTCGCGGTCCTTCACCGGCAGGACGTCCCACCAGGTGACGGGGGCCGTGATCTTCCCCGACCAGGCACCGTCCAGCATGCCGTGGAGGTCGTCCGGCGTGATGTCCCTGCCGCCCAGGCCCGCGATGATGCCGTGGAGGACCGGCTGCTCCCCGTGGGGCAGCTCGTACAGCGCCGACTTGATCTCCTGGTGGAAGATCCCGTGGTGGCCGAAGGAGCAGTTCCGGTCCAGGATGACCACCTTCTTCCGGCCGCCCAGGATGGCCCGGATCCGCTCCGCCGGGAAGGGCCGGAAGACCCTCAGCCGGAGCAGCCCCGCGGGCACCCCCGCCTCGCGGAGGGCGTCGATCACGGGGCGTGCCGTGGAGGCGGTGGTGGCCGCGGTCACCAGCACGAGCTCGGCGCCGTCCATGCGGTACTCCTCCACGAGGCCGTAGGGACGCCCGGTGAGCTCGCCCCACTCGCGGCCCACCTCCTCCCACACGCCCAGGGCCACGCCGTGCGCCAGGTCCATCTTCTCCCGGAACTCCATGTAGCGGTCCGGGAAGACCAGGTTGCCCAGCGCCGCCGGCCGCTCCATGTCCATCCTGTGGGGCAGCTCCAGGGGGGGCAGGAAGCGGTCCACCATCACCTGCTCCGGCACCTCCACGTCCTCGTAGGTGTGGGAGAGGAAGAAGGCGTCCAGCACCACCATGGTGGGCAGGAGCACCCTCTCCGAGACCTTGTAGGCCTGGACCACGGAATCCACGACCTCCTGTGAGGACTGGCAGTACACCTGCATCCAGCCCGTGTCCCGCTGGGAGAGCGTGTCGTTCTGGTCCGTCCAGATGGACCACCCGGGCGCCATGGCCCGGTTCACGTCGGCCAGCACGATGGGAAGGCGACCCCCCGCCGCCCAGTGGATGAGCTCGTGCATGAGCGCCAGCCCCTGGGCCGAGGTGGCGGTGAAGGTCCGCGCCCCCGCCGAGGCCGCCGCGATGCAGCCGGCCAGCGCCGAGTGCTCCGACTCCACCTTGATGAACTGGGCCTCGAGGCTGCCCCGGGACACCATGGAAGCGATCTCCTCGATGATGGAGGTCTGGGGAGTGATGGGGTAGGCGGAGATGACCTCGGCCCGGGCCAGCCGGACGGCCTCGGCCACGGCGCCGTTGCCCTTGAGGACCTTCCTCATGACTTCACCTCCATCAGGCTCAGTGCATCCCGCGGGCACTCCTCCACGCAGATGCCACACCCCTTGCAGTGGTCGGCGTCGATGTCGAAGCCGAAGGCGTCCCCCCGCCTCGCGATGGCCACGTCGGGGCAGAAGTAGAGACAGTTGCAGCACTCGTTGCAGGTGCCGCAGACCAGGCAGCGCCGGGCCTCGGCCACCGCCTCGGCCTCGGTGAAGCCGCCCATGACCTCGGCGAACGAGCTCCGGCGCTCCACGGGATCCAGCTCGGGGAGCTCCGGCCGCGGCACCTCGGTGAAGTAGGCCGGGTTGAGCTGCTCCACGTAGACGGTCCGGTCCAGGTTCACGGGACGGTCCCAGAGACCCTGGACGGGGGGGGCCTCGTCGGGAAGGCTCCCGCGGGTCAGCCAGGTGTGGACCACCGCCGCCACGCGCCGCCCCTCGCCCACCGCGGCGGTCACCGTGCCCGCCCCGGAGACCACGTCGCCCGCGGCGAAGACCCCCTCCTCGGGCGTGACGAGGCGCGCGTCGGCCGCGACCCGCCAGCCGTCGCGGGCGGCCTCGGGCAGGAACTCCAGGTCCGCACTCTCGCCGATGGCCGTCACCACGCCGTCCACCGGCACCACGAACTCCGACCCCTCCACGGGGACGGGCCTCCGGCGCCCGGACTCGTCGGGCTCGCCCAGCTTCATCTTCACGCACTCGAGGCCTGTCACGCGGCCGTCCTCCACCACCACTCGCGAGGGGGCGGTCAGGAAGTTGAACTCGATCCCCTCGGCCATGGCCTCGTCCACCTCGGCGGGGATGGCGGGCATCTCCAGCTTCGATCGGCGGTAGACCACCACGGGCTCCACGCCGATGCGGAGCAGCGACCGGGCCACGTCCATGGCCGTGTTGCCGCCGCCGACCACCGCCATGCGCCGCGGCAGCTCCGGCCGCTCGCCCAGCAGGATCCGCTCCAGGAGCTCCACACCGTTGAAGACGTGGGGGTGGTCCTCGCCGGGGACCCCCAGCGGCCGCGCGCGGTGGAAGCCCACCGCCACGATCACCGCGTCGAAGCGCTCCCGGAGCTCGTCCAGGCCCACGTCGCGGCCCACCCGCGTGCCGCAGGTGAAGGTCACGCCAGCGTGCTCCACCAGGGCGATCTCGCGGTCCAGGATCTCCCTGGGAAGCCGGTAGTCGGGAATGCCCGTCCGGAGGTACCCGCCGGGGGCGGGCTTGTCGTCGAGGACCTCCACCCCGTGCCCGGCCAGGGCGAGGTTGTAGGCCGCCGCGATGCCGGCGGGACCACCGCCCACAACGGCCACCTTCTTCCCGGTGGAGGGGGCGCGTTCCGGGAGGAAGGCCGGATCGAAGGACCGGTCGCCCAGGAAGCGCTCCATGGCGTGGATGGCGATGGCGCCGCCGAAGGCGTTCCGGTTGCACTCGCTCTCGCAGGGGTGGGGGCACACCCGGCCGAGGGTGGCTGGCAGGGGATTGGCGGAGCGCCACAGGCGGGCGGCAGCGTCCAGCTGCCCCCGGGCCACCAGGTCCATGGCCTTCGAGATGTCGTTGCCCGCAGGGCACAGGTGGGAGCACGCCGGGAGCTTGTCCTCGTAGGTGGGCTGGACGTACTTCCACGTCCCGGTCCTCAGGAGCTCCGTGGAGTTGTCGGAGTAGGAGGTGAGCGGGAGATCCTCGAGGTACTTGGGGTTCAGCTCCACCATGTGGTCACCTCCCGGCCGGAGCCGGCTCTGCCACCGACACCGCCACTGCCGCCGCGCGGGCGGCCTCCACGTTGGCCTCGGACTTCACCGGAACGGTGGCGCTGATGGCCTCGGCGATGGCCTCGAGGCCCACCAGGCCCGTGAACGCCGAGAACGCGCCCAGGATGGCCGTGTTGACGATGGGGGCCGTGATGGAGCCCAGGCGATGCTCCGCGGCGATGCGGGACGCGTCCACGGTGGCCAGCCGGTACGGCCCGAGGTGGGCGAAGTCCTCCGGGGGGTGGGAGCTGTTCACCAGGATCCAGCCCCCCTCCTTCAGCCCCTGGGTGACGTCCACCAGCTTCTGCAGGATCAGCGACTGGTCCAGGACGATGAGCCCGTCCGGCTCGTAGATCTCCGTGCGGACCAGGATCGGCTCCGTGTCCAGGCGGACGAAGGCGGCCACGGGCGCCCCCCGCCGCTCCGAACCGAAGGACGGGAACGCCTGGACGTGCTTCCCCTCGCGAAAGGCGGCCTCCGCGAGGATCTGAGAGGCGATCACCGTCCCCTGTCCCCCCCGGCCATGGATCCGGATCTCGATCATCCTCCCCTCCCTTCTGCACCGCCCAATTTATGTGAACCCTTTCACGAACGCAAGAACGCGGCCGCCCTCCGGGGCGTCAGTTCACGCCGTCCCCCGACGCCTCGGCGATCCGCCGCAGGGCGCACTCGGCGTAGCCCGGGCACCGCCGGCAGACCGCGTCGTCCGCAAACCCGAACTCCGAGGGCGCGCAGATGGTGACGGACGGATCCTTCGCCGCCTCCAGCTCGGCCAGGAGCTCCCGGTCCTCGGCGGTGGGCTCTCCCCCACCCTCCAGGCAGGCCACCAGGTCCCGCACCTGGGGGTCCCACGCCAGGTTCCGGCGCTCCGCCAGCGCCTCTCTCGCCACGGCCACGGCCGTGCCCTTCGCCTGCTTTACCTTGAAGGCCATCTTGCGGCGGGAGGGCAGGCGGCGGGTGACCAGGAAGAACACGTAGCCCGCGGACATCCCGACGGCATTGGCGATCCCACCCAGCAACCCCAGGCGGGCGAAGCTCGAGTAGACCAGGAAGCCGCCCCCGAGGATGGCCAGCCATTTCACCTTCACCGGCAGGATGAAGAAGAGCAGGAGCTCCATGTCGGGCGAGAGGGTGGCGAAGGTGAACAGCAGGGAGGTCTGGAGGAAGATGTCCCCCGCGAGCGGCTGGCCGAAGAGCACCGCGGTTCCCGCGGCGCCCAGCACCGACACCAGCCAGAACAGGAGGAAACGCGGGGAACCCCACGCCTCCTCCAGGGGCCGGCCCATGATCCACAGGATCAGCATGGAGAAGAAGAAGCCGATCATGCCCCCGTGGAGGAACTGGAAGGTCAGCACGGTCCAGGGCCGGGCCAGGACCTGGCCCGGCCAGAGCATGAGCGCCATCCGGCTCTCGGGCGACGTCGTGGTCAGGAAGTAGATCGCGAAGTGCGCGAAGATCAGGCCTTCGGTCAGGTGCCACTGCTCACGCCGCATCATCGTCTCCCCAGTCTCCGTTCCATCTCCTCCTGGCTCAGCCGGAGCACGATGGGCCTCCCGTGGGGGCAGCGGTGCGGATTCTCCGTCCGCGCCAGGTCCTCGAGCAGGGCGCGCTGCTCCGCCGGCGTGAGGGGGTGGTTGATCTTGATGGCCGCCCGGCAGGAGAGCCCCGCCGCCAGTTCCTCCTCGAGCTCCTCGGCCACCCGCTCGGGGACCCCGTCCAGGGCCGTGGCCCGTTCCAGGAGCTCGCGGAGAAGCCCCTCCACCGCCTCCCGGTCCACTCCCACCGGCACGGCGCTCACCCGGACCGTCTCCTCCCCGAAGGGGTCCGCCTCGATGCCCACCCGGGCCAGCAGCTCCCGGACCCGGGGCACCGCCCTGGCCAGGGCCCCGTCCAGCTCCACCAGCAGCGGCTCCAGGAGCCGCTGGGAAGGGGTCTCCGCCCCCTCCAGCTGCCGCCGGATCCGGTCGTAGAGCACCCGCTCGTGGGCCACGTGCTGGTCCACGATCACCAGTCCCCACCGGTCCTCCAGGAGGAGGAAGGAGTTCCGGTACTGCCCGATGAGCCGCCCGAAGGGCGTGTCGGCGGGCCCCGGCCGGGCACCCGCGGTGTGGAGGCTCCCGGTCTCCCCCCGGGGCGGAACCTCCCCGGGGGGGACCTCGGCCACCCCGCCTCCTTCCCCGCGGGGGGTGCCGTAGACGGGGTGGTCGAAGAGCGCAGGGGGACCGTCGGCTCCGGACCCGGAGGGGGCACCGGGAGAGGCGCCCCCGTCCGCGGGGATTGCGGCCGGCCCCTCCAGCCGGTTCACGGGAACGTGGCCGCGGACCGCCGCCACCCCTGCCCGCAGGGCCCGCTCCACCGCCGCGAACACGGTGCGGGACCGGGCGAAGCGCACCTCGGTCTTGGCGGGGTGGACGTTCACGTCCACCTCCTCGGGCGGCAGCTCCACCGCCAGGACCACGCGGGCGCCCCCGAGACCGCCGCCGGCCTCCCGGAGCACCCGGAACACCGCCCCGACCAGGAGCCGGTCCCGCACCGGGCGGCCGTTCACCAGCAGGGTCAGGGTGGGCCGTCCCCCCGGCCTCCCCGGGGCCAGCAGGCCGAAGGCCGACACGGAGCCCGCCTGCTCGGAGAAGCGCCGGGGAGGCTCGCCGCCCCGGCGCCGGTCCAGGTCGGAGAAGCGCGCCGCCATGTCCGGGGCGGGCGGCGCCTCCAGGAGCGTCCGCCCGCCGTGGCGCAGCACGAAGCCCACGTCGGGCCGGGCCAGCGCCGCCGCCGTCACCGTCTCCTGGGCGTGCCGCAGCTCGGTCTCCGGAGCGTGGAGGAACTTCCTCCGGGCCGGCGTGTTGAAGAACAGGTCGCGAACCTCCACCGTGGTCCCGCGGGGGCGGGCCACGGGCTCCGCACCGAGGAGCCGCCCGCCCTCCACGGTCACCCTGACGCCACCCTCCGCCGGGTCGGCCGAGGTGGTCAGCGCGAAGCGCGACACCGCCGCGATGGAGGGCAGCGCCTCGCCCCGGAAGCCCAGGGTGGCGATACGGTCCAGGTCCCCGTGGCCGGAGATCTTGGAGGTGGCATGGCGCTCGAGCGCCAGGAGGGCGTCGTCGGCGTCCATGCCACAGCCGTCGTCCTCCACCCGCACCAGCGACCGCCCCCCCTGCGAGAGCTCCACCACGATCCGGGTGGCCCCGGCGTCCAGGGAGTTCTCCACCAGCTCCTTCACCACCGAGGCGGGCCGCTCCACGACCTCGCCCGCGGCAATCCGGTTGACCAGACGGTCCGGCAGCACCTGGATGCGCGACACCCGCACATGATAGTGCAGGCGGAGGGGGAGCGGTACGGAACGTTCCCCCTGCGGGGGCCGGTCACTCGAACACGGAGAGATCGGGTTCGGAGTCCGGCGTCACCACCCGGTCGGGATCGGCCAGGTCCTCCTTGATGAGCAGGTCCATGAGCAGGTCACGGACGCCGCCGCGCCCCTTCTCGCGGAACTTCCGCTTCACCTGGGCGGGCTTGAGCTCGATGCCCGTCATGTGCTTCAGGTACTGGCAGAACACCCGCGGCCGGGAGAGGAAGCTCACCACCAGGAGGAGGAGCAGCAGGACCACGGCACCGATGGCCCCCAGCACGAAGATATCCTGGCGCCCCAGCTCCAGCATCTCGAAGCTCATCTCTCCTCCTCCGTCGCGTCGTCCGATCCGTCGAGCGTGTGCGTCGCGTCCACCTCGTCGAAGTATTCCGGGGGCACCAGGACCTCCCGTCCCCTGGCCCCGTTGAGCGGCCCCACGAGACCCTGCTCCTCCATCATATCCAGGAGCCGGGCCGAACGGGTATACCCCAGATGGAGCCGCCTCTGGATGAAGCTGGCCGAGGCCTTCCGGGTGGTCACCACCAGCCGGGCCGCCTGCTCGTACATGGGGTCGGTCAGCTCCTCGCCCTCACCCCCGCCACCACCCCCGCGGCCCCGCCGATCGGAGCCCCCCAGGGGCGGATGGGAGAGGATCTTCCGCTGGTAGTCCGGCTTGCCGAAGCGCTTGATGAACCGGACCACGGTGGCGATCTCCTTCTCGGTCACCAGCGGCCCGTGGAGCCTCTTGAGCACCGAGCTGCCGGGCGGCAGGAACAGCATGTCGCCACGGCCCAGCAGGTGCTCCGCGCCCATGGCGTCCAGGATGGTCCGGGAGTCGAACTTGGAGCGCACCTTGAAGGCGATCCTGCAGGTGAAGTTGGCCTTGATGATGCCCGTGAGGATGTCCACCGAGGGCCGCTGCGTCGCACAGATCAGGTGAACCCCCACGGCCCGGGCCTTCTGGGCCAGGCGGGTGATGGACTCCTCCACGGCCCTGCCCGAGGTGAGCATCAGGTCGGCCAGCTCGTCGATGATGATGACCACGTAGGGCAGGGGTTCCGGACGGGACATCTCGTCCTCGTCCTCGAAGGGGGCCCGCTGCTCCAGGATCTTCCTGAACTGGGCGGGGTCCCTCACCAGCCGGTTGTACTGGTCCAGGTTCCGGACCCCCAGGCCCGCCAGCATCTTGTACCGGGCCTCCATCTCGGACACGGCCCACGCCAGGGCGTTGGCAGCCTTCTTGGGGTCGGTGATGATGGGCGTGAGCAGGTGGGGGATGTCCGCGTAGACCCCGAGCTCCACCATCTTCGGGTCCACGAAGATGAACTTCACCTCATCGGGACGTGCCTTGAAGAGGATGGACATGATCATGGCGTTGAGCCCCACCGACTTGCCCGACCCGGTGAATCCCCCGATGAGCAGATGGGGCATCCTCTGGAGATCCGCGTAGAAGGGGGTTCCGTGGATGTCCACGCCCAGGCTCAGCGTCAGGAGCGAGGTGGCGTTCCGGAACTCGTCGGTGTCCAGCATCTGGGAGAGGCGGATCACCTCGGGGTCGGGGTTGGGCACCTCGATCCCCACGGTGGCCCGGCCCGGGATCCGCTCGATGCGGACCGACTCGGTCCGGAGCGCCAGTGCCAGGTCCTCCGCCAGGTTCTGGACCGAGGCGATCTTGACGCCGGAGTCCAGGCGGAACTCGTAGGTGGTGATCACGGGGCCCGTCCGGATGTTCACCACCTCGCCCCGGACCCGGAACTCGTGGCACTTCTCCACGATCCGCTGCCCCAGCTCCAGGAGCATGGTGGGATCCCGGCGGACTCCCTCCTCCGGGGGATCCAGGAAGGACAGGCGCGGCAGCGCGTAGCTCTCCAGGTCCTCCACGAAGTCGAACTCCTCCTGGAGCACCGGGGCCTTCGCGGGGGCCTTCTTCCGCTTCCTCTCGGCCGGCTTCTTCCGGATGCGGCGGGCACTGCTCGATGGCGCGGGAGCCTCCGCCTCCGGGCTCCCATCCTCCTCCACAACCCTCCGGATGATCCGGAAGCGGCCCTTCCCCTCGAGCTCCTTCACCGTCAGCGTTCCGTCCGCCAGCCCTTCCTCCTCCATGCGCTGGAGCTGGCGTTCCAGGACCCGTTGCTGCGCCTTCTGCCGCTCGGCCTCACGCCTCCGGCGCGAGCGTTCCCGGCTCCTGGACTCCACACCGTGCCGGAACCTGTCCGTGATTCCCCGGATCAACTCGGCCGCCGAGGCCCCGGAGACCAGGATGGCCCCGACGATGAGGAGGAAGGCGAGCAGGACCAGCCGGCCCACCGGTCCGGCGAAGCCCAGGAGGAGATCGTCCACGGCCCGGCCGATGAAGCCGCCGCACGACACCACGCCACCCCGCCACGGGATGTCGGCGCACAGGAGGTTCGCGAAGCCCGGGAGGGCCACCAGGAGCAGCATCCAGCCCGCCACGGTGAACCTGGGCCTGCTCAGCTCCACGCCCCGGATCTGCTTCCACCCCAGCACCCCGAGGAGGAAGGGCACCACCAGGGCCAGCAGGCCGAAGGGTCCCAGCAACGCCGCCGACAGGGTCGCGCCCAGCCAGCCGGCGAGGTTCACGGGGGTCTCGCGGAGCGACGAGACATGGAAGGGGCTGGGGTCCATGGGGCTGTGGGAGAGCAACGCCACCAGCAGGAGGACCGCCACCACGAGCAGGCTCACCCCCACGATGTCGCGGATCACGGTGCCCTTCACAGGACGCCCCCCAGGTGCAGCGCCAGGACCAGGCCCCCGAGGGGAAGGCAGTACCACCCGAACCTGTGGAAGACCCTCGCGGTCAGCGTCCTCAGGACCACGGTGAGCGCGACGTACCCGGAGACGCCCGCGACCACGCCCCCCACCAGGCAGGCGCCCCAGAAGACCGGCCCCAGGCTCGCCAGCTCGCCACGCGCCCCCGCCACCTCCAGCACGGTGGCCCCGGCGATGGCGGGCACCGCCAGCAGGAAGGAGAACCTGGCCGCCCAGGCGCGGTCGAGCCCCATGCCCAGGCCCGCCGCGATGGTGATGCCCGAGCGGGAGATGCCCGGGAAGATCGCGAGGCCCTGGACGAGGCCCACCGCCGCCGCCTGTCCCCACCCCGTCTCCAGCTCCCGGGTCCCGCCCCCCGCGAGCCACCGCGTGGACAGCACCACCACGCCGGTCACCACCAGGAAGGCACCGATCCAGCCCGGCCGCGAGAAGGCGGCCTCGGCCAGGTCGCGGAGCGGAAAGGCCGGGAGCGCGGTGGCCACGGTCCCCAGTCCGAGCAGCGCCAGGAGCCTCAGTCCGGAACGGGTCCGGAACCAGGCCATCAGCTCCCTCCGCTCGAACCACACCACGGCCGCCGCGGTACCCAGGTGGAGCGTGGCATCAAAGACCACCCCCGGCTGGTGGAAGCCCGGGATCAGCGCCTGGGCCAGCGCCAGGTGCCCGGACGAGGACACCGGCAGGAACTCCGTGACGCCCTGCAGGAGCCCGAGCAACGCGGCATGCCACCAGCTCACGGCCGGCTTCCCGCGGAACGGGACCCCTCGGGTCTCAGGAGACTCGACCACTGGTTCAATTCCACCACTCCCCAGGGCATGGTATCACCCCGCCGGACGCCCCCGGCGGAGCCCCGTCACTTCCATGAGCTTCACGGGAAGCCCCCGGCGGCGCCATGCAGCGACGGGATCCGGGCCTCCCGGGGTTCCCTCCGGCGCCCACCGGAACCCTCCCGCCTCGTGGAGCAGGATCCGCGGCGGGGCGCCATCCGGTGGCACCGCGGAATGGGGGATCTCCGTGACCACCCCGTCCCGGAGATCCGGCACCCGGCAGGACGGTGGTCATCGACCGCGGATCCGACGCCCGGCACCTGCAGGTGGGCCACCAGCACCGGGAAGGTGCCCACCGCCGCGACGGCGGCGGCCTGCCGCGTCATGGGCCCACTCCAGCCAGCGCCACCCACCCCTCCAGCGGGACCGTGGCGGGGCGGGCGCCCGGGTCGAGGCCGGCGTCCTCGATGGCTCCCGCATCCACCAGGGGCTTCAGGGCGTTGGCCAGCGTCTTCCGCGGCCGTGTCAGGGCGTGGCGGGCGAGCCGGAAGGCCGCCTCGAGCCGCTCCCGGTCGAAGGCCGGCGGTGCGGGCTCCAGCACGATCACGCTGGAGACCACCCTGGGCCGCGGCCGGAACGCTCCGGGGGGCACGGAGAAGGCGATCCGGGCATCCCGGGTCCACGCCGCGCGCTCCAGGGCCAGCAGGCCATGGGCCCGCTCCCCCGGCCGCGCCACCACGCGTTCCGCCACCTCCCTCTGGAGCATCACCACCACCCGGCGGAACAGGTCGTGACGGGGGAGCAGCCGCCTCAGGATGGGCGTGCCCACCGAGTAGGGGAGGTTGGCCGCCACCTGCCACGGGGCCTCCTCCCCGAGCAGGGGCTCCAGGGGCTCCGTGAGGGCGTCGGCATGGTGGATCTCCAGTCCCCGGCCCTCCAGCTCTTCGAGGCCGGCGAGCAGCCCTTCGTCCAGCTCCAGGGCCAGGACCCGGGGGAAGCGCTCCAGGAGCTCCACGGTGAGCACCCCCCGCCCCGGACCGATCTCCAGCACCCTGGGCGGCTCGTGGTCGAGGAGGGCGGCGATCCTCCGGACCACCCCCCGGTCCACCAGGAAGTTCTGCCCGAGCCGCTGCCTCCGGCTCCGCCCCATCATCCCCCTCCGGGGGGACCCCCCCGGCCGGAAGCTCCCCGCACCCCCCTCACGGGCGGCACGCCCGGGCCAGGGGCGCCACGAAGGTCTGGACCACCTCGGCCAGCCGGTCGCTGTCGCCCACCACCGCGATCCGGTCCACGATGGCCGAACCGACCACCACGCCGTGCGCCAGCCGCGCGACCCGCGCCACCTGCCGGGGCGTGGAGATGCCGAAGCCCACCGCCACGGGCAGCTTCGTGAGCTTGCGGGCCGTCCGGATGGAGGCCTCCAGCTCGGGGGCCAGGTCGGCACGGGCGCCCGTCACCCCGGCCCGGGACACCAGGTAGAGGAACCCCCTCCCCCTGCGGGCCGCCGTCTTGATCCGCTCCCGGCTGGAGGTCGGTGCCGCCAGCGGGACCACGTCCAGGCCGGCGGCCCCGAGGGCGGGTCCGAAGAGCTCCAGCTCCTCCACGGGAACGTCGGTGAAGAGCACGCCGTCGGCCCCGGCGGCCCGGGCGTCACGGGCGAACTCCTCGACCCCGTAGGCCAGGACGGGGTTGGCGTAGGTGAAGAGCACGATGGGGATGTCCTCCCCGCGGGACCGGATGGCGGCCACGGTCTCCAGCACGCCCCGGGGGGTCGTCCCCGAGGCCAGGGCCCGCTCGGCCGCCGCCTGGTTGGAGGGCCCGTCGGCGATGGGGTCGGAGCAGGGGATTCCCAGCTCCACGAGGTCGGCCCCCCCGCGGCGGAGCGCCTGCACCACCTCCACCGTCCGGTCCAGCGTGGGGTCCCCAGCCGTGACATAGGCGATGAACGCCGCCCGGCGCTCCTTCCTGGCCCGGGTGAAGGCCTCCGAGATCCGGCTCATGGCGCCCTCCCTTCCACCCTCGCCACCTCCTCCAGGTCCTTGTCGCCCCGGCCGGAGAGGTTCACCAGGATGTTGGCCTTCAGCGGCATGGCCGGCGCCACCTGGGCGGCGTAGGCCACGGCGTGGGCGGATTCCAGTGCGGGGATGATCCCCTCGGTCTCCGAGAGCATCCGGAAGGCCTCCAGGGCCTCGGCGTCGCTCACCTTGGTGTAGCTCACCCGTCCCGCGTCCCGCCACATGGCGTGCTCCGGGCCCACCGCCGGGTAGTCCATGCCGGCCGAGATGGAGTGGGTGGGCTGGATCTGCCCGTGGGCGTCCTGCAGGAGCCAGGTGTAGGTGCCGTGCAGCACGCCCGGCGAGCCACCCCCCGCGAAGCGCGCCGCGTGCTCCCCCGCGCCCTCGCCGCGGCCCCCGGCCTCCACGCCCACCAGGCGCACCCGCTCGTGGGCGATGAAGGCCGAGAAGATCCCGGCGGCGTTGGAGCCGCCCCCGACGCACGCCACCACCAGGTCCGGAAGCCCCCGGGTCTGCTTCCGGAACTGGGAGAAGACCTCCTGGCCGATCACCGACTGGAACTCCCGGACGATCATGGGGAAGGGGTGCGGACCCAGCACCGAGCCCAGGACGTAGTGGGTGGTCCGGACGTTGGTGACCCAGTCCCTGAGCGCCTCGTTGATGGCGTCCTTGAGGGTCCTGGAACCCGAGTCCACCGGCACCACCTCGGCGCCCATGAGCTCCATCCGGTCCACGTTGGGCCGCTGCCGCCGCATGTCCTCCACGCCCATGTAGACACGGCACTCGAGCCCCAGGAGGGCGGCCACCGTGGCCACCGCCACGCCGTGCTGTCCGGCCCCGGTCTCGGCGATCACCCGGGACTTCCCCATCTGGCGGGCCAGGAGCGCCTGGCCCAGGGCGTTGTTGATCTTGTGGGAGCCCGTGTGGCACAGGTCCTCCCGCTTGAGCCAGATCTGCGCCCCGCCCAGGCGCGCGGACAGGCGCCGCGCCCGGAAGAGCGGCGTGGGCCGCCCGGCGAAGGTGGCCTGCAGCTCCGCCAGGCGCGCGCCGAAGGTCCGGTCCTTGCGGGCCCTCACGAAGGCCCGCTCCAGCTCGGCCAGCGGGGCCATGAGCGTCTCGGGCACGAAGACGCCGCCGTACGCCCCGTAGTACCCCCGTCTGTCCGGTCCGGTCTTCATGGATCCTCCCCGGGGCCCGAGGCCCCGTCCCCTCTGGGGGCGGATTCCCGATTCTACCGCGCCCCTCCCCCGGGCGCCGCCGCCCGGGCTGCCGCCACGAAGGCCGCCACGCGGTCCGGGTCCTTGACGCCGGGACGCGCCTCCACGCCGCCGGACACGTCCACCAGCGCCGGACGCCACGCCGCCACCGCCGCCGCCACGTTCTCGGGCCGCAGCCCCCCGGCGAGGCCGAAGCGGACACCCTCCGGTCGGCCCCTGGCGAGCGCCGGGTCCGCGGCGACGCCGTCGCCCGCACCGGGGTCCAGCAACGGCAGGCACAGGGTGCCGAGCCGTTCCACGCGCCCCCAGTGCACGCCACCCGCCACGGGTACGCGCCGCAGCACCCCGCTCCCGAGCCGCCCGATCCAGGCGTCGGGCTCGGAACCGTGGAGCTGGACACGGTCCAGATCCAGCTCCCGCCGGACCTCCATGATCCACTCCAGGGGCTGGTCCCGGAACACGCCCACGGTGGCCACGCCCCGGAGCTCCCGGACCCAGCGGACCTCCTCCGGGGTCACGGCCCGCGGGGTTCCCGGCACGAAGACGAAGCCCAGCAGGTCCGCCCCGGCGGCCACGGCCGCCTCGGCATCGCCGGGGCGCGTGATCCCGCAGATCTTCACCAGGAGGGGGTCCCCCACGACCGGCCTCACCCCAGGAGGCCCCGGACGGCGGCCTCCGGATCCTCCGACCGCACCAGGTGCTCGCCCACCAGGAAGGCCTCGTAGCCCGCGGCGTGGAGACGCCGGAGGTCCTCCCGGCCGCGGACCCCACTCTCGGCCACGCGGACGCGGTCCGGGGGGATGGCCGCGGCCAGGGACGCCACGCGGCCGAGATCCAGCTCGAAGGTGGCCAGGTCGCGGGCGTTGACCCCGAGGACCGGCGCACCCGAGGCCACCGCGGGAGCCGGGTCCTCGTCGGCGAAGATCTCCAGGAGCACCTCGAGGCCCAGCTCCCGTGCCAGGTCCAGGAGGTGGCGAAGCCGGTCCGGTGTCAGGATCCTCTGGATCAGGAGCACGGCGTCCGCACCCAGGAGCACGGACTCGAACAGCTGACACGGCTCCACGATGAAGTCCTTGCGGAGGACCGGCAGGGCCACCGCCTCCCGGACCGCGCCGATCCAGGCCGGGTCGCCGCCGAAGAAGGCGGGCTCGGTGACCACGGAGATCGCCGCGGCACCGCCGGCCTCGTAGGCCAGGGCGAGCTCCACGGGATCGAAGGGCTCCCGCAGCACCCCGGCCGAGGGCGAGGCGTGCTTGGCCTCGGCGATGAGGGAGGGGCCGGGGGCCGAGAGCGCCAGCTGGAGCGAACGGGTGTCGCCCGCCGCCCTGCGGCGGGCCGCCGCGGCGCGGGCCCGCTCCTCCAGGTCCGGTGGCGCGGGATCCGCGGCCAGCCGGCGGACCACGTCCGCCACGATCCGGTCGAGGATGTCAGCCACGGTCCGCCAGCTCCTGCGACTCCCGCGCCAGGGTCTCCAGCAGCGCACCGGCCGCACCCGACGCCAGGACCTCGCGCGCGGTCTCGAGGCCCTCCCGCAGGCCGGCGGCCGCGCCGGCCACGTGGAGTGCGGCCCCGGCGTTGAGGGCGACGGCCTCGGCCGCGGCGGACCGCTCCCCGGCCAGCACCTCCCGCAGGCGGCGGAGGTTGTGCTCCACGTCCCCTCCCGCCAGCGACTCCGGATCCGGAGCGTGGATCCCCAGCTCCTCCGGGTCCACCGTCCGGCGCCCGGCGATCCGTCCCTCGCGGACCTCGACCACGTCGGTGGGCGCGGCGATGGAGAGCTCGTCCAGGCCGTCGCGGGAGTGGACCACCAGGGCGTGGACGGCCCCGAGCTCCGCCAGGGCGCCCGCCACGAGCTCCTGGACGCCGGAACCCCAGACGCCCAGGACCTGGCGCCCGGCCCCCGCCGGGTTGGCCAGGGGGCCCAGGAGGTTGAAGGTGGTGCGGACCCGCAGCGTGCGGCGGACCGGCATCACGGCCCCCATGGCCGGGTGGAACGCCGGGGCGAAGAGGAAGGCGATGCCCGGCCCCTCCACCAGGCCGGCCAGGGCCTCCGGGGGGAGGTCCAGGCGGACGCCGGCGGCCTCCAGCACGTCGGCCGAGCCGCAGCGGGAGGAGACCGAACGGTTCCCGTGCTTGGCCACGGGGACCCCGGCGGCCGCCGCCACCAGGGCGGCCGCCGTGGAGATGTTGAGGGTGCCGCCCCCGTCGCCCCCGGTGCCGCAGGTGTCCACGGCCGACTCCGGATCGCGAACCGGCACGGGCACCGCCCTCCGCCGCAGGACGCGGGCCGCGGCCGCCAGCTCCTCGCCGGTCTCGCCCTTGGCCCTGAGGACCACCAGGAAGCCGGCCTGCCAGACCGGGTCCAGCTCCCCGTCCATGAGTGCCTCGAAGACGGACTCCACCGCGGCGGCCCCGATGTCCCGTCCCTCCATCAGGTCGGCCAGGATCCTCCGGCGCTCCTCCGGACCGGCGCTCACGGGCGGGCCTCCGCGAGCACGGACCGGTCCACCGGCACGCCCGCCAGCTCGAGGAAGTTGGCCAGGAGGGCCATGCCGTCCCGTGTCAGGTAGGACTCGGGGTGGAACTGCACGGCGTGGTGGGGCCGCTGCCGGTGGGAAAGCCCCATGACGAGGCCGTCGTCCGTCCAGGCCGTCACCTCGAGATCCTCCGGGAGCGTCTCGCGGTCCACCACCAGGGAGTGGTAGCGGGTGGCCACCATGGGATCGGGGAGGCCCCGGAAGAGGCCCTCCCCCACGTGGCGGATTGCCGAGGTCTTGCCGTGGACGGGCTCCGGGGCCCGGACGATCCGCCCGCCGTGGACCATGGCCAGGGCCTGGTGGCCCAGGCAGATCCCCAGGAGCGGGACCCCGGCCGCCCGCTCCACGAGCTCCGGCGTGACGCCGGCGTCCTCCGGCCGGCCGGGCCCCGGCGAGACCACGATGGCGCGGGGCCGGCGGGCCAGGAGCCCGTCCACGGTGTCGGCGTCGTTGCGGACCACCTCCAGGGCCTCGTCCGTCAGCTGCGCGATCTCCTGCACCAGGTTCCAGGTGAAGGAGTCGTAGTTGTCGACCATCAGGATCATGGGCGCCCCCCGGAGGCCCGCTCGGCCATGGCCACCGCCTCCACCAGGGCCCGGGCCTTGCTGGCGCACTCGGCCAGCTCCCGCTCCGGGAGCGAGTCGAAGACGATCCCGGCCCCCGCCTGGACCTGGACGGTGCCGCCGCGCTCCACCAGGGTCCGGATGGCGATGCAGGTGTCCAGGTCGCCGTTGACGTTCCTGTAGCCCACGGCGCCGCCGTAGACGCCGCGTCGCTGCTCCTCGAGGCCATCGATGATCTCCATGGCGCGGACCTTGGGCGCGCCGCTCAGGGTTCCCGCCGGGAAGCAGGCCAGGAGGGCGTCCCAGGCGTCGCGTCCCTCGCCGAGCTCGCCGGCCACCTCGCTGACCAGGTGCATCACGTGGCTGTAGCGCTCGATCTCCATCTCCCGGACCACCCGGACCGTTCCCGGGCGGGCCACCCGTCCCACGTCGTTGCGGCCCAGGTCCACCAGCATGGTGTGCTCGGCCCGCTCCTTGGGATCGGCCCGGAGCTCGGCCTCCAGGCGGGCGTCCTCCGCCGGGCTCGCCCCCCGGGGCCGGGTGCCGGCGATGGGGCAGGTGGCCACCCGCCCGTTCCGGACGCGGACCAGCATCTCCGGGCTGGCGCCGAGGATCCGTGCCTGGCCCGTGTCCATGAGGAACATGTAGGGCGAGGGGTTGGTCAGCCGCAGCATGCGGTAGATGTCCGCCGCCGCGGCGCGGGGGACCCGCCGCCACCGGCGGGAGAGCACCACCTGGAAGATGTCGCCCGCCAGGATGTGCTCCCGGGCCGTGGCGACGGCATCGAGGAAGCGGTCCTCTGCCGGCGCGGAGCTCCAGCCCTCCCACGGGTCGGCCGGGGGGGCCGGGATGGCGTGGGGCGGCATCTCCCGGCCCGCCGCCGTCACCGCCCGGCGCAGCGCCTCGAGCCGCGCCACCGCGCGGTCCCAGGCTGCCGCGGGTCCGTCGTGGGTGCGGGCCGCGGCCACCAGGAGCAGCCGCTGCCGTGCGCGGTCCACGGCCACCACCCCGTCGTAGAGGCCGAACCAGGCCTCCGGGAGGCCGTCCTCGTCACGGCAGGTGTCGGGGATCCGCTCCACCAGGCGCACGGCGTCGTAACCCAGGTACCCCACGGCCCCGCCGGCGAAGGGCGGGGTGCCCTCCACGGCGGCCACGCGGCCCCAGTCGGTGGCCGCCCGGAGCACCTCCCGGGGGTCGCCGGGCCGGAGCTCGCCGTCCACGAAGGCCCGGCCGCCCCGGAGCTCCACGATCCCCACGGGATCCACACCCACGAAGGTGTAGCGCGCCGCCCGCTCGCCGCCCTCCACGCTCTCCAGGAGGAAGGCGTTGCGTCCCCGGGCCGCCAGGCGCTGCCACACCGCGAAGGGCGTCACCGCGTCGGCCGTCAGCTCCACCCTGAGCGGCACCACGTCGTGGTCCCGGGCCAGGGCGAGGAACTCGTCTCGGGAGGGTATCGTCCGCACGGCCAGACCTCCAGGAACCCGTATTCTCCCCCAGAGGCCGTCCTCCGTCCAGCCTCCCATCGTGTAGAATCCTGCGTCTGGAGGGCACATGGAGCGTCCCGTCATCACCATCGCCGAACTCCCGGACCACGAGGGCCGCGATGTCACCATCCGGGGCTGGGTCTACAACTGGAGGAAGAAGGGCAAGATCCGCTTCGTGATCCTGCGGGACGGCTTCGGCTACCTCCAGTGCGTGGTCTTCCGTCCCGAGGTGGACGAGACCGTCTGGGAGGCCGCCGTGGCCCTCACCCAGGAGTCCTCCGTGGAGATCACCGGCACCGTGGTGGCGGACGAACGCGCTCCGGGGGGCTTCGAGCTCAAGGTGTCGGGCATCGTCCCCGTGCAGGTCGCGCCGGAGTACCCCCTGGGCAAGAAGGAGCACGGGGTCGACTTCCTCCTCAACCACCGGCACCTGTGGCTGCGGTCCAGGCGCCAGCACGCCATCCTGAGGGTCCGCGCCGAGCTCGAGCAGGCCATCCGGGACTTCTTCCACTCCCGCCGCTACACCCTCATCGACTCGCCCATCCTGACGCCCGCCGCCTGCGAGGGGACCTCCACACTGTTCGAGACCGACTACTTCGGCGACAGGGCCTACCTCTCCCAGTCGGGCCAGCTCTACCTGGAACCCGCGGCGGCGGCCTTCGGGAAGGTCTACTGCTTCGGGCCCACCTTCCGGGCCGAGAAGTCCAAGACCCGCCGCCACCTCACCGAGTTCTGGATGGTGGAGCCCGAGGTGGCCTGGTTGCGCTTCGACGGCCTGCTGGACCTCATCGAGGAGTTCATGACGGAGATCGTCTCCCGGGTGCTGGACCGCTGCGCCGAGGACCTGGACCGGCTGGAGCGCGACATCTCGCTGCTCGAACCCGCCACCCGGAGGCCCTACCCCCGCATGGACTACGCCGACGCCATCGCCGCCCTGGCCGAGCGCGGGCACCCCGCCGAGTTCGGGGACGACTTCGGCGGCGACGAGGAGACCGTCCTGGCCTCCCTCCACGACCGGCCCGTGATGGTCACCCGCTACCCGGCGCACATCAAGGCCTTCTACATGCAGCCCGACGCCGACGACCCCACCCGGGCCCTGGCGGTGGACGTGCTGGCGCCCGAGGGCTACGGCGAGATCATCGGCGGGTCCGAGCGGATCGACTCCCACGAGCTCCTCGAGCGGCGCATCGCCGAGCACGGCCTCCCCAGGGAGGCCTTCGAGTGGTACCTGGACGTGCGGCGCTACGGCAGCTTCCCCCACTCGGGTTTCGGCATGGGTATCGAGCGCTGCACCGCCTGGCTCTGCGGCATCCACCACGCCAGGGAGGCCATTCCCTACCCCAGGACCATCAACAGGCTGTATCCGTAGCCCGGGTGTCGGCGGCGGTGCCGGGGTCAGGAGATGGCCTCGGGGGCGGGAGCCTGCTCCGGTGGGGTACCCACGGGAGCCATCTCGCCGATCATCTCCCGGAGGACGCTGCCCAGCCGCGTGATCCCCTCCCTGATGCGCTCCTCCGGCATGGCCGAGTAGTTCAGGCGCATGGTGTTCTGGTTGCCGCCACTGGGGAAGAATGGCCCGCCGGGGACGAAGGCCACCCCCAGCTCCAGCGAGCGCTCCAGGACCCTCGCGGCATCGAGCCCCTCGGGCAGGACCACCCAGAAGAACATGCCGCCCTGGGGAACATTCCAGCTCACGCCGGGAGGAAACTCCTCCTCCATGGTACGGAGCATCACGTCCCGCCGCTTCCGGTAGAGCTCGGCGATCCCGCGGATGTCGGCGTCCAGGTCGAAGTGCTCCAGGTAGGTGGCGATCTGCCGCTGACCGAGGGTGGAGGTGTGGAGATCCACGCCCTGCTTGACCATCACGAACTTCTCCCGGAGCTCCAGGGGCGCCGCCAGCCAGCCGATGCGGAGCCCCGGACAGAAGATCTTGGAGAAGGTCCCCAGGAACACCACGATCCCCTCGGTGTCCAGCGAGATGAGGGAGGGGACCTGTTCTCCCTCGAAGCGAATCTCCCCGTAGGGGCTGTCCTCGAGCACCGGGATCCCGTGGCGGACCATGAGCTCGAGAAACGCCTCCCGGCGCTCGAGCGACCAGGTGCGCCCCGTGGGATTCTGGAACTCGGGCACCACGTAGGCCAGCTTCACGGATCCCTCGCGCTCCAGGATGCGCTCGAGCTCGGGGATGATCATGCCGTCCTCGTCGGTGGGCACCTCCACGAAGCGCGGCTCGTAGCCCTTGAAGGCGTTGATGGCCCCCAGGTAGGTGGGGCTCTCGCACAGGATCACGTCCCCGGGATCCAGGAAGATCCTGGCCGCCAGGTCCAGCCCCTGCTGGGACCCGGAGGTGATGAGGACGTTGTCCGCCCCGATCTCCGCGCCCACCAGACGGTTCATGCGGTCCGCGATGGCCTGCCGGAGGGAGGGATCCCCCTCCGTGGTGGAGTACTGGAGGGCCCGGTACCCGTCCCGTTCGAACACGAGCCGGGTCATCTCGTCCACGCGATCCACCGGGAAGAGCTCGGCCGCCGGGAGGCCTCCCGCAAAGGAGATCATGCCGGGCCTCTGGGTCAGCTTCAGGATCTCGCGGATCTCCGAGGTCCTCATCCCGCTCATGCGTCGTGCCCAACGAAACTCCATTTCCGGTCCTCCTTGATCTCGTTCAGACGATGGGGGTGTCCCCACCGCCGTGCGGTTCGTCGTGCCCCCGTTGGCACCGGCCCGGACCAGGGAGCTGGCGAGACGCGACACGCCCTCCCTGGTCCGGTCCACCGACGGGAAGGAGAATTTTCAGCCGCGCGTGGACCCCCTCGGGCTTCTCCACGAAGCAGGCCCGCCCCCGCAGGTACGGCCACCCCCTCGTCGTCGGCGGCGGTCAGCAGCCGCCCCCACTCCAGGTGGCCGGGCAGGCAGCTCCAGATGAAGGATCCTCCGGAAGCCCGGCGCCAGCAGGTCGCTCCCACTCCGTGGCCACCACCACCGTCCCCCGACCCACATGGGCATCCACGAGGCCCAGATCTTGAGCCCGCGGTACGCCACCACCACGGCGGACCGGCTGATCCCGAGGTCCCCGACGAGCCTCTGCTCCGGAGGGAGCCGGGAGCCGGACGGAAGCGTGTCGGCCTCGATGAGCTCACGGACTCGCTCCACGATCTGCCGGAGGAGCGGGAAAGGGCTCGAACGGTCCAGGGTGAGTTGCAGCATGGCCTCCTGCCATCCAGTGAGAGTCATTCCCACGATTGGACGACCTCGTCCTCCAATATCGCACCAAAATCCGGCAGTGACAACCACCGGTGATCGTCGAGAACCAGCAGGTACCAGGTATCATGGTCACTCCGTGAAACGAATCGTTTCCTTCTCATGGATGTTCCGTCCGGGAGGACCGGATGGCGACCCCCGGTCGGGAGGCCGGGGGAATCGGACCGTCCTCATCGCAACAACGATGCTCGTCGCGGCGATCCTTCCCCGGCCCACGGCCGCGGGCACGCCGGGGGCCATGGACGACCCCTTCGATCACACCACATGGTCGTTCCGCGTGTTCCGCGACTCCGACGGGCTCCCCCAGAACACCATTCAGGCAGTCACCCGTGGCCCGGACGGTCGCCTCTGGGTCGGGACCCAGGATGGCGCCGCCGTCTACGACGGGCAGAGCTGGACCACGGTGGACATGCCGGGCCGCCTGCGCTCGAACTTCGTGAGAGCCATCGTCGGAGGGAGCGACGGGAGCCTCTGGTTCGGAACACGGGCGGCAGGCCTCTACCGCCTCCACGACGGCACGTGGACGGCACAGCCGGAGCTGTGCCGCCTGGCCCGGTGCGAGAGGGTGAATGCCCTGCTGGAGACGGTGGATACGGATGGCCTCTCCACGATCTGGGCCGGCACCCACGGTGGGGGCCTCGGCCGCTTCCGGAACGGGGCATGGCAGCTGTTCACCACGGCAGACGGTCTCCCCTCCGATACGGTGTGGGCACTGTTCTCCATGCCGGGCACGGATGGTCGATCCGTCCTCTGGGTGGGCACCGAGAAGGGCGTGGCCCGCCTCGACCCCGGAGCCGACCGGTTCGGCGTGGAGGAGGACGGCCCCCGGGCCTCGGTGAACAGCTTCACGTCGACCACTGTCAGCACCGGGAAACGGATTCTCTGGGCGGGAACCTACGGCTCGGGCCTGGCCCGCAGGGACGGGAACGGCTGGACGCTGATCACCGCGCGCAGGGGCCTGCCCGACAACCACATCACGAGCCTGGCCACGACCACCGGCGTCACCGAGGGGCCCGTGGTCTGGGCCGGCACCGACGGCGGGGGGCTGGCGCGGCTGGTTCACGGCCGGATCGATGTCATCTCCACCCGTGAGGGGCTTCCCTCCGACGCGATCTACAGCCTCTACTCCATGGGTTCCGCCGACGACCCCGAGCTCCTGTGGGTCGGAACGCGGAACGGCGGGCTCGCCCAGCTCGTGGAGGGCACCTGGCGGAAGGTCCGGGTCCCCTCATCGCTCCCCTTCGTGCCGGTCAACGCCCTCCTCGAGACCCGGGGCACCGACGGACAGCCCATCCTGTGGGTCGGAACCGACACCCAGGGGCTGTGGCGGCTCCACCGCGGGCGCTGGAGGAGCTTCACCCGGTCCTCCGGAACACTCCCGTCGGACACGGTCCAGTGCCTCCTGGAGGGGCGGGACACGGACGGTGGCCGTCCCCTCTGGATCGGGACACGGAACGGTGGGCTGGTACGGTACAGCAACGGACGCTGGAAGATCTTCTCCACCGTCGACGGGTCCCTGCCCAACGACATGGTCCAGGCCCTTCTCGAGACGCAGGACGACGCCGGGAAGATGTCGCTGTGGGTCGGCACCCGCGGGGGGCTGGCCCGCCTCGAGAAGGGACTCTGGTCCCATCTGGACACCTCGGACGGCCTTCCCCACGCCTCCGTGACGGCACTCCTCGAGACCCGCGACGCCGACGGGACGCCCGTCCTCTGGGTGGGTACGGCCGGGGGGCTGGCCGAGCTTCGCAACGGGTCGTGGCACACCTGGGACCTCGGCCGGGGACTGCTGAACATCTCGGTCCAGAACCTCATGGAGCGGGTGGACGCAAGCGGCCGGAGAACCCTCTGGGTGGGGACCGACGGAGGCGGTGTCGGCGTGCTGTCCCTCGACGGGGAGCGGGGGCGGGTCCTCTTCACGCTCACCGACACCAGCGAGCCGGCCCTCCCCAACAACGTGGTCTACGGGATGGTCGAGGACACGGCGGGGCGGATCTACATCCTCACCAACCGTGGGGTGGCCCGCCTCACCCCCACGGACGGGGACGGCCGGCGCCCGGGATCGTTCACGTCCTTCCTCTTCAACACCCACGACGGCCTTCCGCTCAACGAGGGGAACCGTGGGGCCGTGATGCGCGACCCCAGGGGGCGCATCTGGGTCGGCACGGTCGGCGGGGCCGCGGTGTTCGACCCCTCCCGCGAGCGGCTGGACCGGACGGCGGACCCCCTCCTGCTGGAGGCCACGCTCCTCTCCCGCAACGTTCCCCTCCAGCCGGGAGCCAGACTCCCCCACGACGGGAACCACGTCCTGTTCCACTTCGCCCTCCTCTCCTTCCACGATGAGGACCTGACGAGGTACCGGACCCGCCTGGTGGGGCTCGACGAGGGGCCCTCCCCCTGGATGCCACAGAGCCGCCGTGAGTACAGGACCCTGCCCGCCGGCGCCTACCGCTTCCAGGTCTGGGGGCGCGACGCCGCGGGGAACGTCACCGGTCCCGTGGAGCACGCCTTCTCGGTGGCCCCGGCCCCGTGGCTCACCTGGTGGGCCTTCCTCGCGTACGCTCTCCTCTCCGTCCTCGCCGTGGTCCTGATCCTCCGGCTGCGGCTCCGGGCCCACAGGGCCCGGGAACGGGAGCTGGAGGCCTTGGTCGCCTCCAGGACCCGTCGTCTCCAGGAGGCCAACGAGCTCCTGGTGGAGCTCTCCCACGCCGACTCCCTCACCGGGGTGGGCAACCGGCGGCGCTTCGACGGGCTCGTGGACATGGAGTGCCGGCGGGCGACCCGCACGGGCCGGCCGCTCTCCCTGATCCTCGCGGACATCGACCTCTTCAAGCCCTTCAACGACAACCTCGGCCACCAGCGGGGCGACGAGTGCATCCGGCGGGTGGCCGCCACGCTCGCGGACTCACTGCCCCGGGCCGGCGATTCCATCTGCCGCTACGGTGGGGACGAGTTCGCCGTCCTGCTGCCCGGTACGGACCTGGAGGGCGCACTGCTCGTGGCGGAGCAGCTCCGGAAGGCCGTGGAGGCCCTTCGCATCCCACGTGGGGGCTCCGCGGTCTCCTTCGTCACCATCAGCTGTGGCGTCGGGACGCTGGACGATCTCTCGGCACCGGACGGGGCCTCGCGCGACCTGGTGGACATGGCCGATCGCGGGCTCTACCTGGCCAAGGAACGGGGCCGGAACTGCGTGGCCCCGGGGACCGCCCATCGCGAGTGACGCACCCCGGCCACGGGAGCCGGATCAGCCGCCTCGACCTTCATGGCCGCCCTCCGGGACGCCCTGGACCGACCCTGCCGTCTCATCCGGGATCGATCTGGTGGTCCCGCAGGTCACGGACGCGGTCGCGAAGGCGGGCGGCCTCCTCGAAGTCCAGCCGGCGGGCGGCCTCGCGCATGCGCTTCTCCATCTCGGCGATGAGCCGGTGGAGGGACGCCCCGTCGGCGGGGATCTCGCCGGCGGCGGGCTCGGCCACCAGCGAGGGCCGTCCCCCCGGCTCGAGATAGTCCAGGTTGCTCATGGCCACCAGGGGGCTGGCCACGTCCTTGACGATGGTGCGGGGCTCGATGCCGTGCTCCGCGTTGTACGCCGCCTGGATGCGCCGGCGCCGCTCCGTCTCCCGGATGGCCCGCTCCATGGAACCGGTGACCCGGTCCGCGTAGAGGATGGCCCGGCCCTCCACGTTCCGCGCAGCCCGGCCGATGGTCTGGATCAGCGAGGTCTCCGAGCGGAGGAAACCCTCCTGGTCGGCGTCCAGGATGGCCACCAGGGAGACCTCGGGGAGATCGAGCCCCTCCCGGAGCAGGTTGATCCCGATGAGCACGTCGAACTCGCCGCGCCGGAGGCCGGCCAGGATGGCCGTGCGCTCCAGGGTGTGCACCTCGGAGTGGAGGTAGCGCACACGGATGCCGAGCTCCGCCATGTAGACCGTGAGGTCCTCGGCCATCCGCTTGGTGAGCGTGGTGACCAGCACGCGCTCCCCCCGCTCCACCGTGCGCCGGACCTCCTCCAGGAGGTCGTCCACCTGGCCGGACGCCGGCCGTACCTCCACGGCGGGGTCCAGGAGGCCCGTGGGGCGGATGAGCTGCTCCACCACCTCGCCGCCGCACACCTCCAGCTCCCGGGGACCCGGCGTGGCGGAGACGAAGACCACCTGGTTGAGCCGTTCCACGAACTCCTCGAAGGTGAGCGGGCGGTTGTCCAGGGCCGAGGGCAGGCGGAAGCCGTGCTCCACCAGGGTCTGCTTGCGCGACCGGTCGCCGTGGTACATGCCCCGGACCTGGGGCACGGTGACGTGGGACTCGTCGATGATCATGAGGAAATCGCGGGGAAAGTAGTCCAGGAGGGTGGGTGGCGGCTCGCCGGGCTGCCGGCCCGTCAGGTGCCGGGAGTAGTTCTCGATGCCCTGGCAGTAGCCCAGCTCCGTGAGCATCTCCAAATCGAAGAGGGTGCGCTGGGCCAGGCGCTGGGCCTCAAGGACCCTGCCCGCGGCCTTGAACTCCGCGAGCCGTTCGTCCAGCTCCGCCCGGATGCCCTCCACCGCCGCCAGGAGACGCTCCCGGGGCGTCACGTAGTGCGTCCGGGGGTAGAGCGGCAGGCGGTCCAGGCTCTCCACCACCGCCCCCCGCACCGGGTCGATGCGCTGGACCGACTCCACCTCGTCGCCCCAGAACGAGACCCGCACCGCCGTGTCCTCGTAGGGCGGCCAGACCTCCAGCACGTCCCCCCGCACCCGGAACGAGCCGGGGGCCAGGTCCAGGTTGGTCCGCTGGTACTGCATCCGCGCCAGCTGGCGGAGCAGCTCCTCCAGCGGGTACGCCTCCCCCACCTCGAAGAGCTGCATCATGCCGAAGTAGGCCTCGGGCGAGCCCAGGCCGTAGATGCAGCTCACCGAGGCCACGATGATCACGTCCCGCCGTTCGAAGAGCGACCGGGTGGCCGCCAGCCGGAGGCGGTCGATCTCCTCGTTGATGTCCGTCTCCTTCTCGATGTAGGTGTCGGTGGTGGGAACGTAGGCCTCGGGCTGGTAGTAGTCGTAGTAGGAGACGAAGTACTCCACGGCGTTGTGGGGGAAGAAGGCCGAGAACTCCTGGTAGAGCTGGGCCGCCAGCGTCTTGTTGTGGGAGAGGATGAGCGTCGGACGGTTGGTGGCCTCGATGAGCCGGGCCATGGTGAAGGTCTTCCCCGAACCGGTGACCCCCAGCAGGGTCTGCCAGGCCACCCCGGACTCCACGCCGTCCACCAGGCGCTCGATGGCCGCCCCCTGGTCCCCGGCGGGCTCGAAGGGCGCCTCCAGCCTGAAGCGCGGGCTCATGGCCGCTCCCCGGGCTCCTCCTCCGGAGGTGCGGCCGTCCGGAGGAAGGCCTGGATGGACCCCATCTCCTCCAGCGTGACCCGACCGTCCTCCAGCGCCGCCCCCACCCGCTGGATGAACTCGCCCGACAGGCGGTTGGCCCCTGCCGGGTCCTCCCCGATCCGGGCGAAGAACCGGTCCATGTCCTCCTCGAGGGCCCGGCGGGCGGCCCCGTCCACCCCGGAGGGGAGGTTCCTCTCGAGCTTCAGCCGGGCCCGGATGGTGACCCACCGGACACCCCGGTCGAGGAAGAGGAAGCTGCCCAGGAGCACGGCCGTCAGCACCACCACGAGCGCCAGGCAGCCCACGGTGGCCCAGCGGCCGCACCCCCTGCGGTCCCTGAGGTCCCCCCGGACCTCCGGCAGCTCCGGCAGCTCCGGCACCCCCGGCCGCGGGACGCTCATCCCTCCTCCAGGTAGGTGTAGCCGTCCAGGCCCTGCTGGTAGAAGTGGACCAGCTGGCGGCCCTCGCGCACGGTCAGGCGGCCCTCGCGCACCGCCCTCTCCACGTCCCGGCGGATGGTGACCAGGAGGCGGTCGGGGTCGAACTGGACGTAGCCCAGCACCTCCCGCACGGTGTCCCCCTCGATGTAGTCCTCGATGGTCCAGCGGCCCTCGCCGTCCAGGCCCACGTGGACGGCGTGGGTATCGCCCAGCAGGTTGTGGAGGTCGCCCAGGATCTCCTGGTAGGCCCCCACCAGGAACGCCCCGAGGTAGTAGGGCTCCCCCTCGCGGAGCGCATGGAGACGGAGCGTGGTGGGGTCCTCCTCCCCGCTGACGTACCGGGTGACCTTGCCCTCGGAATCGCAGGTGATGTCCGCCAGGATCGCCCGCCGCGCCGGTTCCTCGTCCAGCCGCTGGATGGGCAGGATGGGGAAGAGCTGGCCGATGGCCCAGCTGTCCGGCAGGGACTGGAAGATGGAGAAGTTCCCGAAGTAGATGTCCGACAGCTGGGCCTCCAGGCCCGCGAGCTCCTCCGGAGGCTCCTCCGAATCCCCCAGGCGTTCCAGGGCCCGGAGGCCCACGGACCAGTACAGGCGTTCCGCCAGGCTCCGTTCCTCGAGGCTCATGTACCCCAGGTTGAACAGCGAGAGGGCCTCCTCGTAGGCCTGGACCGCGTCGTGGAGCGCCTCCTCCACGCTGCCCCCGGCCACGAGCTCGAGGGCGTCGGCAAGATCGTGCACCGGGCGGGAAAGCCCTCCACGCCCGCCGACCTCCCGCGGCACCCCGGCCCCGGGCGGGATCTGGAAGGAGGCGAAGCTCGTGGTCCCGAGCACGTCGAAGACCAGCACGGAGTGGTAGGCCACCAGGGCCCGGCCCGACTCGGAGATGATCGTGGGGTGCGGCAGGCCCGCATCGTCGCAGACGGTGCCCACCCGGTGCACCACGTCTCCGGCGTACTCCTCCAGCGTGTAGTTCACGGAGGATTCGGTGCCCGTCTGGGTCCCGTCGTAGTCCACGCCGAGCCCCCCACCCACGTCCAGGTACCTCAGGCCGGCCCCGAGTCGGCAGAGCTCCCTGTAGACGTGGGCCAGCTCGTTGATGGCGTTCTTGATGCTCCGGATGTCCACGATCTGGCTGCCCACGTGGCAGTGCAGGAGCTGGAGGCAGTCGGTCATGCCGCACTCCCGCAGCCTCCCCATGAGGTCCAGCAGCTCGGCGATGTGCAGGCCGAACTTGGAGCGCTGGCCGCCCGAGTCCTCCCACCGCCCGGCCCCCCGGGACGAGAGCTTCACCCGGACACCGATGGTGGGCCGCACACCGTAGCGGCGGGCGTGGTGGATGATCAGCTCGAGCTCGGAGAACTTCTCCACCACCGGGATGATGGTCCGGCCCAGCTTCGAGGCGAGGACCACCGTCTCGATGAATTCGCTGTCCTTGAAGCCGTTGCACACGATGGGGCGCCCGTTCCCGTCGGAGCCGGTGACCCCCAGGACCGCGAGCAGCTCGGGCTTCGAGCCCACCTCCAGGCCGAAGCCGTACCGCTTCCCGAACCGGAGGATCTCCTCCACCACCTGGCGCTGCTGGTTCACCTTGATGGGGTAGACGCAGCGGTAGTCCCCGCGGTACCCGTGCTCCTCCATGGCCGCGGCGAAGGCCTCCGCCAGCGAGCGGATCCTCCGGTCAAGCACGTCCCGGAACCGCAGCAGGACCGGGGTGGGAATCCCCCGCTCACGAAGCCCCTCCACCACCTCCAGGAGGTCCACCCCCCCATTGCCCTCTCCGGGAAGGACGGTCACGCGGCCGGCCTCGTTGACCGCGAAGTACCCCTTGCCCCAGTCCCCGATCCCGTAGAGCCGGGCGGCATCCCGGGGCGACCATCCCCCAGGCCGGGCGGACCCGCCGCGTGCGGTGCCTCGATCCTTCATCGGGCCATTGTACGGAAAACCCGCTGCCGTGTGCGGGAGGGAGCCCTGGCCCCCTCAGGCGGGTCCGCAGCCCAGCCCCCCCTGCTCCACCAGGGCCGCCAGGGACTCCACCGCACGGGGATCCCACCAGCCCCTCTCGAAGGTCTCGGCTCGCAGGATCTCCAGCGCCTCGGCCACCGGCAGGGCCTCCCGGTAGCACCGCTCGTTGGTCAGCGCGTCGAAGATGTCCACCACCTGGAAGACCCGGGCCAGGTGCGGGATCTCGTTGCCGGCCAGACCGTCGGGGTATCCCGTGCCATCCAGCTTCTCGTGATGATGGCGGATGATGGGCAGGACCGGCCTCAGGGTCCGCAACGGCGAACAGATGTCCACACCGATCTCCACATGGCCTCTCATGATGGACCACTCACTCTCCGTCAGGGGGCCTTGTTTGAGAAGAACGGCGTCCGGGATTCCGATCTTGCCGATGTCGTGGAGGTACCCCGCCCTCCGGAGTGTCTGCAGGGAATCGTCGTCCAGATCCAGATGACGACCGAGTTCCACGGCAGCCCTGGCGAGGCGATCACAGTGCTCTCCCGTGCTCTCGTCCCTGGCCTCGATCGTACGCGCGATGGAGAAGAGGATCCTCTCCGCCGAGTCCAGGTCCTGGGTGAGCCGCCTGAACCCCACCAGATTCCTGACCCGAACCTCCAGGTCCGTGAGGTCACACGGCTTGGACAGGAAGTCCGTGGCACCGGCATCGAGCCCCTTGATCCTGTCCTCCCGGCCCTTTCGACCGGTGAGGAACACCACCGGAATCAGCTGGGCCTCCTCGGTCGCCTTGAGCCGCCGGCATACCTCGTAGCCGTCCATGCCCGGCATCTGCACGTCGAGAAGGATGACGTCGGGTTGCCGCTCGCGGGCCAGCATCAGGGCCGTCTCGCCATCCAGGGCCTGCCACACCTCGTACCCCAGCAACCCCAGCGTGTCGGCCAGCGCCTCGAGCACCTCGGGGTCATCATCGACCGCGAGTACTGTACCCCTGCTCATCATCGGTCATGGTTCCCGGTGACCACGATATCACTGCCGATGGAATCATTCCTCCCGCGTACCGTCGGACGGTCGCTCGGACCACCTTCGCACAACATCACCCTCAGCTTCCTGGACCCTGCTGCGCCAGGAGCCAGCCCTCGGGATCCACCTCCACCTCGGCCCCCGGGGGAATGGCCATCTCCCCGCGCCCTCCCGGCATCGCCACCCTCTGGACCCGGCTGCCCACGCCGATCGGGATGGGCATCTCGAAGGCCGGGTCGTCCCACCCGAGCACGATCCGCTCCCCGGCCCCCTCGGGGTGGCGCTCCAGCGACCAGCGCGGCAGCTCGGCCCGCCTCAGGTAGCGGTCCCAGAACCAGCCCAGGTCCCGCCCGGACGCCTCCTCCACGAAGGCCGTGAAGTCCTCCGTGGCCACGTGCCGGCAGGCGAAGCGCGGGTCGTTGGGAAAGTCGTGGAGGACCTGGAGGACCAGGTCGTCCCCCAGGAGCCACCGGAGCGTGTGGAGGACCCAGGCCCCCTTGGCGTAGATGTCCCCGGTGTAGGCCTGGATGGAGTCCAGGTCGCGACCCTGGACGATGGGCTTCGAGTTCCGGATCCTGCGGCGGAGTCTGGCCATGTAGTCCAGGTAGCGGTTCCGCCCCAGCGTGTCCTCCACGTAGAGCGCCTCCGCGTAGGTGGCGAGGCCCTCGTGGAGCCAGAAGTCCGCCCAGTCCGCCACGGTGATCTTGTTGCCCCACCACTCGTGGGCCGTCTCGTGGAGCAGGATGGTGTCGAACCCGAACTCGTTGTCCGTGAAATCGTCCCCGTAGGCCACCAGCGTCTGGTGCTCCATCCCCAGGTAGGGCGCCTCCACGACCCAGTACTTGTCGTCCAGGAAGGGGTACTCGCCGAAGTGCCTCCCGAGGACCTCCAGGATCCGCGGTGCCTGCTCCCAGAGCGTCCGGGCCTTCGCCTCGTGCTCGGGCAGCGCCCAGAAGAGGATGGGCACGTTCAGCGTCCCGTCCACCCCGTGGTACCGCTCCTCCACCGGGACGTGGGGGCCGATGTTCACGGTGACGTTGTAGTTGTTGATGGGGTAGGACACCCTCCAGCGGCTGGTGGTGGTGCCGTCGCCGTTGTCACGGCTCCCCAGCGGTCTCCCGTTGGACAGGCCCACGAGCTCCGACGGCACGGTCAGGAGGATCTCCATGCCCCGGTCCGGGTTGTCAGAGGGGTGGTCCTTGCACGGCCACCAGATGTCGCCCCCGTCCTCCTGGCACGCCACGCCGACCCACGGCTGTCCGCCCGGCGTCTCCTCCCAGACGAAGCCGCCGATCCACGGGGCCTTCAGCGCCACCTTGGGGCGGCCCCCGTAGCGGATGGTCACGCGGTGGAGCTCACCCGGAGCCCACGGCCTTCCCAGGGGAACACGGATCCTGCCGTCCCTGTGGCTGAAGCCCATCCCCTCGCCGTCCACCGTCACCTCCCGGACCTCCAGGCGGTCGTCCAGGTCGATGACGAAGGTCTCCAGGCGTTCCACGGCCCGCGTCGAGGTCTCCACCACGCCCGCCACCGCCTCCTCGGCGGGCACCACGGTCACGTCCAGGAGGACGTGCTCCACGTCGTAGGCCGCCATCTCCGGCAGGATGGGGCCTCCCGAGGCCGTCCTCTGGGACCGCACGTAAAGGTGGAGCCCCACGCCGGCGAGCACCAGCACCAGGGCGGCCGCCGCCAGGAACCACGATGCGATCTTGATCCAGCGTTTCATGCTCCCAGCATACGACGAACCCCGCCCCCGGGTTGCGCCGCTTCGGGAGGCTCCCCATGGGCTACAATTCCCCGAGCCGGCGCGACGGGACGGCCTCCGGTCCGCCGGCAACGAAGGGAGCACGGACCATGCAGCATCACCCCGAGATCCTCGGTCCCCCGGGAACCCTCCTGGTGATCATCGACGTCCAGGAGCGGATCAACGCCGTCATGGCGGACCAGGTCCACCTTCCCAGGATCACCGTCCTCCACCGGGCCTTCACGACCCTGGGCCTGCCGGTGCTCGTGACCGAGCAGTACCCGAAGGGCCTCGGCCCCACCGTGCCCGAGCTGGCGCGGCTCCTGGACGCTCCTCCCCTGGTGAAGGACACCTTCTCCTGCGCCCGGGACGAGGCCTTCCTGGGCGCACTGGAGAGACACCGGCCCCATCGGGTCGTGGTCACCGGCATCGAGGCCCACGTGTGCGTCGCCCAGACCGTCCTGGACCTCCTCCACGCCGGGTACCAGGTCCAGGTCCCCCACGATGCCGTCCGTTCCCGCCGGAAGGCCGACATGAAGTGGGCCCTCCGGCGACTCCATGCCGCGGGGGCGGTGGTCACGTCCACCGAGTCCGCCCTCTTCGAGCTCCTGGACAGCTGCACGTCGCCCCACTTCAAGGCGGTCTCGGCGCTCGTCAAGGAGCTGCCGGTGGGGAAGGGTCAGGGGGCCAGGACGTGAGGAGCTGAGGAGGCAGGGGCGCTGGGGCGTACGGGGGCACGGGCACGGGCACGGTCACGGCCAGGGGCACGGCCACGGCCACGGCCACGGTCAGGGTCACGGACGGGGTCGGGGTCGGGGTCCGGGCCGCGGACACCTCCGCTCCGACTGGAAGCGCCTCATTCGTTTCACGTTTCACCTTTCACGTTTCACGAGGCCCAGGGGACGGATAGCGGCGACGGGGACACGGTCACGGTCACGGCCACGGACGGGGTCGGGGTCACGGTCACGGCCACGGACGGGGTCGGGGTCGGGGTCAGGGCCACGGACACCTCCGCTCCGACTGGAGGCGCCTCGTTCGTTTCACGTTTCACCTTTCACGTTTCACGAACGGGCGGGGGGGCGGCGCGCCACACCCCCGCTCCCCGCCGGACCGACGGGCAACCTTCAGCTCTTCACTTCTCCACTTCCCGACCTCCCCACCACGCCGCGTGTCCGGTCAATACCGGAGCAGCGCCGCCATGGAACCGACCTTCGACAGCATCTCGGCCGCGGGCCCGTCCACGACCTCCACCCGGCCGCTGGTCTCCAGGACCGCCCTGTTGAGACGGTCCACGAAGTGGGGCACGCCCTCCAGGCTCCCGTCGCAGTACCGGCAGGTGGCCTCGTCACCCACGGTGAGGGCCCCGCAGTTGCGACACTCACGCCCCTCGAGCGTGAACCCGTTGACATAGAACAGCTTCCAGACCCGCCCCTCGTTGACGGCGTCCACCACCGCCGCGGCCCCCGACACCGCCTTGCCGCTGGCGTGGAGCTCCGACAGCAGGCCCTCCACCATCTCCACCTCCTGCTGCCGCTCCATCTCCTCCTGGACCTCGGCCACACGGGCCTGCACCTCCGCGGCCGGGGCGGTCACCGGCATGGCGATGGTCTTGACCAGCTTGCCGTGGAGACGGCGCGGCAGGAGCCTGGCCACCTGGGCGGCCGCCTCCTGGGGCCCCCCCACGATCAGGCGGTCGAAGGGCACCCGGAGCGAGAGGTCGTGGAGCGCGTCCACCACCCGCTTGGCGTGCAGGGCCACCTCCTGGTCGTGGTGCCGCTGGAACCGTTTCTGGGACCACCACTGGTCGGTGCCGGTGGTCTGGGTCCGGGTTCCCGTGGCGGAGATCAGGTCGCTGTGCTCCACCAGCTCGCCCAGGTACGACGTGAAGATGCGAGCCCTCTTCTTGTCCGTCAGCACCACGGCGTACCGTTCGTACTCGTCCAGCGCCTCCAGGACGGGCCGCAGGTAGGCCCCCCGGCGCCAGTGGATCGACGGCGTCATGCGGACCCTGATCTGGTGGACCTCCTCCACCCCGTTCGGGGTGTGGACCACCACCAGCGCCGTCCTTCCCTGGGGCTCCAGGTTCCGGACCAGCTCCAGGGCCTTCGAGGAGGCCTGCTGGAGCTCCGCGTCGTCCCCCTGTCGAGCCCTGAGCTCCTTGACCATGGCCTCGGCCTGGGTCACGTAGCCCCTGTTCCTGTTGGCCTGGTGGGTCTGGTCGATGTCCACGTAGAGCGTGAGCGTCGGAACCTCACCGTCGGTCAGTCGATGCAGCCGCCTGAGAACCGCTCGATCCAGCATGTCCACCTCCAGTCTCGCTGTCCACTCTCCACTCCAGAATATAGGATCCGGGTCCGGGAATCCGCCAGACGGTGGGAGTCCGGTGCTTCCGGTCACCCCGGCCGGACCGGTGGCGGCGGTCCCGCAGACCCTCCTGCCCGTGATTCGCCACCGGCGCGGCGCCGGTCAGGTCCCGTGCAGCTGCCGGTACCGCTGGAGCAGGATGCCCGCCGCCACGGCCACGTTGAGTGACTCCACCCCGCGTTCCAGCGGAATGGTCACCGTGCCGTCGGCCGCCTCCACCAGCGCGGGATCCAGCCCCTGCCCCTCCGAACCCAGCAGGAGCAGGGAGGGGTCGCGCGGCGTCCACGCCTCCAGGGGAACGCCTCCCGGAGCGGCGGCCCAGACCTCGCCACCCGCCTCCCTGACGGCCGCCGCGGCCTCCACCGCCGGAACCCCCGTGCACGGCACCAGGCGGAACACCGCACCGGCCGAGCCCCTCACGGCGGCCGGGGCGAAGGGATCGGCGCATCCCGGCGTCAGGAACACCGCACGGGCACCCAGCGCCGCCGCACACCGGACCACGGCACCCACGTTCCCGGGATCCTGGACACGGTCCAGCACGACACCGGGCCCCCGTCCCGCGGTCCAGGACACCGCTTCCGGCTCGGTCACCACCGCCAGGACGCCCTGGGGGTGCCTCGTGGGAGCGATCCCCTCCAGTGCGCCGTCGGCCACGACCCAGGCACCGTGGGCCGCCGCGGCCAGCCTCGTTCCCGCCGGCGAGAGAGCAAGCGTCTCTTCCAGATAGAGCTCCTCCAGCGGGACGCTCCAGCGGTGCAGGTCCTCCACGATCCGCCGCCCGTCCACCACCACCAGGCCGGACTCCCGCCTCCGGGCCAGCCGCCGCAGTCGCTTCATCCGCTCGCCGTGCCGTCCCAGCCGTTCCACGAGCACCTCCGGGGTCAGCTGCGGCGGGCCACGCGGAGGAACGCCTCCTCCGCACGGTAGGAGGACCGGACGAAGGGGCCGGCGATGACCTCCAGGCCGAGGGCCGTGCCGGCGTCCTCCAGCTCCGCCATCTCCTCCGGGGTCCAGTAGCGCCGGACCTCCACCTGCGCGGGGGTGGGCCTGAGGTATTGCCCGATGGTGACCACCTGGCACCCCGCCCCGGCCAGGTCGTGCAGCACGGAGAGCACCTCCTCCTCCGTCTCGCCCAGGCCCACCATGAGGCCGGACTTGCGGACGATCTCCGGGGCCCTGGCGGCCACCCGTGCGATGACCTCAAGCGCCCAGCGGTAGCGGCCCGACCGGCGGACCTCCCGGTAGAGGCGGGGCACCGTCTCCACGTTGTGGTTGTAGACCTCGGGTCCCGCGTCGATGATGGCGTCCACGTGGGCCATCTCCCCGCGGAAGTCGGGCGTCAGCACCTCGACGGTGGGCGGCTCCGGCAGGCGCCGGAGGGCCGCGAGGCAGGCCACGAAGGCGCCGACTCCACCGTCCGGGAGGTCGTCCCGGTCCACCGCCGTGATCACCACGTGCCCGAGGCCCATCCGCCTGGCGGTGGCCGCCAGCTGCTCCGGCTCGTCGGGATCCAGGGAATCGGGCCGGCCGTGGGTGATGGAGCAGTAGGCGCAGTTCCTGGTGCAGGTTCGCCCGTTGATCAGGAAGGTGGCCGTGCCCCGCCCGAAGCACTCGCTCCGGTTGGGGCAGCGGGCCTCCTCGCAGACCGTGGCCAGCCCCCCCTCCCGGAGGCTCCGCCGCATCGCGTGGAGGTCCGCGAGCCGCAGCTTGCGCTCGCGGATCCACTCGGGCAGCAGGGGACCCGGCGCCCGCCCGCCGAAGCTCATTCGTTCACGATCCACGCATCGGGGAAACCCGAGGCCCGCATCCGCTGCATCACCCGATGGGCCGATTCACGATCGGGAAACGGTCCGATGCGCACCTTGTAGAGCGAGCCGCCGCCCGCCGTCTTCACCGGGACCACGCGCCGGTGGGAGGCGGGAAAACCGAGCTTCTCCAGCTTCCTCTCCACCTCTCCCACACCCTTCCGGTCCCGGACGGCGAGCACCTGGACCCACAGGCCGTGGACGGGAGCGGGGGTTGCCGTGGGGGGCACCCGCGTGGGCGTGGGCGGTGCCGGGGTCGCCGTCGGCGGTCGCTGTGTGGGCCGGGTGGACCCGGACGCCGGGGCCTCCGACGTGGTGGGCACCTCCGTGGGCGTCCGCTCGGGGACGGGCGGTGTCGGCACCACAACCTCGGCCGGCGTGGGGCTTTCGACTGCGGCCAGCACCGGTGGACGCTCGCCCCCTCCCGGCCCGGAGGACCAGGCCGCGGCATAGCCGAGCACGAAGGCCAGCACCATGGCGACACCGAGCAGGAGCAGCAGCACCGTGAGCTGCCGGGCCGTGAGCTCGATCTGGTAGTAGGTCCTCCCCATGGCCGTGGACTCAGTCCCCCATCAGCTTCTCGAAGAGCTTCAGGGGAACCGGGAAGACGATGGTGGAGGAGTTCTCCGTGGAGATCTCCGTCAGGGTCTGGAGGTAGCGGAGCTGGATGGAGACGGGATCCTTCTGCAGCACGTGGGCGGCCTCGGCCAGCTTCTTGGAGGCTTCCAGCTCACCCGCGGCATGGATGATCTTCGCGCGCTTCTCGCGCTCGGCCTCGGCCTGCCGGGCCATGGAGCGCTGCATGTCGGCGGGAAGGTCCACGTGCTTGATCTCCACCATGGTGACCTTCACACCCCAGGGATCCGAGTGCTGGTCGATGATGGACTGGAGCTTGAGGTTGAGCTTCTCCCGGTGGGAGAGCAGCTCGTCCAGCTCCACCTCGCCCAGCACCGAGCGCAGGGTGGTCTGGGCCAGCTGGGAGGTGGCGTAGACGTAGTTCTCCACCTCCACCACGGCCCTCACCGGGTCCATGACCCGGAAGTAGACCACGGCGTTCACCTTCACGGAGACGTTGTCCCTCGTGATCACGTCCTGGGGCGGGATGTCGTGCACCACCACCCGCAGGCTCACGCGGACCATCCGGTCGATGGGCCACAGCACCAGGATCAGCCCCGGTCCCTTGGCCTCGGGCAGCACCCTTCCCAGCCGGAAGATCACGCCCCGCTCGTACTCCTTGAGAATGTTGACCCAGCGGCTCAGAAGGAACACCGCCAGGAAGACGACGACGATCACGCCAGAGCTGAACGGCATCATGACGACCTCTCTCCTTCCTCTGTTGCAACGGACCGCACCCGGAGCCTGCGGCCCTCCACGTCCACGACCTCGACGGCGGCACCTGTGGGGACCGCCGAGCCATCATCGCTCACCGCATCCCAGTATTCCCCGTGCACCAGGACCTTGCCCGACGGTGCGAGGTCCGTCCTGGCCTCGCCCCGCTCCCCCACGAGCCCCTCGCGCCCGGTGAGCGGCGGACGCCGGTGGGCCGCCAGGACCCGGGAGAGCAGGAAGACGGTCACCACGGCCATCACCACCGCGGTGGGCAGGATGACCCCCAGGCTCACCCGCATGTCCGGGATGGGGGCGTCGAAGAGCATCAGCGACCCGAGCACGAAGGACACCAGGCCCCCCACCGTCAGGAGTCCGTAGCTGGTCACCTTCACCTCCAGCATGAAGAGCACCACCGCCACCACCATGAGGGCAGCGCCGGCGAGGTTCACGGGCAGTACGGAGAGCGAGTAGAGGGCCAGCAGGATGGCGATGACCCCCACCACCCCCGGCAGGATCGCTCCGGGGTGGGAGAGCTCCATGTAGATCCCGAGCATGCCCAGCGCCATGAGGAGGTAGGCCACATTCGGGTTGGCGAGGACCGACAGGAAGCGCTCCGCCGGTGTGGGATCCACCTCCGTCACGAGGACGGGCTCCAGCTCGAGGGTGGTCTCGGCCCCGGAGAAACGGTGGATCGTCCGCCCCTCCAGCTCGTCCAGGAGCTCGTCCAGCGAGGGAACCACCAGGTCCACCAGGCCCTTCTCGAGTGCCTCCTCGGCGGTGAAGGAGAGGCTCTCCGTCACCGCCTTCTCCGCGAGCTCCGGGTCCCGCCCGCGGTGCTGCACCAGCGACCGCACCATGGCGGCGGCGTCGTTGGTGGCCTTCTCCCGGACGTCCTCGGGGAGGTTCTCCCCCTTGCCCCCCACCGGGTGCGCCGCACCCGTGTTGGTTCCGGGCGCCATGGCCGCCACATCGGCCGACATGAGGATGAAGAACCCCGCCGAGGCGGCCTGCGCCCCCGCCGGTGCCACGTACACCGCCACCGGGACCGGGGAGCCCGTGATGGCCGAGGTGATCTCGCGGGCCGAGGTCACGAGGCCGCCCGGCGTGTCCAGCTCGACCACCACCAGGGCCGCACCCCGCCGGGCCGCCTCCGCGAGGCCCCGCTCCACGTACCGCCGGGAGGCCGGCTGGATCGTGTCGGCCAGCCGCAGCCTCACCACCTCCCCCCCGGCCGCTGGAATCGCCACCGCAAGAAGGAGGAGAACCGACACCGTGCCACGAAGAATGCGCTTCATCGAACGTCCACCCCTCATCATAGGGAGGTCCACCCCACCCGGCAAGCCCGGGGGACCGGCCCTCCGGTGTTCATCAGGCACTACGCCCGGCGGGCCGGCATGTTCCGTCGTTCCCGTCGCCGTGCCTCCCCGCGGATGCCACCGGCGGGGGTCCGCCCCACCTCCCTCCGGAGCTCCCTCCACAGCCACCGCACCGTCCGGCCGCCCTCCGTCCCGGGGGCAGGACCGTAGAGCTCCGCCTCCAGCACCCCGGCGAGCTCCCCGGCCAGTGGTGCCGCGCCGGGCCAGAGGGAGGCCACCGCCGCAGCCAGGTCCCGGGGCGTGTCGGAGGGGGTCACCTGCACACCCGCCCGGCGGAGGACCCGTTCGATCCGCGCCACCACCCGGGCCGCCTCCCGCCGTCCCCCCCTCCGGCGCCGGCGGCGCCCCAGCCACCAGAGCCCGACCCCCACCACCGTCAGGGCTGCGGACCAGAGCGCCGCCACCCCGGGGCGGACCCGCCGGGCCATCCCGAGGACGGTGGAGGTGGCGGCCGTCACCATGTCCAGCTGGTCCTGGAGGCCGAAGGTGAGCACGTAGCGATCCCAGAAGACCTGGACCCTGTCCGCCGTCCACCGGAGGCGCGCCACCATGCCCGCCCGGCTGAGGCCGGGAACCGACTCGGCGGGCGTCGGGTCGAAGGCCCTCCATCCCTCCTCATCGCCCAGCCACACCTCCACCCAGGTGTGGGCGTTGGACTGGCGGACGTGGGCGAGACGCCCCCGCGGCCCCAGGTCGCCCCCGCTGTACCCCCCCACCATGCGCGCCGGGATCCCCATGGAGCGCAGCAGCACCGTCATGGAGCCCGCGAAGAGCTCGCAGTGGCCCTCCCGCCTCAGGAAGAGGAAGTCGGACACCGGGTCCTTGGAGAACCTCCACGGGGACTCGAGGGAGTAGCGGCAGGTGGCCCGCAGGTAGTCCACGATCCTGCGGGCCGCCTCGCCAGCGTCCTTCGCTCCCGAGGTGACCGTCAGCGCCAGGTCACGGAGCCGTTCCCTGGATCTGGGGACCCGGAGGTCGGCCTCGTCCGGGGGCGCCAGCTTCCTGCGGAAGCCCTCCCGGACCCACACGGTGTAGGTGATGGGCCTCCGGCGGCGGCGCCTGAGCACCAGCCCGCCGGCCCGGTCCTCCCACAGGGGCGCCGGACACCGCACGGCGACCGTCCCCGGCGGTACAAAGAGGTACTCCTCGGGCTGCAACGATTCCAGCCTCAGCTCGGTGGCGTCCCGAAGGCTGCCGGCGCCGCCGTCGAGGCGAACCAGCTCCCCGGCCTTCCCGAGCTGGCGCGCCCCGGTCCTCCGGGGCACCCACGTCCCGGTCCGCAGGAGATCGAAGGCCGTGGCACGCAGCCTGAGCCACGAGGCCCTGAGCTCCCCCTCCCCCACCATGCCGACCACGAGGACCACGGAGCTGGACCTCTGGATCTCCCCGACCCCGGACAGCTCCACGGCCGTGCTGAACCCCGTCACGGCGCTCCGCCCACCGCCCACGCTCAACATCGGCGAGCGCAACCTCGGCAGGAACAGGAAGACGGGCACCGCCAGGAGCACCACCACGAGCGCCGCCGTCACCGCGTTCCGGGGCCGGGGAAGGTGCGCCACGGCCACCTCCCGTTCCTCGCCCGCGAGCAGCAGGAGAAGGGTCCGCATCCCCCCCCACCACAGCGCCACCACCGAGAGCACCAGGTAGAGCATCAGGGTGACGTGGGTGGAGCTGGCCACGGCCAGGACCCAGACCAGCCCCACCGGTCCCAGGGCCGCCACGTGGCTCTTCCGGTCGTGGACGCCCAGGACCCTGAGGCTCGCCAGGAGGAGGAGCAGGTGCCCGAGGGGGCGGAGCGGCCCGATCCTCCAGCCCCCGGCGGCCAGGACGACCGCCAGGAAGATCAGGCCGGCCAGGTTCTGCGCGCGGACCGACAGCACCAGGGGCCGCCTCCGCAGCAGTGTCACGGCGCCGGCCGCCAGGGCCGCCACCCAGAACGGGGGGGCCACGATCCTCGAGAACGGCAGGGGAACCAGGGCCCACAGCAGCGCCAGGCCCGCCAGCGTCCTGAAGCCCGCGGGACTCCTCACGGGGCCGCCTCCAGGACCGAGAGCCGGACCACCGGCAGGTCCGGGGGACGCACCGGCGGCCCGGAACCGGGCGGGCGGGCCTCCACCAGGGCGAGGGGACGCATCACCACGTCCAGGTGGGACATGGCTGCCACCGGCCCCGCCACCTGTCCCCCGATCACGACGCCCACGGGAAGGCCCGCCTCCAGGCGATCCACCACCAGCGAGGCCGCCGAGCTCACCACGCGCTCGAGCAGCTCCCTCCACTGGGGGTCCTCGGGGTCGGGCACCGTGGGATCCACCTCCACGAAGAGCGGCTCGTGGACCAGGGCCTCCCGCTCCACCATGATGAGCTCCTGCTGGCGGGCCGACTGCTTCCAGTGGATGCTGCGGGCCTCGTCACCCTCGCGGAAGGAGCGGAGCTGGCGCACCTCGCCGCCCCGGCCCCTCCCGCCGGACCGGTCCCCGAGGCCCCTGGGGGGCGCGGCCACCGGGGGCTCCCCGCCCGGCTCCAGGGCGGGGTACACCAGGATCTCCCGTGCGGGCACCACCTCCTTGGTCTTCACGAAGAAACCCAGGGGCAGCAGGACCTCGAGCCGGAAGGGACCCACCCGCTGGAGACCACGCCGCTCCACGCGGAGGGTCCCGATCCGCTGGCAGTGCCCGCGCGGGGGAAGGCTGGCCTCGAAGTGCAGGACCGAGCCGTCGGCGGAGCGCACCACGAGACCGTACGCGGGGAAGAGCCTCGACCCGTTGCTCAGGCGCAGCTCGACCGGCTCCGGCCTCCGCGCGAAGAGCCTGACGGGCAGGGCCACCCCCACCCCCACACGTCCCAGCACCTGCCGGGACCAGGTCCCCGAGAGGACGAACGATCCCATGACCACGCCCAGGAGCATCACCAGGGCGTTGTTCCCCGTGTTCACCGCAGCGAGCCCCAGCAGGAGCATCCCGACCAGGTACCACGCCCCCCAGCGGGTGAGGCGGAGCCCGAAACCCGGGAAGCGGTCCACCCACCGGCGGGACGGAACGGGCTGCCCGGCCGGGCCGCCGTCCGCCGTCACGGTCCGTCCGCGGCCCATGCCGTCACCTGGGAACGGGAACGGAGTCCACGATCTCGCGGATCACGGCCCGTTCCCTCCGGCTCCGTTCCCAGTCGCTCCCCAGGACGGGGCCCGCCAGGAGGATCCTGTGGGCCAGGACGGGCTCGGCGGTGTCCTGGAGGTCGTCCGGCGTGACGAAGGTTCGGCCACGGACCAGCGCCAGGGCCTGGGCGTAGCGGTGCCAGGCGATGGCGCCCCGCGTGGACACCCCCAGCGCCAGCTCACCCGTGTTCCTCGTCCGTTCCACGATCTCCATGAGGTACTCCAGGACGGCGGGCTCCACGTGCACCTCGCGCACCATGCCCTGGAGGTCCAGGACGTCCTCCGCCGACAGCACCGGCTCCAGGGCGTCAAGGCGCGGCTCCGCCCCGCCGGAGACGATCAGTTGCCGCTCCTCGTCCCGTCCGGGGTACCCCATGGAGAGACGCACCAGGAAACGGTCCAGCTGGGACTCGGGGAGCGGGTAGGTCCCCGTGGACTCCACCGGGTTCTGTGTGGCGATCACGAGGAAGGGGTCGGGAAGCGCATGGCGGGTCCGCTCCACGGTCACCCACTGCTCGCTCATGGCCTCGAGCAGCGCCGACTGGGTCCGCGGTGTGGCGCGGTTGATCTCGTCCGCCAGCACCACGTTGGCGAAGATGGGCCCCGGGATGAACTCGAACCGGCCCTCCACCTGCCTGTAGACGGAGATCCCGATGATGTCCGACGGGAGCGTGTCCGAGGTGAACTGGACCCTGTGGAACTCCAGGTGGAGCGATCGGGCGAGCGCCTGGGCCAGCGTGGTCTTCCCAACGCCCGGCACGTCCTCGAGCAGCACGTGTCCCCGGGCCAGGAGGGCGGCCACCAGGGCGTCCACGATCTCCCCCTTGCCACGGATCACCTCCACCACCGAGTCGTGGAGGCGCCTGAGATGTTCCCTCCCGGGCGTCACGACGCCTGCCCCCGGCGGCACGGCGAGGCCCCAGGATCCCGGGCATGGGGGCTGCTCCCTTCCATCGCCCCAGTATACGGAGCCCCGCCTCCGGCCGTCGCAGAGCGCCCCGGACGGACGAGGCCGGGGGCATGGAGGCGGCCGCCTTTCGCGGTCACCGCCCACCGGCGCCGACGCCGACGCCGACGCCGTCCCTGACCCTGACACGGTCACGGTCACCGACACGGACAAGGGCACGGTCGCGGTCGCGGACACGGACCCTGACGCCGCCGTTCTGGGCCGCCGCCCCCTGACGCCGCCGATCCCGGCCGCCGTCCCCGACCGTGACCCTGTCCCTGATCCCGGCCCCGTCCCCGCCACCGACACGGACAAGGGCACGGTCGCGGTCACAGACGCAGACACGGACACGGACCCTGCCGCGGCCGGCGTTCGCGGTCGCCGTCCGCCGGTACCGATGCCGCCGCCGTCCCCGAACCCGGCACGGTCACAGACGTGGACACCGACACGGCAACGGACACGACCACGATCGTGGCTGCTCTCGTTCCCGCGCGTTGCCGGTTTCCTCCCGTTCGTTCCTGTGGTGGGGACGTAGCCCCCGGATCCGCCCGGCGTCAAGGGCACGCCGGCCTGCGGCCGGTCGCTGCGCGACCCCTGACTCCGGGCGGCCCGGGGGCTCTGGGACCACCATGAACGAACGGGAGGAAACCATGCCCCACGCGCTCCACGAGTCACGACCCCCGGCCCTGGCGAAGGCCCTCGAGGCCGCCGGGATCGCCATCGCCCTGGCTGCCACGGTGAAGGCGCCCCTCCGGTCCCTGGCCGACCAGGTGGTGCGGGCCGCCGCGTCGGTTCCCGCCAACATCGCCGAGGGCGAGGGGCGTTCCGGGAAGGACCGGGTCTACCACTGGCGGGTGGCGTACGGCTCGGCGAGGGAGCTGGACGTCCACCTCCGGCTGCTCCTCGCGTCCGGGTCCGTGGATGCGGTACGTACGCAGCGAGCCCTCGCGCTCCTCGACGAGGTCCGCGCCATGCTGTGGCAGATGATCCAGAGGGGGTGAAGGGAACACGGACACGGTCAGGGGCACGGACAAGGGCAGGGGCATAGACACGGGCACTGTCACAGACCCTGTCCCCGTCCCTGTCCATGCCCCTGACGCGGACCCTTCTCCGAGCTCCGGCGGCCGTGGCCGTGCTGGTCGCACGGCCCCGCCGTCCTCCTCCGGCGAGGAGGAGCGGTGTGGTTTGTGGAAGGAGCTCCTGCCTCGCCGGAGTGCGGGCGGGCCGCCTCCCACGATGGCGGGCCACTTCTCTGGGCGTTCTTCCCGTGCGGAGCCCGGTACGGCGTTTCCCTGGTGTCCGGGCCTGGAGAGCGTCACGGGAAACGCCGTACCCGGCACACGCCGCCGGGCGCCACCTTCTCCGGGTGGGTGGGAGACGTCTCCACTCCCTCACGAGCAGAGGACCAGGCTCTGCACACCCCCTGTGCCCTCTTTCGTTTCACGTTTCACCTTTCACGTTTCACGAACGGGCGGGTGGGTGGCCCCGCCACGGGTCTCCACATCCTCCACGAAGACCACGAAGAACCCCCTCCCGGGCGGGAGGGGGTGGACAGGCCGATCACCGGTCCGGTCTACTTCTTCGCGGTCTCGGTGCAGTTGAGCCCGACGCTGGTGGTCCCGTCCTCGCGGTTGATGCTCACCTGGAGGGTCCGACCCTTCGAGTCGTCGGTGGCGGTGATGAAGCCCCCCTTGCCCTCGTCGCTGGAGAAGGTGGTCACGGAGGTCTTGAACCCCTCGGCCTCGAGCTTCTTCTTGTAGAACTCCAGGACCTGGTCGACCGGGTCGCCGGTCTCCAGACCCAGGGCCAGGGTGGTCCCCTCGTCCGTGGACATGGAGAAGCGTCCCGTGGGCGTGGTGCCGGGGTAGATGGGAACCCACGATGGAACGTCCGTGGAGGCCCCCTCACCGACGGTCATCACCTCCGTGCCGCTCCCATCCGTGACGGTGAAGGTTCCCTCCTCGCCCTCTCCAGAGGTCTCGGCCCTGATCTTCACCTCCTTGCCCGTGGACTCGTCCCTGAAGGAGATGTTGCCGCTCCTCACGTCGTCGAGGTTCACGGTGATGACCTCGCCGTTCTTCGTGTTGCGGACGGTGATGGTCCCGCCGTCCTCGTCCACCTCCACCACCTCGAGGTCCGGATTGAAGGTGGCGATCACCTTGGAGGCCGCGAGCGCCGGCTGCTCCTCCCACAGCTCGGGATCGATCCCCACCTCCTTCATCTTGTGCGCCACGAACATCCCGCCGGCAACCAGGACGATGACGATGATCAGCAGGATGACGCCACATCCGATCCCCACCCATGCCAGGACGGGGAGTCCCTTCTTCTGCGGCGCACCCGGAGTCTGCGTACCGTTGGTCATGCTTCCCTCCTTCATCCACTCCCGGCACCCGCCGCCCGGGTCCGGGGCCTGTTCGTTCGGATCACCCCGAGCATAGCACAGGGACCGGGGGGGCCGTCAGAGGGCCGCCAGCAGCTCCCGAAGGTCGCGGCTCCCCGGATTCTTCGCAACGCCCTCCTCGAGCACGCCCCGGGCCTCGTCGATGCGCCCCAGCCGGACCAGCATCTTGGCCCGCGCTGCGTAGACCCCCGGACCGTGCTTGCCCAGCCGCGCCGCCGCATCGAACTCGGCGAGCGCCTCGTCGATGCGCCCCAGCGCCGCCAGCACGGCACCCCGGTTGTAGTGGAGGCTGCCGTCGTCGGGCCGCGCCTGCACCGCCCGGTCCAGGATCTCGGCCGCCTCCTCGAGCTTGCCCTGCTGCTGGAGGGCGGCAGCCAGGTTGGAGAGCACCCCGGCGTTGGACGGATCGCTCTGGAGCAGGAGCTTCAGGGCGCGCTCCGCCCAGTCCGGCCGGCGGTACCGCAGGCACACCACGGAGAAGCGGTTCAGCCGCTTGAGGTCCCTCTTCGACGCCTCGAAGGCCCTGCGGAGGACCGGCTCCATATCGACGCTCGCACCCCGGGCCGCCAGGCCCAGCATGCCCCCGAGCGCGATGTCGTCCGTGGGGTCCCGCTCCAGCGCAGCCCTGTAGGCCGCCAGGGCCTCCCCGGTCCTCCCCAGCCGCTCGAGTCCCAGGCCCCGGGCCGCCTCGAAGTCCGCAGTGTCGCCCCAGCGGGGACGGAGATCCTCCAGGCCCTCCAGGGCCACGGCCGTCTTCCCGGCGTCATTGGCCAGCTTCATGAACTCCACCATGGCCGAGGGCGGCACGCCCTGCGCCCCTGTGGCCAGCGCCCGCGTCATCCAGGCCAGGGCCTCGTCCGGGTGCCCGGCGTTGCTCTCCAGCCGGGCCAGCCCCATCATGGCGAAGGGGAAGTTGGGGGCCCTGTCCAGCGTCTCCAGGTAGAGGCGCCGGGCGGCCTCCACGTCGCCGCGCTCCTCGGCCACCTTGGCACGGTTGTAGAGCTCGGTGGGCTTCACCTCGAGCTGCGCCTCGGTCACCGGAGGGGCCGTGGGTGTCGGTGCGGCCTCCCCCTGCTCCCGGGCCTGCCGGCCGGCGGTCTCCCCTCCCGGGGAAAGGTACCCCAGGGCCTGGAGCTCCTTGATCCGAGCCTCGTCCATGATGGACCGGGCGCCCTCGGCCTTCCACGTGAGCGGCAGGTCCTCGTAGGTGTCCACGTAGACGGGCGGATGTTCCTCCACCCATGACGGCTGCATGATCTCGGTGAGCTCGCGGCCCTCCAGCTGCCGGGAGATGGGGGCCCCCTCGAGCCAGAGCAGGGTCCGGCAGAGGTCGTAGATATCGGCATGCTTCAGCTTGCCCGGCCGGATGCCCGGACCCATGGCCATGAAGACCCCCACCATGCGATGCCACTCCGCGGCACCGGTGGTGAAATCGTCCGGCAGCACGCTGGGACGGGCCGCCCCGGTGAAGAAACCGTGGTCCGCCGTGACGATCCAGGTGGTGTCGGGCGGGGCCTTCTCCATGAGCCGCTCCAGCTCCCGGTCCACCATCTCGTAGTAGCGGGCCATGGTCATGTTGTACTTCCGGGAGTCCGAAGCAGAGACCCAGGAGAGCCTGGGCGGCAGGAAGTGGGCGAAGCGGTGCCCGATGGTGTCGGTCCCCTCGATGTAGAGGGCCACCAGGTCGGCCGGGTGGCGCTCCAGCATCCAGCGGCCCACGTTGAACACCCCGTGGGTGACCGCCAGGATCTTCCGGAGGTGATTGATCCGGTTGTCGTAGGGGTTGTCCGCGGCCATGGCTTCCGCCAGGTTCCGCTCGTACTCCTGCCTCGAGATGTTCACGTAGCGCCGCACCTCGTCCCACCCGATGTCGTCGGCGTCCACCAGCAGTGGCAGCACCTCCTGGAGCACCTCGGGAGGGTAGACGTTGGCGGGATCGTCCAGCGGCGGCCTGATGCCGAACAGCTGGTAGAACAGCCGCTCCGTCACCATGACGCCGTCGATGGGCTCTGCGGGGTAGGTGGCCCACCAGTTGGCCACGTCCACGCTCATCCCCACGTAGGACATGATGTTCCAGAAGGCGTGGACCTTCCGGAACTGGTTGGTGATGGGGATGTCCTTGCCGGTCTTCGGGTCCCTGACCACGAAGTCCAGCACGCCGTGGTCGTCCGGGAGGCGGCCCGTGGCGATGGAGGTCCAGATGAGGGGGGACAGCACCGGCCTGTGGGACTGGAGGTCCGCCCACGCCCCATTCCGCTTCATCCGGGCGAAGGTGGGACAGCGTCCCGCTGCGATCAGCCGGTTCAGCAGGGCCCAGTCGAAGCCGTCCAGGGCCACCAGCACGACCTTGCGGCCGGTGGGGCGCGCCAGGGCGGTGAGCTTCTCGAAGGGGGCGCCGGGGTAGGTGGCGCCGGCCTCGATCACCGTGATGGGCAGACCCTCCAGGACACCGGGCAGGGCGGCGTTGACATCCGCACCGAGGGTGGCGCCGGAGAACTTCCCGTCGAGCTTCCCGAGGAGTTCCTTCATCTCGCCAGCCAGCGCCCCGGGGGCCAGCGGACGCTGGTGCAGGGCCTTCAGGTCCCAGGTGTAGCGGATGGTGAAGGTGAAGGGCTCGCGGGCGCCCTCCCGGCCCGTGATCTCCCGCTCGAGCGTCAGGGTCTGCTCCCCGGCGGGGTAGGGCTGTACGCTGGCCCAGGGGGCCTTCAGGTGCAGGCCCTCGCCGAGAACCCTGCCGGAGCACCACACGGCGCTGCCCGCAGGAACCCGGACGATGGACGTGAACGCGAGGCCCAGGACGAGGAGCACCACCGCGGTCACGAGAAGAACACGTCTCATGACGACCTCCAGTCCGGGCAACGATACCACCTCCGCCGCCCACCCGCCCGGCCGGTGAGGAGGTGAGGGCGTGAGGGTGTCAGGACGTGAGGGCGGCCCCCGCCCACCCGGGGAGCAGGGGGGCAGGGGGGCAGGGGCGAGGGGGTGGGTTCCGGCACCGCGCAGGTCGAGATCAGGGTCGGGGTCGGGGCCCCGGGCAGGGACACGGGCAAGGGCACGGACACGGACATGGTCCCGCCATCGTCCATGACCATGTCCCTGTTCTTGTCCCTGTCCCCGTCCATGATCGTGCCCCTGTTCTCATGCTCCACGGCGCCCTCGGTCCTCCACGGGAGCACGGTCAGGATCACGGGCACGGTCAGGGTCGGGGTCGGGGTCGGGGTCGAGAGCGCTCTGCCATGGTCACCACCGGGTCGTTCGGAAGGGTACGTAGCCTCCGGGCGTCCCGGCGTCAAGGGCAGGCCTGCGGTCGCTTCGCGACCCTATGACTCCGGGACGCCCGGAGGCT
>Ga0256835_1000177_pt1 | contig 52029 bp, 53 predicted proteins | sample PIR30metaG_FD_185972 | JGI IMG/M metagenome (GOLD analysis project Ga0256835, IMG submission 185972) | Hydrothermal vent microbial communities from East Pacific Rise, Pacific Ocean - PIR-30 | ecosystem: Environmental > Aquatic > Marine > Hydrothermal vents | place: Pacific Ocean: East Pacific...
GGGCTCCTACGCCTTCAAGTTCTACACCACCGGAGGCAAGGTACTGGATAAGGGCGATAGGAAGTGTAACGCGAGTAAGTAGCAAGATGGGTAGGGGCGGCGGAGCCGCCCAAAACACCACCGCACCTTCGGGTGCGGTGGTGTTTTGGTTGAGGGGAGCAGCAAATGGGGCCCTGCGAATTCCGGAAGGAAAATCCGCTCTCGCCCGCAAACAAGATAGCCGGTAATGAAAAAATAAACATCGGCCACCGTAAACCGCGACCCCCGCTAGCGGCGCGGCCCCCCGAGGGGAACCCCGCCCAAAAAACCGGCCACCGCCAAAACCAAACCCGCGGGGAACGGCTTTTGGGCCGCTCCGATGACAAAAGCGGCGACCAGCAACCCCAAAACGGGCCGCGCTCTGCCCCAGCAACGCCCGGCAATATAGCCCAGTAACAGCGGCGCCGCCCAGAAAACAATACGCACAAGGACCACCGTTCCAGGTGTCATATGCTGCAGTCTACCCGGTGCGGATACCTGCTGAATGCGCCCTCCGTTGCACGGTTTTTGCCGTTGCCGACTCAAAAACGTAGGCCAAATGCCCTTGAGCATGAGAACGCAAGCCTTATAGAATACCTGGTGTAGGTATAACTATTCTGGACCTGGAGGTGAAGGTTTATGTTCAAGCGAATCAGCATCCTCATCGGCGTCCTGGCACTAGCCGCGCTGGCCCCCATGGCCTTCGCGGTAAAGCCCGTGACAATCAAGTTTTCATTCGTTACCACGCTGAACACTCCCAAAGGCAAAGCCGCCCAAGCGTTCAAGGAATACGTAGAAAAGGCCTCGGGCGGGGCCATGAAGGTGGAGCTGTACCCGTCGAGCCAGCTGTATAAAGACAACGCCGAAGGCCTCAACGCGCTCATTTTCAACAATATCCAGCTGCTCGTACCTTCGGCCACCAAGCTGAAGGGCTACAACCCGGCCTTCCAGTTCGTGGACATGCCCTACCTGTTCCGCGACAACGACCACTTCAAAAAGTTCACCCGCTCCGACGCCGCCAAGAAACTGCTGACCAGCCTGGAAAAGGCCGGCCTGGTGGGGCTCGGCTTCTGGCCCAACGGCTTCAAACACTTCACCGCCAACAAACCGCTGCGCCGCCCCGCCGACTTCAAGGGGCTCAAGTTCCGCACGCAAACCTCGGGCGTGCTGGAGGCGCAAATGAAGGCTCTGGGCGCCACCGCCGTACCCCTGGCTTTCTCTGAGGTATACCAGGCGCTGCAGCAAGGAGTGGTAGACGGCCAGGAAAACACCCTTTCCAATATCTTTACTCAGCGCTACTACGAAGTACAGAAGTACCTATCGCTTACCGGCCATGGCCGCCTCGACTACGTAGTGATCACTAACAAGATCTTCCTCAACAGCCTCGACAAAGAGCAGAAAAAGATCTTCATGGACGGCATCGCCCACGCCAACGAAGTGGCCTTCGAAGAAGCGATCAAACTCAATGACGACGCCCTGGCCAAACTGAGCAAGCTGCTGGAAGTGGTGGAACTCAGCCCCGCAGACCGCGCCGCCATGGAAGCCGCCATGAAACCCGTATACGACGAGTACGGCCCCAAAGTGGGCTGGGACCTGATCAACGCTATTAAGGCTCTCAAATAGCCCGCACTCACCGGGTAGTACTTAGCCGCGCCGGGGGGCACGCCCCCCGGCGACGCACACAGGAGGTGGAGCATGGTAAGCACGCCCGAGCTCATGGCATGGACCGCGGTTGTAACCGTCATCATGCTGGCCCTGGCATGGCTTGCGGAACGGGTGCCCCCGCTAAAAACAACCATTTCCCTGGTGGAAGACGTGCTCGCAGCCTTGTTCCTGTCAGCCGGGCTGACGGTGGTCATGATCAGCGTGGTGACCCGCTACGTCTTCAACAACCCGCTGGGCTGGGCCGATGAATTCGCCCGGGTCTTCGTGGCCTGGGGCGCGATGTTTGGATTCTCGGTCGCGCTGCGCGAGCGGCGCCACATTGGCGTGGACCTGCTCTACACCGCGGTGCCGGACCGCGTGAAACACGGCATGGATCTGCTTGCCAACCTCATCGGCCTGGTCTTCGCTGCATTTATGTCTGTTACCGGATGGAAGCTGATCGTGTTTTTAAAGATGCTGGGTCTTAAATCCATATATACCGACATACCCGAATGGATCTTGCAGCTAATCATTCCCCTCGGGTTCCTAATCTTCGCACTGCAGTTCGCCCTCAACCTGTTCGACGTAGTGCGGGGTCGTGAGCCCATACACGAGGAGGTGGCCGGGGTATGAGCATAGGTCTGGCCATGACCATCCTTTTCGGCACCTTCATCGTGCTGCTTCTCGTGAGGGTCCCCATCGGCGTTTCTCTCGCCGTAGCCAGCCTGATAGCTTTCTGGGTGCAGGGGGACTTCAACATCCTGCAGGCGGCCTCGCGCATGTTCGAAGGAATAAACTCCTTCGCCCTGCTTGCCATCCCGGGATTCGTGTTCACCGGGGTGGTGATGGCTCGCGGGGGCATCGCCAAGTATCTTGTGGAGGCGGTGCGCGCCTGGGTGGGGCACGTTCCCGGAGGGCTGTCGGTGGTGGTGGTGGTTTCCTCGATGATCTTCGCGGCCATCTCGGGTTCCTCCCCCGCCACGGCCGCGGCCATTGGATCGGTGACGATCCCCGCGATGATCCAAAATGGTTATTCCAAGCGCTACGCCATGGGCCTTGTGGCCACATCGGGAACGCTGGGAATCCTCATTCCTCCCAGCATCACCATGATCATTTACGGAATCACCACCGATCAGTCGATTGGCAAACTTTTCATTGCCGGTATCATCCCCGGCATACTTCTGGGCGGTAGCCTGATAGCCTTCGCCATCTGGTACGCGGTCAAGAACAACTACGGCCGCCTGCCGCGGGCCGACTGGCCCGAACGCTGGCGGGCGCTCGTGGTGGCTCTTCCCGGGGCATTCCTGCCCTTCCTGATCATGGGCACGATCTACAGCGGAATCGCAACCCCGACCGAGTCCTCGGTTATCGCTCTCTTCTATGCCGTTTTGGTAAGCATATTCATTTACCGGGAAACCACCTGGCGCGACTGGATCGAAATAGTGCGCGAGAGTGTAAGCATCACGTCGATGATCTATCTGATCGTAGCCGCAGCCATGCTCTTCTCGCTATACATGACCCAAAAGCAGGTGCCGCAACTTGCGGCGGAATGGATTGCCGCCAACGGAATGGGCCGCTATGCGGTCTTCGCCGTCACCTCGGGCATGTTCATCATTTTAGGGATGTTCCTTGAGGCCGTTTCCATCATCCTCATCACGCTGCCAGTACTGCAGCCCATTTTGGAAACCGTGGGTATAAACTTGATTCACTTCGCCGTGGTGATGACCATCAGCATGGAGCTGGCCATGATTACGCCGCCGGTAGGACTGAACCTGTTCGTGATCTCGGGTATCACCCGGGCGCCGCTCGGCGAGGTGGTGCGCGGGGTGATTCCCTTCTACTCGGTGCTGCTTTTCGTGCTGGTACTTCTCATCATTTTCCCCGGACTGAGCCTCTGGCTGCCAAGCTTGATGAAATAGAAAGGATGCGAACCTAACCCGCGCCCGGGCCCTGACCCGGGCGCTTTTTCTTGCGGGCGCACTCCGGGTGGGGTGCTACCACCACCAGCGCCACCGCCGGTTCGTCCGCAGTGTTCTCAAGGGAGTTCGTCTGCCCCGCAGGAACGCGCACGGCCTGGCCCGCGCGCAGGTCGGCGGTCTCGTTGTTGATAGTCATACGCAAACGCCCGCGCAACACGTAAACAACCTTGTCAGCCCGCCTGAAGGCAAAGGGTTTTTGCAACTGCCCCGGGAGCAGGGTGTAGAGATCGTAATACATGTGGGGCGAGTCGAAAACGGGGATCTTCTGCTTCTTCTCGGGGTCGAAGCGAACGAGATCTTCAAGCGTACGGATCTCCATCTTCACCGTCCTCCAGGATGCGCGCCAGTTCCAGTAAATCGCCGGGGTTGAGGGGGTTTTTCTCCAGCTCGGGCAGCTCGCGAACCGGAACGGGACTCTCCCGCCGCCAGCTTTCCACCCAGCTTCGCTGCTGGGTCAGCTTGGCCCGGTAGAAGGCACAATCCGGGCAGGCTTCCCGGGGCAGTACCCGGTTCAACACCGCACGCTCGAGCCCGATGCCGAAGCGTTCGAGCGCGTCCATGAGCTCGAGACCCTGCACCACCGGCAAGCGCTCGGGCTGGGCCACCACCCAGGCGCGCGTCCGGGCGCGCAGCATCTCCAGGATGCGCCCCGTCAGCTCGCGCCAGCCCTCGATCAGCGCGGTGGGGTCGGCACCGCTCATGTAACCGTGCAAACGCAGATAGATCCTGTGGGCCTGGGTGAGGTGGTCGTAGAAGAGCGTCTGGGCCTCGAGGAGCGCCAGCGTGCCCGCGGTAGGGGCGGAATCCCAAATGATGCGGTCGTAGCGGCCCGAATCGAGCTCGTCCAGCAGGTAGCTGAGCAGGAACTCCTCCTCCAGCCCGGGTACCCCCTCGATGTACTCGAGGATGTCGCGCTCCACCGGAAGCAGGGCGCTGATGACCTGATATATTTCCTCGCCAAAACGCTCGCGCCAGCGCGCCAGCACCGCGCGCCGGGTCAGCTCGACCGCGAAGAGCCCGGGGGTCACTTCGCCCAGCTCGTCCGAAACCCCGGGAAATATCTGCCCCAAGGCCCCGGTGGGATCGGTAGAAAGGAGCAACACTCTTTCGCCTCTTTGTACCGCATGCAGCGCCAAAGCGCTGGCCACCGTGGTCTTGCCCACGCCACCCTTGCCCGCCACCAAGCGCACCGTAGTCATATACCCAGGGTACTTCTCAGGTGCACCCCGGGTAACCTGGAGGCGTGACCTATGAGGAATTCGCGGACCTGGTGGCACGACTGTGGGAGGAAATACCCGAGGAGTTCAAGCGCGAGCTGCAGGGGGTGCACGTGCTGCCGCAACTGAAGAAAGACCCCGGCGGTCTGCCCGGGGTGGTGCGGATGGGCGAGTACACCGATCCCGGCCCGCCCTCGGTCTTCGCCGGCGGCGTGCACCTGGGGCGCCACATAGCCCTTTACTACGGTTCTTTCGCGGAAATAGCCCGCAACAGGCCTAATTTCGACTGGGAGGCGCAAGCCTGGGAAACCCTGCTTCACGAGCTGCGCCACCACGTCGAAAGCCTGGCCTGGCGCGACGATCTGGTGCAGGAGGACATCCGGCATCTCCAGGAACTGAAGCGACGGCTCTAGAACAAGCCCATGAGCTTTAGCGCCAGCGGGACCAGCAGCAGCGCCACCGCCCGCATCCGCCCCCGCTGCGGCAGCTTTTCGAACAACCTCGCACCCAGCCACAAACCCGCCAGCGTGCCCGGGAGGCTCGACAGCGCAATACCGGCGAGCTCCGCCGTCAGCAGGCCTGCTTGCCAGTTGGCCAGCGTCCACGCCAGCGTGCCAAGGCCGAAAGCGCTGGTAAAGATAGCACGCATGGCCGCGGGCGGATAACGCAGCGGCAGATAGAAAAACAGCGGCAGCGCCCCCGCGCCCAGCGCCCCCACCAGGAGGCCGCCCGCAACCATCACCAGCGCCAGGCGTAAGAGCTCGGCAGCGTCCGGGGGCGGCGCGATCCGGGGAACGGGCAGGCGCATGAGGCTCCAAAGCGCAAAGGCGAGCAGCACCAGCCCCAGGGCGAACCTGAGCCGCGCCTCGGGGAGCGATACGAGCAAACGCGTGCCCAGGACCAGCCCCAGGGCGTAAGCGGCGGCTGCGGGAAGGTCGCGCCGGGGCTCGAGCCCCCCGCGCACCAGCCAGAGCATTGGCAAGTTGGCGAGAAAGAGCAGAAAGGCGGTATAGGGTACGACCTCGCGCAGCGGCCAGAAGAAACTCAGCAGCGGCACTATGAACAGCGCGGGGCCGAATCCCGCCAGCCCCTTGACGGCGAAGGCGAAAAGGGCCAGCAGGTTGAGCGCCGCCAGCACCGGCTACCCTTCCAGATCCCAGCCGCTTTCCAGGTGAGCGGCGTCCCCTACAGTATGTACGAAGCCCCCTCCGCCGACGCCCTCGGGGAAATGCAGCCGGGTTATAGAAGTGTTTTCGAGGCGGATGCGCCAGGGGGCTGCATTCTTCATTTCCAGCACCCCGAGCACCGCGGCCCGGATTGCTCCGCCGTGAGATACGACGAGGTGCCTGCCCTCGTCTAATCCCCCCAAAAAAGACCAGATCCGGTCATAGAGTTCGGCCAGGGTCTCGCCGCCGGGGAAGCGCGTACTCCAGGGGTCCTCGCGCGAGCGCGCCACGTAATCGGCGTAGCGCTCCTGAACCTGAACGCGGGAAAGACCGGAAAGCTCGCCCACGCAGACCTCGCGCAAACGGCGGTCGCGCCGCACGGCCAGCCCCAAACGTCCGGCGACTATTTGCGCCGTTTCCAGCGCGCGCTCCAGGTCGGAGGAGTAAAGAGCCGTCCAGGTCAAACCCAGCCGCTCCAGCCGCGCGGCCAGCCGCCGGGCCTGGGCGCGCCCCTCGGGTGCCAGGGGTACGTCGCGCTGCCCCTGCCAGATGCCCTCCTGGTTGTGAGCGGTTACGCCGTGGCGCAAGAACCAGACTTCCACGCCTCCACCCTATCACCGCGCCCCGGTAGACTGGGGCCGTGAAAACAGTAGCCGAACTCGTGCGGGACTACGCCCGCGGCGTCCGCGACCCCGTTCGCGAGGCCGAGCGCGTCCTCGAGCGGCTCGAGCCGAGGCCGCTGGTGGCGGTCGCGACCCGGGAACGAGCCCTGGCCGCCGCCCGCGCCAGCGCCAGGCGTTACGCCGCGGGCCACCCCCTGGGACCGCTCGACGGGGTTCCCGTGCTGGTAAAAGACCTGCTGGATATGACCGGCAGCGTCACCGCGGCGGGCTCGGCGGTGCTGGCGCGGCTGCGCCCTCCGGCCCGCAGGGACGCGGCCGCGGTGCAAAACCTGGAGCGCGCGGGGGCGCTGATAGCGGGCAAGAGCCAGCTCAACGAACTGGCGTTCTCGGGACTGGGGCTCAACCCCCACTTCGGTACCCCCGAAAACGCCCTGCAGCCGGAGTGGGTTCCGGGCGGGTCCTCCTCGGGCTCGGCGGTGGCGGTGGCCCGCGGCCTCGCGCCCCTGGCCGTGGGGACCGACACCGGCGGCTCGGTGCGTATACCCGCAGCCTTCAACGGGCTGGTGGGCTTTAAACCCAGCGACGGCCGCATCCCCACCCAGGGGGTCACGCCGCTGGCCCCTACCCTCGACACCGTCGGCCCCATTGCCTCCAGCGTGGCGGACGCCTGGGCGCTGTTTCTGGCGCTCGCCGGTGAAGAGCCGCTGCCGCTCGAGCCCCACCGCGAGGGCCCCGCCCGCCTGCTGGTACCCCAGGAGCAGCTGGAGCGCAGCCACCCCGAGGCGCGCCAGCCCGTCCTGGACGCGCTTGACGGGCTGGCCGCAGCCGGGTTCGAGATCGTCGTGGAGGACGTTCCCGAGCTTGCCGAGGTCTACCGCCTCTACCGCGAACTGGGTCCGCTTGCGGCCCACGAAGCGCTGGCGCTCTATCGCGGCCTCATCGAAGAGCACGGCGCGGAGATGGACCCGCGGGTGGTGACCCGCATCCTTGCCGTAGCGGACCGCGACCCCCGCGACTACCACCGCCTGCTGAGCGAACGGAGCCGCCGCGTGCCAGCATTCTGGACCCGCCACCGCGACCGCGACGCCATCGCCCTGCCCACCACGCCCGCACCGCCGCCGTTGCTGAGCGAGGTCGAGGTCTCGGAGGCGGCCTTCTTTAGCGCCAACGACCGGGCGCTGGCCCACACCATGCTCTTCAACTTTTACGCGGGCCCGGCCCTTAACCTGCCCCTCGCTCCCGGAACGGGGCTGATGCTGGCCGCCGCCCCCGGGCGCGACGCCGCCCTCTTCGCGCTCGCCGCGCGCGCGGAAGAGGCGCTGGGAACCGGCGGTACGATGGGTAAATGATGCTGCTCGACTTTCGTTCCGACACCGTAACCCGCCCCAGCCCGGCTATGCGCCGGGCGATGGCCGAAGCCGAGGTGGGAGACGACGTTTACCGCGAAGATCCGACGGTAAACCGGCTCGAGGCCCTGGCGGCGGAGATGCTGGGTTTCGAGCGCGCCGTCTACATGCCCTCGGGGACGATGACCAACCAGGTGGCCGTGCTGGTGCACACCCGCCGGGGGCAGGAGGTCATCCTCACCGAAGGGGCCCACGTCTACGAATACGAACCCGGAGCGATGGCCAGCCTGGCGGGGGTCTCGCCGCGCTTCGTTTCCGCGCCCTACGGAGCGCCAGACCCCCAAGAGGTGCGCCGGGCCATTCACGACTCCCCCCATCAGGCTCCCACCGGGCTGATCGCGCTCGAGAACACCCACAACAGCGCCGGGGGCACGGTGGTGCCGCTCAAGACGCAGCGGGCGGTGCAGGAGGTGGCGCGGGCGGCGGGGCTGCCGGTACACCTGGACGGGGCGCGCATTTTCAACGCGGCCGTCGCTCTGGGTGCGGGCGTCCACGAGGTCGCCGCCGGATTTGACACCGTCTCAGTCTGCCTCTCCAAGGGCCTGGGCGCACCGGTGGGCAGCTTGCTCCTGGGTCCGGCGGGGCTCGAGGGCGAGATGCGCCGCTACCGCAAGATGCTCGGCGGGGGCATGCGCCAGGCGGGGGTGCTGGCGGCGGCGGGGCTGATTGCCCTGACCGAGGGCCCCAAAACCCTGGCGCGCGACCACGCCCGCGCGCGCGAACTGGCCGCGGGACTGGCGCGCCTGGGTCTCGAAGTGGACCTGAAGTCGGTACAGACCAACATGGTCTTCGCGCGCATGGAGGACGCCCCCGGCTTCGCCGCCCGGCTCCGGGAGGCGGGCGTGCTCATCAATGCCCTGGGCCCCGGGCGGGTGCGCTTTGTCACCCACCGCGACCTGCCCGCAGGAGCGGTAGACACGGCGCTGGAGCGGGTGGCGCGTGTTCTGGGATGACCCCTTGAATCCGAAGGATGCTGTACAATGAGGAAGACATGGCAATTCGTGTAGGTATTTTAACGGTATCGGACCGCAGCTCCCGGGGCGAGCGGGCCGATGCAACCCATGAGGCCATCCGCGAAGCGCTGGCCAGCGGCCCCTACGAGGTAGTGGCCTACGAGGTGGTTCCCGACGAGGTGGCCCAGGTGCGGCGGGTGCTGCGCCTCTGGGCCGACCGCGACAGCCTGGACCTGATCCTGACCAACGGCGGTACCGGGCTGGGGGTGCGCGACCACACCCCCGAGGCCACGCTGCAGGTCGTGGACCGGCAGGTGCCGGGGCTGGCGGAGCTGGTGCGCAACGAGGGCGTTAAGAAAACGCCCATGGCCGCGCTTTCCCGGGGGGTGGCAGGCGTGCGCGGCTCGACGCTGATCATCAACCTGCCGGGCAGCCCCAGGGGGGCGCGCGAGTCGGCGGAAGCGCTGCTAGCCATTCTTCCCCACGCCATCGAGCAGGTGACCGGACGCAGCATCCCCGGAGGACACGAGCACGAGTAGTCTTTTACAATAGAGCGCATGACGCTTTCGAACCGCTGGGCAAGCCGGCGGGTTCGGGCCATGCCCGAGTCCGTTTTCCTTTTAATGGATCGCGCCAAGTCCGCCGCCCGCGCCGCGGGCGTGCAGGTGGTGGACCTTTCCATCGGCGCCTCCGACCTGCCGGTTCCCGGGGAGCTGGTCGCCGAGCTGCAAGCGGCGGCGCGCGATCCCGCCACCTGGGGCTACTGCCTGAAGAGCTGCACGATGTCCTTTCTGGAAGAGGCCGTCCGCTGGTACCGGGAGCGGTTCGGTCCCGAGCTGGACCCCGGCAGCCAGGCGCTCAGCCTGATAGGCAGCCAGGAGGGCCTCGCTCACCTGCTCATGGCGGTCAGCGACCCGGGCGACGCGGTGCTTGTTCCCGAGGTGGCCTACCCCAGCTACTGGGGGGCGGCGGCGCTGGCGGGAATAGAGGCGGTGCCGCTGAAGCTGGACGGCGAGCTGCTGCCGGTCTTCGAGGGGCTGGATCCGGGAGCGCTCGAGCGGGCGCGGGTGCTGCTGCTCAATTATCCCAACAACCCCACCGCGGCGCTGGCGGACCGCTCGTTCTGGGAGCGGGCGCTGGCCTTCGCCGCGGAGCACGACCTGCTTCTGGTGCACGACAACCCCTATACCGACATGGTCTTCGAGGGCGAAGCAGAAAGCCCGCTGGCGCTAGCGGGGGCGCTGGAGCGCACCGTCGAGCTCTTCAGTTTCTCCAAGAGCTTCCACATGGGCGGCTTCCGGCTGGGCTTCGCCCTGGGTAATTCAGACGCCATCGCCGCGCTGGAAGCAGCCAAAGCGCCGGTGGACTTCAACCAGTACCTGGGCATCCAGCGTATGGGCGTCGCGGCGCTGCGGCTGCCGCGGAAACGGGTACAGCAGGACGTACGGGTGTTCCGCGAACGCCGCGACGCCCTGGTGGCGGCCCTGGAGGACGCGGGGGTGCCGGTGAAACGCCCCCGGGCGAGCATGTACCTCTGGCTCGAGCTGCCAAAGGGCATGGACGACGTGCAGTTCGCCCTGCGCGCGGTGGAACACGCCGGGGTGGCCCTGGCCCCGGGGCGCGGCTTCGGCCCCGGAGGGCGCGGCTACGTGCGCTTCGCGCTGGTGCAGCCGCCCGAGGTGCTGGCGGAAGCGGGTCGCCGTATCGCCGCCCTGCTCGACTAACGCAAAGTAAAATTGGTTCATGCAGCGGCGCAAGAAGCGACCCCGCACGCGCCTGCGCGAGCGCTACGAACGCCGCTTCTACGAGATCCTGCGGGAGCTCTCGATACCGCTGGTGATCCTGCACTTCACCCTGGCCGCGGGCACCCTGGGTTATATGTGGCTTTCGGGCGGCGACTTCATCAACAGCTTTTACATGACCGTGATCACCATCGGCACCATCGGCTACGGCGAGGTGGTCCGGGGCTCCGACAGCACCGCGGGGCGCATATTCACCACCTTTCTGGCGCTGGGCGGGATAGGAGTATTCACCAGCACGATCACCGTGATCGCGCGGGTGCTGTTCAAGGAGGAGCTGCAGAACCTGTGGAGGAGGCTTTCCATGATGAACGCCATCGACAAGCTGGAGGAGCATTACATCCTCGCCGGGTTCGACGAGGTGACCGCGGAGCTGGCGCGCCTGCTCGAGCGCCGCGGCGTCCCCTTCGTGGTGCTCGACGATACCCGGGAAGGGCTGGCGCGCATCGCCGCACGGCAACTGCCCTACTACCTGCCCGAGCCCCCCTTCGAACAGGAAACCCTGCTGGCGGCGGGCATCCGCCGGGCCGGGGGGCTGGTGGTAAACCTGGGCGACGACGCCCGCAACATCTCCATCATCGCCGTGGCCCGGCTGCTGCGCCCCGGTAAAGACGACTTCTCGATATATTCCTTCGCCTCCTCCCCGGAAAACGCGGAGCGGCTAGAAGAGCTGGGGGCCAACCGCGCCTTCTACCCCGGGCGCATGGTGGCGGGGCGGCTGGCGGCCTACCTGTTCCACCCTGAGTCGGACTACCTGGTGACCCTCTTCGACCGGCTGGCCTTCGGGGAGGAGACCGACGTGGACCTGCTGGAGGTGGCCGTGGAAGAAGGAAGCCCCTGGGCCGGGCGCACCGTGGGCGAGCTGCGCGCCGAGCTGGGGGTCAACGTGGTGGCGCTCAGGCGCCCCGACGGCAGGCTCGAGCTCGACCTGAACGACCGGCTCGTGGTGAAACCGGGCAGCCGGCTGCTGCTCTTCGGGCGCGCCGCGCGCCTGGAAAAGCTGCGCGAACGATTGGAGGAGGCACATGAGCACGCGTAAACTGCTGACCGACTTCTTCGTGCTAATGGCGCTGACGACCAACGTCAGCTTCGTGGTCAACCCCAACGGCATCGAGCTCTTCATCACCGTGGTGACCAACCTGGCGGCGACGCTGCTCAAGGTGGGCGAGGGGCGCATCCTCTCGGCGGAACTGATGGCCACCGGCCTGGTGGCGGACCTGCACCTGATTCCAGCGCTCTACTTCTTCTACACCGGCGAACCCGCCGAGTCCGTATCCCTGGCCTGGGGGGCGCTGGCGGCGAACGTGGTGAGCGTGTTGCTGGTGGTGATCGACACCGTGCTCAAGAGCTCGGTGGAAGACGAGTGACTAGCCGCCGATCCTCAACATGACGCGCTCGCGCATCGCGGGCAGGGTGGAACCTCGCTCGGGCTTGCGGCCGGCGGCGAAGAGCAGCGCCTCCCGCAGCGCCGCCACCGGGTCTTCGGCGGCGAAGGCGGGGGCGATGTCGAACTCCAGGTCGGTGAGCAGGCAGGGGCGGATCTTCCTGTCCGAGGTCAGGCGCAGGCGGGTGCAGTTCGCGCAGAAGGGTTCGGATACCGGGTTGATGAAGCCGATGGTGCCCTGCCCCCCGGCGATCCTCCAGACGCGCGCGGGCGAGCTGGGGTCGGTGGGCACCTCCGCGAGCGCGCCGAATTGTTCCTCTATACGGGCCCGGGTTTGCGCTCCGGGAACAAACTGCCGCCGGTACTCGGCGGCGGGCGCGTTGTTGAGATGCATGTACTCGATGAAGCGGACGTGCAGCGGGCGGTCCACGCTCAGCCGGGCCAGCCGCACCACCTCGCCGTCGTTGACCCCGCCGATTACCACCGCGTTCAGCTTGACGGGGTGCAGCTCCAGCTCGAGCGCCAGCTCGATGGCGTCCCATACCCGGGCGACGTCGCCGCCGCGGGTAAGGCGACTGAAAACCTCGGGGTCCAGCGCGTCCAGGGAGATGTTCACGCGCCGCAGCCCCGCATCGAGCAGCTCGCGGTGGCGGCGGCGGAAGAGGCTGCCGTTGGTGGTCACGGCCACGTCGCGCACGCCCGGGGTGGCGGCCGCGGCCGCGATCATCTCGGGCAGTTCGCGCCGCACCAGCGGCTCCCCGCCGGTGAAGCGCACCGCTTCCATGCCCAGCTCCGCCGCCGCGCGCAGGAAGTGGCGCACGTCGCCGGTGGTCACGGTGCCCGGGGGATCGCTAGTTTCCAGCCCCAGCGGATGGCAGTAGACGCAGTGGTAGTTGCAGCGCGGGGTGATGGAGATGCGCAGGTCCCGGAGCACGCGGCCGTATTTGTCGACGAGCTTCATAACCCCCCTTCCGGCGTGTTGCACATTATAGCAACACGGCCGGGGACGGATGCATTCCCCCTTCTTTCTCCCGCCTATACTGAGAGCGATGAACGAAGCTTCCGAACGCACGCACTCCGGGTTCGCGGCCATCCTGGGCAAACCCAACGTGGGCAAGAGCACCCTGCTCAATCAGATGCTGGGCGTCAAGGTGGCCCCCATAAGCCCCAAGCCCCAGACCACCCGCAAGAGCGTGCGCGGCATCTACACCGAAGGAAACCGCCAGATAGTCTTCGTGGACACCCCGGGTCTGCACAAACCCGCCGACGCCCTAGGCGACTACATCAACCGTCAGGTCACCGAGGCGCTTTCCGACGTGGACGTCGTCCTCTGGCTGGTGGACCTGCGCCATCCGCCCACCCCCGAAGATGAACTGGTGGCCCGCACCCTGGAGCCGCTCGCGGGAAAGAAGCCGGTACTGCTCGTGGGCAACAAGGCCGACGCCGCCAGGTACCCCGACGAGGCGCTTGAAGCCTATGCGGCGCTGCTGCCCGGGGCCGAGGTACGCAAGATCAGCGCCCTCTCCGAGCGCGACGTGGCCGCGCTGCGCTCGGAAATCCTGGCCCTGCTGCCCGAGGGGCCCTTCTTCTACCCGCCGGACCACGCCAGGAGCGACCAGCCCATCGAAGACTGGATCGCCGAGACGATCCGCGAAGAGGTGATGAAACGGCTGCGCCAGGAAATCCCCTACGCGGTCGCGGTCAAGGTGGAGGAGGTGGCCGAACGCGACAGCGGCGCCCTCTACGCCCGTGCCGTCCTCTACGTGGAGCGCGAGGCGCACAAGCCGATCCTGATCGGGAAGGGGGGGCGCATGCTGAAGGAGCTGGGGCGGGCGGCGCGGAAACAGCTGGAGATGTTCCTTAACCGCCCCGTGTTCCTGGACCTGGAAGTAAAGGTCTACCCGAACTGGCGCAAAGACCCGGAAGCCCTGCGCGAGCTCGGTTACGAGTAGAAAGCGCTTTTTTCGCGCGGATGCGGCCCGCGGCCAGGTTTACGTTGAACTGCGTCCAGGTCACGCTTCCCCGCATATGGGGGCACCCATTTGGGGGTACGGAGATGCGCGCCAAACGGCTAAACTACGGACGTGGCCGGGGTGATCATTCACCGGGAACCATCACCAACGTCGACAACGCCCGGATACGTGCGTCCACGCACGCGAACCGGTAAAAGCACATAAGGAGGAAGTACAGTATGAGCAAAACCCTCAAACTTGTAATTCTGGCAGCCCTGCTGGTCATTCCCAGCGCCTTCGCTTCAAAGCAAACCAAGTTCGTCTTCCGCTACCCGCAGTACCTCTACGCCTACACCAACCTGGACGTGGAGATCTTCTACTTCGACAAAAGCGGTCCGGGAAGCAACCCCGGCACTTACACAACCAAGTACGGCGCCGCCACCGAAAAGAACCTGGCGACGTGCATGGAAAACCTGAAGCCGCCCTCGGTAACGGCCCAGACCGCCGCGGGCAGCAAGCTGATCGGCACCGGCAAGTGCGACTTCGTGGCCACCGACACCGAAAAGAACACCGACTTCACGGTCGGGTGGGGCAGCACCGGCGAAAAACCCGACGGCGCCCTGCTGATTCTCACCAATGCCGGCAAGTGGACCGCCGCGGCCTACCTCAGCAAAGAGTTCAAAAAGGTGGCCAAGATGGTCACCCTGCAGGTGCGCGTAGACAAGAACAAGCTCGACGAGCTGAGCGCCAGCAACAAGACCAAGATCGGCAGCATGGCTGGCTCCACCCTCACCAACGCCTACAACACCGACTACGTCAACGCCTACGTGGTTCCGCTGCAGTTCGTGATGGTGCTCAACAACCCCTTCTCCATCCCGGTGATCAACGGCCAGGACGACGAAGCGGTGGTCACCTACGACGTCGCCGCCCCCTAGCCCTGACTATACTGATGGCGTGAAACACACGAAAACGGGCCCTCGCGCGCTGCTGCTGGCGGGGGCCCTTTTGTTATCACTGGCCGCCGCCCAGCGGGGCGTCGGCATTGCCCCGCCCCGCTTCGAGCTGCTGCTGCCGCCCGGGGGCGCGGCCACCAAGACCGTGGAGGTCTTCAGCCACGACCTGCCCGATCAGATGATCGAGGTCGCCGTCGTCGACTGGTGGCTGGACCCGCGGGGCACCGTGCAGGAGCTCCCCCGGGGCGCAAACCCCTACTCGGCCGCCCCCTGGCTGCAGGTGGACCAAAACCCCTTCAGCCTCAGCAGCGACACCGCCCGGCAGGTGCGCTTCAGCCTCCAGCTGCCCGGCGGCCCGCTCGCGGGCAGCTACTGGACGGCGATCGCCTTCACCACCAAACCGCGCCCCGCCAGGGACGCAAACGGTATGGCGATCTCGCTGCGCACCCGGGTGCTGGCCATCGTCTACGTCACCATCCCGGGCAGCGAGAAACCGGCGGCGGCGCTGCAAGGGATTTCGATCCAGACCGGCGCGGATGGCGGCAGGTTCGTGCTCGCGGACGTGATCAACAAGGGCAACGTCTACCTGCGCCTGCGCGGCGAGCTGCGCTTCGTGGACGCCAGGGGCGCGGTGGTGCGGCGGCTGGAGCTGCCGGAGCGGGTGCTGCTGCGCAAGGGGCTGGTGCGCTACCGGCTGCGAATCCCCGCCGACCTGCCCGCGGACGTGGTGCTGGCGGCGGTCGAGATCCTGCCCCGGGGGCCCGCGGAAAGCGACGGAGGACCGCCCCTCTACAGCGAAGTGAACCTGCGATGATCAGGCTGGCCGCGCTGCTCACGGCCGTCGTGCTCGCGCTGGCGGGCGCGGCGGGGGCGCAGAGCGTGGCCCGCTATCATTACGTGGCCAAGGGAACGTCCCCCGCTGAAGTCTTCTTCCGCCCCGGCGCCAGCGAGCTGCTTTGCGCCGCGCTGCTCAACCGCTCCAGCGGCGGCCGGGTGTCCCTCGACCCCAGGGGTCTGCTCGCCAGGCTATCCTGCCCCGCAAGCCCCCCGGTGGTGGTCTGGGGGGAAAACTCGCTGGGTAACGGCAGGATATACGCCATCAACAGGATCAGGATCAGGTTCTATGGCCCTGGCACCTATAGCGGCGCCAGCGGTATCGCGTCGCTGCTGCGAGAGCTAAAAAACAACTACTACCTGCGGCTCCTGGCCGGCGGCGACCTGGGAAAAGCGGGACTGCAGTACCTGCCGCCGGTTACCAAATCGCCCGTCACCGCGCCCGTTCCCGATTCCCCCGACTGGCGAACGTGGAGCAGCGAAGAGTGGCTCGCCATCGGCGACCCCCTGATAATCAGAAAAAAGAACCACGGCCGCGCCCACGAAGTCTGCAAGAAGGTATACGGCGCGAACTGCTGGGGCGCCGACTTCATCTGGGCGCTGCCGGTACGCCTGGTGTTGCAGGGCGACGAAACCGGCTCCCCGACCATCACCGTGAGATTGCCGCTCTACCCCGAGCGCGCCTTCGTGGACCGCGCCACCGGCCAGACCACCGCCCTGGGCGTAAGCGGCGGCGAACTGGTGCGGATAAGGCTGGAACCGATCGAAGACGGCGAGCCCTGAACCCCCCCCCGGCGCAGCAGCACCGGCTGCGACCTATTCCTCCAGCGCGATCCGGCCCGCCAGCTCCACCCGGCGGCCGTCCGCCAGCAGACCCACCACCTTGAAGAGCAGCTCGCCGCCCGCCTGCGCGGGTACGGCGACACTCCCCTCCCAGTCGGCGCCGGAACCTTGCAGCGGCACGCGCTTCTCCCCTACCTGCAACCAGCAGTCCCGTACCGGCAGGTACCAGTGCACCGCCAGCGGCAGCTCGCTTCCAGGGCGGGCCAGCGGCGGCGCCCGCAACCGGCCCCAGGAGGCCTTGTCGCTTACCGTGACGAAGAAGGGGAAGCGGGCCTCCCGGCCCCCGCCCCGGGCCACCAGCTGCAACGGCAGGGGACCGGCGTAGTTCTCCGGAAGGCGCACCCGGCCGATCCAAACCCCGGCTTCGGGGTCGAATGAGAGCTTGCCCAAAAGCGCCGTCCAGGAGCGCACCTCCACCTCCTGGGCGGGGCCCTCGATGGCCGCCCTCACCAGCGGCGCCGCACCCGGAGGGGCCTCGGCGACCTCGGGCGCGACGCTTATTATCTGCAGCCCGCCGGTAAAAACCTCGGGCTCGGGTGGCGCCGCTTCCAGCTCAACCCGCGCGCTCTCGCCGGGGCGCAGCCGCACCGTCGCCTCCGGAAGGGGCGCCCGCCACCCCGGCGGCAGGAACCCGGCCAGCAACCGCACCGTATACGCACCCGGGGCAAGACCTGATATCTGGAAATTGCCGTTCGCATCGGTGTACAGGGATGTTTCGCGGCCGCGGGCGTCCCTGACCGCGACGGCGAAACGGGGCGGCTTCTGCAAGCTTTCGCCCCGCACCCTGACCCTGCCCGCCAGCCGCGCAGCCAGCGCCACCCGCAAGCTGACGTTTGCGGTTTGCTGCAGACGCACGTTCACCGGCACCGCATCCCTGACGACCACCAGCGAAGCCGGGAGCCGGGCGCGGTCTATCTCGACCGTGTACGCCCCGGGAGGCAGCCGCAGCTCGAAGCGACCGGCGACGTCGGTGACGGCGGTGACGTTTCCAGCGCGCACCACGATTCCCCGGCGCAGTTCGGGCGGCCCCGCCAGCTCCACCACGCCCGCCACCAGGCCAATCCGCCGGCCGCCAAAAAACTCGCTCACCGCCCGGGGAACCTGCACCGCCCAGGGAACCTCGGCGCTGAGACCGAAGCCGGTTTCGCCCCGGTACCACTCGTGATGCAGGCTGGCTTTCAACGCCACCCGGGCGGCGAGAAGGCTGAGCTCGAGGCGGGTGTCCAGGGAAGGGGCCCAGGGATACCAGACCAGCCCGGCGCGACCGCGCAGATAGGAGCCGCCGCCGCGTATCCCCAGCGCTACCCCGTTCTTGTCGGGCGGCCAGCCCAGCCAGGCACCGACGTCCCATAGGGCCAGGCCATCCAGGAGCCCGGCCAGGCTGGTTCCCGAAACCGTAAACGACCACGACCCGGAGCCATATTCCAGGTCCAGCCGCCCTTCCAGATCCCGCCAGGGCGCGGGCAGGTCGGCGCTGGCTCCGGCGTAGACGCGAAATTCACCGGGACCCGCGCCGGCTCCCAGGTAGAAGGGAAGCGGGCCGGCCAGACCCAGGCGGCTGCTGTTGCTGGTGAGCGCCAGCTGCCAGTCCTCCACGCCCAGACCGCTCCAATCGATGCTGCCGCCGAAGCTGGCCGGGCCCGGGCTGGCGTCGGCGGCGAAGCGAAAATGGAACGGGGAACCGGGCCAGCCGTCGAAACCGCCCTTTAAACTTACGGGCCAGCCCCGGTACTCAAACCCGTAACCCAGCTCCCCGTCCATCAGGGGACGGAAGGGGCGCAGCGCGAACCCCGCCCTTAGGTTGCCGGACCGAAATGACCCCGCCTCCTCCGGGCCGGTGGCCAGCTCCGCGCGCAGGCGCAGGCTGGGATCGTCGTCGAGGAGCACCGAGGCTCCAAAGCTGTGCCGGCGTCCGGAGGCGTCGAAGCCGAGGCTGCCGCGCAAGACGGGGCCGCTGACGGCTATCTGGGTGCTGACCCCTCCTTCGTGCAGACCCAGCGCCAGGCCGTAGCTGGGGCCGAAGACCGCGCTCAGGTAGCCCGCCTCCCAGCTGAGGCTGGCGCTGCCCGCGGGCGCGCCCCCGGGAACGTAACCCGCGCCCATGCTGAAGGAGGCGAAGTCGGAGAGCGGACCCGCTACGCCGATATAGAAAGACAGGTTGCCCGGGTAACTGTAGGCCGCGCCCACCCTGCCCAGCAGCCGGAAGGTATCGCCGTTCTTGCGGGCGGTCAGGCGCACCACCACCAGCCCCTCGCGCTCCAGGCGGCCGCGCTCGAGCCGCACCACCACCCGCAGTATCCCGGTCTCGGTAACGGGCACCCGCAACCTGCGGCGCTCACCCGCCCCGAGGGGCACACGGGCGTGAAAAACGGGAACCCCCTGCGCCGCCTCCAGGCGCACCAGCGCCACGTCCGCGCCGTTGCCGGTATTGGCCACCTCCAGCGTAAAGCTCCCCAGCGGGGGCAGGTAAGCGGCGGAAGCGGGCCAGCGCGCCTCCAGTCCGGGCCGGTAGGAGACCTCGGTCACCGCAACGGCGGAAGCCGCCCCCGCGCGGAGCGTGAGACGGTCGCGCGCGCCCTCCGGGGCGTCCGCCGGCGTCCGCAACGTCACCGGGTAGTAGAACGGGCGGCCGGGCTCGAGCGTCACCCGGCGCTCGGGTGTAAGCAGGGGCCAACCGCGCTCGGAAACGAGCCGCACCTGCACCGGGCCGGAGCCGTGCAGCACGAAGACGTGGGTAACGGTTTGTCCCGGCCCGGCGCTCCTCACCCCCGGAGAGACCAGCTCGACACGCACACCCCGGGCGGCCGCATGCGCCCCGAACAACAGAAGCAGGGCGAGTGCGAGCCAGCGCCCGGGAGCCGTGGGCGCTCTATGGATCATCCCAACTATTCTAAGCGTCCATGTCCGCATGTTTCTTCCCTCAAACGGGGGTAGGAATCACAGAAGTTAGGTGCTTAGCATGTTAAGTGTAAGTTGCGAGGTTCCTGGAATGCGTGAGATCTGCAAGGTTCTGTGTCTCTTTCTACTGCTCGCTCCGGCGCTGGCCGAGGTCAACGCGGTCTGGGTGATTCGCGATTTCGAAATCGTCGCCGGCGAGCTGCACGAGTACGTCGGCACCAAGGTATATCCGGTGAACAGCATCGAAGAAGTCCGGGCGCTGGCCGCAGTGGTGCAGCGCGAGGCCAGACCCGCCCGCTGGATCTACGACGAGGAACGCGGCTGGGTGGCGCTGCAGCGCCGCGGCTATCGTATGGACGTCGAAGCGGCGGTTATCGCATACCGGGACGCCGCCTTCCTGGGCAGAACCCAGTTCGTGATACCGGTCGTGATCACCGAACCGGAACCGAGTGTCAGCGACTGGTACGCCCGCGGCGTGCGCGGGCTCATCGGTGAGGGTGTTTCCGACTTTCGGGGATCGAGCCGCTCCCGGGTCCACAACATCCGCACCGGCGCGGCGCATCTGAACGGTAGCTGGATACCCCGGGGCGGCACCTTCTCCTTCAACGCCGCCGTGGGCAGCATCGACGAAGGGCGCGGCTACGTGGAGTCGCTGGTCATCCTCGGCGACACCACCGAGAAAGGCGTGGGCGGCGGCATCTGTCAGGTGTCCACCACCACCTTCCGCGCCGCCTTCTTCGCGGGCCTGCCCGTCACCGAACGCCACCCCCACAGTTACCAGCTGCACTATTACCGGCCTCTGGGGCTGGACGCCACCATCTACCAGCCTGCGCGCGACCTCAAGTTCAAGAACGACACCCCCGGCGACATCCTGGTGCAGACCCAGGTGCAGGGCCACAGGCTCTTCGTACGCCTCTTCGGTACCCCCGACCGCAGCGTCGAGTGGTCGGGACCGTTCATCAGCAAACGCAAGCCGGCGCTCAAGCCGCGCGAGATAGTAGACGAAACCCTGGCGCCCGGCTATCGCAAGCAGGTGGACTGGGCCGCCGCCGGCCTTACCGCGGTGATAACGCGCAAGGTCTACTACGACAACGGCCGGGTCTACGACGACATTTTCAAGAGCGTCTACCGGCCCTGGGGCGACGTCTTCCTGGTGGGCCCGCCGCGGCCCGCAGAGCTCGAGCCGCTCCCGCCCCGCGCCGCCAGGGGAGAACCCGCCGCGCAACACGGCAATCCTCCCGCCCAGCCCTGAGAAAAGCGCCTCTGCTCCGCCTCCCCGCCCCGGCGGGGAGGCCGCATCAGGCGCCGAATTTTTGCAGTTTTCCCGCGTGCGCCAGCAAGAGCGGCAGCACCTGGGTGCCGTGCAGATCGCCGAGCGCCCCGCGGGCGGCTTCTTCCTCGGTAAAACGCGCCGCGGCGTCGCCTCTGAGATTGGGCCCGTGCAGCAGCAGGGGCACCGGGTGCCAGGAGTGGGCCTTCATGACACTGGGAGTCGAGTGGTCCCCGGTTATGGCCACCACCTCGGCCCCCAATCCCAGGAGCTGCGGCAACAGTTCGTCGAACTTCTCTATTTTGTGGACCTTCCCGTCAAAGTCGCCGTCCTCGCCGGTGGAATCGGTTTTCTTGAAGTGCAGGTAGAAGTAGTCGAACTCGTTCCAGTGGTCGCGCAGGGTTTGCAGCTTGCCCTCGGGGGCGTCGGGGTCCGCGCCGATCTCGACCTCCAGCGGGGTCATTCCCACCAGCGAGGCCACCCCGCGGTACATCGGATAACTGGCCACCGCGGCCGGGGTAAGCCCGGTGAGCTCGCTCAGCGCAGGCCAGCGCGGACGCGCCGAAACCCCCCGCAGGAGCACGCCGTTGATGACCGGCTCGTCCGCCAGGACCTCGCGGGCGCGGGCGCTAAATTCATTGAGTATAGCCGCGGTCTTCGCGCTGGCCTCGTCGTCCCCGTCGCGGGGGCGGGCCGGCAGCGGCTCCACCCCGGTCTTCTGGGGATCGGTATCGTGCACCTGCGCCCCCAGCCCCGCACCCCGCAGCACCAGCACGAAACGGTGCTCCGACTCGGTGAACAGCTCCACCTTCACGCCGTCTATCTCCCGGATGTGTTCCCGCAACTTCGCCAGCACCCGCCGGTTCTCCGCGGTAGACGGCCTTCCCGCCCTGCGGTCGGCGACGGTGCCATCGGGGTTTAGGGTCGCGAAATTACCCCTCACGGCAATGTCGCCGGGGCCGAGCTCCACGCCCAGCCCGAGGGCGGAAAGCACGCCGCGCCCCACCTGGTAAAGGAAAGGATCGTAACCAAAGAGGCTCAGGTGCCCGGGTCCGGACCCGGGGGCGAAGCCGGGCGCCACCAGCGTGACCCGCCCCAGGTTTGCCCTCGCGGCCAGCTCGTCGAGGTTGGGGGTGCGGGCGGCGGCCAGCTCGGTCGGCCCGCCGGGCTCGCGCGGCAACCCGCCCACCCCATCAAGGACGATGAAGAGGATCTTGCTGGGGGTGCGGCGGCTCAATTCCTTGATATGGGGAAGAAGGTCCATGACCGCATTCTACCCCGCTTGAAGGCGCAGCAAGCCGCAACATACATATGTGCCTTTACATATTAAGTTTGACATTGCCAGTATCAAATGATATGTTACTAGTAGCGAAAGGGGGCGAGATCCATGTGGGCGGACTGGCTGAAACGCCTGAACCCGGAACAAAAAGAGATCTGGCTCAAGCTGCTGGAGGAACGCTACGCCGACGAGCTGCGTGACGCCGCGCTGGTGGAGGATGCGGCCGAAAAGCTGCCGTACGAACACCTCAAAAAAACACTGCGGCGCATTGCCGCGCGCGAACGCAAGCACGCCGAATGGCTGCGCGCGAAGATCCGCGAGCTGGGAGGAACGCCGCCCCCGCCGCCCCGGCTTCCCGCAGCGCCCACCTGGAAGGAAGTGCTCGAGGCCTTCGAGTCCGAGAAGGCCGACCAGGTGCGCTACCTGGAGGAAGCTTACGGCGCCCGCGATCCCGGATTGCGCGAGCTCTTCGAGCGCATCCAGCGCGAAGAAGAAGAAAACTACCGCGAACTGCTGAGCGTGGTGACCCGTATGGAATCCCACACCGGGAGCTCCTGAAGAGGAGGCGGCGGTGATCGGCAAAGAGGACATCGAAAAACTGCACGCCCAAATAGAACTGCACCCCGGACCCGTGCTCTCGCTCTACGTGGCCACCAACCCCGCAGACCGCGACGTGCTCGACTACAGCGCCGCCGGGAAGCACAAACCATTCGTGATTCGCGCCAAAGACACGCTCAAGGAACTGGGCGTGCCCGCGCAGCTGCGGGAGCGGGTGCTGGAACGGCTGGAGCACGACGTGATCCGCGGGCGCACGCGGGCGCTGTTCGCCGCCGAAGACGTGCTCCAGATATACGACCTGAACGTGGATCTACCGGTGGTAGACCTGCCCCGCGGCGAGGTGCTGGCGCGCTGGGGGGAACCCTACGTGCTGCCGCTGCTGCTGGCGCTGGACGAGTACGAACGCTACGCCGTGGTTCTGCTGGATGAGGAACGCTGGCGCCTCTTTGAGGTATACCTGGGCGAGGTGCGCGAGGTGGCCGACGCCTTCCGGGCGGTGGACCCGGGCCAGTGGCGCCGGCTGGCCGAGGCCAAGCCCGGCACCCCGGTGGGGGTGGCCGCGCGGGGTGGCAGCGGCCGCGACATGTTCGACCGCCGCATGCTTGCCTGGACCCACCGCTTCTACCGCCAGCTGGCCGCCGAAACCGGCCGCTGGCTGGAGCGTCTGGGGGCCGGGCGGCTGATATTGATGGGCGTCCCTGAAGAAACCCGTTATTTCGAGGGGCTGCTGCCGCGCCCGCTGCGCGAGCGCGTGGCGGCGCACCTGCCCCTGCCCCCCGGCGGCAGCAAGGTGAGCGCAGCCGAAGTGCTGGCGCGCGTGGAAGAGGCCATCGAGGAAATCGAGCGCGCCAAGGAGGCGGAGCTGCTCGACCGCATCCGCGAAGAAGGCATCTGGGGAACGGCCGGCGTGCTCGAGGCCCTGCAGGAGGGGCGCGTTTACCTGCTGGCGATGCCCTGGAAGCCCGGGGGCGCGGTCTGGCGCTGTCGCGAAAACGGCTACGCAGCGCTGCAGCGCGAGCTGGCGGAGGCGGTCTGCCCGGGGGATGTGGAGCAGGCCGACCTGGCCGAAACCCTGGTGGAGCTGGCGGCGCTATTCGGCGCGCGGGTGGAGTTCGTTCGTGGAGACAACGCAGACCGGCTGGAACGCGAGTTCGGCGGTCTCGCGGGGCTCAAACGCTGGTGAAAGAAAGGTTTTGGAGGTGCTGACATGATGAGATGGGATCCTTTCAAGGAAATTGAGGAACTGCAGGAACGTCTGGGTCGCGGCGCGGGCTTTGGCATGGGTATGGGCCGCGGCGGCCGCGGCGAACAGACCTTCGCTCCGCTGGTAGACGTCTGGGAGGACGAGGAAGGGCTGCACTTCGCCGTCTACCTGCCGGGCATCGAACCCGACCAGGTAGAGGTGACCGCCGAAGAAGAAACCCTCACGGTGAAGGCCGAGCGGCCCTTTGAAAAGAAGGAGGGCGTGGCCTACCACCGCGTCGAGGGTCCGTACGGCACCTTCGTACGCAGCTTCTCCATTCCCGCGGTTTACGATCTGAGCAAGGTGGCGGCCCGCTTCAAGAACGGCGTGCTCTACCTGAGCGTGCCCCGGGCCGAGGAAACCAAGCCGCGCAAGATTCAGGTCGAGGTGGAGTCCTGAACCCCTGTGCGCACCCCGGAGGGCCGGGCGTTCCGGCCCTCCTTTTCGGGAGGTGGCTACGATGATAATGGCGGCAACCAAGTTCGAGCGGCTGTTCCGCGAAGCGGCCGCGCTGGACGTGGACAAGAACGACCTCAAACGGCTTTCCGACTTTCTGGGCAGGAAGATATACGACCTGCTCGTGGTCGCCGAGCGCAACGCCAAGTACAACGCCCGCGACATAATCTACGAGCCCGACCTGCCCGTCACCAAGGGCCTGCAGGAAACTATCCGCGAGTTCATGCAGATGGACGTGGCCCCCGAGCTGGAACCGGTACTCGATCACCTGGCGGGCCTGCCGCCGCTGGACCTGGAGGTCAGCGACGACGTGCGGGCACTGCTGCCCAAACTGGCGGGGGCGCTGGTGGTCGCGGCGGCGCGGGTGATTCGCGAGCTCGACCCCAACGTGAAAAATCCCCAGAGCGAGCACTGGGAAAGGCTCGAGCGGGTATTCGACCTGCTCATCTGACGGACCCGGCAGAGCAAACGACGGGCCGGCCCGCGGGCCGGCCCGTCGTTGCCGCCAGGCTCAAACGAACTTGCGCAGCACGTTGGCAATCTCCTCGGGGCTCGTAGGATCGCCCTCGGCCACGTCGGTGGCGCAGAGCGTCAAAAACTCCTTGAGAATCAGGTTGGCGGCTGACTCCATTGCCTTCTTGGTGGCCGTCATCTGCGTGAGCACCTCGTCACAGGGGCGTCCTTCGGTGACCATCTTCTGCAGGCCGCGTACCTGCCCTTCAATGCGGCGCAGTCTCTTGATGATGCTGTCTACCGTTTCGTCGCCCAGGTCGGTCGTGCGCATAGACATATACCCATACCCCCTACCTGACCCAGCATACCCGGTAAGGGGTGATTATGTCACTTCGCCGCCAGCATCAACCCCCGCGCACCGCCTACCTCCGATAACGGAGTTGGAACCCGCCGCTACGCCCGGTCCCCCGCTTGCAGGGCTATTCGAGCTGGGTCCGCACCCGCTCCGCCAGCACGCAAGCCCCGGCCCCTCAGCGGCCAGCAGCCCCGCCGGCGCCCCGCACCAACCAAACCAGAACAGTCACGGCCGCCGTGGCCGCACCCAGGGCGGAAATGGTAATATCCGCCCCCAGCCGTTCGATCAGCCACGGCGCGGCGGCGAAGCCGAGAGGCGCAAGCAGCATGGCCAGGGTATTGACCGCGGCGAAGGCGCGGCCCAGCAGCTCGGCCGGCAGTTTGGCCTGCAGGTAGGCGATGAAGACAGTACCGCTGGCGTTGGCCATGGCGTCGTTGAGGGCGCCGAAGGCCGCCGCCAGCGGCAGCGAGCGGCTGCGGCCCAGCCCCAGCAGCGCCAAACCCTGAACGAAGCCGGCGGCGAAGATTAGTTTTTCGCTCGAGCGCAAAACGACCGTCGCCAGGGCCAGGTTAGAGACTGTCGTGCCCAGGTTCATGGCCGAAAGCAATGAAGCGTAGGCTCCGGCCCCGCCCATACTGGCGGCGTACAGGGGCGTGGCCACCTGAAAGGCGGCGGCGAACAGGTTGGTGGCCGCGAAGAAAAGCACAACGGTAAGAATCTTTGGCGAGCAGGTCAGGTAAGCAAAACCCGCCCATACGAAGCGCAGGTCGAGCGCTTCTTCGGCAGCGTTTCGCGGCAGCGAAGGCAGACCCAGCAAAAGGCTGCCATAAACCACCGCCAGTGCGGTGGCGAAGAGCAATGCGCCAGCGGGGCCAAAAACGGAAAAGAGAACCGCCCCCAACAGCGGCCCGGCAAAGTGGGCGGCGTCGTCGGCCAGGCTCAGCTGGGCGTTGATTCTGGCCAGCTCCTCGGGGGGAAACAGCGCGGGAATGAGAACGTAGCCGGCGGAACCGAACAGGCTTCCCAGGATCGAGAGTGCCAGGTTGCCGGCCATGAATACGGCCGGGCTCGCCCAAAAAGCCAGGACCGCGGCCATTGCCAGCAAAACCAGGGCGTTCGCAACTGCCCCGGCGAGCAGGGCGCGCCGGGGCTCTACCCGGTCGGCCAGGCTGCCGCCGGCCAGGTTGAGCAGCAAGGAGGGTAGCATGCCGGCGAGCAGCGTTCCCCCCAGGGCCGCGGCCCCGTAGCGGCTGGAGGCCCAGGCGAGCGTGAAGTTGACCAGGGCGCCCGAAAGGCCGCTCAATCCGTAAACGAACCACAGCAAAACGCGGTTGCGCGTCATCTTTTGCTCCTTCGGTAACGGTCGCGCTATTAAGGCGACCTTTTTTTGCTTGTCAGGTTTTAGTGGAAGAGACGACAGGCCCGCAGCTGCTTACGCTGGGGGCGGCAACGCTAGAACCGGCCCGGGCTTGCGGCTGCGAGCCGAGGGCGGGCGCTAGCGCGGCAGGTTCTTGTGGCGCATCCTGGGCATGAATCCACCTTTCGGGCAAAGTATAGCATCCGGGATGTCTGCTAGACTAGGTTGCCATGGACGCGCGCGAACTGAAGCAAAAACTCGACGCCCTCAGGGGGTATCTTTGACATCGCCGGTAAGACGGCGCGGCTAGCGGAACTCGAAGCAGAACTGGGCAAAGAAGGCCTCTGGGACGACCCAACCGCGGCACAAAAGCTGACCCAGGAAGCGGCGCGGCTGAAGAAGGTGGTCGAGGAATACGAACAGCTATCAGGTGACCTGGAGAGCCTGATCGAGCTGTGGGACGAGGCCTCGCCCGAGGAACGGGAAAGCCTCGAGCCCGAGCTGGAAGAGGCCGCGAAGAAGCTCGAGGACCTCTACCACCAGACCCTGCTCGGCTTCGAGCACGCCGAGAAGAACGCCATTTTGACGATCAAGCCCGGCGCCGGCGGCACCGAAGCGATGGACTGGGCCGAGATGCTGCTGCGGATGTACACCCGCTGGGCAGAGCGCCACGGCTTTTCGGTAGAGCTGGTGGACGTAACCCCGGGCCCCGAGGCCGGTATCGACTCCGCCGAGCTGATCGTGCGCGGCGAGAACGCCTACGGCCTGCTCTCGGCCGAACGCGGCGTGCACCGGCTGGTGCGCCCCAGCCCCTTCGACTCCACCGGTCGCCGCCACACCAGCTTCGCCTCGGTGGAGGTCAGTCCCGAGGTGGACGACAGCGTGGAGATCGAGATCAAGCCCGAAGACCTGCGCATCGACGTCTTCCGCGCCCAGGGCCACGGCGGCCAGGGGGTGAACACCACCGACAGCGCGGTGCGCATCGTCCATCTGCCCACCGGCATCATCGTCACCAGCCAGGCCACCCGCAGCCAGCACAAGAACAAGGAGCTGGCCATGAAGGTGCTGAAAAGCCGCCTCTTCGAACGCGAGTGGCAGAAGCGCCAGGAGGAGATGGCCAAGCTGCGCGGTGAGCAGAAGGCGATCGAGTGGGGCAGCCAGATCCGCAGTTACGTCCTCGACAAGCAGTACATCAAGGACCACCGCACCGGCCTGATGCGCCACGACCCCGACAAGGTGCTGGACGGCGACCTGGACGATCTTATATGGGCCGGGCTCGAGTGGCGCGCGGGGCTGCGGCAGGCCGAGGCGGGCGCAGAAGAAGACTGACCGCTACCAGTCGAGTGGCCGGTTGCCGGGGCCGAAGAAGCCGCCCGTGGGACCATCCGGACCCAGGGTGACGAGCCAGACGATCGGCTCCAGTTTGCGTCTGTCGCCTCCTGGGTGCCTCAGGGCGTCGACGCAACCGGTTCACTCGAGCTGAGTCCGCACCCTGCGCGCCAGCAGGTACACCCCGGCCACGAAAAGGCCCGCCGCCTCCCCTGCCAACGCCGCCAGCAAGGCGGCCTCGCCGGTGCGCAGCACCTCGCTGGCCAGGGTGACCGGGTTGGCCAGCACCAGCCCCCGCACCCAGGGGGCCAGGCTGTCCAGGGGCACGTAGACACTGCTGACATACTGCAAAATCGCACTGATCAGGATGGTCAGGATCGACATCTTGGTGATGTCCCGCACCAGAATCGAGAGCGCCGCCAGCAAGCCGCTGGTGGCGAAGGTGAGCAGGAGCAGCACCAGCGCGGTTTCGAGATTAATTAACGCCGCGCTGCGCAAGATCCATACCGCCGCGAAGACCAGCGTCGCCGCCGCCACGAGCAGCCCCATGGTCACACCCATCACCAGCTTGACCGCGACCACCTGCCGCACCGAGAGCGGCAGGCTGAGCCAGTAGCGCAGCGACTGATGGGAAAGGCCGAGCACCACGGTTATGGTGCCCAAAGAGGCCGCGGTGACGGTGGAAAAGGGAATCCAGCCGAGCACGAAGAACCGCTCGGCCGCCGCGCCGCCAAAGGCGTCGAAACCCCGCGAGACCATGAACAGCCCCAGCGTGGCCGAGAAGGCGTACGGCAGCCAGAGCTCCCAGCGCCTCACGGCGCTGCCTGCTTCGTAGAGGGCGACGACGCCCAGCTCGCGCAGCGGCATCCCGGAACTACGCCCCTTCCGAAACCCCGAGCACCTGCACCTCGTGCTCGACCAGCAGCTTGAGCAGTTCGGGCAGCGCCGCCTGGTTGTCGCTCGTTTCCAGCTTCAGGCGGCAGCGTTCGAAGAGCGTGTCCATCGAGACCTGCTGGCCGCCCGCCGCACCGGCGGGCAGGCCGGCCGCGTCGGCGTCCTCCGCGAAGACGACTCCCTTGAAGAGCTCCGGCGGAATGCCGAGCCGCTCTAGAACCTCGGGGTTGGGCTCGACCTCGTAGCCGATGACCGGTTTGATGGCTTTGATCTTGGGGTCCAGCTCCGGTTTCCATGTATTCAGTTCCAGCACCAGCTTTTGCACTTCTCCCGCCATGCGCGCACTCCTTTCCTTGAGTTCGTCGAAGTCAATCACCCGGTCGGTCGCGGGCAGCAGCTCCGGGTCGTGGGTTACCAATACCACCGTGGCCTGGCGCCGGCGCAAGCGCTCGAGCTCCTCCCCGAGTAACCCGACCCCATCGCGGTCCAGGCCGGCGGTGGGCTCGTCCAGGAAATAGACCTCGGCGTCCTGCGCCAGCGCCTTCACCAGCTCGGCCCGCTTCTGCTGGCCGCCCGACATGTGGAAGGGTGTGGCCCCCAGCGGCACCTCGAACCGCCGCACCAGCTCCGCCATACGCTTTCTGGGAATCCGGAAGAGCGCCGCGTGCAGGCCCAGGGTACGCCGCACCGGATAGCCGCCGTCGAGTGAAAGATCCTGGAAGGCTACCGCCACCCGCCGGCGCACCGGCGGGTGGCGGTAGGGGTCGCGCCCCAATAGCCGCACCCGCCCCGCGTCGGGGCGCAGCACGCCGATCATGGTTTGCAGCAGGGTGCTCTTGCCGCTGCCGTTCCGGCCCACGATGGCCACCTGCTCGCCCTTTTCGATGGCCAGCGAGACCGGGTGCCGCCAGGCGCGGTGTTTGACTACGCTTTCCACAAGAACCGGTGGCGTTTGAGTTTCCAAGCGCTAAATACCCTTTCGTTTGAGATTTTCTTTTATCCAGCTTATACCGTCAGGGCCGGATCTCGCAATTTCAAAGAGTCTGCGCGGCTCTTCACGGCCGGAAAAGCTATCAACAAAAATCTCGAGCGCGGTCCCATACAACCTCCTTTCGTCCGCGGTCGCATGCTGACCAACAGCCCATGCCAGAACATCTTTCAAGCTGGCGTTAGTGGTCCGACCTTTAATTGTTAGTCCTTCATATCCCCAATTCAGGAATCTATCGATATCGACACGCTCGTCTACATGGTAGTGGCGCCAAACATGCTCAAGCCAATGGGGGTGGTTACGCTTGAAATATACATACGCTGAATATTGAGAGATCCCTTCAACCAGCCAGCGCGGCTCTCTGACACCGCTGAGTTTGAGCTCGATCTCTGCCACCTCATGAACAAAGTGCCACAGGTTTTCGTAGGCAGGTTTTTCAATGCGCCACATGATCGGAACGAGAGGCTCACTACTTTTGCGGCGATTCTTTGGAGGATTCAAACTGGTAGCAACAAATACCGGCTGTCCAGACAATACCGCGTGTGCAGGCAGGAAGCCATCTATGGAAAACAGTTCGCGCAACCGCAGTCTCAGCGGCTCTTGCAATAAGGCGCGCAGCGCAGCGGAAGAGTGATCTACACCGGGCTCCAAAAAAACAGGAAAACCACCTCTGTTTCGTTCCCGAAGCTGATGTAGCGTTACAACCTTGATCGATCCATCCGTAAAACCAACGCTCACCGACCAAGTTTCCATCTGTCCCTTTCCGCCAGGGCGCCCTAGCCCTAGTGCTGCTTCGGGCGCCCTGGCGCTTTCTCCTCCGAATTCTCCTGGGTCTATTCAGTGATTATTACAATAATGCAACCGCCGCGTCCACATACAATTAGAACTCCGCCACCCATGGCCATACCTCCTTTCTCCATTTATTTTCTCGATATTACCCCCCCCCCCCCCCCCCCCCTGTCATTTTTGTCAAGACCCTTTCCCAACCTCATGCCGTCTTTATCGAATAATTTTATAAGTTAAGCGAAAAACGCCCCAGCTAGGTCCTCGACAAGCAGTACATCAAGGACCACCGCACCGGCCTGATGCGCCACGACCCCGACAAGGTACTGGACGGCGACCTGGACGATCTTATATGGGCCGGGCTCGAGTGGCGCGCGGGGCTGCGCCGGATCCAAACCGAAACAGACGCGCCGGAGGGCTAACGGCCGCCGCTAGCCGTGCCCCGCCGCCCTAGGGCGGTAGCGGTTCTCTGGTCTCCCCCGCGACCGGCGGCGCCGGAGCGTAACCCTGTTCATCGCGTATCAGTTCGCCGCGCCCCACCAGCGCCTCCAGGGCGAACTCGGCCCGGGCGACGCCTTCGGCGACGGTCTGCTGCGCGTGAGACCCGGCCAGCTCCAAGAGCGGCGCCACCCTCCGCACGCGTTCCCAGGCGGTCCGCACGTCATCCGGCAGCTCCAGGACACGTCCGCCCTTAAACCAGGCGGCCAGTTCGTCGAGACCGGGGCGTTCTCCCCACTCCGCGGCGAAGGCGCGGGCGATGAATTCGCGCGCCAGCGCCTCAGCCCCCGTGAGCTCGCCCTCGTATTCGAGCTCGAGCCTGCCGGTTATGGCCGCGATCCCCCCGTAGAGGTCGGGCGGGCGCGCCAGCGGTTCACCGCCCGCAGCCAGCGAGCGTGCCTCCGCGCCCGCGGCCACCTGCTCCAAAAGCGCAATGGGCAAGCGCTGGCTGACCCCGCTGCTCTGGTCTACGCGCGCGTCGCGACGGGCCAGGAAAGCGACCCGCTCCACGGCCCGGGCCACGAAGTCGGGGATGCGCACGCCCGGGGGCAGGCGCGCCTCATTGCGAGTTATCCGCAAACCGTCTTCCAGGGTGCGGGGGTAGTGGGTGCGGATTTCAGCGTCGATGCGGTCGCGTAGCGGGGTCACTATCCGGCCCCGGGCGGTGTAGTCCTCGGGGTTGGCGCTGAACACCAGCCAGACGTCGAGCGGCAACCGCAGCGGGAAACCGCGCACCTGGACGTCACCCTCCTCGAGTACGTTGAAGAGCGCCACCTGCACCCGGGCCGGCAGGTCGGGCAGCTCGTTGACCGCGAAGATGCCGCGGTTGGCGCGGGGGATCAGGCCGTAATGCACCGCCTCCAGGTCAGCGAGACCCTCACCGCGGCGGGCGGCCTTGATGGGGTCTATCTCACCGATCAAATCGGCCACGGTCACGTCCGGGGTGGCCAGCTTCTCGATATAGCGATCCTCGGGCGCCAGCCACACCAGCGGGGCATCGTCGCCCGCCTCGGCGAGCAGCCGCCGTCCCTCGGGGCTCACCGGCGCTAGCGGGTTGTCACGCAGGGGAGTAGCGAGCGCCGGCAGTTCGGCATCGAGCAGGCGCGTCAGGCTGCGCAAAATTCTGGTCTTCGCCTGGCCCCTGAGCCCCAGCAAAATGAAGTGCTGCCGGGCCAGCAGCGCCCGCACCAGCGCGGGGACAACAGTTTCCCCGTAACCGTGAACGCCGGGAAAGAGCGTCTCACCAGCGCGCAGTTTGGATATCAGGTTCTCGCGAACCTCGCTGCGCACGTCGCGACGCAGCCTCTCAAGCGGCCAGCCGCCCGCCTTCAGTTCGCCCAGGGTGCGCGGCTGCTTCATCTCTCGAGACCCAGCGCCCGGGCCAGCACGCGGCCGTTGGCCTCCCAAACCGCCAGATAATCGGGACCGGTCTGGTTTAGCAGATCTATGAGCGCCGGTTTGACCCCGAGGCTGCGGGCGATCCGACCGGCCTCACCCTCCAGCTGCAGCGGCGCCACCAGGTAGGCGATATGCTCGGCGGCCATGATCCGGGCGGCCTCAGCGAGTTCGCGCGGGCTGGGCTGAGCGGCGGGGTTGGGGGTAATCAGGTAGACGCGCTCCAGCCGGTAACGGGAAATCAGGTAGCTGAAGGGGTTTTTGAAAGCTACAAAGCGGCGTGTGGGGGCGGCGGCCAGGAGCTTTTTCGTGGTTTCGCTCAACTCGATCAGCTTTTGTCCGTAAACGCGGGAACGCTCCCGGTACGCCGCGGCGTTTTTCGGATCGAGCTCTGCGGCGGTGCGGGCCAGCTCCGCGACCACCCCGGCCATCAGCCTCGGGTCGGTCCAAACGTGGGGGTCGGGGGCTCCCGAGGGCAGGGTCAGGACGTGCTCCTTCAGATGGTCCGCCACCGTAAATACCCTGGCCCCCAGGTTGTTGGGGCGAATCAGCTTTTCCAGCAGCCAGCCGTCGAGCCCCAGCCCGTTCATTATCACCAGCCGCGCCCGGGCCACCTTCTTCACGTCGGCGGGGGTGGGGCTGAAGACGTGGGGGTTGGCACCCGGTGGTACCAGGCTCTCCACCTGCCAGCCCTCCCCCAGCACCGCCCGGGCGAGGGCGGCATAGGGAGGAATGGTGGCCACCGCCAGCGGTTTTGCGGCCAGCGCCAGACCGGCGCCAAGAACGAGGACGGCGAGAATGCGCTTCATGCTCTCATACTATCCGGCTCCGGTGAAGGTTTTCCTAAACGCGCCGCCCGATCCCCAGACCCGGCCCTTCGGGAAGCAGGAGCCGTGCACCCGCGTAATCCAGACCGCTGAAGGGGTCGTCACGGATCAGCAGGGGACCGTCCAGGTCGGCATGGTCGGCCAGGGGCGCCAGATGGGAGGCGGCACCTACGGCCAGCCGGGTCTCGACCATGCAACCGATCATCACCTGCAGGCCGAGGCCGCGGGCGGTTTCGATCAGGGCCCGCGCCGGCGCGAGACCACCGCTCTTGGCCAGCTTGATCACCACGCCGTCCACGTAGGGGGCCCACGCCACCACGTCGCGCATGGTCTTGATGGGTTCGTCGGCGAAAAGGGGCAGGCCAGCCCCCCGCAGCTCCGCGTAGGCGGCGCGCTCTCCGGGAGGCAGCGGCTGCTCCAGAAACTCGACCCGCAAACGCGCCAGTTCGGGAATCAGGCGGCGGGCTTCGGCGGGCGTCCAGCCGCCGTTGGCGTCCACGCGGATGCGGGCGTCGGGGCGGGCGGCGCGCACCGCTTCGAGCCGGGAAAGGTCGCCCTCCCCGCCCACCTTGAGCTTGATAACGGGCATCTTCGCGGCGCGGGCCAGCCCCGCCATCTCGCCGGGGTCGCCCATGGCGATGGTGAATGAGGTGGGCGGAGCGCGGTCCGGATCGAGGCCGAAAAGACGCCACAGCGGCGCGCCCAGCGCCCGGCCCCAGAGGTCGAAAAGCGCCATCTCCAGGGCGGCGCGGCCGGCGCGCGACCCCTCCGCTGGCAAACGCGCGAGCCGGCCCTGCAGGCTGGCGGGCGCGCCCTCGAGCCGGGCGCGGGCTTCCTCCAGGTAGGCGGTCACCGCCTCCACGCTTTCGCCGTGGTAGGGCACCACCGCCGCCTCGCCAAGGCCGCCTTCCAGGTCCACGAAGACCGCGGTCCGCGTCAGGCTGGCGCCGTGAGCGATGCGAAAGGGGGTGGACGAGCTCGAGGGTGCGGGTCTGCCAATCAAGATGCACTGTCAGGCCAGATCCAGAGCATGCAGCAAAGCCCAGGCGTAAGCCGGGGCTTCGTTACAGGCATGCCGGCGATAGGCCGCCGGTCCCGAGATCGGGGTTCCCGCGGCAATACGCTGTACGGCTTTTTCCAGGCAGTGGCGGCGGATGGTGTAGGTCTTGCCGCTGGAGCCCACCCGCACCACCGCGGTGTTTTCGGTCACCCGCTCCACCGTGAAGGATCCACCCCGTTTGGTGGTTAGATCCCGCCCGGCAAGGGAACGCACGGCGTCCCAATCGAGCCCGCCCGCAGGATCGGGGCCGGGAACGGTCTTCCCTTCTCCGGCGGCGTCCTCCAGGGAAGGCACGATCGCTATTATCAGCCGCCCGGGGCCGTGCACCCCCTGAACCATGATCTGCCCGATGTCCGCAGACTTGCTGGGACCGGAGTGCAGCGCCAGGGCGCTGGCCGGCGGCTCCCCGCCGAGGGCTTCAAGGGCTTCGGCGAGGTGCCGCAACACGCGCGTCTCTTCAACCCAGACCAGATGAACCGGGGGCAAGAGCTGCAGCAAGCGCCCCTCGGAGCTGGAAAGCAACACGCTGCCGGTGTCGGCGACGGCCGCCAGCGCGCGGCTGACCCCCAGCTCGGCCTCTGCGGGCGTTGCGGCGGGGAGCGGCGGGACGTACGCCGCGGGCACCTGCGGGCTCACCGCGGCGCTGGCGAAGCCTGCGGCCCAGTCCGCAAGCCAGGCGCGGGCGGCGCCGGGCTCCGTGAAGCGCAACACCTCCGCGCCGTTCGCCCGGGCGTGGGCGCTGAAACGCTCCACGGCCTCGCCCTCCTCCACGGCGGGGCGCCAGGGGCCGGTGGGAGCCTCCACCGGCCAGCGCCCCTCGAGGGCGCGGCGCACACGACGCAGGATACGGCGTTTGGCATCAGGCATTTCCGAGGTCCTCCTCCCAGATTTCGCGGAAGCTCTTGGGGCTGGGCTCGAGCGCCCCGTGGCCCGCAGCCCAGGCTCCCAGGACCGGCAGCCAGGGCGCTCCGGTGAGGGACGCGGCGATCCGGAGCAGCTTGCCCGATATCCGGTAGAAGCGCGGCCGCGTCATCAACTGGGCGTAACCCGCAAATGCCATCCGCTCGGCGGCGGGGGCGCGCTTGGCGCTGCGCACCCGCCAGGTGAGGATCTGCTTGGGCAGGGGAATCTTCACCGGGCAGACATCGGCGCAGGCGGTGCAGAGGCTGCAGGCGTAGCCGAGATCTTCGGCCAGACGGGGGTCCCTGAGACCCGGGGTGAGCACGATACCGATGGGCCCCGAGTAGACCTGACCGTAGGCGTGACCCCCGGTCTGGCGGTAGACGGGGCAGGTGTTCAGGCAGGCGCCGCAGCGGATGCAGGAGAGCGCCTCGTACATCTCGCGGTCGGCAAGAACGCTGCTGCGGCCGTTGTCAACGAAGACGACGTGCAAATGCTCGGGACCGTCGGGCTCATCCGGACGGCGGGGGCCATTCAGGAGGCTGACGAAGGTGCCTATCTTCTGGCCGGTAGCGGCGCGGGCCAGAAGCTGCAGGAAAATTTCCAGGTCGCAAACCCGCGGCAAAAGTTTTTCTATGCCCGCCAGGACCACGTGCACCCGGGGCGCGCTGGTGCTGAGCCGGATGTTGCCCTCGTTTTCCACCAGCACCACCGTGCCCGTTTCGGCCACCACGAAGTTGGCGCCGCTTATACCCATATCGGCGGTCAGGAAGGCTTCGCGCAGCACCTTGCGAGCGGCCGCGGCGAGAGCCCCGGGGCTCGCGTCCGGGGGCGTGCCCAGCTTCTCGTGGAAGAGGGCGCGGATCTCCTCGAGATTCTTGTGGATCGCCGGGCCGACGATGTGACTGGGGGGTTCGCCCGCAAGCTGGATGATGTACTCACCCAGGTCGGTTTCGAAAAACTCCACCCCCAGGCGCTCCAGCAGGCCGTTTACCTCCAGCTCTTCACTGAGCATGCTCTTGCCCTTGACCACCCGCTGCACGCCGTAGCGATCGATCAGCTCCCGCAGGATCTGCTGGGCGTCGTCCGCGTCCTCGGCCCAGTGGACCTCGGCCCCGCTGGCCAGGAGCCGCGCCTCCGCCTGGATCAGATAACGGTCGAGGCGGCTGAGGGTATGGCGCTTCGTTGCCGCGGCCCAGTCGCGCCAGGCTTCGGCTTCTACCTCCGCGTAGGCGCGGGCGCGGTTCGCGTCGAAGTGGAGGGTGGCCCTGGTGACCGACTCGCGCACCTGCGGCTGCTCGGCCAGAGCGCGCTTGGCGGCTGCCTTGTATCCCTTAGCCATTGCGTGCCTCCCAGAGCAGGCTGGCTATGTGACGGACATTGACGTCGAGGCCGCGGGTGCGGGCGCGGCCGGCCATGTGCATCAGGCAGGCGCCGTCGGCCGAGGTCAGATAGTCGACCTCGGGCAGGGTGTCGAGTTTACGGTCGGCCATTGCCAGGCTGACGGGTGCGTTCTTGACCGAAAAGACGCCGCCAAAACCGCAGCACTCCTGGTCGGCCTCCCAGGGCACGACCTCGGCCCCGGTCGCCTCCAGAAGGCGTACCGGCTCCTCCTTGACGCCAAGCTCGCGGCTGACGTGACAGCCGTGGTGATAGGCCAGGCGGACGCCTTCCAGACCGCGGCCCAGGTCTTTGGCGTTGACCACCTTGACCAAAAACTCCGCCAGCTCGTAGCTGCGTCCCGCCAGGTCCAGCGCCGCTTCATAACGGGGCCGGTCGCCCTCGAACAGGCGCGGGCTGTAAGCGCGCAGCATCGTGGTGCAGGAGCCCGAAGGCAGCACCACGTACTCACACCCCTCGAAGACGTCCTGGGTGTGAGCGGCCATCTTGCGGGCCTCGTCCCAGTGACCGGCGTTGAAGGCGGGCTGGCCGCAGCAGGTTTGGGCGCGGGGGAAGCTCACCCCCACGCCCAGAGCCCGCAGGAGACGCACCGCGTCGGCGGCGGCTTCGGCGAAGAACTGGTCGGCCAGACAGGTAACGAAGAAGCAGACTCGCATTTACAGACCGATTATACCGGCCGGCTCAGGCCGAACGCCCCGTTCCCGCGGCGGCGAACTTGAGCTCCACCTCGCGCAGGCTCTCGGGACTGCCCATCACGGTCACCTTGTCACCCAGGCGCAGCTGGGTATAGCCGTGGGTGACGATGGCCTGGCCGTCGCGGTGAATGGCCAGCACCAGGGTATCGGGCGGCAGCCGCAGCTCGCGCAAGAGCGCCCCGTGGAGCGCCGGGTCGCGCAGCTCCACGTCCACCACCTGCTTGCCCTCCTCGAGCCCCAGCAGCAGGCTGGCGGCCTGGGGGGCGCGCACGAACTGCTCGAGCAGGCTGAGCGTGGCCATGCTGGGGTCCACCACCACCGCGCCCAGCTCGGCGAAGCGCGGCGCCCACTCGCGCCCGGCGAGACGCACCACCAGGCTCTCGGTACCGTATTTTTCGTAGAATGTTTCGCAGATACGGTGATTCTCGGCGTCGGAAAGCAGGCAGACCACGGCGTCGGCCCCCTCTGCGGCCAGTGCTTGCAGCATCTCTTCGTCCAGCTCCCGGTAGTGCACCACCGGGAAGCCCGCCCCCATTAGCTCGCTGGCGCGCTCGGGATCGGGAGTAGCCAGGCGCACCCGCCAGCCGTCGGCGGTGAGGCGGCGGGCGAGGGTGAGGGTCTGGTCGTCGTCGCCGAAGAGAATGACGTCGCGCACGCCGTCGAACTCGGTGTGCCCGCGGGGGTGGGCTTCGCCCACCGCCAGGAGCGACCATTTGAACAGCGGCGGCCCCACAAGCTGATTGAGCACGATCAGCCCCACGATCACCGCGGCGAAGGGCTCGCCAAAGCCGGGGAACTCGTCAGCCACTTTCTTGGTGAGTCCCAGCGCCACCCCCGCCTGGGTCACGAAGGCGAGGCCCGAGTAGGCCGCGTGCCGCAAGGGCTCGCGCGCCAGCAGCGCCCCCAGAAAAGACCCCGAAAAGATGCCCGCCAGACGGGCAGCAAAGAGGGCCAGGGCGATGGGCCAGGCGCGGCCCAGCACGTCCAGCGCCAGTCCGGCGCCGGTAAGGGTGAAAAAGGCGATGTAGACCGCCGGGCCCAGGTCTTCGAGGATCTTGGAGAATTCGTCACGGAAGCCGGTGTAGTTGACAAGCAGGAAGCTGGCGATCATGCCGATCAGCAGGGGCTCGAGCGAAACCTGCGCATGCAAGATCTGCCCGCTCGTTGCACGCAGCGCGTGGCTGACGACGAAAATCCCGTACCCCGAGGCCAGCACCACCCCGCCCTTAACCCAGGCGTGCAAACGGGTGGCCAGAAGACGCCGCAAAAAAGCCGCCAGCAGATAGCCCAGCGCCACCGAGGCGGCTATCTCCACCGCCAGCAGCAGCAGGAAACCAGGTCCCAGCGGACGGCCATGCACCCAAACGAGGGCCAGTTCGTAGGCCAGGGTGAAGAGGACGATGACCACCACGTCGGTCACCACGGTGACCCCCAGCACCAGCTGGGTAAACGGCCCCTTTGCGCGCAACTCGTTGATGACGGCGATGGTGGACGACGGCGAGCGCGCTACCAGCACCACCCCGGTCAGCAGCGCCGCCGCCCGGCGCGCCGGTTCGGATATGTCGGGGATGAAACCGAACAGCTGATAAGCGGCCAGCGCCCCCAGCAGGGTGATTGTGGTGGTCTGCACCGCGGTCATCACCGCGATGGAGCGCAGACGCGGACGGACCTCCTTGAGATAGAGTTCGGCCCCCGCAGCGAAGGCTATAAAGGCCAGCGCCATCTCGTCCACGAAGCGCAGGCGCTCGAGCTCTTCACGGCTGATCATCCCCAGCACGTAGGGCCCGATCAGGATCCCGGCAAAGAGGAAACCGCTGATCAGGGGCAGGTTGTAGCGGGTGGCGTACTGCCCGATGGCGCTGGCGGCCAGCGCCAGGATGAAAAAACCACCGACGAGGATGAGCAGGTCGTTGAACGCTTCCATTGAGCCCTCCGCCCGGAAGCGGAATATCTTGCAGCTTACCGCACCGGGCCCGCCACCGGAGTGCGCTTTCTGCACCGCCTTCAAAACCGCCGGCGCAACCGCGGGCAGCGGGCTAAGCGCCGTTCAGCACCCGTAGCAGCACGAACTTCAGGTAGCGTCCCTCGGGGAACTCGGGCCTGAGCGGGTGGTCGGGAGCGTGGCCGGCCACGTGGACTATCTGGGTGCGCACACCGGCGCGGCGAGCGGCCACCGCCAGGACTTCGCGGAAAGCTTCGGGACTGACCTGGGCGGTGCAGCTAGCGGTAGCCAGCAGGCCGCCAGGCCGCACCCGCGCCAGCGCCAGGGCGTTCAGGCGCGCGTAGGCCCGCAGCGCCGCACGCCGCTGGTCCTTCTTGCGCGCCAGCGCCGGCGGGTCGACAATTACCAGGTCGTAGGTCTCGTCGTGATTTGGCAGGAACTCGAAGACGTCGGCGGTCACGGTTTCGTGCTTGCCTGCAAAGCCGTTGAGCGCCGCGTTGCGCTCGGCACCTGTTAGGGCGGCGGCGCTAACGTCAACGCTGCGCACGAAGGCGGCCCCGCCGGCCAGGGCGTAGACCGAAAAACCGCCGTTGTAAGCGAAGAGATTGAGCACCCGCGCCCCGGCCGCCAGCCGCCGCACCGTCTGGCGGTTCTCGCGCTGATCCAGGAAGAGGCCGGTCTTCTGCCCCCGGTAGAGGTCGGCCACGAAGCGCAGGCCGTACTCGCTGACCGTCAGCTCCGGCGGCGGCAGCTGGCCGTAGAGGGCGGTCAGCCCCTCTTTGCCGCGCAGGGCGATGCCGCGCGGCTTCAGCGCCCGGCCCAGGGCCTTTGTCACACCGGGGAGAACGGCCTTTGTCACACCCTCCGAATAGGTCTTGACCACCAGGTAACGGCCGTAGCGGTCGGCCACCAGGCCCGGCAGGTAGTCGCCCTCGCCGAATATCAGCCGGTAGGCGTCGGTTTCCGCTGGAACGAAACGGTGCCGCAGCGCCAGGGCCTCGTCTACCCGCGCCGCCAGCGCTGCGGCGCCGGGCAGCTGCTTGCCAAACAACCTGACGGCTATCTGCCCCTCTTCGTCGTAAACGCCGTAAGCTTCGGCCTTACCGGCCACCGCACGCACCCAGCCGCCCGTCTGCAGCCGCGCTGGCGGCAGATGATTGCGGTAGATCCAGGGATGGCCCGAGGCCAGGGCGGCCTCGATATCGTCGGGCAGGCGCAGGGTGGCTGGCCTCATCTATGCAGCATAGGCCAGACCGGCCCCCGGTAAAAAGGGGGGTTGTAGCAGGATGGTCGCCGGGGGGTTCATTACATGCCCCTTTTTTGTAAAGTAAACGGGGAGGAGCAACCCTGGATCCACGGGAGGTGAGATGCTCGAGCTCACACAAACGCTGAACGCAAGCGACCGGGTACACCACACCATCGAAGAGGTTCTGGCCGTTGGGCGAACCGAGTGGCAGCACTACCTGTTCTTCCGCAGCCGGGCCCACGGCATCTGCATCGCCCTCGACGGCGACCTGCAGTCGTGTTCGGCCGATGAGGGCGTCTATCACGAGGCTCTGGTCCACCCCGCCATGCTCACCCACCCTGCCCCCCGGCGCGTGCTCATCATGGGCGGGGGCGAAGGGGCGACGCTGCGGGAGGTGCTGCGCCACCCCACCGTGACCGAGGTGGTTATGGTGGACCTCGACCGGGAGTTCGTGGATCTCTGCAAGGAGATAATTCCGGAGTGGGCGGACGGCGCCTGGGGCGATCCGCGGCTCGAGCTGCGCCACGAAGACATAAACACCTACCTGGAAGATTCCCCGGGCGGCTTCGACGTGGTGGTCGGCGACCTGATAGACGCCAGCGACGCCGCTTCGCCCGCGGCGGAGCTGTACGGACCCGAGTTCTACGCCAGGCTGGCGGCGGCGCTGGCCCCGGGCGCCGTGATAGCAACCCAGGCGGGGCCGCTCGACCCCTCGGGAAGCGCCGGCCACCGGCGGGTGCGTACCTCGCTGGCGAGGACCTTTTCGCGCGTGCTCAGTTACGGGCTCTACGTCCCCAGCTTTACCGGTCTCTGGGGCTACGCCCTGGCCGGGTCCGCGGACCTGCTGCCCGGCAGGGTGGCCGAGCGGCACGCCTTCTTCGAGCTGCGCGCCCGCGAACGGAAGCTCGAACTCGACTATACCGGCACCGAGGCGCTGGCGGCCGCCTTCGCGCCCCCCCGGGCCCTCGCGCGCTTCCTGGAGGCGGGCGCATGAGCAAGCTAAAGCTCAGCGGCTTCAACAACCTGCGCAAGCTGCTCAGCTTCAGCTTTTACGACTTCGTGGTAGCCCAGGACGAGGCCGACCGCAAGAGCTACGCCGCCTACCTGAACGAACGCTACGCCGCCGCCCGCATAAGCGCGCTCCTGGGGCGCATAGCCGAGATCATCGACGCCGAGGTGCTCGCCGCCAGCGAGCAGGACTACGATCCCTACGGCGCCAGCGCGCTACTGCTGCTGTCTGACGAGGCGGGCTCGGGCACCACGCCCGCCTGGGCCGCATCCGTACGCATGCACCTCGACAAGAGCCACATCGCCGCCCACACCTACCCCGACTTCGCTCATCCCGAAGGGCTGCTGGGCTTCCGGGTGGACATCGAGCTTTCCACCTGCGGCGAGATCAGCCCGCTGCGCTCGCTGAACGAAATCTTTCACTTCTTCGACACCGACGTGGTCGTCATCGACTACCTGGTGCGCGGCTACACCCGCACCGAGGACGGCGCGCACGTCTTCATGGACCACGAGGTACCCTCGGTGGCCCACTTTATCGACCCCGCAATCCTCGACCAGTTCGAGCGCGTCGAGCGCGCCCTGCCCGCGGCCCACACCTGGCAGTTGAAACTGCTGCGCACCACCATAGATCCCGCCGAGTACTTCGCGCCCGGAAAACCCGTGGACGAGAAGCGGCTCGAGCGGGTCCTTGCCGAAATGCGCAGCGTCTTCCAACACCTCTAGCCTCCGGGCTGCTATAATCAAACCTTGCGGCCCGGGCCCCGGGCCAGCCTGTCTTTGAAAGGGGGTGAACATGCCACAATACGATGTCGGGATTATTCTCAATCCCAACCTCGAGCCAACGCAGTTGCAGCTGGAGAAGGACATGATCCAGGCTGCCCTCGACAAGCACCAGGCCGAGGTGAAAGCGATCGACGAGTGGGGCAACCGCCGCCTCGCCTACCCCATCGAAAAAGACCCCGAAGGCTACTACATCTTCTATACGGTCATGATGGACGGCACCGAAGCGGCGCCCCTGGAAGCCGAGTTGCGCATCCGCGACAACGTGCGGCGCGTACTCATCGTGCGCGATCGTCCCGAGTGGAAGACCAAGAAGGGCTAGCTACGGCTAGAATGTTCCTATGGCGAAAGGTTTGAACCGAATCCTGCTTATCGGGACCGTTACCCAGACCCCGGAGCTGCGCTACACGCCCGGCGGCCTGGCCGTGCTCGAGGTGACCGTGGCCGGCAACGATCACGTGATCACCGAAAACGGCGAGGAGCGCGAACTGGCCTGGTACCACCGGGTCAAGATGTTCGGGCGCTACGCCGAGATGCTGGTCGAGCAACTCACCGCCGGTACCCCGGTGCTGGTGGACGGCCGCCTCGACTATCGCAGCTGGGAATCCGAGGGCGGCCGCCGCAGCGCGGTGGACGTGCGCGTAGACCGCATCGAGGTGCTGGACCGCAGCGACAAGGGAGAGGAGCAAACGGTTTCCGATGTCCGCGGTCAGGAGCGCCTGCGCGAAGGCCTCAACGAGGTGGTCCTGATAGGCAACCTGACGCGCGACCCCGAGTTACGCTACACCCCGCAGGGCACCGCGGTCATCCGCATAGGCCTGGCGGTGAACGAGCGCTACGTTTCGCGCGGAGCGGAGCAGGAAAAGACCCACTTCTTCGACATCCAGGCCTGGCGCGATCTCGCCGAATGGGCCGCCGGTCTGAAGAAGGGGGAAGGCCTTTTCGCCGTGGGGCGGCTGGTCAACGACTCGTGGACCACCCAGACCGGTGAACGCCGCTTCACCACGCGGGTGGAAGCCAACCGGCTCGAACGCCTCGCACGTGGCCCCGGACGTAGTGGTGGGACCGGTGCCCCTGAAAAACAGGCCCAGACGGGCGGGGTGGATATCGATGAAGGCCTCGAAGATTTCCCACCAGAGGAGGATTTACCGTTTTGAGCAGCAGAAGACCCCGCGGACCCCGCAGGTTCCGCAAACCCAAGGTATGCCAGTTCTGCACCGGCGAACTGGAGATCACCGATTACAAGGACGCCAAGATGCTGAAGCGCTTCATCTCGGAGACCGGCAAGATCCTGCCGCGTCGCCGCACCGGCGTGTGCGCCAAGCACCAGCGGCGCCTCGCCACCACCATCAAGCGCGCGCGCATCCTGGCTATCATCCCCTTCACCGAGAAGCTGGTCCGGAAGTAGGAGGTCTTGATGAAAGTCATCCTGCTCGAACCCGTGGAAAAGCTCGGTGACGTGGGCCAGGTCGTGAACGTCAAACCGGGCTACGCCCGCAACTACCTCTTGCCGCGCGGGCTGGCAGCCCTGGCCACCGAGGCCAACCTCAAGGCCCTCGAGGCCAAGATCCGCGCCCAGGCCAAGAAGGCCGCCGAGCGCAAATCCGAAGCCGAGCGCCTCAAGGAAATCCTCGAGCCCCTCACCCTGACGCTCAAGGTCAGGGCGGGCGAGACCAAAATCTACGGCTCGGTAACCAGCCGCGATATCGCCGAGGCGCTCGCGGCCCAGCACGACATAAACATCGACCCCAAACGCCTGCTGCTGGCCCGTCCCATCAAGGAACTGGGCAGCTACGAGCTGGTATACAAGCCGCACCCGGAAGTTCCCATCCAGCTCAAGGTGGTCGTCGAAAGCGAAGAAAACGGCGGCTGATCGCCGCGAACAAAGCCGCCGCCCCTCGGGCGGCGGCTTTGTTCGTTGGGTCCGTCAGGAAAAGGAGATCTCCGTTTCCCGGTCTGCTGGCTAAGGGCCCGCGGGCTCCGGGAAAATGAGGATTTCCTTGATGAGCTCGCCTGTGCTCTGGGCGGCGGCGCCTTTTTTCTTGGGCAGCGAGTAGGGGTCGGCCTGGTTGTAGTCAACCTCGTAGCCAAAATCTTCCAGGGCGCCGATGGTAACACGGCTCAGGGGCGCTTTGGGATCGGCCCAGCCGGTCATCAGCTCGCTGTCGAAGACGCTCTCGCGCCAGTGCCCGCACTTGGTGCCCGCGCCCCCGGTGTTTTCCACCGGCACCTCGCCCTTGGCGCCCAGCTTGTGGTAGGCGTCCATGGCCTTCTTGCCCTTGTAGGTGATGTTGTTGGATTTCATGCAAGAGCTCGACTCGTAATTCAGGAAATGGAAGGGGCCGGACTCCCAGAGGGTGCCGATACCCAGCACGTGCGCCATCTCGTGGAGGATCACCTGCTCGAGGATGCCCTCCTTCTTCATCTTCGCCAGATCGGCAGAGTCGAACTTCATGACCCCGAAGAAGGGCAGGTTGTAGTCGGGCTTGGTCTCGCCGCCGCGCAACCCGCAGGGTCCGGCCTTGCCCAAGACCCCGCCTTCACCGTCGATCTTGGCCACGTCGGCAACGATCAGCAAGTCGTCTATTTTGCCCTTGTAGCCGGGGTTGCCCTTCAAGCATTGGTCCTTGGGGATCTCGACCTGAACGTCACGAATGTCGGCGGTTATCACCCTGCTCCAGCGTGCGGCGGCCTTGTTGAAGGCCTTGAGCACGGCGGCGTCACTGGGCTTGTGAATGAAGATGAGCTTGATGTCGTAGCCGCCCCCCGGGTCGCCGCCCTTCTTCACCGCGATTTCCAGCGATTTTTCCACCTTGGCGCCATAGCTGTCCTCCACGGTGAACGTCGCCGTATAGGTGCCGGACCTCCTGTAGGTATGCTCCACTCTACCCGAGCACTTGCTGACGTCGCCGCCGTCACCGAAGTCGAGGTTGCAGGTAATCTTGTCCCCGTCGTGATCGGAAGCCTTGAGGGTAAAGGTCACCTCCAGGGGAGCCTCGCCCTCGGCAGGATCCGCGCTCAGCTCGGCGCGGGGACTGACATTTTCGATGCAGCGGTCCACCACCCGCACCCCGGCGCGGGCGCGACCGCCACGAATCGTCACCACGCCGGAACGTTCCTTGAGCTCTTTACAGGGGGCAACGTTTACGCGCAGGGTGGCCTCCTCACCGGGCTCCAGCCAGCCGGAGTCCGGATAGAAGTCGATCCAGGAGTTCTTCGTGGAAAGCCTGAAGGAGTCCCCCGCGGTACCGGTGTTGCTGATGACGACTTCCTTCGCGGACGATTTCGGGTTCCGCAGGGAGTGTTCGAAAACGAGCTCTCCGGGTTTTACCTGCCACTCGGCGCTATCCTTGTTGAAGTAATCGAGGGGGTTCGAGCAGCTCGTCAGCCAAACCGGGCCCAGCATAAAAATGATTACCAGTGAAACAATGCGGATGTACGCTGCAAAACCTTGCTTCATTATCAGCTCCTGTTCCCGGCGGGGTAAGCTAAGTTGGGATCCGGGTATTTCCGGTACCGGGTATGTCGCGATTCCAGCCTCAACGTCTTCCTCCTATACTATCTTATTTTCTGGTCGTTTTCATGACATGAGATGAGACCGCTGGTAGCATGAGGTTCCCCCCACGGGGGCTGTCAGGAGCAACGAAAATATGGCCGAACCGGCGAGAACACTGCCTGCGGGGCGGATCCCCCCCCACAACCTCGAAGCCGAAGCCAGCGTACTGGGGTCGGCGCTGGTGGACAACGAGGCCATGGACCGTATCGAGGGGCTGATCACCCCCGACGTCTTCTACAAGGAGGCGCACCGCAAGATATGGCGGGCTATGGAGTCGCTGCGCGCCCGTGGCGAACCGGTGGACCTGGTCACGCTCTCAGAGGAGCTCAAAAGGGCGGGGGAACTGGATGAGGTGGGCGGCCTCACTTACCTGGTGGGCCTGAGCGAGACCACCCCCACCGCCGCCTACGCCGAACACTACGCCCGCATTGTGGCCGAGAAGGCGGTGCTACGCCGCCTCATTGCCGCCGCCGGAGAAGCGATGCGGCTGGCCTACGACGAGGCCGGGAGCGTCGAAGAAATAGTCGATCAGGCCGGGAAGCTCATCATGGACGTGGCCACCCACGGCCCCCGGCACGAATTTCAGGAGATGCGCGAGCTGGTAACCGAAGCCCACGAGCGCATCGCGCACATGCGCGAACACGGGACGGCGGACGACATGCTGCCCACCGGGTTTGCCGACCTGGACCGCATGATCGGCGGGCTGGGACCGGGAAGTCTGAACATAATCGCCGCCCGCCCCTCCATGGGCAAGACCGCATTCGCCCTCACCATCGCCCAGCACGTAGCCCTGCAGGGCGGCACGCCGGTGGCCCTCTTCTCCCTGGAGATGCCGGCCATAGACCTGGTATTGCGCATGCTCTCGAGCGAGGCGCGGGTGGACATGAACCGCATCCGCCAGGCGCAGCTTTCCGACCGCGACTACGAGCGTCTGGTAACCGCCGCAGGGCGCATCTACGAAGCGCCGGTTTTCATAGACGACACCCCCAGCCTGACGCTCATGGAGCTGCGGGCGCGGGCGCGGCGGCTCGCCGCTCACCGCAAGGTGGGACTGATAGTCATCGACTACATGCAGTTGATGAGCGGCGGCCAGTCGACCCGCAGCGGGGAGAACCGCCAGCAGGAGATCGCCGCCATAAGCCGCGGCCTCAAGGGGCTGGCGCGCGAACTTGAGGTGCCGGTGGTGGCGCTCAGCCAGCTTAGCCGCGCTGTCGAGAGCCGCCCCAACAAACGGCCCATGCTCAGCGACCTGCGCGAGTCGGGATCCATCGAGCAGGACGCCGACCTGGTGCTCTTCATCTACCGCGACGACTACTACAACGAACACTCAGAAAAGGCGGGTATCGCCGAGATAATCATCGGCAAGCAGCGTAACGGACCGGTGGGGACCGTGGAGCTGCAATTCCACGCCGCCCACGTACGCTTCAACGACCTGGCGCACGGCGAGTACTAGAAACCGGAGGTTCAGCGGGGGTGGTTGCGGATCTCGCGAAAAGGAATGCGGTACGCCCGCGGCCGGGCGGGGCCCCGCGGTTGCGCGGACGGGGTTATTACACGGGGTCCAACCAGTCTTTACGTATCATCTTGAGTATCAGGTAGCGAACACGATCGAGCGGCAGATCCAGCCGCCGCGCCAGCTCCCTCGCGCTGGTCCCGCTGGCGCGTTTGAAATAGGGCTGGGCGGCCTCCAGGAAAGGATGGCCGGGCAGCTCTACTCCAGGTTTGAGCACGTAACGCTGGTCGGGATCGGGCAGCACGTCCCGGTGGTGCATTTGCTCGTCGTACTCGGCATGGGCGCTTATAAGGAGACGCTCCAGAGGCAGGCTAAGCTGGTCGCTGCAACCGTTGCGCACCCGGCGCATGTGAAACTCGAAGGCGCCCTGATTGGCATGGATCAGTTCCTGCAGAATGGGGGTGATATGGATGGGACCCGCGGACTTACCGTTCTTGCGTATGCAATGCAGCATCCCCTGCTTGATGTGCATGTCTATCCGCACGCCCCCGGGAAGACCCCACAACTCCAGCACTCCTTCGTGTTCCATTGCGGTGAGTACGGACAGCAGCTGCCCAAACTCTAAATCGTGCAAACTACCAGCAATCTCCACTCCCATACGTGTCGCCTTTCTATATATAAAAACGCTACAACCTACTATCAAATAGTATAACTAACTGATGCAGTACGGTGAAGCGGACCAAATAACCAGCGACCGCCCCGCCTGGATATCATTTTCGCACAGAAATATAGCGGAAAATGAGGACGTACTCAGCCCTTGCGCCGGTGCTTCTCCCAGAGGCGGCGCATCTCAGCGCGCATGCGTTTGGGGTCATCGGCGTGAGCCTGCCGGATACGCGCCTGCTCGGCCAGAAAGGCTTCCAGGCGCGCGGAATTACTGGGCTCGGCACCGACCTCCAGCCCATCATGGGCAAAGGTCACCCAATCCCCGGCCCTTTTCGCCACCCCGTCCAGTTCCTCAGGCGTCATTCCCACGCTCTCGTAGATGTGGGTGAAGACCAGCTGCGCCGTCCTGCCGCGCCAGAGCCCGGTGACCTCTTCGAAGGTGTAAAAGTTGTCCCAGGCTTCGTGTTCGGCGGGGAGCTCGAAGGGCAACGCCTCCAGAGGTGGAATGGGCATCTGCACCACCACCCAGTCGAAGTCGCCGGAGGGGACCGGCAGTGAGCGGACGTGGTCGGGGGCGTAGAGACCCCGTCCCCCCTCCCACTCGAACACATAAGCAAATACCGGTTCTTCCGTCTCGTGCGCCAGCGGCGTCAGGCGCAACCCCTCCAGCTCCAGCGCCCCGCCGGCGGGTACAAGGCGCAGCTCCAGATAGCCGGCGTCTATCAGGTGGTCGAGCGGATAACGCTGCGCCAGCAGCGGATAGAGCGGGCGCGGCACCAATCCCTCTACGGGCCGTCCGGAAGACTGGGCGAGAAACTGGACTACCCGCATACCGGCGGCGTGATCGGGATGGGCGTGGGTCCAGGCGACGCGGCTCGGGGCGAGGGCGCGCTGCGCAAGCTGCAGGTTGGATTCCTCGGGGGTGTCCACCAGCAAACCGGCGGCGGGCAGGTAGAAGCTGGGCCCGGTCCGCAGCGCCCGCCCGCCCTCTTCGCGGGCCAGGGTGCAAAGGCGGCAGTTGCAACCCGCCTTGGGGGTAGGCTGCGAACCGGCGCTTCCCAAAATCAGAGGGCGCATGACTACAGACTAAGCGACCCGGACCCGCCTTGCATTGCCCGATGCGCGCCTTCCCGCCGGGTCAAAACAGGCGCTCGCGATAGACCAGCGCTTCGGCCAGGTGGGCTTCTCCGGTGACCGCAGCGCCCGCCAGATCGGCTATGGTCCGCGCCACCCGCTGCACCTTGTCGAAGCTGCGGCCGGTGAGCTGCAGCTTGCGGGCCGCCGCCGCCAGCAAACCGCGGGCGCCCTCGTCGAGGGCAAGCGCCTCCGTCAGCTCGCGACCCGCCAGCTCGCCATTAGGTCTGCCCTGGCGGACGAGCATGCGCTCGCGCGCCGCCAGCACCCGCGCGCGCACCACCGCGGTTGGCTCTCCTTCGGGGGCGCGCGACAGCTCGGCCGCGGTCAGCCGGGGCACGCCCACCACCAGGTCGAAGCGGTCGAGCAGGGGGCCGGAAATGCGGCCGGTATAACGCTGCCGGGCCGTCAGCGAACAGGTGCAGGCGCGTTCCGGGTCGCCGTACCAGCCGCAGGGGCAGGGGTTCATCGCCGCCACCAGCAAAAAGCGCGCGGGAAAGGTGAAGCTGGCCCGGGCGCGGCTTACCGTTACCACGCCGTCTTCGAGGGGCTGCCGGAGCACCTCGAGCGTCCGCCGGGGAAACTCGGGCAGCTCGTCGAGAAAGAGCACCCCGCGGTGCGCCAGGCTGATCTCACCCGGCTTGGGTACCGCCCCGCCCCCTATCAGCCCGGCGTCGGAGGTGGTGTGGTGGGGACTGCGAAAAGGTGGTTGCTGCACCAGCCCCCGCATCAGGCGGCCGGCGGCGGCGTGGATGCGGGTTACCTCCAGCGCCTCCTCGCGGGAAAGCGGCGGCAGCAGGTAGGGTAGCCGGCGGGCCAGCATGGTCTTGCCGGAACCGGGGGTACCGACCATCAGGAGATGGTGGAAACCGGCAGCCGCTATCTCCAGCGCCCGCTTGCCCTTGGCCTGGCCCTTTACGTCGGCCAGGTCGAGCGCCTCCTCCAGGGAATCCGCCGGGTCGGGCGGGCTTACCCGCTCGAGCTCCCGGTCGCCCAGCAAAAACGACACCGCCTCGCTGAGGGTGCGCGGGGCGTAAACCTCGAGCCCCTCGATCACGCTCGCTTCCGCCGCCGAACCGGGCGGCAATAGCAACCGGGTCTGCTCGTTTTGCAGGGCCCCCAGCGCCAGGTTGATGGCCCCGCTGATGGGGCGCAGCTCGCCGTCGAGGGCCAGTTCGCCAGCCACCGCCCAGCCTTCCAGGTTGTCGGCCGGGATGACACCCTGCGCCGCCAGCAGCGCCAGGGCGATGGGCAGGTCGTAGAGCGGTCCTTCCTTGCGTAACTCGGCCGGGGCCAGGTTGACCACGATCCGCATCTGCGGATAGGGGAAACCGCTGTTCTTGAGCGCGGCGCGCACCCGGTCACGCGACTCGTTCACCGCCGCATCGGGCAGCCCCACCACCGTAAAACCGGGGAATCCGGGCGAGACGTCGGCCTCGACCACGACGGGCAGGGCGTCGAGGCCGTGCAGGGTAAACGAGCGGCTGCGCGCGAGCACGTCTGGAGCCATTTTACTCCTGGCTCGAGGAGGTTTCGGTTCGTTCTGGACCATTCAGCCAGGGCGCGACCACGATCCGCGGCGGAAAGGCGCGCCCCAGCAGATACTGGCTCAACCAAACGCCCGCCACGGTAAGAACCGCCCGCGCGGGGGGCCGGGAACGCCAGCGCGGCAGTGAGGAGCGCCCGGCCGAACCGGGCCCGGAAGACCCGGCGTCGGGGCCGTTCCGCTCCGCCACCGCGGAATGTCTCCACGAATCCATCCTACCCTTCACGGCTATAGAATGAGGCATGAAAAGACGCTGGCTGACGGTAGATCTGCAAAGCAGGCAGGTGAGCGAACGGCCGCTCAGCCCGCGCGAGGTGCTCCACGGCGGGCGCTGGCGCACCGTGCGCGAACTGCTGGACCGCGGCGCGGCCGCGGCGGACCCGCTGGGTCCCGAAAACCCGTTAATCATCACCAGCGGCCCCTTTGCCGGTTCCAGCTACTCGAGCGCCAACCGGCTGAGCATCGGCTTTAAGAGCCCGCTAACCGGCGGCGTCAAGGAGTCGAACTCGGGCGGCACCCTGGGCTACGCCCTGGGCCGGCTGGGCATCGGCGGCCTGACGCTTCTGGGCGCGGCCGCCGACTGGATCCTTTTGCACATTAGCGAAGAAGGCCTGCGCTTCGAAAGCGCGGCCGACTACCTGGGCCGCGGCGTCTTCGAGGCCACCGAAATGCTGCGCCAGCGCTACCCCAAAGCCACCAGCATCGGCCTGATCGGCCCGGTGGCCGAGTACGGCGGCCTGATCGCCGGTTTCTCGATGACCGACTCCGACTTCCAGCCCAGCCGCCTCTCGGCCCGCGGCGGCACCGGCGCGGTCTTCGCCGCCAAGCGGGTCAAGGCGATCGTGGTCGAGGGCGGGGCCACCCCCGACTTCGCCAAAACCGCCGAGTTCAAGCGGGCGCTGCGCGACTACGCCAAAGCGCTGATGAACGACGACGGCGTGCGCCGCTACACCGTGGTGGGCACCGCCGGTACCGCCGACTTCGAAAACATGCTGGGCGGCCTGCCGACGCGCAACTTCAGCAAGGGCCGCTTCGCCGAGGGCGAAAACCCGCTCGGCGGCGAGGTGATGCGGCGGACTATTTTGGAACGCGACGGCCAGGGGGCGACCGAGCACGCCTGCATGCCCGGCTGCGTCATCAAGTGCTCCAACAAGTTCCCCGGCCCCGACGGCCGGGTGATCGTCAGCCCGCTGGAGTACGAGACCCTGGGAGTGGCCGGCAGCAACCTCTGCCTGCAGACCCTCGACGAGGTGGCCGAGCTCAACCGGCTGGCCAACGACCTGGGCGT
>Ga0256835_1000178_pt1 | contig 51505 bp, 44 predicted proteins | sample PIR30metaG_FD_185972 | JGI IMG/M metagenome (GOLD analysis project Ga0256835, IMG submission 185972) | Hydrothermal vent microbial communities from East Pacific Rise, Pacific Ocean - PIR-30 | ecosystem: Environmental > Aquatic > Marine > Hydrothermal vents | place: Pacific Ocean: East Pacific...
ATTAAAACAATTACCCCGAAAAATCTCACCGAGCTTTTAAATTATAGTTCGGGAGTATATGTGAGCACCGGAGGAAAGGGGGAATCTTCGGTCAAAATAAGAGGATTGTCAAACAAAAGAACACTCCTTCTGTTTGACGGGATTCCTCTGTATGAACCCTATTTTAACTCATACAGTATTAATCTTATTCCCGCGGAGCAGATAAAAGAGATAAAAATCATTAAAGGTTCGAGTTCTGTTCTTTACGGGCCTAATACTCTCGGAGGGGTAATCAATATTATAACAAAAAGGATGGAGACAAATTTCCTGTCCCTGAATCTTCAGACAGCTCCCGATGAAACTCATTATTTTGCGGGAAGCGGCGGATTGGTTTTTAACAAATTCTCTTTTATCGGAAATCTTGTTTATGATAAATCGGACGGATTTTCCTACTGTGAAAAGGGAGAAAAAAAACTTCGGGAAAACAGTGATTATGAAAGGAAAAATTTTATAGGGAAATTATATTATTACCCGAATGAAAATTCTGAAATCCTAACGGAAGTTTTTTGGACAAAATCCGATTATGGTCTCCCGATAGCAACGGAACTTTATAAAAAAAGATATTGGAGATTCAGTGATTGGGAAAGATTCCAATTTAATATCGGAGGAAGTTTTAATCTTTTTAATACAGGCTCTCTGAAAGTAAGGAACTATTATATAAAACATTATAATATTCTTGATGCTTATAAAACTTCCGATTATATTGAAAAAAAATGGAGTTCTGTTTTTAATAATTATTCAATAGGCTCTTTTATTTTGTCCTCTTTTGATATAAACCAAAAAAACGAACTTAAACTCAGCATGAACCTGAGAAAAGATAATGTTAAAACGCAATCAAACATAGGAGAACCTTTTAAAAAAGTGGAACAAGCATTATATTCTTTCGGAGCTGAGGAACATTTTAAATTATCTTCCAAAATAAAATTGATAGCGGGAATCAGTTATGATTTTCTCAATAAGGAAAGGGGGGGAAACAGTTCGGCTTTTAATCCTATTTTCGGGATAAAATATAATCCCGTAACGGATCTTTCTTTTAATTTCAGTTATTCAAATAAGACAAGATTTCCCGCAATGAAGTCTCTTTACAGCACAAAAGGGGGAAATCCCAACCTTAATGCTGAAATCGGTAAAAATATGGAGATCGGTTTTTCATATAATAAAAGATTCAAGCTCAAAGGAGCAATCTTTTATAATAAAATAAAGGATATGATTACAAGTATAAGATTGCCCTCGGGATATCATCAATACCAAAATATCGGAGAAGCGGAGATAAAGGGGGTGGAGCTTGAGTTTGTAAAAAATCTTTCTCTGTTTTCCATCTCTCTGAATTTCACATATCTTAATACAAAAAACACTGATACCGGAAATAAACTCGACCTTATCCCCGACAGGCAATTTAACTTTATGATAAACAGCAAAAAAATAGAGGGATTTATCCTGTCTTTTTGGGGAATTTTCGCTTCTCAATCGCAAACAACTTTCAGGAATAATATATTAAATATACCTGCTTACTCTCTTTTAAATTTTTCTCTGAAAAAAGAGATTAACGGATTCATAATTTATCTTAAAGGGGAAAATCTGTTAAATAAGGAATATTATACTGAACCCGGATATCCGATGAAAGGGAGAACCGTAAGCATCGGAATAAAATTTAAAATAGGAGGAAAATAATATGAAAAAAGCAATAAAAATAATTTTCTTTTTGATATTTATTCAATCATTTATATTTGCAAACAATAATAATGATTTTTTTGATGATGCGAAAACCTATGAGCTCGAAGGGGGGAAAATAATTGTTCAAGGGGAGATCTCTAATCCCGGTCAGGTTGATTTTAAAAATCTGAAACTAAGATCCCTTATTGTCAGAGAAACAAAATTTGAAAACGGAAAAATTAAATTCACGGGTTCTTACAGATACGATGGTTATTCCCTTTTTGACATACTTAAAAACAGAATTTTAAATAAAAAAAACAGAATAGAGTTTAAGCCTGTTGTTGATCTTCTCGTTGTAATAGAAAATTCAAAAGGGGAAAAAGTCGTTTTAACATGGGGAGAACTTTTTTATCCCGCAAATCTTCACAGAATTTTAATAGCAACAAAAGTATCGCCCGTAATCCCCGTTAAAACAAAAGAACAATGGCCGCTACCGAGAAAAAGAAAAATGATTTTCGCAAATGATTTTATAACCGAGAGAAATATTAAAAATCCCGTAAAAATAACGGTTATCTCCGCTCCCGTTCACATTAAGGTCAATAGAAAGGCGAAACTTTATTCCGAAAAAATCAATTTGATAAAAAACAATAAAATAGCGGGGGAAATAACCGATTGGAAGAATTTTCAATACAGATTGAATTATCCCACGGTATTTTACGGAAGGGGAAGAGGTTTTCACGGAATAAATATTTTTAAAGGGGTTCCTTTGAAATCCGTTTTAAAAGATTTTACCGATAAAGAGAATGTGAATCTTATAAGAAAAGGGTATTTCATAGTATCGGCGGTTGACGGATACAGGATCACAATCTCTTACAGTGAGCTTTTCAACAGAAATGATAATTCCGAATTTTTACTGATAGACAAAGGGGTTAATTCAAAAGGGGGAAGATTCAAGATATATCCCTCCGCCGATTTTTTCTCGGACAGGGCTGTAAAATCCATAGATAAGATATTTTTTAAGAATATATAATTTTAACCTTCAAGCTGACCGGCGACAGCGGATAATTTTATCCGCTGCCGCTGACTTTTTATTTTTTCACCTCGAATCTTCTGAGTTTCACCTTATTGCTCCATCTTTCCCAAATCATCATCAATTTCCACGATTATATCCTGAATCTCCTCAAAATTGATTACCCCATTGCAAATATCAATATCTTTTAACTCTTCTTTATCACCGTATTTAATAAAAGCTATTATCCTATCTATTGCACATAGAGTCTTAATCTCTTTTTCGTATTCGGGAGAAACCAAATCAGGATAATTATAAAAAAGAGCTGATTCTATGAAAATTTCGGGAAGATTCCACGAGCATAAAAAATAAGCTCCGAGTTCTCTATGATTAATATTTCTACCCATTTTCTCTTCAATATCTCCGAAACAATAGTTGTTTTCTTTTGATAGATTTTTTGCAATTTTCAAAAAATCATCAAAATCAAATTGCATCAGGAGGATTTTTCCTATGTTATAAAGAAGCGGTATCGCTTCATAATTAACAGATATTTTTTCTTTATAAATCTTTCTATACAGCTGTCCGTAATATTTTGAAGATATGAAAGCAAGATTAAACAACTCTTTCATGTATGGCTTTTGTGCCTCTGAAACAGGTATTTTATTTATAGAGTTAAATAATATCAGATTTTTTAACTGTAAATTACCTATTCTGACAATTGCCTGCTTTAAAGACATAACTTTATATGAACCGTAAAATATGGAATTTGCTATATGCAAGAGTTCTATTGCAAGGGATACATCTTTCTTTATAATATCCTCCAACCCTTTTGCCGATACCCCTTTTTCAATCGCTTGTGAAATCTCTTGATATGTTTCCGGCAAAGAGGGGAGTTTTTCTATGGAATTTATATATTCTATCAATTTTTCATTGTTAACGGTCATATAGATTCTTGCAATCTGTTTTATCTTGTTAATAAGAACACTAACCTCCCAAGGTTTTCCGACAAAAGTGCTTGCAATCCCCTTTAATATTGCTTCAGAGACTATACCCTCCTCTATATAACCGCTCAAAATAATTCTATAAATCTTAGGATATGATTTTTTCACTTGCTTTAGGAATTCAAAACCATTCATCTCGGGCATTTTATAATCGGAAATAATAAGATCAACTTTCTCTTTTTTAAGAATCTCCAACCCCTCCTTTCCGCTTTCAGCCGTCAAGACAGTGAATCCCTCAGGTATTAAAGTTCTTCTGACAGCTTTTAATATACTTGTCTCATCATCAACTATAAGAATCGTAATTTTTGAAAAATCATAATTATTTATCATCATCACCCCCTTTAATTTTTTTTGGTAATTTTATAATAAATTTAACCCCTTTCTCAGGACAATTTTTCACCAGAAGTTTCCCTTTATGCTTGTTTACAATAATATCATAGGAGATATTTAATCCGAGCCCCGTCCCTTTTCCGGCCTCTTTTGTTGTAAAAAACGGATCGAATATTTTATTTATAACGCTTTCCGGTATTTTAGGTCCATCATCATAAATCGAACAACATACAAAATCATCCTCTTCATAAACCTTAATTAGAATCAACCCTTTCTCTCTTCTTTGTTCGGATTCAATTGCTTGAGCGGCATTAACTATAATATTAAGAAACACCTGATTAATTTCATTAGGCATACATTGAATCATAGGAATTTCCTGAAATTCTGTTTTAACTTCCGCCACATATTTATAACTGTTCTTAGCTATAACAAGTGTGCTTATAATCCCTTCCCTAATATCATATTCTTTTATCTCCCCCATCTGATCTATTCTTGAAAAACTCCTTAGATTTTTTACTATTGAAGTTATCCTGTCAACCCCTTCAAGGCTTTCGCTGACAAGATCTCTTACATCTTCAATCATAAAATCAACATGATTTTCTTTTTTGTATTTTGAGATTATTTCTATTATCTCCCGACACTCGTCCTCTCGACTCTTCAATTCCATCCCTATTTTTTCCATAAATTCAAACATTGATTTATTGTATTTTTTCAGGGTGTTAAGATTACTTGCTATAAAACCTATGGGATTATTAAGTTCATGAGCTATTCCCGCCGCAAGAGTTCCTATTGAGGCGAGTTTTTCTTGCTGCACCAATTGTGCTTGAGTCTCTTTTAATTTCCTGTTGGTTTCTTCAAGTTCCTTGTTTTTAAAATATAGTTCTTCCTGGTTCTTTATTTTTTCGGTTATATCCTTTTTTATGGCTGCATAATGAATAATTTTTCCTTTTTTATCAAAAACAGGAAATACTGTCCCACCTTCATAATATATTGTGCCATCTTTCCTTTTATTAATGAAAATATCTCTCCATACCTTGCCGGAGCTTATGGTTATCCATAGATTCTTATAAAATTCATCATTATGCTTACCGCTTTTTAAAATATTTTGATTTTTACCAATAACCTCCTCTTTAGTATAACCGGTAATTTTCTCATAGGCGGGATTTATATATTCAACCACTCCGTTTACATCAGTAATTACAAAAGCGGAATCAAAATGTTCTATGGCAAGAGCAAGAATCCTTAGTTTTTCCTCCTCTCGAACTCTCTCGGTTATATCTCTAACCATACCCTTTATGGCGATAGGCTTATTTTTTTTATCCAAAATAAGATGAGCATTTATACTGGCAACAGCCATTTCACCGTTTTTTCTAATAAGTTTGAGTTCATAATCCTTAACTTCTTTCTCATTAAGAAGTTTTGTGAAAAACTGTTTTCTTTCACTCTCATCTTTGTAAACGGTCGAAGCATGTTTACCTATAAGTTCCTTTGGTTTATATCCCGTAACTTTTTCCACCGAAGGACTGATTAATGTGATTATTCCATTAAGATCAGCCTGATAATATATGTCAATCAGAGAATTAAATATATTTCGGAATTTTTCTTCGTTTTTTTTAATCTTCTCTTCCGCTTTTTTGAGTTCTGTTATATCTTTATCAGCACCCCTATAACCGATTAAATTTTTGTTTTTATCAAAAATCGGAATCCCGTTTGTTAAAAGACAAATTCTTCTTCCGTCTTTTCTTATACTCCAATTTTCAAGATTTATAATAGGTTTTTTTTCTCTCTTTAACTTCATAAACTGTCGTTTTACTTTCTTTTTATCCGCTTCCACCATAAAATCAAAAGGGGTTTTCCCAATGATTTCCTCTTCCGTGTAACCGAGAATATTCTTAACTTTTTCGCTACAATAAGTATATCTTCCATCTTTATCCACCTCCCAAATCCAATCATTAGTGCTTTCGACTATATCTTTAAGTCTTTTCTCCCTCTCCATAATTTTTTCATGATATTTAAGTCTTTCGGTTATATCTTTCATTATCCCCTGAAAACCAATGATTTTCCCTTTCTCATCTTTTATAATAACCGACGAATCTTCAATATAGATTATTTCCCCTGTTTTTTTCTTTAGAGTTAATCTGAAATCTTTTGTATAACCATGCTGCATAACAGCTCTTTTAAAAGATTCTCTGTTTTCCATGTCAACATACAGATCCTTTATTATGTCTATTTCCAAAAGTTCTTCCTTATTTGAATAACCGAGCATTCTAACACAAGCATCATTAACTTCGAGAAATTTTCCCTCAACATTTGAAAAATACACGCAATTCGGCGAAGTTTTAAATAATTCAATATATTTTTTCTCTAAAAGCATTCTTTCTTTTTCTCTCTCTCTGTTATATAAAAAGAAACCTATATTTTCCGAAAGTTCTACGAATATTTTTTCCTCGTAAAAATTATCATCGCTTGATAATAAATTTTTCTCCTTAATATTTATTTTTAATATTCCGTAAAAATTATCTTTGTATTTTATTTTTGACAGAAATGTATTGCATTCTTTTTCAGAGCTGATTAAAGGACAGTTTTTACAGATATCTCTTTTGCCCGAAATCCGTATAAATTGTTTTTTTACCGATATTATTTGTTTTACACATGCGGGAAGTTCATTATTATAAACCATCTCTTTTATAATATCTTTTTTATCATTTAATCCTTCGGATATCGCATAATCAACGGGGTTTTGATTTTTGTCAAAGAGAATTATTAATCCGTTTTCATAGATATCAGAATCATTTATTGTTTCACAAACCTTATTAATAAATTCATGGCTGTTTTTCGATTTTAAGAGAAGTTTGTGAATATTGTTAATGGTTATCAAAATAGAGTTAAATCTTCTCAGATAATCAACACTATTATTAACCTTACTTATCTCTTTCATCTTAACCCCCTTACAAACTTTTTAACTATTCTTTCTTAATTCTTCAACCTCTTTTTCAAGTTCTTTTATCTTTCTCAGTGCAATTTGATAATCTTTTTTAATTCTGTTTAACTCTTCTTCCCTTGATTTTAATTGTTGGAATAGCTTTTGATTATCTTTAAAGGTTTTATAAAGTTCAATAGATTGATTAATGGTCGGAATCAACTCCTCTTCAAGATCCCAGGGTTTTGATATGAATCTGTGTGTTTCACCTGTTCTTATTGCTTCAAAAACTATATTTATATCGGTAAAAGCGGATAATATTATTCTGACAGTATCGGGATAATTTTGTTTAACGGAATACAAAAGCTCAAGCCCGTTCAGTTCAGGCATATTCAGGTCGGTTATTATAACGGCTATTTCATTGTTTTTAAGAATCTCCAAAGCTTCATTTCCGTTTTTTGCAAAAAACATATTATAAGGTTGATCAAAAAGCTCCCTTCTTAAGGCATTTAATATATTCTCTTCATCGTCAACAAAAAGAATATTTAACTCTCCTTTTCCCATTTTTTCCTCCCAAAATTAATTTAAAATATATCTTGTATCTTTTTTAATAAGTCTATAACCTGCCTGGCTTTCTCTTTTAATTTATCAAGTTCTTTTACTATATGTCCTTCAAGTTTTGTTTCACTCTTTTTAGAAAGATTATCAATCCAATAAATTGCCTCTTCTATAAAAGGAATTGTTTTAGCACCCACTATGGATAACACCTCCTTTTTCTTTTTATTTGATTCCTCTATCTGTTTAATTAATAACTCTTTTTCCTTTATCTGATTCTGTAATTCAATCGCTTTAAATTTTAACTCTTTTATCATATTATTTCTTTCAATAATGAGCTTGTGATATTCAAGAGCCTGATTAATTGCAGGTTTAAACTCTGATTCCAATTTCCACGGTTTGACAAGGTAACGGTATATCTGTCCCGAATTTATAGCCACTATAAGGGTTGAAACCTGAGCATAACCCGTTAGAACCATTCTGACAATATTGGGATACTTTTTCTTAACAATCTCAAGAAGTTCAAGACCACTCATCTCCGGCATTCTCATATCCGTTACTATAACAGCTATATCATTTTTTGAAAGAATTTCAAGCGCCTCTTTTCCCGAATTAGCGAGAAAAATCTCGTAAGGCTCATCCATCAGACTTCTTCTGATTGATTTTAAAATATTTTCCTCATCATCAACGAAAAGAATCGCCCCACCGTTTTTTTCTTCCATTTTTCCTCCTTACAATATTATATATACCTTTATTAAAAAAAAATCAAGAATTCATAAAAAAGACTGATTTATAATAAATAATCGGAGCGTTTAAACATATAAAGTTAAAACGATAGGATAAATCCTCCGAAGATGTTTAAGTTGGATATATTTGTTTGTTTGGAAAAGATAAGATTATATTTGACTCCTAACTTCATCCCGAGGTATTTTATAATCGATAATTTCACTCCTCCGCCAAAAGAAAAAACGGGATCTGTTGTTCTATCCGCACGAGAAAATTCTATCTCATAACCATAAGTCGATAAAACAATCTCACTTCTGTTATTTATTATATTTATCCCTCCTCCCATCGTCAGATACGGAGTTATTTTCCCCAATTGTTTCTCATAGAAAATCTCTAACAGTAGAGAAAGGTTTTTTGAAGAATTTATTTCTACCGAATCTTTGTCGGAGGGATCTTCAAGTTTTAATTTTGTTGAAAAATTGTAAATAGTCGAAAATTCAAATCCGAAATTTTCCATGAGATAATAAGATACAGCTCCTCCCGTAAACAATACTTTATGTGCGGGTGTTATCGGAAAATCATTTTCACCCGCAATATAATCATCTGTGGATCCGTATTGATATATTGAATTTAATCCCACAAATCCGGATAGTTGAAGGTTGTCGGAAAAACCGAAAGAGATTATTATTATAAAAACAATTATACTGATTTTGTTTTTTTTACTCATAACAGGCTCCTAAAAATTAATATTATATTTGTTAATCTTCAACTGGAGTGTTTTATATGTTAATCCGAGGGCTGCCGCCGCTTTCTTTTTATCCCTATACTGTTCAACTGCTTGCTTTATTTTTATCCTCTCGATATTTTCAAGAGCATCCTTAAGTTTTCCGCTTATATCAAGCTCCTCCCGCTCATTTTCAAGAAGAATATCTCCCCCTTTTATTATTCCATCGGTAGATAATATTATGGCTCTCTCAATGGTATTTTGAAGCTCCCTTATATTACCCGACCACCTGTAATTCATGATTTTATCAAAAGCTTTATCATCAATTTTAACAATTTTTTTCTTGATTCTTCCGGATATTTTTTCTATAAAGTAATTTACAAGCAGGGGAATATCTTCTTTCCTCTCCCTTAAAGGGGGAATAATAATAGGAAAAACAGCTATTCTAAAATATAGATCCTCCCTAAATCTTCCCGCTTTCACCTCTTTCTTCAAATCTTTATTTGTTGCAAAAACTATTCTAATATCAGAAGATATTTGGTCAGTTCCTCCGACTCTTTCAAAGTTTTTTTCTTCAATAACTTTTAATAATTTTGGTTGAAGTTCCAAAGGCAGATCACCTATTTCATCAAGGAAAACAGTCCCTTGATGAGCAAGCTCAAACTTACCTTGCTTTGTCTTATAGGCACCGGTGAACGCCCCTTTTTCGTATCCGAAAAGCTCTGTCTCAAGAAGTTTCTCGGGTATGGCGGCACAATTTATACTAACAAAAGGGTTATCCCTTCTATTGCTAAGTTCATGAAGTTTTCTTGCAAAAAGTTCTTTCCCCGTTCCGCTTTCCCCTTGGAGTAAAACAGTCGCATCCGTAACAGCTACTTTTTCAAGCTTTTGTAATAATTCTTTTATTATTTCACTATCACCTATTATCTCTGTTTTTCCCTCTTTTGACTTATATATCATATTCTCGGTTTTAAGTTTTATCTCCTCCATGATTTTTCTTATTTTGAGAATCAGATGTTCAGGTTCAAAAGGTTTGGGAATAAAATCATAAGCACCGAGTTTTATTGCCTGCACAGCCCTTTCGATGGAACTAAAAGCCGTTATCATGATTACGGGTAATTCGGGATATATTTTTTTAACCTCTTTTATTATTTCAAAACCATCCATATCAGGTAAAAACAGATCTGAAATTATCATGGAATATCTTTGCCTCCTGATTCTCCTTAATCCCTCTTTACCCGTTAAAACTCCGTCACTTTTCATATCTTCGGAATCAAGTATATCTCGGATAAGTTCAAGATAATTTTTTTTATCTTCTATTACAAGGATTCTCATTTCCTTATGAATATTTTAATGTCGGTGGGATAAGAGACATCAATGGCTTTTCCGTTTTTGCCGGTTATGAAAAATTTATTTATTTCTATTTTTGATTCCCCGTTTATTTTGGGCTTGAATTTTATTGAACCAAAATTAACAAAACCTGTTTTTCCCTGAAATTCAACCCCTATATTGATGGTTCCGCTTGAATTGTCGAAGCTGGAAAAAGTTTTGCCATCGGCTTTTCCGATGGATAAAACCTCAAGTTTTTGAGTATCGAAAGAAAACTCTATATTTGCTTTTTGAGCGGGTGAATCTATCCTGCCGGAAAGTATCAAAGTGTAGGGATTTCCTTTTAACATATATAATTTTGTCGGAATAAAGAGTTTGTTATTCTTTTTATTAGGTTCTCCTCTCCTGTTTAAATTGAGAAATGGTGATCTTGACTTAAAAGGGTGTGTTGTTGTTAAGGAATCATTCTTCCTGATTTCTATAGGTTGTTCATCCTCTGTTGTGATATTCATCCTCTTTATTATGTGGGGAGTAATTGTAAAAATTATATCGGTTTGATTATATGTTCTATAAGTAGTTCCGAATAATTTTCCTATAATAGGAATCTTTGACAAACCGAGAATACCCGCTATCGTTTTTTTCTCCTCCTCCTGTAAAAGCCCCGCAAGTATATTAGTCTGTCCCTCCTTTAACCTTAGGTTAACCTCTATCTCTCTGTTTCTTATTGAGGGTATGTTTGCATAACCCGTAGCACCGAGGGAGGAAACCTCTATCTTAATTTTCAAAGATACCTCTCCCCCTCTGTGTATGGAAGGGGTAACAGTAAAATTTAACCCTATATCTTTATACTCAAAATTTGTAACAGGTTGCGAAGCGAATCCTCCGGCAGCCATGGGTTGCCATTGAGAGTTAGGTAACGGAAATTTTTCCCCGATTTTAAAGGTTAACTTTTCCCCTTCCATCCCCACAATTGTAGGATTAGCAAGAGTCTTTGTCCAACCGCTTCTTTGAAGCATTTTTATAATGGAGGCCGGAACAGTTAAATATATATCCGAAGATGACACTTTCGATATCTGATTCAAGCTAAAACCATTACCTGTGATTTTTCCGTCATCGGAAGAGTTAGGGAAAAGAGTTACTCCGAGTCCCCCTTCCGAGAAAGTATTTAATCCCAAATCATTTAAAATATTTTTACTTGCTTCCATAATATTAATCTCTATCATAACCTGTTCTTTGGGTTTGTCCAATCTTTTAACCAATTGACCTATAAAATTCAATTCTTGAGGGGAACCTCGAGCGATAATCGCATTTATATCCTGAAAATAATTTATAATCACCCTTCCCTTTGTTATCCTCGATAATGTTTGAATCAGTTTTTTCCCGTTTGCTTCGTAAAGATAAAATGTTTTTATCTGATCTTTCTTATATTTACTCCTGTTCATAATATTATCGGGACTTATTATTATTGTATTTGTATCTAATTTTACAAAGAAGAGTTTTGTTGCCTGACAAACTATGTTAAGGGCATCTTCCCATGTTTTTTTATTAAGTTCTATAGAGTATATGGAATCTTTAAAACCTTGGTCAAATACAACATTAAGTTTTCCGTATTTAGCAATTGATTTAATTACCTCTGATACGGGAGAGTCTTTGAATTTTATATTTATGAGTTCCTCTTTCGACTCTTTTTTCAAGGGTGTGATATTTTGTTTATTGACACTGTTTTTCTTTACCTCTTTTTTATTAAGCATCTCAAGGGTTGTTTTAAAATAGAATTCTTCAGGAGCAATTGCAATTGCTTTTTTTAAGATATCTTTTGCCTTATCAATCTCATTCAAATTAATATAATATTTAACCATTCTCATATAGCCGTTTATTATTGCCGTTTTGGCTTTAATAAACCCAAGCCTGTATTCTCTGTTTAAAGGGTTTTTTTCAAGCGCTTTTTTATATAAATTAAATGCTTTTAAATAATCTCCCGTTATATAATATTCTTCCGCTGTTTTATATTCCGTTAGATAAGTTCCGCAAAATGTAAAACTTAAAACTAAGAAAATAAGAACAATCATCTTTTTATTCATCATCCACCTCTATATCAACCCTTTTTTTATCTATTTCAAGGACAAGCCTATCTTTTTTTATTTTAATTATTTTTATTTTAGATTGCACATCACTTTCCCCCTCTCTCAGGTAAAGATATTGTTCCTTGTATTTTAATAGGACGGCTTTATAATTGTGATTCATTATCATCCCTAAAAACTCCGGTTTTACAAAAACAGGTTTCTCGTTTTTTTTCTCCCGCTTTATCTGTGTATCCGCATGGATCGGATTCATAATAGGCAGAGGATGTTTCATCTCCTCTGCATGAGAATCCGCTTTTTTTACAACCTCTTTTTTTCGAGTTATTTTTCTTAATTTATCAAGGTTTAAGTAAGAATCTTCAGAATATGAAGAAAAAGCCACGAAAATAAATAGTAGAAAAACGATTATTTTATTTTTCATCTGTTAATACCCCTTTGATAACTACGGATGATGAAGCTCGGGGAAAATTAACAATGGTTAGAGAAGCTATAAAAACCAATGATTTGTTTTCCCTTATATTTTCTATTAATAAATATATATTATCCCGAGGAATCGTGTTAAATTTGAAATTTAATGTCCAAAACCCTTTACCGATTTTTGTTACGGACATATTCTCGTTTGCAGGATTAAACCCCGCATCATTCAATATCTTTTCTATGGAAAATCTTAATAGATTACTCTCTTTGATTAGATAACAAAACTCTTTTTTCAGTATATCCAAATCTTTTTCTGTTTTTATCCATCTGTTAAGTTTATTTGTAATTTCCCTCCTTTTTTTATCAAGCACCACCTTCTCTTTCTCTGTTTTTTTTATTTCCTCTTTTACAGTTTTTATATTCGCACTTAAATCTCTACCATATGTAAAATAATAAATTATAACCAAAACAATCATAAGTCCCGCAAAAATAAAAAATTGTTTCTCTTTTTTATTCATTTCCTTCTCTTTTTAATAATAATATTTGATAGTATAAACCATTCTTTTTCTCATCAGAGGTAATCTTCACTGAGAATTTTTTTTCAAGATAAGATTTAAAAGATATCAAATCACTAAAATCTTTTGAACCTAACTCGATTTTTATCGAAGAATCCTCTCTATAATTAAAATTAAATAGTGTAATATTACCGAGATTTCTTTTTATGAATTTTATATCATCTTCTATGGGATATCCTTTTTTATCAATATAGATATTTAACAATGAGACCAGTTTTTTCATGTTTTTTTTGTAAAAGTTTAATTGTTTTTTCCCTTTTTCAATATCGGTTTTTATTTTTTCAATTTTACGATTTTTAATCCGCAATTCTTGTTGAAGATTATTGAGTTGTTTTGTTTTTATTATATGAAAAAAGATGGAAAGGATAACAATTACCGCTAAAAATATTAGCATAAATTGTTTAAAGAAAACTATTTTTTTCCTTTTTTTCTCAAAATATAAAAAATCAATATTCAGTTTTTTAAGTTTTCTTTTATTCATAGTATTATCTTTAACGGGTCTTCCTTTAGCCGAGTTAAATTTTCCATCTCAAGAGATATATTTGAATATATCTTATTTATATTCATATTATAATTATTTTTAATGAAATTTTTAGTAATATTCGCCTCTCTGATTTTTTCTTCATAAGTTAAATCATATTTTTTCCTCAAAAAGAAGGGGGCTGTTTCCCCTATAACAAGAAAACTCGTCAAATTATTATAATCTATCATCATTAACGAAAACGGTTGGATTTCATCCGATAATCTATCAAACAACATAAATATGTAGGGATAAACAGAGGAAAGATTATCACCGAAAATATCCCTGATTCTATTTGAGTCTTTTTGGCTGATAATAAATGCGAACATATCATTTTCCATCTTTTTTATAGTAAAAAATTGCTTCCCTTTTGCTATTTTCATCTTCCACATCAGATATCGAACAATCTCTTCTTCAGACATCTGTTTGGAGATTGATTCATCTATTTTTTCAAAAGAGTAAAGATTTTCAGTTAAAATCAACTCAATGTTTTTCAAGTGAATCTTTTTAATATCATTCTCTTCAATTTGCACAATCTTCCCGTTATGTTTGAAATAAAAATAATTACCGTCAAAAATAATTCTTTTAATTTTATCCCTTTTTCCCATTTTCCTCAGCAAAAGTAACTTTATTCAGCTCTTTGAATGTTGTCTGTCCTTCTTGAATCTTCTTTAAACCTTTAATTCTCATGGGCACCAACCCCTCTCTTAATGCCTGTTTTTTAATTTCCGACGGGGGTTTTTTCTCAAGAATCATATCCCTTATGGAATCCGAAAATTCGAGGATCTCTCCGATTGCCGATCTCCCGTGAAATCCCGTCAGATTACATTCAGAACATCCTGTGGGCTCATGAAAAGCACCTTTTCTGAATTCTTTCGGAATCATAATATGATCTAAAAATTCATCGGTATAATCCGCTTCAACTTTACAATTTTCACAGAGTGTTCTCAGTAACCTTTGTGAAATTATGCAGTTAACAGAGGATACAAAACTATACGGATCAACTTTCATATGAAGGAACCTTCCTATAACATCAAAAGCATTGTTAGCGTGAACGGTTGTAAACACAAGATGCCCCGTTAAAGCAGCTTGTATGGCTATCTCCGCTGTTTCAGGATCCCTTATCTCACCCACCATTATCTTATCGGGGTCATGCCTTAGAATTGAACGAAGCCCCCTTGAAAAAGTTAATCCGGTTTTTTCATTAACATTTATCTGAGTAATCCCGTCTATCTGATATTCAACAGGATCCTCAATCGTTATGATTTTATCTTCCGCTGATTTTATCTCGTTTAAAATTGCATAAAGAGTTGTTGTTTTACCGGAACCAGTAGGTCCTGTTATAAGCACCATACCATAGGGGTAATATATATATTTTCTTATCTTTTTTATAAGTTCTTTATTAAATCCGAGAACATCAAGTTTTAAATCGGAAACCGATTTTGTTATCATCTCTCTGTCAAGTATCCTTATCACCGCATCCTCTCCGTATATTGACGGCATTATCGAAACCCTGAAATCTATGAGTTTGTTTTTTATGTTCAGCCTGAACCTTCCGTCCTGAGGAACCCTTTTTTCCGATATATCCAAATCAGACATAATTTTTATCCTTGATATTATATTCTCAGAAAATTTTCTTCCGAGAGGAGCCATCGCTTCCACAAGAATACCATCCACTCTGTATTTTATAATAACCCTATTCTCCCTTGTCTCTAAATGTATGTCCGATGCCAATTTTTGAACCGCCGTAAAAATAATGGAATTAACAAGTTTAACTATGGTGGGATCATCGTCAGAGATTGTTTCAGCTACAATATCTTCCTTGTATTCCTGCTTGATATTTTCAAAACCGAATTTTTCCCCCGTTGTTTTCAGAATATCGGCGGCAACTTCAGCTTTTCTAAGGATATCAAGTATTTTTCTTTTATCCTCTTTTATGGGTTTTACCCTTTTGCCCGTTATATTTTCAATCTCATCAATAGCAATAAGATTGTCTTCATCCTCTATTAAGATTTCTATATGATTATTATTTTCCTTTATAGGGACAAAAGTATATTTGTAAAGTAATTCAGCTGAAAATTTTTTTAATAATTCTTTATTCATAATTAATGCACCACCTGTGAAATTGAAAATATAGGCAAATAGACCGAAATTAATAATCCTGCTATCAGTATTCCCATTCCTATTATGATAGCAGGTTCTATAAAGGAAATCAAAGAGGTTATTGTTTCCTCGATTTTTTCATCAAGATAATCGGTAGCTTCCCTTAACATCTCCGATATTGAGCCTGAATTTTCACCCACTTTAACTATTTCAAGGTAAGAGGAGGGGAAAATCCCGGTTTTCTCAAATGTGTCCGATAGAGTATCCCCCTCTATTATTCTTTTTGAGACAGGCTCAAGAAGTTTATAAAGATAAAGATTTTTTATCGCTTTAAGGGAGCTGTCTATTGATTTTACTATTGTAACCCCACCTTCAAGAAGGAGTGATAAACTTCTTGAATATATTGAGATATAGAAATCTTTTATTAGAAAACCGAAAGGAAGTTTTAATTTTAATTTATCATATATAATTTTAAACCTATGTTGCTTTATCAATTTCCTTAAAAGGATAACCACCAAAATAATAGTTAGAAAGATGAATAATATATTATTTTTCATAAAATTGCCGAAACTTATTGTTAATGATGTTAATAAAGGTAATTCCGCACCAAAACCTTTATAAAATTCCGCAAATTTCGGAATAATAAAAGTTAATATAAAGATAAAAACAACAATGGCGAAACCCGCGACAAAACTCGGATATATGAGAGATTGAAAAATTTTTTTCTTAAGATAATTTGTTTTTTTTAGAAAATTATTGTAATCTTCAATAACTTCAACAAGTTTTCCGCTTTTTTCCCCCGAATTAATTATCGGAGCAAAGAGCGAACCGAAAACATTCGGAAATTTATCAACACTTTCGGAAAGTGATTTTCCTTTTTCCACATTCGATATAATATCCTCCATTATAAGTTTAAAATAGGGGTTTTCAACTTTGGAGTTAATGATTTTAAGTGATTTCAACAAAGGAATTCCCGCTCTTAAAAGAGAATATAACTCCCTGTTAAAATGAATTATTTCATTAGCGCTTATCTTTTTTATCTTGGTTAAATACTCGAAATTCTTTTTTGAAAATTCTATGGAGAGGGGAAACAAGCCCCTTTCCCTGACTGTTTCCTCTATATCCTTTTTTTTATTTCCGATTATTTTTATTGATAATAGTTTTCCCTCGTAATTAATCCCTTTAACATCATAGATATACATCTACTCTCCCAAATATGTTTTCCCTTTAAAATAATCCCTTAAAACTTTCGGTATAATCACCTTTCCGTCTTTCCGCTGATAATTCTCCAATATAGCCGCTACAGTCCTGCCGACAGCAAGTGCGGAACCATTCAGAGTATGGACAAACCTATTCTTTTTATTCCTATCTTTAAACCTTATTCTCGCTCTTCTCGCTTGAAATTCCTCATAATCGGAGCATGAAGAGATCTCTCTGTATTTTTGTTGAGAAGGAAACCATACTTCAAGATCATAAGTCTTAGCCGATGAAAAACCGAGATCTCCCGTGCTTAAAGCAATCTTTCTATAAGGAAGTTCCAAAAGTTCGAGAACTTTGGCAGCTTCATTCGTAAGATATTCCAATTCTTCATAAGATTTTTCGGGATGTGCATAAGTCATTAACTCAACCTTATTAAACTGATGTTGCCTTATAATCCCTCTGACATCCTTTCCGTAAGATCCGGCTTCAGCCCTGAAACAAGGAGTATAAGCAACATATCGTCTGGGTAATTCCCCCTCTTTTAAAATCTCATCTCTATGGAGGTTGGTTAACGGAACTTCGGCAGTGGGGATAAGATACCATTCGTTTCCTCTGAGTTTAAACAAATCTTCCTCGAATTTAGGGAGATTCCCTGTTCCGATTAATGATTCTTTTTTGGCTATGAATGGGGGTAAAATTTCCGTATATCCGTTTGAAGTATGAAGGTCCAGCATAAAATTTATAAGAGCTCTTTCAAGTTTTGCCCCGTCTCCCTTATAAACAACGAATCTTGCTCCCGTTATTTTAACGGCTCTTTCAAAATCAAGTATATCAAGCCTTTTTCCTATCTCCCAGTGAGGAAGCGGTTCAAAATCGAATTTTTTAATATCTCCCCAAGTTGAAATTTCAATATTATCCGATTCATCCTTTCCTATCGGAACCGAAGGATGCGGAATATTCGGAAGAACAAGCATCAGATTTTTCAGCTCTTCATCTTTTATCTTTAATTTTTCTTCCAACTCTTTTATTTTCCCTCCGTATCCGGCTATCTTCCTAAAAAGTTCATCCGTGTTCTTCCCTTCCCTTTTATATTCACCGATAAGTTTTGAGATACCGTTCTTTTCGCTTTTATAAGTCTCCACCTCTTTTATAAGTTTTCTTTTCTCAATATCAATTTTAATAAGTTCATCAAGATTAAAATCGGTTCCTCTCTTTTTTAAAGCTTCTTTAACTATATCAGGCTCTTTTCTGATTATTTCAATATCTATCATAATCTCTCCTTATATTCTTGCCATCTCCTCCAATCTTTTTATCCTTTCTTCCGTAGGGGGATGAGTTGAAAAAAGTTTCATTAATGATTTTCCGCTAAAAGGGTTAACAATAAAAAAATGTGCTGTTGTCTCTTTTGCATTTGTCATAGGAATCCTTTTCGAGTATGTTTCGAGTTCGGCAAGAGCATGAGCAAGAGCCAAAGGATCCGATGAAATTTTCGCCCCCTCTTCATCCGCATAAAACTCTCTTGAACGGGAAATAGCCATTTGGATAATCATGGCAGCAAGAGGACCTACTATTATAAAGACAAGCATTTGAATCAATCCTCCCCCGCGATCATCATCTCCACCCATTCCGAAAATCCATGAAAATTGAGCTATTCTGACAACAAACATTATGGCTCCGGCTATGGTTGCCGAGACTGCTGAAATCAGGGTATCTCTATGTTTTATATGGGAAAGTTCATGAGATAAAACCCCTCTTATCTCCCTTTCGTTTAAAAGTTTTAAAAGACCTGTTGTAACGGCTACGGCAGCATGCCGAGGATTTCTCCCCGTTGCAAAAGCATTGGGAGACTCATTTTCAACAATATAGATTTTAGGTTTCGGAATTTCCCCGTTTCTTGAAAGCTCCTCAACTATTCCGTGTAAAGATGGTGAATCAGATGGAGAAACCTCCCTCGCTTTATACATTTTAAGAACTATTTTATCGGAAAACCAATATGAGAAAAAATTCATGAACAAAGCTATTATAAAAGCGATAATAATCCCGCCCCGACCACCGAGGGCACCGCCGATAAACAAAAGCAAACCTGTTAAGACCGTTAATAATAAAACCGTTTTTACCTGATTTGCCATTTTTCCACCTCCAATACAAATATATTATACCATTTAAGCGAATATAATCAAAAAGATATCTCTTCTTTCAGAATGTTGTGAATGACCTTTTAAACCTTGTATCAAAGAAAAAAAATAAAATAGTCGGCGAATATAGTAACCTTGATATAATAAAAATGATAGAATATAATTACTTCTGGAGAATAATAATGTATGGATGGCATAATAATTTCTTAGATATAAATCTTACAACCAAAAAGATAGAAAAATTCAAGTTAGAGGAAGAGATTCTTTTAAATTATATCGGCGGAAGAGGGTTGGGGGTCTATTTTTTAAAAGATTATTATAATACGGAACCTTTTGATGATAATATGATAGTGGCTATTCTAACTGGACCTCTGACAGGAACTTCAGGCTATTCCACCGGAAGATTCTCAATAAGCTCCCGTTCACCTCTGACTAAAACCGTTTTTGATTCCAATTCGGGTGGCAGTTTCGGATACTATCTTAAAAAAGCGGGTTATGACGGAATCATTATAAGAGGTAAAAGCCAAAAACCCGTTATAATTAAGATTGACAATGAGACTATTGTTATAGAAGATAGCTCAAAATTATGGGGAAGAAACCTGAGGGAGGTTTTTAAACTTATGCCCAAAGGTTTTCACGGGATGTTCATAGGAACAGCCGGAGAAAAATTGAGTTATCTTTCAAATATAGGATTATCAAAGGAAAATTATTTTGGCAGAGGGGGACTCGGTGCTATCTTCGGACATAAGAATCTTAAAGGTTTGATTGTCAGAGGGGATAAAAAGCTTAAAATATCAGATAAAAACAGATGGACAGAAGCCCAAAAAGAGATTAAGCGGATGATTGAGGCTTCTCCAACAATTAAAGGATTAAGAAAATACGGGACCTCCGTTCTTGTTTCAATAACCGATTTTATGAAAATTTTCCCGATAAAAAATTTTTCAGATCGATATTCTTTAAATACAAAAAAACTTTATATTGATAAAATTTTTAAAAACAATAATTTCAGGAAAAAAAGTTGTATCACTTGTCCCATAGCTTGCAAAAAATTTGATGAGGAGGGAGAGCTTCCCGAATTTGAAACAGTGGGACTTCTCGGAGGCGGTAATTCCATTTTTAATTATAATATTATAGTTAAAGCGAATAGAATCTTGAATGATTTCGGGATTGATACGATAAGTGCGGGAGGAACACTTGCATCTTTTTATGAATATAATAAAAATTTTCCCGAAGAAAAAAAATTTTTAAATGATATAGTGAGCCTTGCCGGAAGAGAGAAAGAGTTTGATGAGCTTAATTTCGGAAGTTACAGATATCTTGAAAAATTTAAAGCTGAAAAATTATCGATGAGTGTTAAAAAACTTGAGCTTCCCGCTTATGATCCGCGAGGTGTCAAAGGGATGGCTTTGAGTTACGGCACTTCAAACAGAGGGGGATGTCATCTCAGATCCTACATGGTATCTCCTGAAATATTAAGAAAACCCCGCCCTCTTGATCCGAAGATAATATCGGGTAAAGCCGGCTATACAATGATATTTCAGAACAGGTTTGCAATAACAGATTCACTTTCCGTTTGCAAATTTGCTTTCCTCGGAACTTCCGAAGAGGAGTATGCGGAATTATTATCCGCAATAACGGGAATAGAATTCAGCGGAGACGGATTATTAACATCCGGAAAACTTATCTATGATTCGGAGCATGAGTTTAACAGAAAAGCGGGGTTTACCGACAAAGATGATTATCTTCCCGAAAGATTTTACAATGAGGGGGGAGATTCCGAACTTGAACCCATAGATTATTCCGAATATAAAAAGGAGTTGGAATTATATTATAAGATGAGGGGATATAAATAATGGTAAAAACAGATAACATTTGCGGCGCTATTCTTGTGGGAGGAAAAGGGAGAAGATTGGGAACGGATAAAATATTCGTGGAAATAAAAGGTAAGCCGCTTTTTAAAATAATGTATGAAAAACTCTCTAAAATATTTTCCAATGTTTATTTTATAGGAAGAGAGATTAAAAATCACCCTTTTTATCTTGATGAAATGGACAAAAAAGCGGCTATAATAGGAATTTATACCGCTTTAAAAAAAGCTGATACAGATTATTGTTTTATAACCGCCGTTGATTTGCCTCTGTTAAAACTCGAGTTAATAGAACTTTTGATCCGAAATATTAATCCCGAATACGATATCATTGTCCCGTTCATAAAAGGATTCTTTGAGCCTATGGTAGCTATCTATTCAAAAAAAATACTGGATATTGTCGAAAAAAACATAAAGGGGAATAATTTAAAAATCAATTCACTGTTTAATGAATCAAAAGTTTTGAAAATAGAAGAAAACGCAGTGCAAAAGATAGATCCTTTTTTTGATTCTTTTATTAACATAAATAGAGCGGAGGATCTAAAAAACTTGTTGGAAAAGGTGGAAAAATGAAGATAATCGTAGCAACATCATCTCCCCCCTTTGTTAGCGGAGGGCATCTTGTTATAGCAAAAGAACTTGTAAATGCAATAAATGAATACGGACATAAAGCCGAATTATTGTTGACTCCTCAAAATAGTTTCGGGAAAGTTTATCAGGCATATATCTCAACAAGATTGATAGATTTGAGTGAGGACGGAGTCGGGGATAAAATAGATAAAGTTATCTCTTTCAGATATCCTTCATATGCTTTAAAACATTCTAATCATACCTTATGGTTAAATCATAGGATGAGAGAATATTATGATTTATGGGAAAATTTTAAAAATCAATTAAGCCGCAGAGGAAAAATAAAAGAAACCATTAAAAGAAAAATAATCTTTGGTTTTGACAGATATTTTTTAAACAGAGTTAAAAACATATTTGTTCAATCCGAAAATATAGCAAAGAGGTTGGAAAGATGGGGGAATTTTAAAAACAAAGTGCTTTACCCCCCTCCGCCGAACAGAGAATATCGTGTTGACGGTTATAATAATACTATTTTTACGGTTTCTCGGCTTGTAAATCACAAGAGAGTCGATTTTTTAATAAAGGCATTAAAACATGTTCAATCAGATGAAATTGATGTAAGAGTTGCGGGACACGGGCCTGAGCTTCAGAGTCTGAAAAATCTTGCTTCCCGTTTAAATTTGGGAAATAGGGTGAAATTTCTCGGAAAAATATCCGAAGATAAACTTATTGAGGAATATGCGAAATGCGGAGCTGTTTATTATGCCCCTTACAATGAGGATTACGGGTTTGTAACGGTTGAAGCTTTTAGTTCGTTTAAACCTGTGATTTCAACCGATGATTCCGGTGGTGTTAAGGAATTGATTGAGAAAAGCGGCGGAGGGATATTATCGGAAGCTGTTCCCGAAAAAATAGCGGCGAGTATTGACAAACTTTTTGAGAAAAGGGAGACTCTTTTATCACTCGGAGATAAAGGTAATGGATGGGTTTCCCAATTAAGATGGGAGGATACTGTGAAAATCCTTTTAAAATAGAGTTACAATAATTCTATAAATCGTTTTTTTAAGGTTTAAACTCTTTATGAAAAAAACAATATCTGATAAAATAATACGGAGGAGATAATTTAATGGAAAATTTAGGTGAGTTCTTAAGAACAGAAAGAGAGAAGAAAAATATTACAATGGATCAGATTGCAAAAGATACCAAGATATCAAAAGGGGTTCTTTTTGCGATTGAATCAAACAGTTTTGAGGATCTTCCCGGAGGCTTTTTTAATGTGGGAATTTTAAGAACATATTCAAAATACATAGGTGTCGATGAAAATCTGGTTATATCGGAATATAAAAGACAGTATGAAAAAAAAGAGGAAAAAACATTTTTCGATGAATTCAAAAAAGAAAAAATTAATTTTTCTTTTAATAAAAAAAGAGTGATAATAATATTATTACCCCTTTTAATATTATTATTCTTGATATGGTTATTTTATCCTTCGGGAATCTCTTCTAAAGAGGTTATCGCAATAGGTAAGACAATAAAACAAAACCATTCTATTACTCAAAAAGAACAAAATAATAAAGATATTAATAATAATATCGAGACGAACCCTTCTGAAATAGAGACTCCTTTAGTCTTGAAATCCGAAGAAAATCAAACGAATGAAAATATCAAAACATTAAATATAGCCTTGCATTTTAATGATCAGTGTTGGATAGAGATTACAAAAGGGGGGAAGATTATCGTATCAAAATTATTTCTTGCGGGGCAAAATTTTATTGCCAACGGAGATAATTTCAATATCAAACTCGGTAATCCGACAGCGGTTCAATTTTTAATAAACGGTAAAAAAGCAACCCTGAATTCAAAACCGGGTTTTACACTAACATTTAACTTAAATACGACCAATTATAAAAAATACATAAACGAATGAAAAATGATCAGGAGATAATTGATAAATTAAAAACAGGGGCTCTTGATTCTTCAATAAAAAAATTTATTATAGACAGAACAATCCCCCTTTCAAAATTTGTTTATCTTCACGCTTTGTATCTGTTATTGGAAGATCCCTATTTCAAAACCTCCGCTCAAAAAAGCATTGATGAAATTGATATAACAACCGTAGAAGAATATCTATCTGAAAACACCGTTGATTTGAAACTTGCAAACTATCTCTATTTTAAATTTAAAAATCAAATAAGTAGAGAAGCCATTAAAAAACTGATTAATAATTTTTCAATCCCCCCGTTGATTTTAATTGACATAGGTAAAGGGGATGATAAAGAGATTCTCGAATTATTATCTTACAAACAGATAAAATTGTTGGCTCATCCCGAAGTTATAATAACATTGATAAATAATGAGTTTTTAGATAGAGAAAGAAGGTTTTACCTTAAAGAGATGAAGGAAAGATTTATTGATGTGGCTATAGAAGACAGTGTAGAAGAGACCGAGGATGATATTGAAGATATAAAGGAAGAGGAAGAAGTCGAGGTTGATTTTGAATTGGATATGGGGGATGAACAAAAGAAAATTGTAATAAACCAAAATGAGATAAAAAAATTATCCGTAGGTAATAAAATAAAGTTCGCCCTGTTCGGCCCCAAGGAGGTCAGAAAGATGCTTATCATAGATCCAAACAGGCTTGTCAGAGAAGCTGTTTTGATGAGCCCTAAGATAACAGAAACGGAAATCGAAACTTTTGCAAAACAAAAAGGGATAGCTGAAGATGTAATAAGGAAAATCACAATTAATAAAAAATGGGTATCAAAATATTCCATAAGCCTCTCATTGTTAAAAAATCCCAAAACTCCAATTGGTTTTTCCCTGAATGTTTTGGATAAATTAATTAATAGAGATTTGAAACTTATTGTAAAAGATAAGGATATTCCCGATCCTGTCAGAAAAAAAGCGAAACTCATACTAAGAAGGAAAGCAGGAGGATGAAGAACGGAATAATTTATCTGTTATCCCTCATTATAGCCGCAACACTAATTCTAACTTCTTGCCTGAAAGAGAGAAGAATATCAACTGTTAAAGTTAAACAAAAAGAGATAATAAATACCGCTAAAAACCAAATAGGGAAAAAATATTGTTATGGAGGTAAAGGACCATCATGTTTTGATTGTAGCGGTTTTATTCATTTTGTTTATAAGATGAACGGGATAGATATCCCTTGGACAACAGACTCTTTAAAAAAAACCGGCAGGAAAATAAGAAAAATCAGGAACCTTAAACCTGCGGATATTCTTATCTTTAGGATAAGAAGAAAATTCTATCATGCGGGTCTTTATATGGGAAATGATGAGTTTATCCATTCCCCGAAAAAGGGAGATAGAGTTAGAAAAGAAAGATTAAACAAATATTGGAGAAAAAAGTTTAAATACGCAAGGAGAGTTCTATGAGTAAACATAAAATAAATATATCGGTTATAGGGGGGCATCAGGTTGATAAAGAGATTTATGATTTTGCATATGAATTCGGTAAGATTGCCGCTGAAAAAGGGTGGACTATTATTTGCGGAGGATTAAGCGGTGTAATGGAAGCTGTTTCAAAAGGGGTAAGCGAAAAAGAGGGAACGGTTATAGGAATTTTGCCCGGGGATGATAGAAATAGTGGAAATAGATATCTTAGTTTTGCCATTGCTACCGGACTTGGTTGGATAAGGAACTCTCTTGTTGTTATGAACGGAGATATTATTGTTGCAATTAACGGAAGCTACGGGACTCTTTCGGAGATATCTTATGCTTTTATTATGGGGAAAAAAGTTTTTTCATACAAAAGCTGGGATATTGATGGTGTTGAAAAAGTCTCGAATCTGAGTGAACTTATAGATAAGATAGAGTTATATTTAAGCAATGCCGAATTATAAGATAAAAATTCAATATGATGGAACCGACTTTCACGGGTGGCAGATTCAAAAGGATAGAAGGACTATTCAAGGTGAGATATCCAGAGCACTAACAATTATCACTGGTAAAAGGGTGAGAATAACAGGTTCGGGAAGAACCGATGCCGGTGTTCATGCACTTGATCAAACCGCAAATTTTTACACAACCCTTAATATAGAAGCGGATTCAATGCAAAGAGCATTGAATTCTCTTCTTCCTCAGTCCATAAGAATAATGGAATCCGCTATCGTTGATAATAGTTTTAATGCCCGTTTTCATTGTATTGAAAAAACATACAGATATTCGATTTTCAGAGGTAAAATAATAACCCCTTTTTTATACAGATACTATCTCCACTATCCTTATGATATTGATGTTAATAAAATGAAACAAGCGGGGGAATATATGTTGGGGGAAAAGGATTTTACGAGTTTTACATCAAAATCATCCGCAAACAATCATGTAAAAGAGTTGAGAAGCATTGAATTTACAGAGGAAGAAAATATTTTAAGGATGTTTTTCGTGGGAAGCGGATTCTTGAGATATATGGTCAGAACAATTGTTGGCACTCTTCTTGAGGTGGGAGGGGGAAAGATAGAACCTGATGAAATTCCCAATATTATAGAGGCAAAGGATAGAAGTCTTGCAGGTCCCACTTCTCCACCGCAGGGACTCTTTCTCTTTAAAGCAAAATATCCCGAAGAATATGAAAAACTTTAATTATTGCTCTTGATTATAAATAATTATTATATTAAACATTATTCGAGCAATTTTTTAGTTTATATTTTTACCGAATAAAGCTCCCAATCATCATTTTCATCCCTTTTAAGATAATAATAGCTATTATTATTAAAAGTAAATATATTCTGGTCAGGAAGATAAATTTTCTTCAACTCTTTTCCTTTTGTATCAAATATCCTGAAAAGGATTTTATCTCCTTTTTTTTCATATGTTTTAAAATACAGATGTCCGTCAAATATATAGAATTTATGAAAAGGAGGAAAATAATCCGGGCATGAGATATTGAATTTTATCCCTTTGGGCATATTCTTTTTAAATTTATCAATTCTTTCTTTTTTATAAGATTCACTTATTTTAATTTTTTTATAGGGATTTTTAAACTCTTTAAGTTTTTCCCCTTTATCATTTAAAACAATAATATATAATCCTTTGTGTGAATCCGCTATGAATATTTTATTATTCCATATATCAAAATCAATTGTTTCGGGAACTATATTTATTTTTTTCCCTGAGTTCTCAGGTGATGAATAAAGAGTTTTTATCTCTTCTATTTTATTGTTACACAAGGAAACAACAAGAGCGTTTTTTATTTTCTTGTTTTTTTTCATCATGGAAAAATGTAACAAAACAAAGTTATCTTTTATCGGAGCAATTTTAAAATTCCAAAATCCTTTTAATCTATTTTCAGTTAAGAATTTACCATTCGTATCTATTATCGATAATTTGTTTAGAGAATAGGCATAAAGTTTTTCATTATAGATTCTTATTTTCGGACTATATTGAAATTCTTCGGGTCCATTCCCTTTTCTACCGATTTTTTTAATCAATTTCATGTCTTTTGAAGAGTATATATGAATGGAATTATCACCTGATATAAAAATTTTGTCATTTGAAACCGTGATATAAGCTGCTTCAAGAATATCAGTGAGTTTTGCAAGTTTTTTCGCATTGATAAGCATGGTAAGATTAAAAAGAATGATTAAAAAACATAGTGCTTTTTTCATTTTTCTCCCCCTAATTAATATTTAATATAATACTTAATGATTAAAAAATAGTCAAACTGTTTTCAATAATTAAAAAAATTGTATGATAAACTTGTTACAAAGGGAAGAATCTCCATTACGGAAGCTTTAAAAGCGGGAGCTACCATAGAAGATCTTGATATATGACCTTGAGAAGCAAGCTATTCTTAAATCCGATAACATGGATATTGTATTTGTTTTCGGAAATCTCAGAAAAGGCTCCGAAAATCATATGAGAGCTTTTATCTCTCAATTGAATAATTATGGTATCTCATATACTCCTCAATATATCTCCCAAGAAGAGTTTGAAAAAATAATAGACGGCGACAATAATTCAGGTCAAGGAAATGGTAATGGCAGAGGCGGAAGAGGGTGGTAACATAGGAAAATATTAAAAAGCCCGAGCTTAATGGTTCGGGTTTTTTAATTGTTATTTATTATCAGTGATTTTTACGGGGGGAATTATAGGCTCTTGATAAGCTTTTATTAAAAGTTTTCCTCCTTTTTCAGATAAAAGATATTTGATAAATTTTTCAGCTCCTTTTTTATTGTGAGCTTTTTTCAAAATTGTAATACCGTAAACAATGGATTTTCCGTATAACTCTTTTCCCTTTTTCCCTTTAAGAATAACTTTCGCTTGAGAATAATATTTATCAAACTTAGGGTTACCGAGATTAACATTATCCGGCAAGGAAACATAAGGAAGTTTATGTTGAAGAGAGACGGATTTATATTCAAATGCACCGTCTATCTCTCCTGTTTCAAGGAGTGCGAGAAGTTCAACTGATTTGGGTCTTATCCATTTGCTTCCGATTTTATTTTTTATAAGAGTATAAAAACCTTTAATATTATAAAATTTTTCTGAGAGTTGCAGAACCATTCTTGCTCTGTATCCGCAGGGATCAATGTCAGGATCGGAGTGAGCCAAAATAAAATCTTTTTTTTCGATTATTTTATACCAATTATCACTATTTATCTTTTTTAACCATTTTGAATAGGGACTCATTGTAATTACCATTCTGTTTGTTGCAAATTCATAGAGAGTATCGGAATATTTCGGAAACATCATCTCTTTTATAAGTCTGTAATCTGCTGAAGCAAGTATATCAGGTGTTTTACCGAGCTCCGTTACCTGTCTGATAAGTCCCCTCGAACCGCCTGAAACAGTTAAAACTTTAATTCCCGTATCTTTTGTAAAATTATTTGTTATGATTTTAAAAGGGAGAGTTAAAGAGCCCGCATGAAAGATGGTTATTGTTTCTTGTGAAAACAAAAACATTGATAATATTAATACAAAAACAAAAAGTATAATACCCTTTTTTTTCATTTTATCCTCCTTATTAAAACCCTGTATAAATCAGATTTATTCCTACACTATTTGTTGAAGCAAAAGGGGTGATTTGCCATTTTCTCCCTCTTCTTTTAACTATAAATTTTCCGATTGTCCATCCGAGAACAGCTCCCACAAAAACATCGGACAGCCAATGAGCGTCCTCTGTTACCCGTGAAAGACCTGCGGCTGTCGCAAGACTATATGATATAATCGGTATCAAAGGTTTATCTTTATACTCTTCGGCTATAACGGTTGCCATCCCCCAAACTGTAATCGTATGTCCCGAAGGGAAAGAATCATAATGGGTAAATCCTTCATCATATCTTTTAAAAAAACCGGATATTCCCGTCCAATGATCCATTCCACCGGTAGCTCCCGGCCGTGTCCTTCCCGTCAGATGTTTCCCGACCTGAACCATAATTCCCGTATGTATGAGAACTTGAAGTCCGAGAGAAGCGGTTTCTTTCGCTCTCTCATCATTAAAAGCAAGACCTCCTATGTAAAACAATCCCGAGATTACCACACTTGCCGTCCCATCTCCGAGTTTTGTTATCTGAGGACTCACACTATCCACCCAGCCATGTTTATTTTGATAATCTTTAAACCCTCTGTATATCTGCTCATCATTTGCAATTAATATGGCGGTTGTAGTTATAACAGGAACCCAGAAAATCAAATCCTTTGTTTTTATTTTTGCGGGAGAACTCCAAATCGAAAGTTCATCTTTAAGGATATTCCCCCAAAAACCTTTATCTTCAATCTTTTCCTCTTTTGAATAGAGAAATATATTTAAAGAAAAAACAAGCAACAGTAGGATAATTATTTTATTTTTTTTCAATGGTTTTTTTCCTATCTTTTTTTATCAGAGCATTTTTTATAACTTCATCAACAGTATCAACAAAAATAAATTTCATTTTTTTTCTTATTTGTTTGGGGATTTCCTCCAAATCTTTTTCATTGTAGGAAGGTAAAATAACAGTGGTTATTCCGGCTCTTAAAGCTGCAAGAACCTTTGATTTTATTCCCCCGACGGGTAAAACTCTTCCCTGAAGGGTAATCTCTCCCGTCATAGCAATATCTTTTTTTACCGGAGAACCTGTTAAAAGAGATACTATGGATGTAAAAATTGTTACGCCCGCGGAAGGTCCGTCTTTGGGAATAGCACCTTCAGGCACATGAATATGGATATCTTTATTTTTAAAAGCCTCCTCTTTAATCTTAAATTTTCTATGATTTGATTTCAGGTAAGATAATGCGGCTGTCGCGGATTCTTTCATAACATTACCGAGAGATCCTGTTAAAATTAATCCACCCTTACCTTTCATTATTATACTCTCTATGAATAAGATATCCCCTCCCGAAGGGGTCCAAGCCAAACCTGTGGCAACACCGATTGTATTTTTCGCCAAAAGTTGATCTCTGAATATCTTCGGATGACCGAGATATTTTTCAAGATTTTTATCCGTTATTCTGAATTTTTTTCTCCCTTGTTCCGCAATTTTTTTAACAATTTTTCTACATACACTCCCTATGGTTCTTTCGAGGTTTCTGACACCTGATTCTCTCGTATATTCATTTATAATTTTAAGTATCGCTTTATCCGAAAAGGATAGATCCCCTTTTCTCAGACCATTCTCTTTTTTCTGCCTCGGAATAAGATACTTTCTTGCAATATGAAGTTTTTCCTCATCAGTATAACCTGATAAAAAGATTATCTCCATTCTGTCTCTAAAAGCGGGTTGTATTGTATCAAGGAGATTAGCGGTTGCTATAAAAAAAACATTGGACAGATCAAAGGGAACCCCGAGATAATTATCTCTGAAAGAGTGATTTTGTTCAGGGTCAAGAACTTCCAATAGGGCGGAAGAGGGATCCCCCCTGAAATCCGCTCCGATTTTATCAACTTCATCAAGCATAAACACGGGGTTATTGCTTCCCGCTTGTCTTATACTCTGGATTATTCTCCCGGGTAATGCTCCGACATAAGTTCTTCTGTGCCCTCTAATCTCAGCTTCATCATGAACTCCTCCGAGAGATGTTCTGACAAATTTTCTTCCCATTGCTCTTGCGATTGATTTTCCGAGAGATGTTTTTCCCACCCCCGGAGGTCCTACAAAACATAAGATAGGTCCCTTGTTTTTTTTCGTAAGTTTCCTGACGGCAAGAAATTCAAGAATTCTCTCTTTAACCTTTTCAAGATCATAATGATCCTCATTAAGTATTTTTTGAGCTTTTTTAATATTAAGATTATCTTTTGTTTTTTTATCCCAAGGCAAAGAGAGCATCCAATCAAGATAATTTCTTATAACATTGCTTTCGGCGGATTCGGGATGCATTTTTTCAAGTCTTGATAATTGCCTTTCCACCTCTTCCTTCGCTTCTTCGGGAAATTTTGTTTCCTCTATCTTTTTTTTGTAATTTTTTATCTCCTCATTTATTTCTCCGGTTTCTCCGAGTTGTTCTTTTATTGCTTTAAGCTGTTGTCTTAAAATATATTCTTTCTGAAGATTATCTATCTCCTCTTTCGCTTTGTTTGAGATCTCGTTTTGCACCTGTAAAACCTTTATCTCTTTTAATAATAATTCATAAACCTTATTCAATCGGTTTACGGGATTTGTTTCCTCAAGGATATTTTGCGCAATGTCAACATTGATTGAAAGATATGAAATAATATTGTCCGATAACTTGTTCAAATCTTCTATATCCTGAATATAAAAAACAAGTTCGGGAGGGAGTTGTTTTCCAAGTTGAACAAATTTTTCAAAGCCCTCTTTGACATTTCTTTTCAATGCCTTAATCTCCAGCGTTTCTTTTTCAGGTTGTTGTTCTTCTATAACTTCTATCTTTGCTCTCGGAAAGGGCAAATCCGTTTTGAGTTCCTTAATCTTTGCCCTTTTTATCCCCTGGACAAATAATCTTATATCGCCGGTTGAGAGTTTTAGCATCCTTAGAATAAGAGTTACAGTTCCCACTTTATGAACTTCTTCCTCGTTCGGATCTTCCACTTTCGCATTCTTTTGTGTTACAAGCAGAACCATTCTGTCTTTTCTCAAAGCCTCATCAATGGCATTCTTTGATTTTTCCCTACCTACATGAAGAGGTAATGCCATATAGGGGAAAACAACCAGATCCCTTATGAAAATTACGGGAATATCTTCCGGTATAATTGTCTCTTCCTCTTTTTTATCAAATTCTCCCTCTTTAATAATTTTTATATCTTTTTCTTCACTCATACAAATTACCTCCGCTACATTATATCGATTTTTATATTTAATTTTGATTTTTTTAATTTTACGGTTAAAACTCCGTTTTTAAGAATGGCAACAATGTTTTTACAATCTATTCTCTCTTTAAATTTTATCTTTCTTCGGAAAACCCCGAACTCTCTTTCAATCATATGGAATTTTCTCTCGCTTCCATATATAGGTTTTTCCTTCAAACCCTCAATTATCAATACCTGTGTTTCCATATTTATCTTTATATCCTCTTTTTTTACACCCGGCAGATTAACCCTGACAAAATAATAATCCCCTTTTTCACTGATATCCGTTAAAGGGGAAAAGATACGAAGAATATTATTATTTGAATCCAAAACCTTAATATCCAATTTTTCCATATTGTTTACTCCTGTTCTCTTAATTCTTTTAATTCTTTCTCAAATTCCTTAATATCTCTGAAATCTCTATAAACAGAAGCGAACCTGACATATGCAACTTTATCTAATTTTCTTAATTCTTCCATAATGAGTTCACCGATAAAAATCGATTTAATCTCTTTCCTTTCACTTTCACATATTTTATTGTAAATTTTATTAACTATCTCATCTATCTGCTCGGCGGATATGGGCCTTTTCCTGCATGCTATTATAATGCTTTTCTCCATTTTTTCCCTATTAAGAATCTCTCTATCACCGTTTTTCTTTATTACAAGAATATGTTTTTCTTCTATTCTCTCATAAGTGGTAAATCTTGCCCCGCAGTCAATACATTCTCTTCTTCTTCTAATCTCCAGCCCCCCTTTAATATCTCGACTATCTATAACCTTTACATTATCACTTTTGCAATAGGGACACTTCATTTTTCTTTCTTGTATTTTGCTATTTTAAACACCCATAGTCCTTCACGAAGAATGAATGGAGTCGCAATAATAATTGTAATTATAACAAGACCAATATGTAATATTATTGTCGCTGCAGCGGCAATATTAGTATTCATCCCGTATAAGCCTGTTAATGCGAGTTGAGAAAGCGCTTCAAAACCACCGACCATTCCGGGGGTCGGTATTGAGGCACCAACGAGTAGAGCTATTATATAAGGGATAATCGTAATAAAATTCACTTTTAAACCGAAATCTATCAGAGCAATCCAATACGAGATTGATATTAATCCCCAAATTATTAATGAGTGAATTATTATTGCAATTTTCCTTTTGTTATTAAATAATTCTATTATTCCCTCTATAAATTTATCACCAAAATTAATCAACCCTTTTGATATTTTATTCGGAAAAATTGTGCATATTTTCCCCCAGAAATCCATTGTCTTTTGTTTGAATAAAAAAATAACAAGAAACAATATCATAAGGATAATAAAAAGTATAAAAGCGATAAGACTACCATCTTTAATAAATTCAAGACTTTTAGCAGTGGGGTGAAGATCACGAAATGCCAGAGGTCTCAGAAGATAAAAAACTCCGGCAAAAACAACCATGGCACCAAGATCAAGTATTCGCTCTATAATGACTGTTCCGAAAACAAAACCTACGCTTATATCTTCATTTTTACCCAGGATATATGCTCTTGCGAATTCACCTATTCGCGCAGGTAAAACATAGTTAAAAGCAAACCCTATTACATTAGCGGAATAAACATTGATAAGTTTAACTTTCTCCCCATCTTCACCAAGAAGATATTTCCATCTTAAAGACCTAAAATAATAGATAAAAGGGTATATAAAAAGTATTGAAAAAGTAAACCTTAATTTAGTGTGTAATATATAATATTTTGCTTTTTCCACATCAATCTGTTTAACGAAAAACCATAATAAAACAATTAATATTGACAAGACAATAATCGCTTTTATACTGTTCACTATTTTATCTTTCATAATCACATAAAAATATCATTTATAAGGGATAAAGTCAAATTAGGAACGATACTTGAACATAGGAGAATATGAATGAAAACCGTCCGGCTCCAAAATAATAAAAAAAACATACTGAAAACTAAAAAGGTAATATAATAAATCAATATTCGTGAGATTCACCGTATTAAGACACCGAGGTTAAATATCGTTCGAAAGAGACTGTAATTGCGTTTTAAGCGCCGGATATCTGATAATAAGTTTGACCCGTCGTATTTATTACAACACTACAAATGATGAAAATATTTAAGAGCTGCTTAAATAAAAACTCAAAAGAAAGGGTGGTTTTAAATTCAAAGAAAACGGTTTGTTTAAAACGGAAGATTCTTGTTTTTTCACTCTTATCCGTCCGTTTTTCCATTATTTCAGACTTATGGTTAATTTACAAAGACTTCCTGTTAATAATTTATGATTTGCAATTCGGTTATTCTGTTTTAAATAATTCGACAAGTTCAAGAAGTTTTTCAGCTTGAGAAGAGAGGTCCCCTGCAGTTTGAGCGATCTGCATAATAGCTTGATTACTTTGCTCCGTAGCCTGAGCAATCTGTTGGATATTCATATTAACCTCTTTTACAGTTGCCGCTTGCTCTGTTGTTGCGGTTGAGATAGCAATTGTTATCTCCTGAACCTTTCTTGATTCCTCTATAACTTTCTCAAGCATACTCTTTCCATTATAAGCAAGGTCTTGTCCCTTGATTACCCCTTCTAACGAGTTTTCCATTGCACTAACCGCATCCTCGGCTCCCACCTGTATCTTTTTCGTTATACTCTCTATCTCTTTTATTGATTTTGAAGTTCTTTCAGCTAACTTTCTAATCTCGTCCGCAACAACGGCAAATCCTCTTCCCGCTTCTCCAGCTCTTGCAGCTTCTATGGCAGCATTAAGAGCAAGTAGATTTGTTTGGTCAGCGATCTCTGTTATAACGGTAAGTATCTCCCCTATCCCTTTTGCGGATTCTCCGAATTCATTGATAAGCATCGAAAGATTCTCGGATTTATCCGCTATATCTTGTATTGCTCCGAGTATCTTGGTTATTGTCTCCGATGTTTGGTTAATAACATCTTCCATCGTTTGAACATTCGCTTGAGCCTGACCCGTCATCATTTGATTATCTTCTATTGTTGCGGTTAACTCTTCCATGGCTGATGCAACGGATGCTGATTGGGCTGATTGCTCCTCTGATGTCGAGGATAATTCCTCCGCCGTTGAAGACAATTCCGCTGATGCCGATGATACGGAAGAGGTATTAAGTTTAACATCCTTAATAATAAGTTGAATTCGTTCTATGAACTTATTTAACCATTTTGATAATTCTCCTAACTCATCCTCTTTTTCCGCTTTTATTCTCATTGTAAGATCAGCATCATCGGTAGCGAGATCTTTAGCTCTCTCAGTCATTAATTTAATGGGTGTAATTATCCGTTTTGCAAAAGTAAAAGCAAGTATAGCAATCAATATGGTCATTATAAGCAAAAGCAAGTATAAAATATTCGTTAACCTTTTTTCCGGTGCAAGAAACTCCGATAATGCAATCGTTGTAAACATTCCCCATTTTAAATCTTTTATTTTTAAAGGATTATATATAACAAGCTCTTTTTTCCCGGTCGAGCCTATTTTAATGTCTATGCCCGATTCACCCTTAAAAAGACATTTTTCTATTTTCTTATCAAATTTAGGATCCCCTATTTTTCCCTTTTTTATGGTTCTATTGCTTCTTAAATAGGTTTTTCCATCCGCACCTATTCCCACTATATAAGTTTCTCCTGTTTTACCAAGGCCTTCCCTAACTTGAATAACTTTCATATATCTTCTATGTATAATCGGAACTACAATTACACCTATATATTTATTATTTTTGTTTCTAAGCGGAACCCCTATAAAACCCATTTGTTTATTATTTAAAGGGGGATAAGGTTCAAAATCCACTATACTTATTTTTTTTGATGTTGTAACTTTTTTCCATATTTTCCCGAGAACAGTATTTCTATATTCACCATATTTCAGATTCGCCCCGAGATCTTTTCCTTTGCTTAGGGAAAACATCACATGACCATGTTTCCAACAAATAAAATAAAGGTCATCCACTTCCAAATCTTCTATATTCTTTTTCAGTTCATCAAAAATAATTTTATAAAGTTTTTTATATCTTAAAGTGTTAACCGGATAATTATCTTTTTCTCCTGTTTTAGTTTGAACATGATAGTCAGATAATAATTTATAAAAATCTTTAACAGACTTATCATCTGCAAAAGCTTCGGCTGTTTTTATATTATCTTTTATACTCTGAATGACAAAGTTTGATTTCGCTGCCTGCAAAGCTTTCAAAGAGGTTTTTCCCTGGTTTTCCAACATTGTTGAAACTTCTGATTTTGTTATTAAAATTCCTATTAGAAGAGGGATGATTCCTATTAATATCATTAATGCGATTAATTTTTGAAACAATGTTAGTTTTTTAAACATTTAAACCTCCTTGCTTTCATTTATAAATTAATATAACTTTATTTATTTTGAATGTCAATATCCGCTCTTTTACCTTAAAAATGCGAATAATAAGATCGGCGAGTAGAGATTGAATTTTTGTCAAAAAACAAAGATGATTTATGGCACGGTTTTAGACGGTTTCACCCTAAAGGAGTTCATGAGCTACCCCCCATGTATTACATTGGAATAGTATCTAAGATTAAGGTCCCTATTAGTTATTATTACAAGCCATAACCAAAGCATAATATACCCGAAAATTACTGCCTATTATAAAAAACAGTGAAAAATAAAATCTCACCCTTTTTTGACCGCTTTGTCTTTTTTCCGGATTTCCATGCAACAAACGAATTCCCCTTGACTTTTTTATGTAATAAGCATAAAGTATAATTTAATAATAATATATTAGGAGGTTATTATGGATAAAGTATTTGAAGGGTTAACTCCCGAACTTTTATGGAAACATTTTGATGAAATAAGGAAAATTCCGAGATGCTCTGGAAGCGAAGAAAAAATTATCGATTATATCGTGAATTTTGCAAAAGAAAGAAATCTTGATTACAAAGTTGATGAAGTCGGAAATGTTGTTATAAAGAAGAAAGCAACTCCGGGAAAAGAGGGAAAGCCGGGTGTGATATTACAAGGGCATATTGATATGGTTTGCGAAAAAAACAATGATGTTCAGCATGATTTTACAAAGGATCCTATTAAGGTTGTAAGAGAAGGGGATTGGCTTACAGCCGACGGAACCACTCTTGGAGCTGACAATGGGATAGGTGTAGCTGCCGCCCTTGCAATTTTGGATGATGATTCCCTTGTTCACGGACCTGTGGAAGCTCTGTTTACAGTTGATGAAGAAAGGGGGTTAACAGGTGCCGCCAACATATCAGCCGATTCTTTAAACGGTAGAATATTGCTTAATCTTGATAGTGAGGATGATGGTGTTTTTACGATAGGATGTGCAGGAGGGGGAGATTCCCTTTTTAAACTTGAGTTTGAAAAAATAAATCCCGAGAATAATAAAACCATTAAAATAAATGTTTCAGGTTTAAAAGGGGGACATTCGGGAATAGATATTAATAAAGGGAGAGGCAATGCCATTAAAATATTAACAAGAGTATTATTCGATATCAGAGAAAAAAATAATTTTGAACTCGCTATAATTGAAGGCGGAGATAAAAGAAATGCTATCCCGAGAGAAGCTCATGCCATAATTGTCCTTGATTCCAAAGATGAATCCTCCGTTAAAGCGATTGCCGAAAAAGTTAACAATGAGGTGAAAGAGGAGTTAAAAGGAACAGACGACGGGGTGAAAATAGATGTTCTTGACTCAGAAAAAGTTGATAAAGTTGTTACAAATTCTGTCAGGGATAAAATTATAAATACAATTCTCGCCTTACCTCACGGAGTTCTTGCAATGAGTCAAGCTATCGAAGGTTTGGTTGAAAGTTCGACTAATTTAGCGGCCGTTCATACTAATGATAATTATTTTGAAATTGTAAAAAGCAGTAGAAGCTCCATTAATTCAATGCTTGGATTTATTTTAAAGTCCTTAAAAGCTTTTGCACAATTGATAAATGCTTCCATAGAGCAACCGCCCCCGTATCCTGGATGGACCCCTAATCCTTCCTCCCCTCTTCTTCAAACGATGAAAGATATCTATAAGAATCTGTTCGGCAAGGAACCCGTTGTTGAAGCTATTCATGCGGGACTTGAAACAGGAATCATCGGCGAAAAAATCCCCGGAATGGATATGATTTCTTTCGGTCCCACCATAAAGAATCCGCATTCTCCCGATGAAAAAGTCGAGATAAACACGGTTGAAAGATTTTGGACATTACTAACCAAAACATTGGAGCACTTGGCAAGCTGATAATTCTAATAAATTAATTTTTTACAAACAAATAAAATCGGAGGTTTATTATGTCAAAAAGAAAAGTCTCCTTTATTCTTTTGCTCACATTACTAATAAGCTTAATATCCTTAAGCTATTCTCAAAAATCTCCGGATCTCTTTTTTAAAAAGAAGATAGGCTCGGATAAAACATTAATAATTTATCCGGATATTATCAGATATTTTAATTATCTCGGTAAAAACTCAAAAAGGATTAAATTAAGCAAAGAGGGATATTCAACTTTAAACAATCCCATGTATCTTGTTTTTATCTCTTCCGAAAATAATATTGATAATTTGGATAAATATATCAACATTAACAAAAAACTCGCTAATCCGGATAAAATTTCAGGGAGCGAAGCAAAAGAGATGATTAAAGCCGGAAAAGTTTTTATTTTAATAACAGCTACAATACATTCCACCGAAATTGCCGCTTCTCAGGTGTCGATGCTTTTTGCTTATAAATTAGCGACAACTAAAAATCCCGAATTATTAAAAATCCTTAATAATGTTGTTATTATGTTTATGCCATCCATAAATCCCGATGGAAATATCATGGTTACCAATTGGTATAATAAATACTTAAATACCCCTTATGAAGGGGGAAGAATCCCTTTCCTTTATCATTATTATGCCGGTCATGATAATAATAGAGATTATGTGGCTCTTAACCTTAAAGAAACCCGTGTGGTTAATGCTGTTTTACATAAAAAATATTTTCCGCAAATTTTTCTTGATATGCATCAGATGGGAAGAACAGGTCCGAGAATGTTTGTTCCCCCTTTTAAAGATCCTTTGAATAAGAATCTATCTCCCGTAATGTTAAACAGCACTGCAATGATAGGTTCTTTTTTGGCATATAAATTAACAAGTGCCGGGAAAAGGGGGGTTGCCAGTGCTTATTCATTTGATGCTTATTGGATTGGAGGCTCTAAAAATACCGCTTGGTATAAAAATGTCGTGGGATTGCTGACTGAGTTGGCAAGTGCAAAAATCGCAACACCTGTTTTTATTGATCACAATGAACTTTCCGGCGGAAGAAAAGGTCTGCCCGAATATAAGGCTCAAGTTAATTTTCCCGCCCCGTGGAAAGGGGGATGGTGGAGACTTGAAGATATAATTGATTATGAGATGATAGCTGACGAGGGGTTAATTGAAGTCGCTTCCAAAAACAGGCAATATTTTCTTGAAAATTTTTATAACATGGGGAAAGAACAGATTGAAAAAGGGAAAACACAACCCCCTTACGGATATATAATAGATTATAAACAATGGGATTTACCCGAAACTTATACTTTCCTGAAAAAGATTTGCGAACATGGTGTCAGGATTTATAGAATCAATGAAGATACTATTGTAAACAATCGATTGATTAAAAAAGGTTCGTATTTAATACCGATGAATCAACCTTACAGAGCATTTATAAAGACCATAATGGAGAAACAGGTTTATCCGAAAATCAAATATATGACAGACAGTGATAAGATTATCGAACCTTATGATGCAACAGGTTGGACAATACCGATTTTAATGGGGGTTACTTACAGGACATTAAATTCTCCCGTGGATTGGAAAGGAAAAATTACGAGAGTAAAAACAATCAATTACCCTAAAACCAATATTTCAACTGAGAAAGGGGATTACTATATCCTTCCTACAAATTCAAACAGAACTTTTATTATAATTAATAAACTGATTAATGATAATTTTAAAGTATATAGAGCGGTGAAAAAAGAGGGAATCATTAATCAGGGGGATTTCCTTATAAAGATATCAGATATAGAAAAGAAAAAATTTCTTGAATACAGCAAAAAAAGCGGACTTTCCGAAATTAAAACTGTTTCAGGGAAATTACCCGATAACATAAGAATTATCAAACCGAAATTAGCTATATATCAATCTTACAGAGCAAGTATTGATGAGGGCTGGACAAGATGGGTTTTGGATAATTATTCTTTCAAATACAAAACTCTTCATAATGAAGATTTTGTAAAGAAAAACGGATTAAAAGATATTAAAACAATTATTATTCCAGATATTTCCAGGGAAACTGTCCTTGATGGTAAAAGAATAAGGAATTGGTATCTTTCATCAAGTTTACCTCCGAGATATTCAGGGGGAATAGAAAAAAAAGGGATTAATTTATTGAAACAAATTGTAAAAAAAGGGGGAAAACTTATTCTTTTCGGAAGAGCTTACACCATTGCACAAAAAGATTTTAACCTTCCTCTTATAAATGTTTTAAAAAATGTAAAAAGGGAAAAATTTAATTGCCCGGGGTCAATTTTAAATCTTTACATTGATAATAAATCTCCCATGGCATGGGGGATGCCGAAAAAATCAATTATCTATTTTTCGAATAGTCCGGTTTTTAAAACAACTTTACCCTCTGTCGGGTTTGTAAACAGAAAAATTGTGGGAAGATTTTCAGATGAGGGGCCTCATCTGATAAGCGGATATTTAAAAGGGGGCGATTATCTGAACAGAAGAGTTGAAATTATTCAATTTAACTATTATAAAGGTAAAATATTCGTAATAGGCGGGAAAATTCAAAACAGAGCTCAAACTTTTTCCACCTTTAAAATTTTGTTTAATGCGATTCTTAATTGATGATTTCAAATTCATTTAAATTAATTGACAAAAACCGATGATTTTTTTATAATACCTACAATTAATGCGGCGCTATCGTCTAGCCAGGCCTAGGACGGGTGGTTCTCAGCCATCAAACTGGGGTTCGAATCCCCATAGCGCTGCCATTTTTTCTTTAAAATTAAAGTTATTTTTTAATTCAAAGTTCCACTTACTCGGGAATTATTATAGAGTCTCCGTTTTACTCCGATAATAAACTCACTTGTTTTAAGTTTATAAAAACCTGTTTTTGTAATATAATATTAAAAGGAGGTTTTTATGAATAAATATGCTTTGGTTTCCGTTTTTGATAAAACAGAGGTTGAAATAATCTCAAAATTCTTATCTGAAGAGGGTTATAAAATTATCTCGACCGGAGGAACCGCAAAATACCTTAAGGAAAAGGGGATAGAGATAATTTCTCTTGGCTCTGTAACAGGTTTTCCCGAGGTTTTCGATGGCAGAGTTAAAACCCTTAACCCTAAAATTTTCGGCGGGCTTTTGTATAGAAGAGGGATAGATGATGAAGTTAAGGAAAAACATGAAATCCCCTCCATAGATATTGTTATTGTAAATTTTTATCCTTTTGAATCTGTTCTTGAAAAAACACTCTCTTTTGAAGAGATGATAGAAAACATAGATATTGGTGGCCCTTCAATGGTTAGGGCCTCCGCCAAAAATTTTAAAGATGTTGTTATAATAACCGATCCTGCCGATTATAAGAATTTTATGGATATTTACAATGAAAACGATGGAAAAATCCCTTTTGAAACAAGAAAAATATTTGCTGCCAAAGCCTTTTTAAACACAGCTTACTATGATTCTCTCATCTTTAATTATTTGAATGAAAAAGAGATTACCGAATCCGATTTTTTTGTTCTCGGAGGAAGAAAAGAAACGGATTTAAGATACGGGGAAAACCCGCATCAAAAAGCGGCTCTTTATTCTTTTCCTCCCGATTCCTACATAAAAGGGCTTTATCAGATACAGGGGAAAAAACTCTCCTATAATAATATTAAAGATGTTTTTGAAACAATGTCGCTTGTGGCTGACTTTAAAAATGATACTTTTTGTGCAATAACAAAACATAATAATTCTTGCGGAGCAGCTGTGGGTAATTCAGTCAAAGATTCTTTTTTAAGAGCTTTGGAAGGGGATCCTATCTCGGCTTTCGGAGGGATTATCGGGTTTACAAAGACAGTTGACAAAGAGACAGCTGAAGAGATTGTAAAATCTTTTTTTGAAGTTGTTATAGCTCCCGATTTTAATGAAGAGGCTCTTATTGTTTTCAAGAAGAAAAAGAATTTAAGAATTTTAAAACAGAAAAAATTTCCCGAAAGAGAGTTTAATATCTCTGTTTTGGACGGAGGGTTTTTGGTTCAGCAGGAGGATAAACCATTGTGGATAAAAGATGAGAAATATGAGCAGGTATCGGGAGAAAGCATTTCGGAAAAAGAGGAAAAAGATTTGGAATTTTCTTTTAAAATAGTAAAACATCTTAAATCAAATGCTATCTGTATAGTTAAGGATGGAAAACTTATAACGATGGGAACAGGATTTACATCAAGAATCGATGCTCTTAAATTTGCCGTAAGCAGAGTTGAGGATAAATCAGTATTGGAAAATTCAACTTTGGCATCTTCAGCTTTTTTCCCTTTTCCCGATTCTGTTGAGTTCGCTCATAAATACGGAATAAAAAATATAATACAACCCGGGGGTTCCATAAGAGATAAAGAGGTTATTAACAAAGCGGTTGAGCTGAAAATAAATATGTTCTTAACGGGCATAAGGCATTTTAAACACTGATGTTTCCTAATAAAGCAAATTCAAACCTTTTAAAAGAAGTATCTAAAGAGTTGAAAAATCTTAAAAAAAACAGACTTTTTTTAATAGAAGATATTAAAACTTTTGAGATAGCTGTTGACAGGAACTTGAAACCGGTGAATATCTTTATAACCGAAGATATTTTTAAAAAGATGGAATCAGTTTTTAAAAATTCCCCCGAAATTATGGATAAAACATTCTTAATCAATAACAGAGAGTTAAAAAAGATGCAGCAACTTAAAACAAATGTAGGGTTGCTATCCCTTTTCAGATATAGAAAAGAGCTGAAACCTTCGAAAGATTCCCTCCCTTTTCATCTGTTTTTTGATAGAGTCCAAGACCCCGGCAATATGGGAACGATTATAAGATCAGCTTTGAGTTTTAATATAAGAAAATTGTATCTGTCTTCGGGAACCGCTTCTATCTATAATCCTAAGGTTATCAGGGGAAGCATGGGGGCTGTTTTTTCTCTTCCGATAGAGGAAAGGGTGAACCTGAAGAAAACTTTTGATAAAATGAGAAAAGAGGGAAAACAGATTCTTTTTACCTCTTCGGAGACAGGAAAAGATTTAAACAGGATAGAGATTAAACCGGGTGCGGCAATTGTTTTCGGTAATGAAAGCAAGGGGATATCCGAAGAATTGGAAGAGTTTGCAACAGGATGGTTGAAAATACCGACCTCGGGGAAAACCGAATCTTTGAGCGTTTCAATAGCCGCTTCAATTATTATGTCCGAACTTTTTTCAAGAAATCTGAAAAATTAAAAAAACAGATGATAAGAGATATATTTTAAAGGCAAACTCATCTCACTTTCATTTCCATAATTATCTTCCGATTTGATTGCAATATAATATTTTCCCGCCGGAAGTATAATTAAAGCTCTTCGCTCTATTACACTTTTATAAAAATTGTTTATGGAATCGGGTTTCTCTCCGTAATATATATTAAACCTTTTAAAATCAGGATCAACTATATCTTTTAAATTAATCATGATTCCCACCGTGTTAGATACGGAATCTATTGTGTTTTTATGAGATAAAATTATCGGAACATCGGGGGGGATACTTTTTAAACTCGAAAACCATTCTTCCGCCATAAGTTGATATCCTTTTTCGGAAGGGTGAACAGTATCAGACATAAGAGACATGTAGCCACCTTCGGATTCGGGATAATTTAGAAAAATATCGAAAAAATCGATTAATTCTGTTTTATATTCCGAAGAAATCTCTATTATCCCGTTTGAAATCTCTATGCTTCTTTCCCTGTAGATTCCCTCGCCCCATTTCCCGTTTCGAGGTATAATTGTTGTTAAAATAGGAATCATATCATAATCAATCGCTTTTTTTATCATGTATTTTATGTTAAAAAGTATTGAAGATACACTGAATCTATTAGGAAAAATCGCATCATTTGTTCCTTCATGAAAAAGAAGATATTTAGCATGATATTTTAAGATAACTTCTTCAAACCTATTAACAGCATCCGCAGTTACTTCTCCCGGAACACCCTCATTTATCACCTTTCCTCCATACCACTGAGTGTCCACAATCTCCTGCAGACGAGGGATATACCCTTTATCGGGGGCTTCTTGCCTATTGATATACCCGAAGGTTATACTATCTCCGAAACCGAGAAATTTTTTATAGTCGGGAGAAAAATACTCTGAAAATTTTCTTCCAAAAAAGCCGCCGTTTTCCGTATAAAGAAGCGGGTTTTTATATTTTTCTCTATTATAAGCCTTTTTTTCCCTTTTAATTATTTTTTTTCCTAATATTAAGTCTTTTATATCAATAAAAATTTTTACATACTTTCCTTTGAAAAAATTGTAAAATTCAATTTTATTTTCATTTTTTATATATTTAAGGGAATTAATCGGAGTTTTAAAAGATATTTTTGAAACAAAAGAGGTTGAATTATAATCGATAACTTGAATAGAAAAATCCTCATCAATATAAGCAAAATATGTTTTATTGTTAAAAGAGAATATTACAGGGGTATAAAAAGGGGAAGATGAATTTTTAATCAATTCCTTTGTTTCTTCCTTAAATACGATTTTAAGAGAATATAATTGATTATTAAAATATTCTTTTATAACAAAAAAGGAGTTTTCTTTCTCCATAAAACCGGTGGATAAAAAAAGGGTGTTTTTCTCTTTTAAAATATTTTTATTAAAGACAGGCAACCCTTTCTTATCTGAGATTTCTATCATTTTATCAGAAAGATAATAAAAGTATGTTTGTCCTTTTACTTTGATTTTTCCTTTTTGTAAAACTAAATCCTTAGGATATAAAAGAGAGACATGTAACAATAATATTAAGCAAACAATTATATAATGATTTAATTTTTTCATTTTTTTATTATAGCACAAGAAAAGATTCTCTTCCATTTGTCTTAATTAAATCTCTTGCATTCTTAATAAATTTTAAAGAATGCATTTAAACAATTGAAAAAAAGATTCGGTTGGTTAAATTCATAAAAGCAGAAGTTGTCCGGCTATCACAATCGGAATTCAAGGATTGTATAAGAATATTTAAAATGTTATAATAACCGATTGAAAAAGCGCCCGTAGCTCAACCGGACAGAGCGTCTGACTACGAATCAGCAGGTTGGAGGTTCGAATCCTCTCGGGCGTAATAAAAAGGAGAATGATTCGTGAATAGATTTATGAAAGAAGCATTGATTGAAGCGAAAAAAGCGGAAATTGAAGGTGAAGTTCCCGTTGGAGCAATTGCGGTAAAGAACAATAGAATTATTGCAAGAGCACACAATCAGGTTATCTCTTTAAATGACCCCACCGCACATGCGGAGCTTCTTCTCATAAAAAAAGCAGCGGAAAAAATCAATAATTACAGATTAAATGATATAGAGATATTCGTAACAAAAGAACCATGCCTCATGTGTGTAGGAGTTATGGTTAATGCAAGAATAAAAAAACTCTACTTCGGAGCATACGACCCGATAAGAGGCGGAATTGATGTTTATTTAAGATATTTTGAAAAATTCAACCATCATTTTGAAATTCAGCCTGAATTGGAGAAAGAAGAATGTGAAATAATACTTAAAAATTTTTTCAAGAAGAGGAGAGGTACCGAAGTGGTCGTAACGGGGTCGACTCGAAATCGATTTTCCGGTGATGAGCCGGGACGGGGGTTCGAATCCCTCCCTCTCCGCCAGAAGGATAGTAAAAAAAAAATAAAGAATAAATGGAGGGGTGTCCGAGTGGCTTAAGGAGCACGCTTGGAAAGCGTGTGTCCCGATTACGGGACCGTGGGTTCGAATCCCACCTCCTCCGCCATTTATCAACAATGAACCGTCAAAATAATAAACAAACCACCCCCTTTTTTTAATTTTATCAATTATCCGATTTTTTTATTATTAGTTGTTAATAAACAATTATACCCGCATACCCGACAACACTGTCAGGATCACCCGAAGCATCTCCCGAAGTTGCATATTTTATCAATTTGGCATTATTAACTCGCTCTTTTACTATTTCAAGCATCATTGTTGTAGGTGCAACTCCGCACATGGAGATTCTCTTATCTTTTACCTTATGCCATAATTCTTCGGGATTTACGGATAATATTTGCTCAATGGCAATAAAATCAAGCTTTTTGGCTTCTTCAGCCGAAACATAATGACTAAAATCAGTGCTTGCCACTATAAGAACTTCTTTATTATATTCATTTATAGCATTTATAATCCCTTTTGCCAAAATCATAATCTCTCTCAGTTCATAGCCCATTAATGATACGGGAACAATATTAAAGTCTTCTTTAAAATATTGTAAAAAAGGTAATTGCACTTCAATTGAATGTTCATACATATGGGAGGTATCATCAATTTGAATGAAGGGGGAATATTTGATTATCATATCAGTTAACTCTTTATTAACGGGAACCTTTCCCAAGGGAGTTTCCCAAAAATCAGCACCCGATAAAGAATAAAATCCCCCAAAACCATTATGGTTGGGTCCCAAAATCAAAACAGTTTCCGGTATATCTATATAACTATATACTTTTGCCGCTATATCTCCCGAATAAAAATATCCCGCATGCGGGGAAACAACTCCTTTTGCTTTATATTTTTTTTCAACATCAATTGATTTAACCCTTATGGTTTTTTTTAGTATTTCAGGGTCATCAGGGTAAAATTTACCTGCCGCCACAGGTTGTCTTATCATTTTTTCTCCGTTCTTACTTCCCTCCCAAGCCCATTTTAGGCTCTGTTTTTGTAAATCCCGATAAGTTATAATTAAATATTGAGGAGGGAATCTTCATCTCTTTAAATTTCAGAAGTTTTGTTGTGGTTTTCATATCCATCCCCATAAAACTCATTGTAGTAATTGTTTCTACGGGAAAACCTTTTATCTTTTTATACTCGGGGTTATTAATCATTGAATCAAAATCCTCTTTACTCATCATCATCTTGGATACTTCCGCATATAGTTCTTTAGGGATATTTACTTTTGTTGAATACCAACTTGTTGTTTTTATCCCGAACATATCCATTATAACTTTATAACAAGGATACTCATTTATAACCTTTTTTTCACCGGTTAAAGTGATTTTAATCCCCTTGTTTTGAGATTTCATCATCTGCTTAACCATCTTCATCCCCATTGAAACCATTTCTCTGAATTGATCAATAGTCATCTCGGAATATGTTTTTTTATCAGGCTGAATATTCATAATATGATTTTTTGCAAGATCAATAATAATTATTGATTTCCCATTATCCACCCTTATCTTTCCGTTTGTTACCCATGTTATACTTGTAACAGTTTTTTTACCCTGGGGTCCCGAATTAACACTCAGTTGTTCATAATAATAACCTGCAAAGATAAAAGATGTTGATACTAATAAAATTAAAACAAATAATAGAATTCTGTTTTTTTTCACTTTTCCTCCTTTTTTACCGTTCTTTTTTTTATCTTTTTTTTCGGTAATGCTTTTTTTGTTCTTTTTTTTGTTGAGCCTGCCTCTTTTTTCTTGGTGTTTTCGGTTTTTGTTTGCTCTTTCCCCTTTGCATCAACAAACCTGACTATCCTTTCCCAAAGTCCGGAACCAAGGTATTCATCCACTTTGGATATAATTTTCTCTATAGTTATAACCAAATCCTCCTCTCCGGGCCAATATTTTTTCACTTTTTCCTCACCTGCGCTTTTTATAACTTTCTTTATCACATATGCTGATAGAGCTATGTCATCAAGATAACCTATAGGTCCTATAATCCCCTCGGGTAAAAAATCAAAAGGGGATATGAAATACAAAAGAGCAAAACCCACGAGGACTCTATCCTCTGCGGGGATATCGGGATCAAGCGATAATTTCCATAACAGATAGAAAAAATCGGGTGCAGCAAGTATATATTCCACGATTTTACGGTTTTTAAACCCTTTGTTTTCAACCCAAACTAATATTTTTTTTCTCAGATTAAGATAAAACGCTTCTTTTTTGTCCATTTTCCGCCTCCTTATTTGGCTATTTTTATAATAAATTAAATTAAGCTTTAAGTCAAGATTTTTTTTAATTCCACCGGATTTTTAAAAAATAATTAAGCAAGAGAATTATCTATAATTATCTACTTTTTGCCCATCAATTTTAGAATATAATGATAATAAGGGTAAGCTGCATTTTTTATTTATTATTTCCCTCTTTTAAGAAAATTTCCTTAGGTTTTTTCACTCTGTATTCTGTAAATAAAATTCCTTTATCTGTCTCTTTAAGATAACCGAGATGTCCGTCGGTTAAAATCATTAATTCTCCGAATTTAATTTTTTTCAAGGGATTCAAATGATAAATATAGTACCCCTTATTATCAAAAATATCAATAGAATTACTTAGATCTCTGCTTGGAATATAAACTGCAATATATCCTGAAGGTAAAACTTTTATCTTGGAAAAAAACATAAGTCTATTCGGAAGCTGCTTCAAAAATGCTCTTTTTAATTCCTTAGGAAGACCATCAAACCTTTTACCTATTTTTTCTTTATCTGTCTCTGACAGTGTTTTTCTCTTGCAAGTCCTACCGAATGAAAATTGCTTTTTTCCGTTAAGTTGAACTGCAAAAATTTTATATTCATTAGCAATTCCATAATAGATTATTCTGTTTTTCGCATCGTATGACCATTCAATGTTAGAATTTAATCCTGAAATCGAAATAGAATAAATTCCTTTGGTTATTTTTACGGTAATTATTCCCAAATCTTTCAAAGTCACATATTTTTTAATTAACCGTTCATCAATATTAAATAAACCGAAAGCTTTTTTATAAGGTGGTGTTTGACCTCTTTTATCACTTTTAACCATCTCATAAAAAGATGCAATATATCTATTATCATCCACTGTTTCTATAGAAGAGTAAACTTGTTTAAGAGTTCTCTTTAAAACAGCTTTTCCTTTTTCATCAATTTTCATTATCTCTCTTGAATTTGATAGAAAAACGCCATTTTCAACTGGTTTGATATGGTCAACATATCTCATCTCACCGGGACCAAGTCCGTATTTACAAATCTTTCTTAAAAACTTGCCTTTCGGAGAGTATTTTAACACCATTGCTTTTTCGGGGACTACAAAATAATAATTACCTTTATCATCCTTTTCCACAATCTTTGCTCCGAGAGCTTCAATATTTGTTTTTGAAGGGTCAAAACTCAAAACTTTTTTAAGCCCAAGTTTAATATCCCCTTTCAAAGGTGTCGTTTGTTCGAGAAGATTGTTTTCAACGGTTTTTTCAATATGTTTTTTTGTGGTTTTACTTTTACAAGAAAACAAAAACAGAGTAAATAAAATAATAAATAAAACGGATATTTTTTTCATCTTCCCTCCTTTCTAAAAGCTTAAAGCCGTTCCTTCGGGCAGCCCCGCACCAAATTCTGAAGCTTAAAGCCTCGGAGCATCGAAGCTTTAAAACCTTCAAGGCAGCTTTTCGAGCTATAAAGCTACCAAAGCTCTTAAGCTTCTGCAAAATTGAGCTGTTGGGGCTTTCAGTATTCGAAGCTCTTAGCTTTTGCAAAATCATGAAGCCTTCGAACTAAAAACATCTCTATCAGCTTTCGGCAATTTCAGCCCTCCGCTCTTGCAAAAGCTCGCACTATTTTGAAAAATGGATTAGACGCTTTAGATAAAGCTATTAAGGTTCTCTTATTCTTTCTCTTTATCATTAGATATTTAGTTAATTCCTTTAATTGCAAAGGGTAAATATTTTTCGTTCTTTTTGTATTCGCTTATAATGAGTTTCTTTAATTTGGGATTTTCCAACATCAAAACAAGAAAAGCTCCCTGAGTCCTTAAAAGTCTTTCTTTTTTATCAAGTCCGAGGTTAAGTTTTTTCACCCTTTTTAATACCTCGGAAATATTGTCCAGAATTCTGTTATTGCTTCGACGATCTTTGAAAATAGTATTTATAACAAAAGCCTCCACTTGTGGTAATCTCTCTTTTTCTGTCTCTCTGATCAAATTTATTCCTACGCAGAGGTGCATAATATATCGGTCTTTAACTATGTTTGATATTGTAAAAAATTTTGTTGCAATTTCAATCACCCTATCAAGAGAAATAATTTTCTTCTTTTCAGCGGGAGCATTTTTATTAACATAATAATACTCAAACTCTTTCAAAAGATTTACAAATTTTTTGTCATTTTTCAAGCTCTTAATAAATTCCTTTTTTAATTTTTCAGGATCGGAAATCCCTTTCAGTTTTTCATAATAATCCTTTTTTGCAAAGTTTACGAGAAGATAGTCAAGATAAATAGTATTGTTGTTGACTATTTTAGCATAAGGATCATTTTCAGGCAGTTTGACGACTCTGGTGGATAAGAACTCCTTTCCTTTAAATTTTAGCTTTTGAATGGAAAATATTTTATCAAAGCGATCAATAATAGAATCAGCACTTAAGAAACTTACCATAACAAAAAACAAAAAGAATAAAACCAAAACCTTAAAAATTGAAATATTTTTTCCCTTCACCCGGGAAGTGTTAAAATTTTTCATTTACTATCCTCCTTTTTAAAAGCTTAAAGCCATTCCTTCGGGCAGTTCCGCACCAAATTCTGAAGCTTAAAGCCACAAGCCTCGAAGCCTCCGGGGCAGCTCTTTGGGCATAAAGCAATTAAAGCCCTAAGCTTTTGCAAAATCCCGCACGGTTTAAAAAATTCAGCATTCATAATTCATAATTATTAATCTTTCCTCCTATTTTATTTTTTCCCGCGCGGATTTTATTTTTATTTTTGCTAATTTTTCATCTTTTTCATCATAATAGAACATACTTCCTCTATCAAACCATAAATCATTTCCCCTCAAAAAGCCTCTCATCAGATTTTCGCTTATTTCACCCTTTTTAAATCTTATTGATGTAATCTTATCCCCTTTTTCATTAAAAATATCCATCCTAACCTCCTCTTTGATTACAAGAGCTCCATTACTAAAATAAAAAATATTACTCCTTAAAATAATGATATTTCCCTTTTCGTTTACCATTAATAATCTGTAATAAGGCTTATACTCAGGTAATAGTGTTCTTGTTTTATACTGTTTCCTTAATGCTTCGAGTATATCGATTCTACCTTTTCGGGAAAATTCTTCTTTATACATTTTATAAAAATATTTTCTTATCTTATCATTTATCTCCCCCCTTTTATATTCATTCTTGAAAACTCTGATTTTCTTTATTTTATAATCATATATTCTTATCTCCCTACCCCAGTTACATGAAAATAATATTTTTTCATTATTAAGCTTTTTTAAGAAAAACGATTCTTTAAAAAATGAAGAAGAAAGTCTTCCTACAGCCCCTTTATTCTTCT
>Ga0256835_1000179_pt1 | contig 51352 bp, 47 predicted proteins | sample PIR30metaG_FD_185972 | JGI IMG/M metagenome (GOLD analysis project Ga0256835, IMG submission 185972) | Hydrothermal vent microbial communities from East Pacific Rise, Pacific Ocean - PIR-30 | ecosystem: Environmental > Aquatic > Marine > Hydrothermal vents | place: Pacific Ocean: East Pacific...
GAGGGGGCAAGGGCCAACGGGGCGAGGGGGCAAGGGCAACGGGGCGAGGGGGCCGAAGGGCGAGGAGGCGAAAGGGCAGACGGGCAGGGGCCAAAACGGGCGTTAGCGGCTGGCGGAAATTAACGGCGCCAGGGCCGTCTTTACAGCGATCATCGGCTTTTGAGTAAACACACCATGAGTCCGACCGGGCGATTCCAGGGCTTGCTGGGGGGGCTGGCGATTCCCCGCGCGGCCTTTTCTTTTTTGTGGAGCCACAAGCGCCTCTGGCCCCTGGTGGTCATGCCCTTGCTTATCAACCTGGCCCTGTTCGCCGCCGTCTTTTGGTTCAGCTACACCCGCTTTGACCAGTGGGTGCGGGGACTCATCCCCGCGGCCGAGGCCTGGTATTGGTCGGCCCTGCTATACCTGCTCATCGTCCTGGTGGTGGCCCTGCTGCTCTTGGTGGAGCTCTACCTCTTCACCATGGTGGGCAACCTGTTGGCCTGCCCCTTTTTGGAGATACTCACCCGGCGGGTGGAGATGGCCGTGGCCGGCGGGGTGCCCGGCGGCCCGGGCGGAGCCGGGGCCATGCTCCGCGAGATTCTGCGGGTGGGCCTGTTGCAGGTGCGCAAACTGCTGCTCTACCTGGTGGTGCTGGCCGTGCTCCTGGTCATCAACCTGGCCCCCGGACTCGGGGCCCTGGCCTATGCCGTCCTGGCCTGGCTGGTTACCTGCTTTTTCTTGGTGCTGGAGTTCTTGGACTATTCTCTGGACCGGCGCGGGCTCAACCTGCGCCAAAAGCTGGCCTATGTCTGGCGGCTGCGGCTCACCGGCCTGGGTTTTGGTGCCGCCCTGTTCGTCATGGGCATGATCCCGGTGCTCAACCTGGCCCTGCTGCCGGTGGGCGCGGTGGGCGCCACCCTGCTATACCTGGAGCGCTCCCCGGCCGGCCCCGCCGCGCCGCCCGCCCGCCGCTAGCTTAAAAACTCGTCCACCTCGCCGGCGCCCACCCGCAGCACCTCGGGGATGTCGTCCACCAGGCTTACCACGCTCGACAGCCGCCCCGGCACCGGCCCGCCGTCCACCACCAGGGACAACCGGTTGCCCAGTGCCTCCTCGATCTCCCAGCCGTGGCGAAAGGGGTTGCCCTCGGCGTCCTTGGCGCTGGTGCTGATGATGGGGTGACCCAGCCGGCTCACGATGGCCAGGCAGATGGCGTGGTCCGGCACCCGGATGCCGGCGGTCTTGCGCCGGGTGAGCATCATCTTGGGCACCTGGCGCGAGCCCTTGAGGATAAAGGTGTAGGGTCCCGGCAACAGGCGCTTGAGGGTCTTGTAGCCGTAGTTGGTCACCTGGGCGTAGCGGCTCAGTTCCTTGAGCCCCGGGCAGATGAAGGAGAAGGTCTTGCTCGCCGGCAAGCCCGTGATCTGGGCCACCCGCTTAATCGCCTTCTTGTTGAAGATGTCGCAACCCAGGCCGTAGACCGTGTCCGTGGGATAGGCCACCACCCCGCCGTCGACGATGGCCTGCACCACCTGCTCGATGCGGCGCGGTTGGGGATGGTCCGGGTTGATCTCGATGAGCATGGCTCGCCCCCTCTGTTGAGGCTGAACCATAGAGCAGGCCTGGGCGTTAGTCAAGCGTCCATGGGGCCGGCGAGCGCTGTCTTGACCCTCTGCCCGGGCCGGGGTAGGGTGGTCGCGGAGGAGAGCCCATGGCCGACCATGCCATATTCGGCCCGGCTTGGCAGCGGCAGCGCGGCCTGCTCAGCCCCCGGGAGCAAGCGGCCCTGGCCGGCGCCCGGGTAAGCGTGTTGGGCCAAGGTGGGGTGGGCGGCGTGGCCGCCGAACTCTTGGTGCGCGCCGGGGTGGGCCGCGTGAGTATCTGCGACGGCGATCGCTTCGAGGCATCCAACCTCAACCGGCAGGTGGGGGCCACGCACGACAGCCTGGGGCGCCACAAGGCCGAGGTGATGGCCGAGCGCCTCAGGGGTATCAACCCGGAGTTGGACCTGCGGGTATTGCCGCCGGTGAGCGACCGGGCCTCGGCCGAGCGGGCCCTGGCCGGGGCCGCCGCCGGCGTGCTGGCCATAGACGCCCTGGCCCCCTCCCTGCGGGCCCTGCGCGCCGCCCGCCGCCTGCAGGTGCCCCTGGTGGAGGCCCTGGCCCTGCCGGTTATCCAGGTGCGGGTGTTTCAACCCCATGGCCCGGACCCCGAAGAAGGCTGGCCCAGCCAGGGGCAGGACCTGGACCAGGTGGACCCCGAGCGCTTGGCCGAGGCCTACACCCGGCTGGAGGCGCCGCGCTGGCGCGACGGCCATGGCGGGGCCTTCACCCTGGAGGCGCGGGCGGCCCTGGCCATGGCCCAGGGCGCCGCTCCGCCCAGCCTGGGACCCCTGGTCTGGATGGCCGGGGCCCTGGCCGCCCTGGAGACCATGAAGCTCATCATCGGCCGGGGTCGCCTGGCGTGCTACCCCGGCGGCGCGGCCCTGGACCCGGCCGCCTGGCGTTTGCACTTTGACGGGTAGAGCATGTTTCGTTTTCTCAAGATACGCGACTTCGCCATTATCCAAGACCTGGAGCTGGAGCTGCAGCCGGGCTTCACCGTGCTCTCGGGCGAGACCGGGGCCGGCAAATCCATTATCCTGGCCGCGGTAAACCTGCTCTTGGGCCAGCGGGCGGCCGGCGACCTCATACGCCGGGGAGCCGACCAGGCGGTGGTGGAGGCGCTGTTCGACCTGCGCGGCTTGGACGACATCGAGCGCCGCCTGGACCAAGCCGGCCTGGCCAGCGATGACGGCGACCTGGTGGTGCGCCGGGTGGTGAGCCGCCAAGGGCGCAACCGGGTGCAGGTCTCGGGCGCCTTGTCTACCTTGGGACTGCTGGCCGAGGTGGGACCCCGCCTAGTGAACATCAGCGGCCAGCACGCCAGCCAGGAGCTTTTGCGCACAGAGCAGCACCTGGTGCTGCTGGACCGCTTCGCCGGCCTGGAGGAGAAGTGCGCCGCGGTGGGCCAGGCGGTGGGCCAGGTGCGTGAGCTGGACCGGCAGATCAGCCAGGTCCAGGCCGAGTTGGCCCAGCGCGAGGCCCAGCGGGAGATGCTGCAGCACCAGGTCGACGAGCTGACCCAGGCCGAGCTGGACCCGCAGGAGGAACAGGAGCTGCGCCAAGAGCGCCGGCTCCTGGCCAACGCCGAGCAGGTAGCCACCCTGAGCGAGAACGCCCACCAGGGCCTGTACGCCGCCGAGGGCTCGGCCCTGGAGATGCTGGGGCGGGTGCGCTCCCTGGTGGAGGACCTGAAGAAGCTGGACCCGCGCGCCGGGGACTTTGGCGACAAGCTCGACGAGGCCTACTTCCTGCTGGAAGACGCCGCCGCCGACCTGCAAGGCTACAAGGCCGGCCTGGTCTTTGACCCCGGCCGCCTGGACTGGGTGGAAGGGCGTTTGCTTAAGCTCCAGCGCATCACCCGCAAGTACGGCGGCTCCACCGCCGCGGCCCTGGAGGCCCTGGACCAGGCCCGTGCCGAGCTGGCCTCCCTGCAACAGGGCCAGGGTCGCTTGGACGAGTTAACCAGCCGGCGGGCCGAGGCCCTGGCCCGGGCCCTGGCCCTGGCCGCGGAGCTGAGCCAGCAGCGGGCCGCGGCCGCCGAGCGCCTGGCCCGCGCGGTGGAGGAGGAGCTGAACCAGTTGTCCATGGCCGGCTGCCGGTTCCAGGTGGAGCTCTCGCCGCCGGGCGGGGCCGGCCTGGCCACCGAGCGCGGGCCGCTGGCCAGCCGGGGCCTGGAGCAGGCCGAGTTCCTCATCGCCCCCAACCCCGGCGAAGGCCTGCGCCGCCTGGGCCGCATCGCCAGCGGCGGCGAGCTGTCGCGCATCCTGCTGGCCATCAAGGGGGTCACCGCCCGGGGACGCAGCGCACCCACCCTCATCTTTGACGAGGTGGACCAGGGCATCGGCGGCCGGGTGGGCTCGGTGGTGGGGGCCAAGCTGGCGGCCCTGAGCCGCAGCTTCCAGGTGATCTGCATAACCCACCTGCCCCAGATCGCCGCCTGGGCCGATCATCACCTGGCGGTGGAGAAACAAACCGACGGCCGGCGCACCCACACGGTGATCAGGTCCCTGGACCAGGCGGGGCGGGTGGCCGAGCTGGCCCGCATGCTCGGCGGCGGCGCGCAAGACGACAAGGCCATGGCCCACGCCCGGCAGATGCTGGAGTCGGCCCGGCGTACCAAGTAAAAACCCGTCGCACCGGGACCCTGGTGCGACGGGTGATCTGTTTTGCTGGGGCCGCGACCTGGCGGCCCGGTCGGCCTAGGGAATCCGCACCACCTGGCCGGGCCGCAGGACTATCTTCTTGCCCTTTTTGTCCCCGCCGATGACCTCGGCCCAGGACACCGCCTTGCCCACCTCGGTGAGACGCACCCGGGCCACCTGCTTGCCGGTGAGGAACAGGGTGCGTCCCGCGCCGGTCTTTATGGGTTCGCCGCGGCGCAGGACGAGCAGCTCGGCGCCCTTGGCCAGCCCGTTATCAGTGCCGCCGGTGACCTTCACCCGCTCGCCGTCGACTTCCAGGATCATCCCGTTCCAGGGCTGGTCGGCGATCTTGGCCACCACCCACTGGGCCGCTTCTTTTTCCAACTCGGCCTGGAGCTGGTCCAAGAGCTCGGCCTTGGGCTTCTTACCCATCTCCAGTCCCTCGGCCATGACCTCGGTTATCTTCACCTGGCGGCGGATGGAGCGCTCGCCCACCTGGGTGCCGCTGCCGGCGTCGAGGATTATGAACTGGGCCTCCAGGCCCAAGAAGGGGATGTTCTCGCGGAAGCCGTAGAGCCCCTTGAGCTCGCGCCGCACCGAGATATCCACCAGGGCGCCGCGCACCACGGTGTTGATGCCCGTGAGCCGGGCGGCGTAGAGCTGCTGGTCCACCTCGGTGATCCCCGGCGCGGTGAGGCGTTGCATCGCGGCCTCCAGGACCCGGTAGTCCACCAGGACCGTACCGGGGTTGGCCTTGAGAGCCTTTTCCAGGTGGCGGCCGATGGCCAGGGAGCGCGGGACGTACTGGCTCAGGGTGCTGCGGAAGGGCACCACCACCACCCGCTTGGGCAGGTCGGTGCCGGTGGCCGGCAGGGCCGGCGTAGGATTGAAGATCGATCCCACCGCCTTGGCGGCCTGGCAGCCGGTGAGGGTCCCGGCGGCCAGGGCCACCAGGATCGACAGGCTCAGCACCACCGCGGCGCGGATGACTTGCGATTTTTGCATGCTTTGCTCCTAAGCTGGAGGCATCACTATGTCCAGGGGCTGGCTTGGTGTATCCAATCGCGGCCCGGGTGTCAAGCCGCGCCCGGGTTCTTAGCCGTAGCGTATCTCGAAGCCGTCCTCGTCGCCCACCGGCTCCACCCAGCTAACCCGCACCTGTCGCACCTCGGCCCCGGGCGGTCCCTGGTGGCACCAGTCCAGGGCCTCCTGCACCTTGTCGCGCGGGCCTTCGAAGACCGCCTCCACCTTTACCAGGGGCAGGTTGCGTACAAAGCCCTTGAGTCCCAGCCGCTCGGCTACCTCCCGGGTGCTGGCCCGGAAAAAGACCCCCTGCACTCGGCCCGAGATGAGAGCCACCGCCCTAACCGTTTCCATGTGATCCGTCTCCTCATGATGACGCCGGCCCCTAGAAAAGCTTACCTTGGGCCGGCTGCGGCCCGGCCTGCACCAGGGCCGTGAACTGGTTTTCGTCGATGATCTTCACCCCCAGGCGGCGCGCCTGCTCGGCCTTGGACCCGGGTTGCCGGCCCACCACCACCAGGCCGGTGGAGCGCGACAGGTTGCTCACCGGCCGGCCTCCCAGGCGGCGCACCAGCTCCCGGGCCTGGCTCCGGGTCATGTTTTGCAGCGTACCGGTGAAGACCACGCTCACCCCGGCCAGGGGGCTGTCACCGGCCGGCGCGGCGGTCGGCTCCACCGGGGTGGGGCCCACCTCCCGCTCCAGGGCGTAGGCCATGGCGCACATCTGGGGGTGGTCGAAAAACTTGCTGAGCTCCTCAAGCAAAACCGGCCCGCCCACCCCCAGGCCGGGAACTTGTTGGCGCTCCAACTCTTCCTGGGCCGCCCGCCGCAGGGCCGCCAGGCTGCCCAGCTCGGCCAGGGCCTCGGCCTTTTGCCGGCCCACGCCCTTGATGCCCTGCAGGGTCCTGACCAGCTCGTCGCGGCTGGCCGGCTCCGGCCGGGCCGCCGGGTCTTGGGGCAGAAAATCCAATATAGCACGGGCCAGGTTCTTGGTGCCGGCCGGCAGGCCGGCCAGCCCGCGCCGGCCCTGTTGTTGCCGCACCGCCGCCTCCAGCTCACCAAGGCTGTTGAAGCGCTGGGCCAACTCGCGGGCGGTCTCGGAGCCCAGGTGGGCGATGCCCAGGGCGAACAAGAAGCGGTCAAAGGGCTTGCCGCGGGTCTGCTCGATGGCCTGGATCAGCTTGGCCGCGGAGGTCTCGCCCCAGCCCTCCCACTTGGCGATGCGCTCCTGGTGCTGGTGCAGGCGGTAGATGGACAGCAGGTCGCGCAGCAGGCCCTTTTGGCGCAACTGGGCCACCCGCTTTTCCCCGAGTCCCTCGATGTCCATGGCCTGGCGGCCGGCAAAGTGCTTGAGCGCTCCTTCCAACTGGGCCGGGCATCCCAGGGTGTTGCGGCAATAGTAGTTGACCCCCTGGCCGCCGCCGGCGGTGCGGCCCTGCTCCACCGTGGCCCCGCAGACCGGGCAGCGCTGCGGCGGGGCCAGCACCGGGCCGCGGGGCTCGGCCGGGCCGAAGAGCTCCACCACCCGGGGGATGACGTCACCGGCCCGCTCCACCCGCACCATGTCGCCCACCCGCACGTCCAGGCGGGCCACCTCGTCGAAGTTGTGTAGGGTGGCCCGGCTCACGGTCACCCCGCTTACGTCCACCGGATCCAGCAGGGCCACCGGGGTGAGCTTGCCGGTGCGCCCCACCTGCACCACGATGTCGCGCACCGTAGTGATCTCTTGGCGCGGCGCAAACTTCAGGGCCACCGCCCAGCGCGGGGTGCGGGCCCGCGCGCCCAAGCGCCGGCGCAGGGCCAGGTCGTCGACCTTCACCACCACCCCGTCGATCTCAAACTGCAAGCGGTCCTGCTCGCGCTGCTGGTCGTAATCTCGTCGCACCTGGTCTACGAACTCCAGGTCGTTGCCCTGGCGCAGGTGGTTCTGCTGCACCGGCAGGCCCCAGGCGGCCATGGCCGCCATGGCCTGGCTGTCGGAGCTCATGCCGTGCTCCTGGGCGGTGACCAGCTCAAAGGGGAAAAAGCTTAGAGGACGCTCGGCGGTGACGGCCGGGTCCTGCTGGCGCAGGGAACCGGCGGCGGCGTTGCGCGGGTTGGCAAAGCCCTCGCCGCCCTCCTGCACCAGTTTGCGGTTGAGCCGGTCAAAGCCGGCCCGGTCCATGTACACCTCACCGCGCACCACCACCAGGCGGTGGGGGCAGTCGGTGAGGCGGCCGGGGAGGCTGGCGATGGTGCGCACGTTGGGGGTGACGTCCTCGCCGGTGATGCCGTCGCCGCGGGTGGAGGCGGTGTGCAGCAGCCCGCCCTGGTAGACCAGCTCGATGGACAGCCCGTCGATCTTGGGCTGGGCGATGAGCGCGGCTCCCCCGGCCCCGGCCTGCTCCAGGCGCTGGAGCAGCTTGTAGACCAACACCATGCCTTCCTTGGACTCCAGGCTGAGCATGGGGCGGTAGTGCCGTACCGGCCGGAAGGTGGTCTTGGGAGGGGCGCCCACGGTGCGGGTGGGGGAGTCGGGCGCGGCCAGCTCGGGGAAGGCCCGTTCCAGCTCCTCCAGCTCCCACATCATCTGGTCGTAGGCCCGGTCCGATACCTCGCTTATCCCGTCGGTGTAGTAGAGCTGGGAGAGCCGCCGCAGCTCGGCCGAGAGCTCGGCCACCCGGGCCGCCGCCTCTTTTTGGCTCTGCTTATCCATGGCTAGAAATTACTAAAGTGCGGCGCACAATACAATGGTTACGGTCGGCCCGGCCCCTTAGAACCACCGGGGGTCGGCCTCGCCCCAGGCCACTCGGGCCGCGGCCACCAGCCCAAAGCAACCCGAGAGCATCACGTCGCCCAGGGGCACCGCGGTTTGCCAGCCCAGGCCCTGGGCCAGCCGCCGGCGGGGTCCGGTGAGCACCACCGGCCCGGCTACCTCCCGCGGGGCCTCGGCCAGGCGGGCGCAGCCGTGGCCGTTGTCGTCAAAGACCTCCTGGTCGGCCAGGTCGCCGCTGATGAAGCGGGCGATGTGGTCGGCCAGCCGGGCGGTGTCCAAGCGGCGGGTGTGGTGCTCGTAGACCCCCAGCACCCGCTCGCCCTGGAGCAAAAACCCCACGGTGTGCATGTTGCCGGCGTTGACCACGCAGATGCCTTGCTCGGCCCGCGCGGCCACGGTGGGGTCTTGCAGGGCCCCCCACAGGGCGGCGGCCGCGGTGTCCATTAAAAGCACCCCCGGCGCCTGGTCGGCGATGGCCCGCATGCGGGTGAGGTGCTCGGCCGGGTCGTCGGTGATGAGGTCGCTCAGCCGGCCGCCGCTATCTAAGAAAGAGCGCCACTGGCCAAAGCGGAACTTGCGGTTGGAAAACCCGGGGGAGTAGCCGTGATCGCACACCGCCACCGCCAACTGCGCCGGCAGCTCAAGGTCAAAGCGGGCCAGGGCCCCGGCCAGGCTGTCCAGGTCCAGGTCGCCAAAGGGTATCACCACCGCATCGGCCGGCGCACTCTCGACGATGGCCACCCCCATGGCCTGGACCCGGGCCGGGTCGTCGTGCAGGGTGGCCGCGGCCGAGGGCGTGGCCCAAACTTGGTGGCCGGCGGCGAGGTGCTCCTGCACCGCCCGGCTCACCATGCCTCCGCCCATGAGCCAGCCGGACAAAAAAACCGGCCGGCCGCTCGCCCCGGCCCGGCGTATGCGCGCCGCCGCCACCCGGGTGGGCGAGGGTAGCACCATCTTCACCGCGTTTTCAATGGTCTGGTCCCGCTGCCAGAGCAGCAGATCGCGGGTACCCCCTCCTACATCCAGGGCCAACAGATAATCCATAATTATAACCGTAAGTTGTGCATTAGCTCCAACGGCGCGCCGCCTGCCCGGAACCCCCGTGGCGCCGACCCCGGCTAAGGTTAGCAGGGCCTGTGGTGGCAGTCAAACGGCTAAAGTTCGGCGCCAAAGTAGGAATTGAATCGTTTGGGGGTGGGATGGTAATATGTGAATAAGTGGCGGCGGGGAGAAAATATCGCGCCCCACATTGACGCGGCCGCGCATCTTCTTTATAATACGTAACTTTGCCGGTCGTGACCAGATTAGTACGCGAGTTCAACACGCCTGACGGACTGAGCCAGAGGTTGTTTGATGCTGGATCACCTGAGCGAGCGTCTGGCCGAGACCTTCAAGAAGCTAAAGGGTCACGGCAAGCTCTCTGAGAAAAATATCGCCGACGCACTGCGCGAGGTGCGCCTGGCCCTGTTGGAGGCCGATGTCCACTACAGGGTGGCCAAGGACTTCATAGCCCGCGTGCGTCAGCGGGCGGTGGGCAAGGAGGTGATGAAGAGCCTCACCCCGGCTCAGCAGGTGATCAAGGTGGTCAACGACGAGTTGACCGAGCTGATGGGCGGACGCCTGGAGCCCCTTACCCTGCAGGGCAAGCCCCCCCTAGTCTACATGCTGGTGGGGCTGCAGGGCTCGGGCAAGACCACCACCTGCGCCAAGTTGGCCCTCAAGCTGCGCAAGCAGGGCCGACAACCCTTCCTGGTGCCGGCCGACTTGCAACGGCCGGCGGCCATTGAGCAGCTCAGGAAATTGGGCGCCCAGATCCAGGTGCCGGTGGCGGAGAGCGACCCCGGCTCCACCCCGGTGAAGGTATGCCTGGCCGCCCTGAGCCAGGCCGCCCGCGCCGGGGCCGACGTGATCATCCTGGACACCGCCGGCCGCCTGCACGTGGACGACGAGCTGATGGCCGAGTTGGCCCTGATCCGGGAGAAGCTGTCCCCGGTGGAGGTCCTGCTGGTGGCCGACGCCATGACCGGCCAGGACGCGGTGAATGTGGCCCAGGCCTTTCACGACCGCCTGGGGCTCAGCGGGGTGGTGCTCACCAAGCTCGACGGCGACGCCCGCGGCGGCGCGGCCCTGTCCATCCGCGCCGTGGTCGACGTGCCCATCAAGCTCATGGGCGTGGGCGAAAAACTCGACGCTATCGAGGATTTTCACCCCGACCGGCTGGCCGGGCGTATATTGGGTATGGGCGATGTCCTGTCCCTGGTGGAAAAGGCCTCCGAGGCCATCGACCAACAGCAGGCTGAAAAACTCGCCGCCAAGATGGCGGCCAACCAGTTCACCCTGGAGGACTTTCGCGACCAGCTACGCCAGATCAAGAAGCTGGGGTCCTTGGAGTCGATCCTCAGCATGATCCCCGGGGCCGGTAAGATCAAGGGGCTCAAGAACATGGCCCCCGATGAAAAGGAGCTCAAACGCGTCGAGGCCATTATCTGTTCCATGACCCCGGGCGAACGGCGAAACCACGGGATCATCAACGCCTCGCGGCGCAGGCGTATCGCCAAGGGCTCCGGCACCTCGGTGGCCGAGGTTAACCGCCTGTTGAAGAATTTCGTGCAGGCGCGCAAGATGATGAAGAGCATGACCAAGATGGGCGGCAAAAAAGCCCTGCGCAATATGCTGCCCATGTAGGTTCCAGGTTTATTGACACCCCCCCGCCAGCCTAAAGGCGCGGGACGAGTAACGAGGCGAAAACATATGTCGGTAAAGATCAGGTTGACCCGTATCGGGGCCAAGAAAAAACCCTACTATCGCATCGTGGCCGCGGATATCGAAGCACCACGCGATGGCCGGTTCCTGGAGATTCTCGGAACCTATGACCCCCACCAGGACCCGGCCGAAGTGAAGCTGGACCAAGAGCGCTTACAAAAATGGACGCAACGCGGCGCCAAGCCGACGGATACCGTCTTGAGCCTGCTTAAGTCACGTGGGCTATGGCCGGATTCTCAGCAAGACAAGGCAGCGGCGGCCGGTTAATAGTCAGCCAGGTCCCCCAACTTGCGCTGGCGTGCTCTATCTTCAAGTGGAGGTTGTCGATGAAAGACTTGATTATGTACATCGCCCAGGCGCTGGTGGACAACCCCGAAGCGGTCAAGGTCAACGAGATCGAGGGAGAACAGACCTCGGTCATTGAGTTGAAAGTGGCCAAAGAGGACCTGGGCAAGGTCATCGGCAAACAGGGCCGCACCGCCCGGGCCATGCGCACCATACTCAGCGCGGCTTCCACCAAGGTGCGTAAACGCTCGGTGCTGGAGATTCTCGAGTAGCCATGAACCCCGATGACCTCGTGGTCATGGGGAGGGCTTCAGGAGCGTTCGGGCTGAGAGGGGAGATCAGGCTCTACCCGTTTAGCGAAGACCCCGCGGTCTTTAGCCAAGCCGAGGTTCTGCTGGTCGGTCCCCATCCCAACCAAACCAGGACCCTCACCCCGGAGTCGCTGCGCCGCCAGGGTAAGCGCCTCCTGCTGCGGGCCCGCGAAATCGGCACCAGGGAAGAGGCGGAACAACTAAAAGGTTGCTGGGTTTACCTGCGACGCCAAGACCTGCCGCCCCTGCCCGATGACCAGTACTACTGGTTCGAACTAAAAGGCGCGGTGGTCAAAACCAGCCAGGGCCAAACCCTCGGCACCGTCAAAAACCTCATGGACACCGGCGCCCACGACCTGCTGGTGGTGGCCGACCAAGACGGCCGCGAAGTGCTCATCCCGGTGACCCGCCAGATCGTCACCAAGCTCGACGTCAAAGGCGGCCTGGTGATCGTCGACCCTCCCGAGGGCCTCATCGAAGCCCAACTGGAAGGGGGCCAGGGTGCCAAAGGGGCCAAGGGGCTAAAGGGGGGCAGGGAGGCAAAAAGGGCCGGGGGGCAAAGGGCCGAGGGGCGAGAAAGGGCCGGGGCGAGACAAGGCAAGCGGGGCCGACAGAGTAAATAAGGCCCAGCGGGACCGGCGGGCCAACCGGGGCAAGGGGGACCAGGGGCCAAGCTAAGCAAGCAGGGCCAGCCGGGGTGGCAAGAGGCAGCCGGGGTGGCAGGGGGCAAGGAGATAGGCCAAGCCAAGCGGGCCGGCGGAATAGGTCAAGCGAGTCAGCGGGACAAGGCGAGCAGGGCAGGTGGGACCAACCGGGCCGGGGGCCAACCAGCCAAAGCGGCGGGCCGGCCGTAGTGGCCCCACGGCTCATGGGCAGAGAAATCGGCCATGATCTTTGATATACTTACCCTCTTTCCCGAGATATGCCGCCGCTACTGCGAGACCTCCATCTTGGGAAGAGCCGCCGCCGCCGAGCTGATAACGGTGCGCCTCACCGATATCCGGGACTTTGCCCACGACCGGCACCGCACTGTGGACGATGCCCCTTACGGCGGCGGCAACGGCATGGTAATGATGGCCCCGCCCCTGGTGGAGGCCGTGGAGAGCCTGCCGGAGATACCGCCGGCGCCGGTGATCCTGCTATCGCCGCGCGGGCGCGTTTTCGACCAGGCCGCGGCCCGCGACTTCAGCCGCCTGCCGCGGCTCATCCTGGTCTGCGGCCGCTACGAAGGCGTGGACGACCGCTTCCGCCGCCTCAAGGTCGACCAGGAGCTGAGCCTGGGCGACTTCGTGCTCAGCGGCGGCGAATTGGCCGCCTTGGCCGTGGTCGAGGCGGTGAGTCGGCTAATCCCCGGCGTGCTGGGCGGGGCCCAGTCGGCCCGGCGCGACAGCTTCAGCGACGGACTGCTGGAGCACCCGCACTACACCCGCCCGCCGGAGTATAGAGGGCTGGCCGTGCCCGAGGTGCTGCTTAGCGGCAACCACGCGGCCATCGAGCGCTGGCGGCGCGAGCAGTCGCTGCTGGCCACCCAGCGCCGCCGGCCCGATTTGCTCAAGCGGGCCAAGCTGGAGCCGGCGGACCAAGAGACCTTGGCCGAGCTGCCAGGGCCAGAGGACGATTAGACCCGCCGGGCAGCGGCGCCACCAGGGGCCGGGCCGGGCGGGAGAAAAGATAACCACCGACCACTTCACGGGCGAGGGCGTTGCGGCGTCCGGCGGCCCGCTCAATGGAGGCTACCCATGGATCCCATTACCTTGCTGGCGCGTGAGCAGATGCGGGTGGACATCCCCGACTTCCGGGCCGGCGACACCGTTCGGGTGCACGTACGCATCAAAGAGGGCGAGAAAGAGCGCATCCAGGTCTTCGAAGGCGTAGTGCTCCGGCGCCGCGGCGGCGGCACCGGGGCCACCTTCACCGTGCGCAAGATTTCCTACGGCATCGGCGTGGAACGCGTCTTCCCCGTGCACTCGCCGATCATCGACAAGGTGGAAGTGGTCACCCGCGGCAAGGTCCGCCAGGGCCGCATCTACTACCTGCGCAAGCTGCGGGGCAAGGCCGCCCGCATCAAGGAACGCCGCCGGGTCTAGGCCCAGGGCCGCGCGCCAGGGCATGCCAACCGCCGCTTCGCGTCCGCCGGCCAAGAACAGGCCGGCCGCTGATTTGGAAGAGTCCCTGCGCCGACGGGGTTTTCATCGCGTGGCCGGGGTGGACGAGGCCGGCCGGGGACCCCTGGCCGGACCGGTGGTGGCTGGCGCCTGCGTGCTGGACGCCGACTGGCGGGACCCGGGCCTCAACGACTCCAAGCGCCTGGCCCCCAAGCGCCGGCAAGAGCTGGCCCGGATTATCCAGGAGCAGGCCGAGGCCTGGGCGGTGGGCATGGTCGAGCCCGACGAGATAGACCGCGTCAACATCCACCAGGCCAGCCTGTTGGCCATGCGCCGGGCGGTGGACGCGCTGAAGCCGCCGGCCGACTACCTCCTGGTGGACGGCCGCTTCACCCTGGACATGGCCGTGGAACAGCAGGCGGTGGTGGGCGGCGACGGCCGCTGCCTCTGCGTGGCCGCGGCCAGCATCCTGGCCAAGGTCCACCGCGACCGCTTGATGATCCAGGCCCACCAGCGCTACCCGCAATACAACTTCGCCGCCAACAAGGGCTACCCCACCGCGGAGCACCGCGCCGCCTTGCAGCGCCACGGCCCCTGCCCCCTGCACCGCCGCTCCTACGGGCCGGTGGCCCAGCGCTGCCTGGAGCTGGGCCTTGACTAGCGCCAGGCAGGCCGTGGCCGCCGGCCGCCGGGCCGAGGAGATGGCCCGCCGCTACCTCAAAGAGCGCGGCATGGTCCTGGAGGCCGGCAACGTGCGCGGCGGCGGCGGCGAGCTGGACGTGGTGGCTTTAGACGGCGAGGTGTTGGTCTTTGTGGAGGTGAAGTCCGGCGCGGGTCCCGGCGAGTTGCTGCAAAGGGTGGACCCTCGCAAGCGCCGCCGGCTGGTGGCCGCCGCCGAGGCCTACCTGGCCCGGCGGCCGGGACCCACCCCCCGATGCCGCTTCGATGTGGTCACCGTGCGCCTGGGCGATCGGTCGCCCCGCGTCGAACATCTGGCCGACGCCTTCCGGGTGGGGGACTGAGCGGTGGCGACCCTGTGGGTGGTGGCCACCCCCATCGGCAACCTGGCCGACTTGGGGACCCGGGCGGCCGAGGTGCTGGCGACCACCGAGGTGGTGGCCGCCGAGAGCGTGCGCCGCACCCGGGGCCTGCTGAGCCACTTGGGAGTCAGCGGCCGCAAACTCATCTCCTGCCGCGAGGCCAACCGCCGGCGGGCGGCGGCCGAGGTGGTGGGGCACCTGGACGCCGGGCGCGACGTGGCCCTGGTGAGTGACGCCGGCACCCCCGGGGTCTCCGATCCCGCCGCGGCGGTGGTCACCGCCGCCGTGGCCGCTGGCCACCGGGTGAGCCCCATACCCGGCCCCAGCTCCCTGGCCGCCCTGCTCAGCGTCAGCGGCCTGGCCCGGCCCCAGGTGCTGTTCCTGGGATTCCTGCCGGTGAAGGCCGGCCCCCGCCGCCGGCTGCTGCGGCGGGCCGCCGAGGGAGGCTGGGCCCTGGCCATCTTCGAGGCCCCCCACCGCCTGGCCGCCACCGCCCGCGACTTGGCCGAGGTGGTGGGCGACCGGCCGGTGGTCATGGCCCGCGAGATAAGCAAGCTGCACGAGGAGGTGGTGCACACCACCTGCCGCCGCTTGGCCCAGCGGGCCGCGGCCGAGCCGATCCGCGGCGAGATATCCCTGTTGGTTTTCGGCCACAGCGGCCAGCCCCAGCCGGCCCAGGACGACCAGGAGGTGGAGCGCCTGCTGCGCCGGGGCCTGGCCCAAGGCGCGGAGGCCCCGGCCCGCTTGGCCAAGCGGGTGGCCGCCGAGTGCGGCCGCGGCAAGGATGAGGTATACAAGCTCCTGATGCGCATTAAGCAAGACCGGGACGGCTGAAAGGCGGCCCCGACGTGATAGGATCGTCCATGGGTGAAGACCAGGTAATAAAGAACCTGGCGGTGACCAACCGCCTGGGCCTGCACGCGCGGGCCGCGGCGCGCATCGCCGAGACGGTGGCCCGCTTCGACTGCTCGGTGGTGCTGAAGAAAGACGGGGTGGAGGCCGACGGCGCCAGCATCCTGTCGGTGCTCACCCTCGACGCCCCTCTGGGCTCGGAGGTGATCGTGCAGGCCCAAGGCCAGGAAGCCAGCCAGGTGGTCCAGGCCCTGGGAGAGTTGTTTGACGATAAATTCGGGGAGGGCGCATGAAGCCGGCCGGCCAAAAAATAATGCACGGGGTCGGGGCCTCGCCGGGCATCGCCATCGGCCATGCCCTGCACGTGGGCCGCCACCCGGTGCAGGTGGTCTACCGCCACCTGGAAGACGCCGCCGGCCGGCGCGACGAGATCGAACGCTTCGACGCCGCGGTGCGGGCCACCCGGGAGCACCTCACCCAGGTGCGCGACGACCTGCACGGCCCCATGACCGACTACTCCTATGTCATCGAAGCCCACCTCATGATCCTGTCGGACAAGATGATCAGCCAGCGCACCGTGGATATCATCCGCGAGCAGTCCATCAACGCCGAGTGGGCCCTGAACCAGGCGGTCTCCGAGGCAGCCAGCTTCTTCGACCATATCCAGGACGAATACATCCGCGCCCGCTTCGCCGACGTGGAGTACGTCACCGACCTCATCCTGCGCCACCTGGTGGGGGCTACCTCCACCGCCTTGGACCAACTGGAGGGCAAGGGCGTGGTGGTGGCCCACGACCTGTCGCCGGCCGACACCACCAGCATGGACCTGGACTGGGTCATGGGGTTTGTCACCGACATGGGCGGGCCCACCAGCCATACCGCCATCATGGCCCAGGCCAAGGCCATCCCGGCCGTGGTGGGGCTGCGGCGGGTCACCGCCGAGATCAACTCCGGCGACCTGGTGATCGTGGACGGCTCGGCCGGGGTGGTGGTGATCAACCCCGACGAAGACACCCTGCACGACTACCGCGACCGCCAGGAGGCCTACACCCTCTACGCCCAGGAGATACTCACCAAGGCCCACCTGCCGGCCGACACTGCCGACAACCACCGGGTGGACGTGGGCGCCAACATCGAGTTGGCCGAGGAGGTGAGCACGGTGCTCACCTACGGGGCCGAGTCCATCGGCCTGTATCGCACCGAGTTTTTCTACATCACCCAGAAGACCCGGCCCAACGAGGACGAGCTGTTTCTGAACTTCAAGATGGTGGCCGAGCGCCTGGAAGGCCGGCCGGTGACCATCCGCACCCTGGATATCGGGGGCGACAAGTTCCTCAGCGACGTGGGCCTGCCCGAGGAGATCAACCCCGCCCTGGGCCTGCGCGGTATCCGCTTTTGCCTCAAGGAACGCGAGCTGTTCAAGGAGCAGCTCAGGGCGGTGCTGCGGGCCTCGGCCTTTGGCCGGGTGCGGGTGATGTTTCCCCTCATCAGCGGGGTGGACGAGCTGTTACAGGCCAAAGAGGTGCTGGAGGAGGCCCGGGTCGAGCTGGAAGAGCGCGGCGCCGCCTATGACCCGGAGATGGAAGTGGGCATCATGATCGAGGTGCCCAGCGCGGTGGCCGTGGCCGATCTCTTGGCCGACCACGTGGACTTCTTCTCCATCGGCACCAACGACCTCATCCAATATTCCCTGGCCATCGACCGGGTCAACGAGCAGGTGGCCCATCTCTACCAGCCCATGCACCCGGCGGTGCTGCGCATGATCCAGCAGACGGTGGCCGCCGGTCACCAGGCCGGCATACCGGTGGCCATGTGTGGCGAGATGGCCGGCGACCCGGCCGCCGTGCCGCTGCTCTTGGGGCTGGGCCTGGACCACCTGTCCATGAACGCTCTGGCCATACCGCGGGTGAAACAAATGGTGCGGCGCACCTCGCGCGAGCTGTGGACCGCCCTGGCCGCCGAGGCCCTGGGCTTCGCCACCGCCACCCAGGTGATCGAGTTTGTCCACCGCGAGCTGGCCAAGCAGTTCCCAGACCTGTTACCCTTGGGCGGCGATCCCGCCGGTGACGAGGCTTAAAGCATGGACGGGGTGAAGATAGTCGCGGTCAACAAAAAGGCGCGCTTCAACTACGAGCTGGGCGACCGCTACGAGGCCGGCCTGGTGCTCACCGGCACCGAGGTCAAGAGCCTGCGCATGGGCAAGGCCAACCTCACCGACAGCTTCGCCAAGTTCAGCGACCGTGGCGAGCTGTGGGTGCGCGGCCTGCATATCAGCCCCTATCCCTTTGCCTACTACGACAACCACACCCCCGAGCGGCCCCGCAAGCTCCTGTTGCACAAGCGCGAGCTGCGCCGCCTGGCCGGTAAGGTCAACGAGCAGGGTTACAGCCTCATCCCCCTGCGCCTGTACTTCAAGCGGGGCCGGGCCAAGCTGGAGCTGGCCTTGGCCAAGGGCAAGAAGCTGCACGACAAGCGCCAGGCCCTCAAACGGCGGGATCAAGAGCGCGAGATGGAGCGAGCCCTGCGCCGGCGCTGAGCGCTTACCTATTAGCTTGACTATCTGCGCCCATCATTATATAAACCCCTAGACATACCGAGCGCGGTGCCCTCCGGGCTTAATAGGGAAGACGGTGCAAATCCGTCGTGGTCCCGCCGCTGTAACCGGGTACAAAGGCCGCCAGGCTGGAAGAGGCGTAAGCAGGCGTTTAGCAACGCCGGTGACTGGGCCGAGCAAAGCCAGCCGGAATTTAGCCACTGCCCCGCAGGGGTGGGAAGGCGCGGCCGGAGGATGATCCGGAAGCCAGAAGACCTGCCCGCTCGTTAGTGATCCAAGCCGGCGAGGTACCGGTGGGTCCGCCTGGGGTGACCAAGAAAACAGGGTGCAATCCCCCCAGTCCGTGCGAGCGGGCCGGGGGGTTTTTATTTGCCCCGATTCCCGGCCGAGCCGGCCACCGAACCCAACGCCCGCCGCACAACCAGACGAGTCACTCCTTCCCTGCTAGTGGGGGCCTTGGGCCAGGCCCTCATAGGGAAACCCGCAGGTCCCGGGAATTCGTTCCCGGGGCCTATTTTTTGCCGTACCGGTGAAGAGCGTAAAAAGCCCCCGCGGCAGGCTCTGCCACGGGGGCCTTGCTGTTACACGGGCGGCGGCCAACGATTTTGGCGGCCCGGCCGTCGCGCGGGCGGCCTACTCGGGGACCGCCTGCTTGGCCAACACGGCCAGGGAGACCGCGCCGACCTTGCGGTAGACCTCCTTGGGGTCACGCCGCTGGCCGTCCACGGTGAGCAGGTCGTCTTCCACCGAGATGCCGAAATAGCCCTGGTTGGCCTCCAGGTAGGGGCGAATCAACTCCCAGTCCTCGTCGGTGAGGTCGAAGAAGGCGCCGCCGTTGAGCTGGTCCTCCACCAGGCGGTGGTGGGGGTCGCGCACGTAGATGGCGCCGCCGGAGGCCAGGGAAAAGAGGTTGGCCCCGGGGTAGGGCATGTCCAGGGACCGCACCCGGCCGGCGTCGTCAAACTCCACCGCGTTTAGCACCACGAAGCCACCGCCGTTGAGCGGATCGCCGGCCATGAACGATTCGGCCAAGAAGTCCAGGCAGGTGCCGTTGATCACCACCCGGGGACGCCCCACCGCGTTGATCAGCGGCCGGCCGGCGGCGTTGCCCATGATGTAGACTTCGCCGCCCTTGGCTCCGTACATGAAGGCCTGGCCCACGTCGCCATAGACCACCAGGCGGCCGGCCTTCATGATCTGGCCCAGCTGGTCCTGGCCGTTGTCGTGCACCCGCATCTCCATGCCGTCGATGCCCGAGGCCAGGTAGTCGCCCGAGCTGCCGTAGATGTCCATGCGCACGTCTTGGGTGTCGGGCCCAAAGCCGTTGCCCTGGAAGCGCTGGCCCACCAGCCCGTAGATGATGAAGCGCCGCCAGCCGGCCTGGAAGGCCCGCACGCTGAGATGGGCCTCGCAGTCGTCGCCCTCGGGCTCAAACCCGCGGCCGTCGACCACCAGCACCTCTTCGCCGTCCTGGGGACCGCGCAGTTGGTCGCGGGTGTCCCAGGATATCCGGCGGTAGCGCCCGCCGCTGCCCTGGGCCAGGGAGGGGGTCTGGTCCAAAATGGCGTTGATCACCTGGCGCACCAGGTGCAGCACCTGGCTGCGTTTCATGTCGCCGCAGTCGTAGCGGCGGTCGTTGAGCAAGGTGAGCAGCTCCAGGGACCAGGCCTTGCCCTGGTCGTCGGCCTGGGCCTTTTGCTGCAGGCTTTGCAGCAGCCATTGCAGGTGGCTGAAGTCCCAGCGGCGGATGGCCGGGGCCAGCTCGTCAAAGACCTCGGACGGAGTGCGCCCGCCGCCGCTTGTGAGCTCGGCGATCACCTCGGCCGGCTGGTCCGGCTGCTGCGCCTCCGGGGCCTGGCCGCTGAGCCAGCGGCCGGCCGGGGCGGCGATGGGCGTGCCGAACTTGTCGGTGCAGGTGAGGTCCCAGCCCTCGCCGTTGCGCTTGACCTGGAAGGCGAAGGCCCCGCCGTCGGTGTGGCTGCCGCCGCGGGCGTTCCAGTAGCGATCGGCCACGGTGCGGAAACGCGGGTCCTCCTCGTTGAGCGAGAGCAAGGTGGCGTCGATGGCCTGTTTCTCCGAGCCCACCAGCCCGATGCTCACGTCGCCTTCCTGCAGGGCGAAGACCTGGGGCCGCAGCATGGCGGTGTCGGTGATGCCCAGCAGGTGGTACTGGTCGTCGTCGGGGTCGGAGCCGGCGATGATGAAGAACCAGGGGCCATCGGGCGAACCGCGCATGTGCTGGTTCTGGATGGTGCGGTAGATGAGCTTCTTGGACTCGGGCAGCCGCTCGAAGTCCAGCTCGGTGGTGGGAGCCAGGGCCTCGATGACGTATTCCAGAGGATAGGCGTAGGTGCGCCGCAGCAGGTCGAACATCAGCACCGAGACCTCGGTGTCGGTGAGGAAGCTGGTGGTGATGCCGTGCTGGCGCAGGTATTCCGACACGCTGTGGTAGTTGGCGAAGTCGCCGTTGTGCACCAGGGCCTCGTTGAGGCCGATGAAGGGGTGGGAGCCGCCGGGGTGCCACACACGTCCCTTGGTGGGGTAGCGCTGGTGGGCGATCCAGATGTTGGCCTTGAAGTCGTCCATGCCGTAGTACTTCACCACGTTTTCGGCATAGCCCACGATCTTGAGGATCAGCAGGTTGCGCGCGTGCGACAGCACAAAGGCGCGCTTGTCCCCCAACGAGGCATAAAACTTCTGGTTGAGGCGGGCGGAGTTGCGGTAGATGAACTCGTCTTCCACCACCCGGTCCGCGGCGTCGGCCAGGCCGGTCTCGCGCCGGAAGTCGTTGATGGCCGAGTCCTTGACCCGCACGAAGTAGCGGGCCACGTCAGGCGGCCGCACCTCCAGGCCCAGGTCGCGGTAGTCGCAGGCCGGCTTGACATTCTCCTGGTGGTCCACCCGCAGGTAGGGGGTGATGTAGGTCTCCTCCACCTCCCGCTGCACCGTGTCGTCGAGCAGGGCCACCTGCAGGATGTAGTCTTGCCGCAGGGTCTCGGCGTCCACCCCCATCTGCTCGGGCAGCAGGCAGGCCGCGGCGATGCCGCCGCCCTTGCCGTTGCCCCGGTTGTGCATCTGGATGGAGGGCTCGAAGATGTGGCGGCCGCGCACCGGCACCGAGGCGCAGAAGCCCACCACCCCGCAGCCGCCTTCTTCGGCTTCCTTGTAGGCGGTGCTGCGGCCCATGTCGGCCATCTCCCGCCGGCGGGCGGCGATGATGCGCTCACCCATGTCGTGCGTATATTGCTGGCTCAAGCTCGGCACTTGGCTCTCCCCTATCACCTAGCGGCCCTGGGCCGCCGAGTTATCGTAGTCCAGGTGGCGCAGCAGGTCGCTACGGCCCACCAACTGGCGTATGTCCTTGAGCCCCAGGCGCCACAGGATGTACTTGAGTTGCACGGCCCAGGACTGGAACAGGTTGATGAGCCGCTGGGCCCCCCAGTCGTCGTCATACTGCACCGACAGCTCGGGGTCGGTGGTGGCGATGCCCCGCGGGCAGCCGCGGCCCGACTCGCAGTTGGCGCAGCGGATGCACTCCAGGGCCACCATGTCGGCCGTGCCGGTCACCACCGCGTCGGCCCCCAGGGCGATGGCCTTGGCCACGTCCCAGGCGCTGCGCAGGCCGCCGGAGGCGATGAGGGTGACCTGGTCGCGCACCCCTTCCTCGGTGAGGAAGTTGTGCACCAGGGGCACGGCGTACTCGATGGGCATGGCGATATTCTTCTTGGCGATGTCCGGGGCGGCCCCGGTGCCGCCGTAGCTGCCGTCCAGGTGGATGATGTGGGCCCCGGCGTAGTAGCTGCCCACCGCCACCATGTCCACGTCCACCGGGGTGGACACCTTCACCGAGACCAGGGTGCGCGGGTTGATCTGCTTGATCCAGTCCACGTGCTTCTTGTGGTCCTCCACCGAGTAGACCGAGTGGAAGGGGAAGGGCGAGAACAGGGCGTTGCCCTCCACCGCCTCGCGCATGCGGGCCACCGCCGGGGTGACCTTGTCGCCCAGCAGGTGGCCGCCCAGTCCCGGCTTGGCCCCCTGGGCGTATTTGAACTCCACTATGCGCACCCGCTGGATGGTCTCTTCGCGCACCCCGAACAGGCCGGTGGCCACCTGGGTGATCACGTGGTCGTCGTAGGGGATCAAGGCGTCGGGATAGCCGCCCTCGCCGGTGCAGGTGAAGGACTCCAGGGCGGCGTAGGCCCGGGCCCGCGAGATCATGGTGGCCTGGCTCACCGAGCCGAAGCTCATGCCGCCGCCGTAGATGGGGATGCCGATCTCCACCGGCGGCCGGTCTTCGTCGGTGCGGCGGTTCAGGGGCACCCGCAGGCTCACCTCGCTGGGGGTGAAGGATGTGTCCGGAGGCTCCTGGGGCAGGGCCAGCTCGATGCGGTCGAAGCCGCCGCCGCTATCACCCTTGCGGTACTCCAGGTCCATCTCCGGCGGCGCCCCGGTGTCGGACTGTATCCAGGTGCTCACCAGTAGTTCGGCCGGCCAGCGGGGATCGCCAAAGGTGTCCCAGATGGGGTTGGGTCCCACCCGCAGGGCCGCCTCGGGACACAGGTCCGCGCAGTAGGAGCCCAGGGAGCGGCAGTGGTCGGCGCCCCGGCAGAGCTCGGACCGGGGCTTGAGCATCTTACCGCCGCGCATGCGGTGCACCCCGTAGTTGCACACCTCGGCGCACTTGCCGCAGGCCACGCAGGCGGTGGAGCGGATCACCTGGAACTTGCTCAGGTGGTTGCGGTAACGCGAGGGGGTGGGCGCCGGCTTGGGGCCATCCACCGCGATGTCGCGGTAGACCTTGGGGTCCGGCATGGGCTGGGGCTGGCAGGTCGGCGCCTGGGAGGGCTCCAGGCGCTTGCCGAACAGAGGCGCGAAGCTGCCGGCCTCCAGGTCGTTGAAGACCATGGCCCGGCCCATCTCGCCGCGCAGGCGCCGCACCTCGCGGATGCCCATGGCCCCCATCATCTCGATCATCTGGGAGTGGAAGGCGCCCAGCAGGTTCATGATGCGGATTACCCCCCAGTCCTCGGGGACCAGGTCCAGGTTTACCGGGCATTCGATGTCCGTGTCGCAGTTGCCGCAGAGCCGGCACTCCATGGCCACGGCCAGCACCAGGTCCAGGCCGACGCCGTCGGCTCCGCAGATGATGGCCTTGACCACGTGCTCGGCCAGGGCGATGCCGCCGGAGACCAGCAGGGTCACCCGGTCGCGGCAGGAGTTCTCCACCAGGGTGAGGTGCACCTCGCGCAACAGTTGGCTGAGAAAAACGTGGTTCCTGCCGCCGTAGCCCTGGCCGTGGTCGTCGGCCTGCAGGTGGATCACCTCGGCCCCGGCGCGGGTGAGCTGCAAGACGCGCTCGGCGGCGTGTTCGTCGAGCTCCAGCCGGATGGAGGTGATGGTCTTCGGCCAAAGCCGCTTGACCTGGGCCAGTTGGTCCATCACCTGGTCGCCGTAGGCCAGCTCCACCAGGGGGGCGCCGCCGGCCGCGGCGTCGGCCGAGACCGGCCCATCGAGCTTGACGATGAGCGATTCGGCCAGGTCGCTGAGGTTGTCGGCCGCCTCGGCGGCGGTGGCCACGGCCAGGGTTCCGGCCTCCACCGCGGCGCGGGCGATGGCCCGGCGGGTGCTGAGGCCCATGCGGCCCCGGCGGGGGATGTCGAAGACCAGCGGGATGGGCAGCTCCACGAAGTGGGGCGGCTCGCCGGCCAGGCTGCCGTCGGGCGCGAAGTGCAGCCGCTCGGGCCGGCGGCCCAGCTCGATCACCGTGCTGATGTACTCGCGGCCGTGGATGCCGTCACGGGTGGGGCGCACGATCTCGGACATGTCGGTCCACATCCGGTCAAAGCCCGGGCCGGTGAAGCTTCCCCGGTAGCCGGCGCCGGAGACCGGAATCTTGCCGGTCTCGGCCTGCTGCCACAGGGAGGTGATGATGCCCGGCGTCCAGTACTGGTCGCCCAGGCGGTCGTAGCGCGGGTTGCGCGAGCGGGTGAGGATGCCCTTCTTGCACTCCTGCACGCAACGCATGCAGTTGACGCAGATGTTCTCGGCGGTGTCCACCACGTGATCGCCGTCAAAGACCTTGCGGCGGTAGACATCGTATATGCAGCTTTCGCGCTTGACGCATTCCATGCAGCCCAGGCACCCATCTAGCTCAAAGGTGCTGATGGGCGACACCTTGGAGAAGCGCGGCGCTTCGGGCTGGACCTTGACGTGGTATTTCTGGGACATGGTTAAACCGACCTGTCTGGCCGCCGCGGCCGGCGGCGGGGTTGACTACACCTCGGGCCTGGGACGCAGGCCCGCGGCCTCGATGATCTCGGGCAGCAGCTCCTCGGCCTCGATGGCCTGGAGATGCACCCCGGCCGCGCCGGGCAGAGCGCGCACCGCTTCGATGAGCTCCAGGGTGATCTTGATGCCCTCGGCCTGGGGGTCGGAGGCCTGCTTCATGCGGTCTATGAGCTCCTGGGGCACCACCACGCCGGGCACGCTGCGGTTCATGTAGTTGAGCATGCCGGCCGAACGGGGCACGATGATCCCCGGCAGGATGAAGGCCTTCTCGGTGAGCCCCTGGTCGTGGGCCAGGGCCAGTTGCCGGCCAAAGGCGTCCATGTCGTAGACCGCCTGGGTCTGGATGAAATCGGCCCCGGCGGCGATCTTCTTGGCCAGGCGGGTCACCCGAAACTCCACCGGCGGTCCCAGGGGGGTCCAGGCGGCGCCGATGAAAAAGGGCGCCGGCTCGGTGATGCTGTCGCCGCCGGCCTGCACCGCCTGGTCGCGCAGCCCCTTGATCACCGAGAGCAGTTGGATGGAGTCGATGTCAAACACGCTCTTGGCGCCGGGGTGGCCGTTCAGCTTGCCGCCGGCCGAGGCGCTTTGGTGGTCGCCGCTGATGGCCAGCACGTTCCTCAGCCCCAGGGCCGAGGCGCCCAGCAGGTCCGACTGCATGGCGATGCGGTTGCGGTCGCGGCAGGTCATCTGCATCACCGGCTCCAGGCCCTGGTCCAGCAGAATCTTGGCCCCGGCGATGGAGGACATGCGCACCACGGCGGTCTGGTTGTCGGTGACGTTGTAGGCGTCGGCCAGCCCGGCCAGCAGGGCGGCCTTCTGGCGCACCGGCTCCGGGTTGGGGCCGCGCGGCGGCCCGATCTCCACCGTGAGGGCGAACTCGCCGGCGGTGAGGACTTTTTCCAGCTTGGTGGCGGCGTTTAGATTTTTCATCGCAGATCCTCCCGAACCATCCGCATGGGTCCGCCGTGTTGCGAGTGGGACCAATCCTTGGGCTGGCGAACCGTGGCCAGGGCGTCGAGACGGCCCCGGGCCGTGGCCCGCTCCACGATGAGCCGCCAGATGCAGTCGGTGTCCGGGTCCACCTCGCACTTGCCGTTTTCGCGGGTGCCGCCGCAGGGGCCGTTGAGCAGGCTCTTGGCGCAGCGCGACACCGGGCACAGGCCGAAGGTCTCGCCCAGCACGCAGTCGCCGCAGGCGGCGCAACGGGTGGTCCACAGCCCCGGCTCCTCGCGGATGGCCAGGGAGGTGGTGTTCACCCCGGGCAGCATGGGCAGCGGGTCGAACTGCTCGGCCATGAGCTGCATGCCGATGCCGCAGGCCAGGCTCATGATGGCCTCTACCTCGGCGGCCGCCTCGGCGATGTCGTCGTAAAACTCCGGCTCGCACTGCCGCTCCAGGGTGGCGGTGCGGATGTTTATCTCCTGACCCTGCTTGGCCAGGGCCATGGTTAACAGCGGCGCCAGGGTCTGGACCTCTCGCTCGCCGCCGGCGGCGCACTCGGCCACGCAGGTGGCGCAGCCCACCAGCAGCACGTTCCGGTAACCCGCCAGGCTGCTTACCAGTTCCTCGATGGGTTTCCACTCAGCGGTTATCATCTGGCGTTAACTCCTTTCAGGGGATTGGGGCCCAGGGGGCCGACCTCTTGCGCCTGGCGTTGGGCCAGGGCCAACAAGGAGTCCAGGTCGCGGCCGGCTCCCCGGTCCAGCACCAGCCTCGCGGCTCCCATGCCTGCCTGCTCCAAAAGGCCGCGGGCGAACTCCACCCGCTTGGCGGCCCGGTCGTTGCCGACCAGGAAACGACAGGCCCCCTCGGGGCAAGCCGCCAGGACCAGCCCGTCGGCGCCTTGTTTGAGCAGGTGCAGCATCTGGGGTACTTCCATCTTGCTGCTGCACGGTAGTAGTACCAATTTCACCCGGCAGCCATCGGTCTGCATGGTGCCTTGCTTGGCGCTGTCAGGCTCGGCCAGCGAGCGGCCACAATACAGCACGGTGATATCGGGGGTGAAATCCTTGCTTGTCTGGTCTGAGGCCATAGCAACTCCTCGTAGGGCTGCCTAAGATTTGTAATGGATAATAGGCCGATGGCAGCGCGTTGGTTTGCCGCCAGGTACACACGGGGGCCCCCAATGGCGAGATTTACGGCCTTTTATTCCGCTGGGTGGGGCCAGGTTGGCCCATTCCGCTGCCAGGGAAGGCGTGTCGCTCAGATCAAGGGCGCGGTATCCGGCAATGCTCAAACACGGCAACCGGTTGCCTAAAGATGATATATGTCAGATGCAGGCGGCGGCGTCAAGAGCACGGGCGAAAAATAATACAAAACGCACTATTATAGTTCTATTAATAGTATTAAGTACAACTAATAGCGGGGTTGCGGCCCTGCAACGTACCCCCAAAACCGGCAATATTGCCGCATCAAACCCCTAGCTCACGCTGGGCAATCGCGGCCGGGACAAAATAGGTAACCACCGTGGTTATCAAACGATTGCCCCTGTCTTGGGACCTGGCTGCGGCCCCGGCTCTCAAGTCGCCGGCCGGTACGGGGTTGGCCGCCGGCCGGGCGGGGCAGGGGATAGGCGCCTAGGAGTAGATCGATTCTATCTCGGCGGCGAACTTTTGGTTGATGTTGGCCCGGCGCACCTTCATGGTGGCGGTCATCTCGTCGTCGTCGTGGTCCAGCTCCTTGGTCAGCAGCAGAAACTTGCGCACGTTTTCCACCCGCGCGAACTGGTCGTTGACCCGGTCGACTTCCTTTTTGATCAGCTCGAAGACCTCGGGCTGCTGGGACAAGTTCTTGAAGTTGGTGTAGGCGATGCGGCGGTCGGTGGCCCATTTGCCCACGTTGTCAAAGTCGATCTGGATCAGGGCCGAGAGGAACTTGCGGCCGTCGCCGATGACGATGGCCTCCTTGATGTAGGGGCTCACCTTCAGGGCGTTTTCGATCTCGCTGGGGGCGATGTTCTTGCCGCCGGAGGTGATGATCAGGTCCTTTTTGCGGTCCACGATGCGCAGGTGGCCGTCGTCGCCCACCTCGGCCACGTCGCCGGTGTGCAGCCAGCCGCCGGCCAGGGCCTCCTCGGTGGCCGCCTGGTTCTTGTAGTAGCCTACAAAGACCGCCGGGCCGCGTTTGAGCAACTCGCCGTCCTCGGCGATAGTAAAGTCTATGCAGGAGATGGCCGTGCCCACGGTGCCCAGGACGATATCGTCGCCGGGGTGGATGAAGGACAGGCCGGTGGTCTCGGTCATGCCGTAGCCTTCCTTGACCCGGATGCCCAGGGCGTGGAAGAAGCGCAGCACGTCGGGGCTGATGGGCGCGGCCGCGCTGAAGCAAAAGCGCACCCGGCTAAGTCCCACGAAGTTTTGCAAGGCGCGCATCATCAGCCAGTAGGCCGCCCACCAGGCCAGGCGGTCGCCCAGGTTTAGCCGGCGGCCGGCCAGCCGCTTTTCCGACCGGCGGTAGCCCAGGGCCAGCAGGCGCTTGAAGAGCCACTGCTTGAACCGGCCGGAGTCCTGGATGTTGATGGTGATCGATGACTGCAGCTTTTCCCAGATGCGCGGCACCCCCAAGAACACGGTGGGGCCGATCTCGCGCAGGTCGGACTGGATGGTGGCCAGACCCTCGGCAAAGTTCACGGTGTAGCCCAGGTACATGGGCAGGAAAAGGGAAAAGATCTTTTCGGCCACGTGGCACAGCGGCAGGTAGGAGACCACCGAGTCTTCGCTGGTGGCCCCGATGGCCTCGGCCGTGGCCCGGCTGGTGGCCACCAGGTTGCGGTGGTTGAGCATGGCCCCCTTGGGCTTGCCGGTGGTGCCCGAGGTGTAGACCATGATGCAGACGTCATCGGGCCGGCACTTGGCCACCTCGGCGTAAAACAGCTCCGGGTCCTTGGCTTCCACCTCCCGCCCCAGCTCCTGGACCTGCTCAAAGGAGATGATGTGGTCTTGGGGGTAGTGGCGCAGGCCCTTCATGTCCTTGACGATGATCTTTTTAATCAGCGGTAGGTCGTCGATGACCTCCAGGATCTTGTCGGTCTGCTCCTGGTCTTCGCAGAGAACAAAGACGCTGTCGGAGTGTTTGACCACGTAGTGCACCTCGGGGTAGGGGCTGGTGGGGTACACCCCCAGGGACACCCCGCCCAGGCAGATGGCGGCCAACTCGGCGTAGAGCCACTGGCGGCAGTTTTCCGAAAGGATGGCCAGGTGCTGGCCGCGCTGGAAGCCCAGGGCGTGCAGCCCCAGGGCGAAGTGCTTGACCTGCTCCAGGTACTGGTTCCAGGTGACCGTCTGCCAGATGCCGAAGTCCTTTTCGCGCAGGGCCACGGTGTCGCCGCGCTGGGCCACCCGCTCCAAGAAGAATTGACCCAAGGTCTCTTGCGATTGCGAGCTCAATTGCCTTCCTAACTCAACCAGCGTTTACGGCGCTTGTAGTGCTTGACCTCGCGGTAGCTCTTGCGCCGGCCGCCCTGGCCCAGGCCCAGGTAGAACTCCTGCACGTCCTGGTCGCCCAGCAGGCGATCCACCGGGCCGTCGAGCACCACCCGGCCGTTCTCCATGATGTAGCCGTAGGAGCTCACCTCCAGGGCCACCTGGGCGTTTTGTTCCACCAGCAAGATGGTGGTGCCTTCGTTGCGGTTGATCTCGCCGATGATGCCGAAAATCTCCTGGACCAGCATGGGGGCCAGCCCCAGGCTGGGCTCGTCGAGCATCATCAGGCGGGGACGGGCCAAAAGCGCCCGGCTGATGGCCAGCATCTGCTGCTCGCCGCCGCTGAGATAGCCGGCCAGCCGCTTGAGCCGGTCTTTAAGCACCGGGAAGTAGGTGAAGCACTTTTCCAGGTCGTCTTTCACCCCGGCCCGGTCCCGGCGGGTATAGGCCCCGCAGGTGAGGTTTTCCTCCACCGTCAGCTCTTCGAAGATGCGGCGTCCCTCCATCACCTGGAAGATGCCGCGCCGCACGATCTGGTGGGGTTGCAGCCCGGCCAGGTCTTGGCCCAGGAACTCAATGGAGCCGTCGGTGATCTCGCCGTCCTCCAGGGGCAAAAAGCCGCTGATGGCCTTGAGGGTGGTGGTCTTGCCCGCCCCGTTGGAGCCCAACAGGGCCACGATGGCGCCCTGGGGCACCGAAAGGGACAGGCCCTTGAGCACCAGCACCACGTGGTTGTACACCACCTCGATGTTATTCACCCGGAGGATGGGCTCCGGGCTGGGGGTCGCTTGTTCCACCGTCACCTCGAGCCTGGGGCCGGCCGCCTAGCCGGCCGGGATTAATACCGGAGCGCGGGGGCCGCCGGGGCCCCCGCGGTTCCGGCAGGGTTTATCACTCCAGGTAGATCCAGTCCGAGGCCGGCACGAATTTGCCGCCCTGGGCCTTGTACACCTTGCCCACCGCGGTGGCGTTGGAGCTCTTGAAGCTCACCACCCCGGCAAAGCCCTGGGTGTCCCACCCCTTGAGCAGGGGGATCATCTTGGCCAGGTTGGGACCGGTGACCGGCAGACCCTTATCCACGCACATCTTGGTGAGCTTGACAAAGAGCATGCCCGTGAACCAACCCTGCATGTAGGAGTTGGGACGGTAGGTCACCTTGGGATGGTGCTTCTGGTTGAAGGCGCGGATGATCTTAATCATGGGCACATCGGTGTGGTACCAGTAGGCATAGGGATTGACCCCCATGTAGCCCTCGGCGTCGGCGCCCAGCTTGTCCAGGAGCATCTTGCTCATGGCCCAGAAGGTGCCCATGAAAATGGTCTTGAGCCCAAAGTCCTTGGCCCCGCGGATCACCGAGGGGATCGGCGGCACCACGTAGCCCTGGAAGATGCAGTAGTCGGGGTTCTTGCGCTTGAGGTCCACCAACTGGCTGGTGATGTCCACCGCGCCCACCTTGGTCACCTCCTCGGCCACCACGGTGATGCCCAGCTTCTTGGCCATGGCCCGGGCGTAGGGGATGGGGTCGCGGCCGAACTCGGTGTCGCTGTAGAAGAAGGCCACAGTGGGTTTCTTGCCCTTCTTCTTGCCCTGGTCGGCGATATAGCGCAGCAGGATACCGAACTGCTGGGCGTAGGTGGGGCCGGAGACGAACATGAAGGGGTTCTTGCTGCGGTCGGCCAGCTCTTGGGAGAAGGAGGTGGAGCCGTAGAGCACGTGGTAGCGGGCGTTGATCTCCGGGGCCAGGGCCTTGCCTTGGCCGGTGGACTCGCCGTAGTCCATGGGCGGGGAGTACTTGGCCATGAGCTTCTTAAAGGAAGCCACCGCCCGTTTCAGGTTGTAGCCGGTGTCTTCGTAGATGTATTCGAACTTCCTGCCCTTGACGCCGCCCTGCTCGTTGGCGTAGGCGATGGCGTCGGCCAGCCCCTGGTGGATCTGGCGGCCGGCAAAGGCGAAGCGGCCGGTGAGCGGCTGCTGGGCGGTGATCTTGATGGTCCCGCCGGCCCAGGCCGCCGGCACCGCCAGGGCCAAGCCCAGGGCCAACACCATCAACAGGGTTCCTATCTTGGTTTTCATCCGATCCTCCTTAGTCCACTAAGGTGAATAATCCGCTGGGCCCGGGGACGGCCCGGCCCGTGCCCCGGCCGGTTATCTATGGCCACGCCGGCGGCGTTACCTCCCACTTAGTGCTCAAAGGGCCACAGCCGGAAATAGTCCTTGACCCTTCGCCAAATCTCGGCCAGCCCCTGGGGCTCAAATACCAGGAAGACCACGATGAGCAGGCCGAAAATCACCGTTTGCAGGGGAAAGAGATATTCCATCACCGCGGGGTCGAGCCCCTGGAACAAGTTTAGCAGGGACTGCAGGGCCTCGGGCACCATGGTCATGAAGATGGCCCCGAAGATGGAGCCCAACACCGAGCCCAGCCCGCCCACGATGATCATGGCCAGGTAGCGCACCGACTCGTGCAGGGGGAAGTGCTCGGGGGTGACCACCTTGAGCAGGAATACGTTGAGGCAGCCGGCCACCCCGGCGAAGAAGCTGCTGGTGGCAAAGGCGTAGAGCTTGTATTGGAACAGGTTGATGCCCATCAACTCGGCCGAGATGTCGCGGTCGCGGATGGCGATGAAGGCGCGCCCCACCCGGGTGCGAAAGAGGTTGCGGGCCGCGGTCACCACCAGGATGACGATGGGGATGGTGACGAAGTAGAACTTGAACTCGGTGTCCAGTTGCAGGCCGAAGACCGTGGCTGCCGGCACGTTGATGCCCCGGATGCCGCCGGTCACCGGCACCCAGTGCACGAAGATGAACTCGAAGATCACCTGGGCGGCCAGGGTGGCGATGCACAGGTAGAGCCCCTTCATGCGCATGGAGGGCGCGCCCACGATCACCCCGAAGAAGGCGGCCGCCAGGCCCGACAGCGGCAGGCACAGCAAAAAAGGCAGGCCCAGGCGGGTGACCAGGATGGCGCTGGTGTAGGCGCCGATGCCCACAAAGGCGGCGTGGCCCAGCGATATCTGGCCGGCCGCGCCGGTGAGGATGTTGAGCCCCACCGCGGCCACGATGGCCACCCCGGTGAGGTTGGCCATATACAATAGGTAGTCGCCAGCCACAAAGGGGAAGACGGCCAGGGCCACCAGGAACACCCCCAACCAGAAGCGCGCCGTGGAGGTTCTAAACACCGCCTCGTCGGCCGCGTAGCTCTCTTTGAAATCACCGACTCTCATGTAGTGATACCCGTCAACCTCCCCGCCTGGCTCACAGCCGTTCGATATCTTCTTTGCCGAACAGGCCGTAGGGCCTAAACAGCAGTATCAGCACCAAGACCACAAAGGGCGCGATGGCCTTCACCCCGCCGCCCACGATGGGGTCCAGGTAGCCGCCGGCCACGTTTTCCACGATACCCACGATAAAGCCGCCGATAACCGCCCCGCCGATGGAGTCCAGGCCGCCCAAGATGACCACCGGGAAGATGGTGAGCCCGATGTGGCCCAGGGTGGGCTGGATGCCGCCGATGTTGCCGATGATCACCCCACCCAGGGCGGCGGCGATGGCCCCCAGGGACCAAGCCAGGGTGAAGATGTTGCGCACGTTGATGCCCATGGAAAAGGCGGCCATCTGGTCATCCGCCGTGGCCCGCATGGCCACCCCGACCTTGGCGTACTTGAAGATGAGCGCGAAGACGATCACCGCGGCCATGGCGATGACAAAGCCCCAGAACAGGTTGGAGCGGATGATGATGTCGCCCACTATGATGGGGGCGCGGGGGAACAGGGGCGGGAAGTTCTTGAACCCGGTGGACCAGATCAACTCGGCCAGGCCCATGAGGATGGAGCTGAGGCCGATGGTGACCATGACGATGCTGATGGTGGGCTGGCCCAGCATGTGACGCAGGATGGCCCGCTCCACCAGCATGCCCAGCAGGGCCGCCCCGGCCATCACCAGCAGGAAGGCCGGTATGGCCGGCAGGCCGGTCATGACCATGAAGGTGTACAGGAGGTAGGCGCCGATCATCATGAACTCGCCGGTGGCGAAGTTGATGATGCTGGTGGCCTTGTAGATGATCACGAAGCCCAGGGCGATCAGGGCGTAGACCCCGCCCACCGCGATACCGCTCACCAGCAATTGGCCCAAGATATCCACGGCTAGTTCTTCTTCTCCCCCAGGTAGGCCTTGATCACCTCGGGATGGTGCTGGATCTCCTCGGGGGTGCCCTCGGCGATCTTGTGCCCGAAGTTGAGCACCATCACCCGGTCGCTGATGTCCATGATCACGTCCATGTCGTGCTCGATGAGCACGATGGTGCCGCCGCGTTCCTCCTTGATGTCCAGGACAAAGCGGGCCATGTCCTCGGTCTCCTCGGCGTTCATGCCGGCCACCGGCTCGTCCATTAGCAGCACCTTGGGCCGCATGGCCAGGGCCCGGGCCAGCTCCACCCGTTTTTGCAGGCCGTAGGCCAGGGCGCCCACCGGCAGCTTGCGTATGGGCTCGATCTCCAAGAAGTCGATGACGTCCTTTTCCACGTCTTCACGCAGGGCCATCTCCTCGGCGTGGGCCGGGCCCCAGTAGAGCAGGGCCTGCAGCAGGCTGGTCTTTAGCCGGGCGTGGGCCCCCAGCTTGATGTTGTCCAGCACGGTCATGCCCCGGAACAAGGCGATGTTCTGAAAGGTGCGGGCCAGGCCCATGGCCGCCCGGCGGTCGGGCGAGGTCTTGGTGACGTCCTTGCCGTCTAGGGTGATGCGGCCCTGCTGGGGTTTGTAAAACCCGCCGATGCAGTTGAGGATGGAAGTTTTGCCCGCGCCGTTGGGGCCGATGATAGAGAAGATTTCTCCGGCCCGTACCTGGAAAGTGATGTCGGTTAGTGCGGCCAGGCCGCCGAAGGACAACGAGAGATTCTCAACCGAAAGAATGTTCATTAGCCGGAATTTTCCCCCGCCGACAAACCGGTCCTGTCTTGACGCGTGGCGTTGTTGCTTAACGTTGAACGCTGACGTAATAGGGAGCTTAACCGATGCGAGGGGGGTTTGTATAGATGCAGTTTTAGCCTGGCCGCCGGACCGGCCGGGAGTGGTTTTGCTGCGGGCCCTAAAGTGATTAAGCATACAGATTCCACCATGGGGTATAATTTTGGACAGCGGAAATGCCGGGGGTGAAAAGCGGGGCTGCCCGGGGCCCCAAGCGATGCAAGCGCAAGACGGAGCAGGGCATGCAGAGGTCAGAAGCGGCGTCACGGGCGGTTCGCGTGAGCAACACGGTTCACCACCAGGAGCCGGATTACCAGCGTCCCCTCTTTGAGCTGGGCGACCAGGCGCGTCGCCGCATCCATGCCCGGCTGGAGTTCATCTATGGCCCACAGGCGGCCGAGCAGTACCTGCCCGAGCTGGAGCGCATCTGCCGGGTCTACTACGCCCATAAGCCACTGGAGTTGATCGAGCAGGAGAGCCGTTTTGATCCCGCTCACCGCTTCACCCAGCGCGACATCATCCTCATCACCTACGGCGACCTCATCCGGGGCCGCGGCCGAACGCCCCTGGAGTGCCTGGGGCGCTTCTGCGACGGCTACCTGGAAGGCACCATCAACACCCTGCACCTGCTGCCCTTCTTTCCCTATTCCTCGGACCGGGGATTTTCAGTGGTGGACTTCGAGACCGTGGACCCCAACCTCGGCACCTGGGAGGACATCTGGGAACTGGAGGGACGCTACAACCTCATGTTCGACGCGGTCTTCAACCACATCTCCTCCAAGAGCCGCTGGTTCCACGAGTTTCTAAACGGCAAGAGCTACTATAGCGACTTCTTCATCAGCTTCGACTCGCCCGAAGACCTCACCCCCGAGCAGCGCGCCAAGATCTTCCGGCCCCGCACCAGTGATGTGCTCACCCCCTACTTCACCATCAACGGTAAGAAGTACGTGTGGACCACCTTTTCCGAGGACCAGGTGGACCTGAACTATCGCAACCCCGAGGTCTTGATGCGGGTGTTGGAGATCATGCTGCTTTACGTGCGGCAGGGGGCCGACATCCTGCGCCTGGACGCGGTAACCTATCTCTGGTCCGAGCTGGGCACCTCTTGCGCCCACCTGGACCAGACCCACGAGATCGTCAAGCTCATGCGCGACGTGCTCGACGCGGTGGCCCCCGAGGTGGCCCTGATCACCGAGACCAACGTGCCCCACCACGAGAACATCAGCTATTTCGGCGACGGCTCCGACGAGGCCCAGATGGTCTACAACTTCGCCCTGCCGCCGCTGGTGCTGCACGCCTTTTATCGCCAGGACGCCGGCGAACTCTCCCAGTGGGCCGACGGCCTCACCCTGGAGTCGCCCCAGGTCACCTTCTTCAACTTCCTGGACTCCCACGACGGCATCGGCCTCATGGGGGTAAAAGACATCCTGGAGCCCGGGGAGGTGGAGTTCATCATCGAGCGGGCCAAGGCCCACGGCGGGCTGATCAGCTACAAGAGCGGCCAGGGCGGGAGCCGGGAACCCTACGAGATCAACATCACCTGGTACAGCGCCCTGAACAACCAGCGCGACCTGGTGTCCGAAGACGAGGCCTTCCAGGTCAAGCGCTTCGTGGCCTCGCGCGTCATCGCCCTGGTGATCCAGGGGGTGCCCGGGGTGTACCTGCACAGCCTCATCGGCACCCGCAACGACATAGAGGCGGTGATGGCCACCGCCTCCAAGCGCGACATCAACCGCCGGGTCATCGACGAGGAGCTGATCCACCGTGCCCTGCAAGACCCGCTCTCCAAGGTGTCGCGCATCAGCCGGGAGCTGGGCCGCCTGCTGGCCATCCGCACCCGCCAGTCGGCCTTCAGCCCGCATGCCGACCAGAAGGTCCTCTGCCTGGCCCCCCAGCTTTTCTCAGTGCTGCGCACCGCGGCCGACGGCTCCCAGAAGATACTGGCGGTGGTCAACGTCTCGGCCGAGGTCTGCCGGGTGCAGGTGCCTCTGGACGATCTGGAGTGTGAGCAGGAGTACTGGTTCGACCTGGTGAGCGAGATGGAGTGGGCGGCTGACGAGGGCCGGCTCTACCTCAACGTGCTGCCCTACGACGTGATGTGGCTGGAGCCGCGCCCCGAGTCGTCCGACGACCTCTAGCCCGCGCGGCCCGCGGCCGGGATCAGGTGATGGCCTCGAAAAAGGCCTGGATCGACTCCTGGGACTGCTTGGTGAAGCGGCACAGATCGTCCACGTCCGGCCTCGTCAGCCCCAGCAGCTCCAGGTCCTGGGGCCGGATGGCCGGCGGGCGGGGGTTGCCGTCGCGGCCCAGCCCCACCAACTGGGGCAGCAGGTTGGCCATGCGCAGCATGGTGGTGTCCCGGGGATCGGCCTCCACTGATACGTCGTGGTGGTGGTGGGCCATGATGGGCTGCACCACCTGGGGGGGGAACTTCCAACGGCTCAGCAGCATGGCCCCCACGTCGCCGTGGTCCAGGCCGATGACCCGGCGTTCGGCCATGAACAGCGGCAGGTCCTGGCGCTCCTGGGTCTCGCGCAGGGCCTGCTGGTACAGGTCAAAGAAAAAGTGCAGCAGCACGATCTTGCCCACGTCGTGCAGCAGGCCCACCACGAACAGGTGGTCTTCCTCCTGGGCCAGGCCCAGGCGCCGGCCCAGCTCCCGGATGACCGCGGCGGCGGCCACGCTGTGCAGCCACAGGCCGGCGTGGCTCAGCAGTTCGGACTCCTGCTCCTTGGGCAACACGGCCACCACCCCCACCGAGAGGGTGAGGGACTTGATCATGTTCAGCCCCAGCACCGCCACCGCCCGGTCCAGGGTGTCTATCTCCTGGGCAAAGCCGTAGTAGGCGCTGTTGGCCACCTTGAGCACCTTGGCGGTTAGGGCGGGGTCCTGGGAGATGAGCTCGGTGAGCTCGCTCATGTCGAACTCGGGATCTTCCAGCAGGGCCAGCAGGCGCGAGATCACCACCGGCAGGGCAGGCAGTTCATCGATCCGGGCGTAGAGCTTCTTCTTCAGGATTTCCTTGTCCATATCCTCAGGGCCTCTTGGCAATCGCGGGTTGTCCGTTTAGGCACCGCCGGATTTTTTGCTCACCAGCATATGACCCCGGCCCGGGCCTTGGCAAGCCGCGCGGCCGGGAAGGGGTTTAAGCGGACAAGGAGGTGAGGTAGGAGACGATGCGCTGCTGAAAGGTCTGGAGGTGCTTTTGGATGATAGCGCATAGGGTCTCCTTGTCGCGTCCGCCCAGGGCGTCGATGATCCTTTGATGCTCGCCCACCACGGCCTGGTAGTGCTGGGCCAGGTTGTTTTCTTGCGAGCCCGCGTCGGAGTAGGAGAGGTAGGCCAGGCGGGCCGAGCCAAAGCGGACGTTGCGCAGGGCCGAGACGATGTATTCGTTTTTGGAGCAGCGGGCAAAGGCCATGTGGAACTGGTTGTTGAGCTTGACCAGCTCCCAGGGATCGTCGGCCTCGATGGCCCGGCCCAGGTCCTGGTTCACCCGCGCCATCTCGGCCAGTATCTCGGCCAGGTCCTGGTTCACGGCCAGGTCGATCACCGCCTTTTCGAAGAACCACAGGGCCTGGAATATGGCCTTGGTGTTTTGCAGGGTGATGGGCTGGACGCTGAATCCCTTGTTGGGCACGTTTTCGATGAGGTGCTCGGAGGACAGGCGCAGCAGGGCCTCGCGGATGGGGGTGCGGCCGATGCCCAGGTTTTGCACCAGGTCCTTTTCGTCCAGGTGGGTGCCCGGGGCCAACTTGGTGGTGGCTATCTCCTTGAACAGGCGTTGGTAGGCCTGCTCAGCCAGGGGCAGTTTGTGGGGCGACGTTTTGTTCAACTTGACACCGTTGTCCTGATGTGGGCGGGCTGGAAAATCCCAATGATATATCGAATATATATTATTTGTCGCACCAAGAGTCAATCGCTTTCTCACCGCCGTCCCAATAATCTGAAATCACAAGCGGAACAAGGCGGCCCGGCTCCCGGCCGCTGGCGCCCCCCACGTCCCGCGTCCCGGGGAAAAGGTGGGCGTGGTAGCGGCTTGGCCGAGCCGGGCCGGTCCGGCCGGCCGGAGCCGACCGGGGCGGTCATTGCTTTAATGTTCTGTAATTACGCACTTAAATCAAATAATATACAAACAATATATTTATTACTTGACTGAAAAGTTTAATTATGATCTAAAAATATATCTGGAAAATATTGCATCGCCAAAGGTCCGCCGGCGGCCCGCGCCGCCAACCAGCCGCGCCGGCGGATACCACCACGGGAACCGGATGCCACCCGCCGGTCGGCCGGTAGTGACCGGGGCTCCCAAAATCTTCAGGAGGGAATAATGAAAAAGGCGTTTGTATTGCTTTTGGCGGTCCTGGTAACCGTGGCCCTGGCGGCCCCGGCCATGGCCAAGATCAAATGGGACATGCATCTAAACTACCCGGCCGGCAATTTCCACTCCAAGGGGGCCATGGAATTCGCCAAGAAGGTGAAAGAGGCCACCGGCGGCGAGCTGGAGATCGTGGTGCACCCGGGCGCCTCCCTGGGCTTCAAGGGCCCCGAGTTGCTGCGTGCCGTGGCCGAGGGCCAGTTGGTCATCGCCGAGGTGCCCACCGGCATGGTCGAGGGCGACGCCCCCATCTTGGCCCTCACCGCCCAGCCTTTCATCGCCACCACCGCCAAGGAACAGCGCCTGCTCTACGAGGTGGCCAAGCCCACCTACGACAAGGTGTTGGACAAGTTCAACCAGTTTATCCTCTACACCTCGGTGTGGCCCTTCTCGGGCATCTACACCCAGCGTCCCGTGGCCAGCGTGGCCGACCTCAAGGGGCTTAAGATGCGGGTCTACGACGGCACCGGCCTGGCCTTTGGCAAGGCCACCGGCATCGCGGCCCGCAAGATGCCCTTCTCCGAGGTCTACCCGGCCATGAAGGCCGGCCTGCTGGACTCCATGTACACCTCCAGCGTCTCGGGGGTTGACGCCAAGGCCTGGGAAGTGCTGAAGTACTTTACGCCCATCAACATCGTGGGCCCGGTGAACCTCATCACCGTGAATAAAGAGGCCTGGGCCAAGCTGCCCAAGAAGGTTCAGGACGCGGTGCTCAAGGTGGCCGCCGAGATGGAGACCAAGATGTGGGCCATGGCCGCGGAGATGGACGCCAAGAGCCGGGCCACGCTCAAGGCCAAGGGTATGATCGTCAGCCCGATCAGCCCCAAGTTCCGCGCCGAGCTCGACGCCCTGGGACAGCGGCTGAGGGCCAAGTGGGCCCAGAAGTCCGGCAAGGAGGCCACGCGCCTGCTGGCCGAGTTCAAGAAGCAGGCTGGACGCTAAACCAAGCGACCCGCCGGCGGCCCCGGGGGGCGCCGGCGGGCTTTAGAGCCGGGTGGTGAGCATGAGACGATTGGTGGCCTTGGTGGAAGGGATCAGCGACTGGTGCGCCCGCGTGTCGGCGGTGCTCCTGGGGCTGATGACCCTGCTGATCCTCACCGAGATCCTGCTGTGGAACACGGCCAAGACCAGCACCCTCATCGCCGACGAGTACTCGGCCTACGGCCTGGCCATCATCATCTTCCTGGGCGCCGGCTATTGCCTCAAGGAGCGGGGGCATATCCGCATCACCCTGGTGCTGGGGTTCTTGCCGGAGAAGCTGGCCAAGATCATCGCGGTGGCGGCCACCGCCCTCACCACCGTGTTCATGGGCTATATCTGCTACTACCTCATCAAGATGACCCTGGCCGCCTATCGCTACGGTTCCACCTCCGGCACCCTTACCGAGACGCCGCTTTGGATACCCCAGGCCATCATGTGCCTGGGGGCGGTGGTGTTTTGCCTGCAACTGGCCGCCACCACCGTGCGCACCGTCTGGGCGTTGCACACCGATGAAGACCCCCTGTAGGCCGCGGGCCGCGGGCATGACCGGGCCGGGCGCCGCGCGGCCCAAGGGAAAGGACCAGGATGGCCGCTGATCTGAACATTATGACCCTGGTGGTCTTCGGGGTGTTGTTCCTGGCCCTGGGCTCGGGCATTTGGGTGGCCTTCAGCCTGCTCTTGGTGGGCCTGGTGGGCATGGAGCTCTTCTCCAGCCTGCCGGCCGGCCCCAACATGGCCTCGTCCATCTGGGCCACGGTGGAAAAATGGGAGTACGTGGCCCTGCCCCTGTTCATCCTCATGGGCGAGATACTCTTCCGATCGGGCATCTCCGAGCGGCTGTTCAAGGCGCTGGTGCCCTGGCTCTACCGCCTGCCCGGCGGCCTGCTGCTGATGAACATCGTCTCCTGCACCCTGTTCGCCGCGGTGAGCGGTTCCAGCGCGGCCACCACCGCCACGGTGGGGCGCATCACCCTGGCCGAGTTCGATAAGCTGGGCTATGACAAGCGCATGGCCATGGGCTCCCTGGCCGGGGCCGGCACCCTGGGTTTTCTCATCCCGCCCAGCCTGATCATGATCGTCTACGCCATCCTGGCCGAGGTGAGCATCGGCAAGATGTTCATCGCCGGCATCGTGCCGGGCCTGCTGCTGGCCGGCGTGTACATGGCCTACATCATGTACCAGGGCATAAGGCGGCCCGAGATCGCCCCGCGCATGCAGGAGACCTACACCTGGGGCGACCGCCTGCGCGGGCTCAAGGACCTGGCCCCCACCCTCCTGCTCATCCTGATGGTGCTGGGCTCCATCTACGCCGGCTACGCCACCCCCACCGAGGCCGCCGCCCTGGGCGTGTTCGGCGCGCTCTTGTTTTCGGTAATCAACCGCCAGATGACCTGGTCGATCCTGATGGAGTGCCTCAAGGGCGCGGTGAAGACCAACGCCATGATCATGCTCATCGTGCTGGGGGCCGGCTACCTCTCGCGGGTGATGGGCTTCTTGGGCATCCCGGCCGAGATCACCAAGTTCATCGTGGGGCTGGAGCTTTCGCCCTATACCCTGATGATCCTGCTGGGGATGGTCTACGTGGTGCTGGGCTGTCTCTTGGACGGCTTCTCCATCGTGGTGATGACCCTGCCCATCGCCCTGCCCATGGTCACGGCGGTGGGTTTCAGCCCCATCTGGTTCGGCATCTACCTGGTGCTGATGGTGGAGGTGAGCCAGATCACCCCGCCGGTGGGCTTCAACCTGTTCGTCATCCAGGGGCTCACCCGGGAGCCGATCATGCAGATCGCGCGCTACGCCTTGCCCTTCTTCGCCCTGATGCTTTTGACCACGGCCATCATCACCATTTTCCCGGAGATCGTTTTATTCCTGCCCGAGTACATGGTTGCCAAGTAGGGTCCGGCCGCCGGCATGGCCGCCTGCGGGGAAAAAAGCATGAGCATCGATCTGAACTGCGACATGGGTGAAAGCTTCGGCTCCTACCGCCTGGGGTATGACCAGGAGGTGATGCCCCATATCACCAGCGCCAACATCGCCTGCGGCTGGCACGCCGGCGATCCCATGGTGATGGACCGCACCGTGGCCCTGGCCGTGCGCCACGGCGTGGCCGTGGGGGCCCACCCCGGCTACCCCGACCGGATGGGCTTCGGCCGCCGCCGGTTGGACTGCCACCCCGAGGAGATCACCAACTACGTCGTCTACCAGGTGGGGGCGTTGCAGGCCTTTTGCCAGGCCCACGCGGTGGCCCTGTCCCACGTCAAGCCGCACGGCGGGCTCTACAACCGGGTGGTGGCCGACCCGGCGGTGGCCCGGGCGGTGGCCCGGGCGGTGGCGGCGGTGGACCCCGGGCTGCGCTGGGTGGTGCTGGCCGGTCGCCGGGGAGAGGCCGCGGTCGAGGCGGCCCGGGAGCTGGGGCTCAGGGTCTGCCGCGAGGCCTTTCCCGACCGCGCCTATACCCCCGAGGGCGCCCTGGTGCCGCGCCACCTGCCCGGCGCGGTTATCCACGACCCGGACCAGGTGGCCCAACGGGCCCTGATGATGGCCGTGGAGGGCCAGGTGATCGCCGACGACGGCAGCCGGGTCCCCCTGGCGGCCGACACCTTGTGCGTGCACGGCGACAACCCCGGCGCGGTGGAATTGGTGCAACGCATCGGCCAGGCCCTGGCGGGGCGCGGCGTTGAGCTTCGTCCCATGGCCGCGGCCGCCTGAGGTAGGATTGCGGCCCATGCCCCAGGTATTTTCACCGCCCGTCCTGCGCCCCTGCGGCGACCGCGCCGTGCTCATGGAGCTGGGCGACGCCATCGACCCGGCCGTCAACCGGCTGGTGGGGAGGGCCCTGGAGGCCTTGGACCAGCACCGGCCGGACTGGCTGGTGGAGGCGGTGGGGGCCTACCGCTCGCTGATGGTCATCTATGACCCGCTGCGGGCCGACTACCAGCAGGTGAGCCGGCACCTGGCCGCCCTGGAGTTGGCCCAGGCCGCCGGGCGGCGGGAAGACGGCGGGGTGGTGGAGATACCGGTGTGCTACGGCGGCGAGTTCGGCCCGGACCTGGAGATGGTGGCCCGGCACAACCGGCTCTCGGCCCGGCAGGTGGTCGAGTTGCACAGCGCTGTCGCCTACCACGTCTACATGATGGGCTTCACGCCTGGCTTTCCCTATCTCGGCGGGCTCGACCCCCGGCTGCACACCCCACGCCTGGAGTCTCCCCGCACCACGGTGGCCGCCGGCAGCGTGGGCATTGCCAACGACCAGACCGGAATCTACCCCGTGGCCAGCCCGGGCGGCTGGCGCATCATCGGCCGCACCCCGCGCAAGCTCTTCGACCCCCGGCGCGACGACCCCTTCTTGCTGCGCGCCGGTCGGCGGCTGCATTTCGTGCCCATCAGCCAGGATGAGTACCGGCGTCTGGTGGCGGAGGGTTGAGGCGGTGGATGTCCTGCGGGTGATAGCGCCGGGTCCGTTGAGCACGGTGCAGGACCTGGGCCGCTACGGCTGGCAGCGCTTCGGGGTGCCGGTATCCGGGGCCCTGGACGACTTCTCGCATCGGGTGGCCAACCGGCTGGTGGGCAACCCGGACGGCGCGGCCACCCTGGAGATGACCCTGGCCGGGGCCAAGCTGGAGGCCCTGGCCCCGGTGAGCCTGGCGGTGGCCGGGGCGGACATGCCGCTTAGCCTCAACCAGCGGCCGGTGGAGGCGTGGCAATGCCTGCGCCTGGAGCCGGGCGACGTGCTCACCGTGGGCACGGCCCGCGCCGGGGTGCGGGCCTACCTGGCCCTGGCCGGCGGCATCGAGGTGCCCCGGGTGATGGGTAGCCGCTCCACCAACCTGGGCGGGGGCTTTGGCGGGCTGGCCGGTCGGTCCCTGCGGCGCGGCGACGTGCTGGCCGCCGGCGCGCCGGCGGGCGGCCGCCGGCAACGCCGCCTGCCGCCGGAGCACCGGCCGGCCTGGGAGCGGCGGGTGAACTTGCGGGCCCTGCCGGGTCCCCAGGATGACTACTTCGATCAAGGGCTGACAGTGTTTTTCGCCTCGGAGTTCACGGTGACCCCGGACACCGACCGGGTGGGTTGCCGCCTGCAGGGGCCGGAGGTGCCCCTGGCCCGGGGCCGGTCGGCGGGCATCATCAGCGAGCCCCTGGCCCCCGGCGGGGTGCAGGTGCCGGCCGACGGCCAGCCCATCATCCTGCTGGGCGAGCAGACCGTGGGCGGCTACGCCAAGATCGCCACCGTGCTTTCGGTGGACCTGCCACGGGTGGCCCAGTTGCGTCCGGGCGACCGGGTGGCCTTCCGCCGGGTGGACCTGGACGAGGCCCACCGGCTGTACCGGCGCTATCACCAGCGTTTGCAAGAGATGAGCCGGCTCATGGCCGTCGGGGATGAGGTATAATTATGTACTGTAATCTCCTGCAGCCTGTGGACCTGGACCACCCCAGCTCCTGGCGCGCCGCCCTGCCCACCGCCCTGGGGTTGACGGCCCACCGTCCGGAGATGGACGATTATCTCTTGGGCAGCCACGCCGCCCGGGTGGTGCGCCACGCCCCCTGCTCGGTGTTCATCGTGCGCCAGTGAGCCCGGCCGCGGCCGGCCGCTGGCGCCAACCAGGGAAAACGATCATGGAATCACGGTCGCTCAAAGAAGAGTTGTCGGTGCTAATCGATGTAGACTGGTGCAAGGGTTGCGGCATCTGCGTGGCCTTTTGTCCCAAGCAGGCCTTGAGCCTGGATGAGCACGGCAAGGCCCGGTGGACCGGTCCCGAGGACTGCGTGCGCTGCGGCCTGTGCCAGATGCGCTGTCCGGACCTGGCCATCGAACTGCGCTGAGGGAGGGGTCATGCCCAAGGAAACCATTTTTGCCCAAGGCAACGAGGCGGTGGTGCAGGGGGCGCTCTACGCCGGGCTGGACTTTTACGCCGGCTATCCCATAACCCCGTCCACCGAGATCGCCGAGATTTTGGCCCAGCGCCTGCCGCAGGCCGGGGGCCGCTTCATCCAGATGGAAGACGAGCTGGCCTCGCTGTGCGCGGTGATCGGGGCCTCGCTCACCGGGCTCAAGGCCATGACCGCCACCAGCGGCCCGGGGTTTTCCCTGATGCAGGAGGCCCTGGGCTACGCGGTGATGGCCGAGGTTCCCTGCGTGGTGGTGAACGTGCAGCGCGGCGGCCCCAGCACCGGCATGCCCACCGCGGTGGCCCAGGGCGACGTGATGCAGGCCCGCTGGGGCACCCACGGCGACCACGCCATCATCGCGCTCACCGCCTCCAACCTGGCCGATGTCTTTTTGATGACCGTGGAGGCCTTCAACCTGGCCGAGACCTACCGCACCCCGGTGATCCTGCTGCTGGACGAGGTGGTGGGCCACATGCGTGAAAAGCTGGTGATCCCGGGGCCGGGGGAGGTGGAGGTGGTGCAGCGCCTGCGCACCTCGGTGCCCGAGGGCACCGACTACCACCCCTACCTGGCCCGCGAGGACGGCCGCCTGCCCATGAGCGACTTCGGCGGGGTGCACCGCTTCAACGTCACCGGCCTGGTGCACGACATGTGGGGGTTTCCCTCCAACGACCCGGCGGTGGCCTACGGCCTGCTGCACCACCTGGTGGACAAGCTGGAGAACCGGGCCGAGACCCTGGCCCGCTACCAGGACTTTTTCTGCGATGACGCCGAGGTGCTGCTCATCTCCTACGGCAGCGCGGCGCGCAGCGCCCTGCACCTGGTGGAGCAGCGACGCGCCCGCGGCATGAAGATTGGCCTGCTGGAGCTCAACACCCTGTGGCCCTTCCCGGCCCAGACGGTGCGCAAGTACTGCCGCGGCCGCGGCCATGTGCTGGTGGTGGAGATGAACCGCGGGCAATTGCACGGCGAGGTGCAAAAGGCGGCCGAGCAGCCGGAGCGGGTCTACCTGGCCAACCGCTACGACGGGGTGTTCATCTCGCACAAGGACATCATGCAGGTGCTGCACGTGGTCCTGGGCAAGGGGGTTTAGCATGAATACGCGGCGATATATCCGGGAGCGGTTTTTCCCCCACCTATGGTGCCCCGGCTGCGGCCACGGCATCGTCATGTCGGCCCTGGTGGGAGCGGTGGATTCCCTGGGGCTGTCGCAGAACGAGGTGGTGGTGATCTCGGGCATCGGCTGCTCTTCGCGCATGCCGGGCTACCTGGATTTTCATACCATGCACACCCTGCACGGCCGGGCCCTGGCCTTTGCCACCGGGGTGAAGATGGGCCGGCCGGACCTCACGGTGATCGTGCCCATGGGCGACGGCGACGCGGCGGCCATCGGGGGCAACCACCTGATCCACGCCGCCCGGCGCAACCTGGACCTCACGGCGGTGGTGCTCAACAACCGCATCTACGGCATGACCGGCGGCCAGTCCTCACCCACCACCCCCGAGGGCGACCGCTCCACCACCGCGCCCTACGGGGTGCTGGACCCGTCGTTCGACCTGGTGGAGTTGGCCCGGGGGGCCGGCGCCTCGTTCGTGGCCCGCTCCACCACCTACCACGCCCAGGAGACCCGCGAGCTGCTGGCCGCGGCCATCGCCCACCAGGGATTCTCCCTGGTGGAGGTGCTGAGCCAGTGCCCCACCTACTACGGCCGCAAGAACCAGGGCGGCGACGCGGTGGCCATGATGAAGACCTTTAAGCAGATAACCGCGCCAGCGGGCTCGCAGCGGGCGGCCCAGGACCCCGGGCTGATAACCCGGGGCATCTTGGTACAGGAGCCGCGCACCGAGTACTGCGCCGCCTACGGCGAGCTGGTGCGGGAACTGTCGGGCCACGAGGAGTAGGAGCATGGAAACCACGCGCATAGTCTTCAGCGGCTCCGGCGGCCAAGGGGTGATCACCGCGGCCATCATCCTGGGCGAGGCGGCGGCCCTGCACGAGGGGCTCAACGCGGTGCAGACCCAGTCCTACGGCCCCGAGGCCCGGGGCGGGGCCACCCGGGCCGACGTGGTCATCTCCCAACACCCCATCCGCTACCCCAAGGTCATCAGCCCCCACGTGCTGGTCTGCCTCACCCAGGAGGCCTACAACAAGTACTCGGGCATCGGACGGCCCGGCGGCCTGCTGATCATCGACTCCCAACTGGTGACCCCGGCCAAGAAGTCTGACGCCCGCCAGGTGGCCCTGCCCATGTACCAGGCGGTGATGGAGGCCATCGGCAACCCGGTGGTTTTCAACATCTGCATGTTGGGGGCCCTGGTGGGACTCACCTCCCTGGTCAAGCCCGAGTCCCTGTGGCGGGCGGTGCAGAGCAAGATTCCGCCCGCCTTCCTGGAGATAAACCAAAGGGCCCTGGAGCTGGGGGGAGAGCTGGCGAGCTCGGTGCGGTGAGGCTGGCCCTCAGGCGGCCGGGGGCGGGGGACCGCCGTCCAAGACCTGGCGCACCGTGCCCAGCAGGTCGGCCAGTTGGTACGGCTTGCCGAGATAAGCGGCGGCGCCGGACTGCAGGGTCTTTTTCACCAGGCCGTTGAGCGAGTACCCGCTGGCGATGACTATCTTGGCCTGCGGGTCCCGGTTAAGTATCTTTTGCAGGCACAGGTGGCCGCCCATCCCCGGCATACCGATGTCCAGGATCACCAGGTCGATCTCCTGCCGGCCGGCCGTGTAGGTCTCCAGGGCCTCCTCACCGCTGGCCGCCTGCACCACCGAGTACCCCGCATTTTGCAGGACCTGGGCCGCGAATTCTCTCACCGCCTCGTCGTCGTCGACCAACAATATGGTCTCGCTGCCTTGGGCCGCCGGGGTCACGGTGGCCGGGCGGGGGTCGCGTCGCCGTCCCGGCTCTATCACCGGTAGGTAGATTTTGAAGGTAGTGCCCAGGCCCGCCTCGCTATAGCAGTGGATAAAACCGTCGTGGCCCTGGACGATGCCGTAGACCGATGCCAGGCCCAGGCCGGTTCCCTTGCCCACTCCCTTGGTGGTGAAAAACGGCTCGAAGATATGTTCCGTGGTTTCCTGGTCCATGCCCAGGCCGGTGTCGGTGACCGTGAGGCAGACATATTCGCCGGCCACGATGCCGAGGTGCTCGGAGGTGTACTCGTGGCTTAGGGTGACGTTGTGGCTCTCGATGATCAGCTTGCCGCCGTCGGGCATGGCGTCGGCCGCGTTGGCCCCCAGGTTGAGCACCACTTGTTCGATCTGCACCGGGTCGGCGTTGATGGTCCACAGGTCTTCGGCGGGGTGGAACTCTATGTCGATCATCTTGGGAATGGTGCGCTCCAGGATCCTGATGGTCTGTTCGACCTCCCGGTTGAGGTCCAGCGGGCGGCGCTCGGGTTCGGTCTTGCGGCTGAAAAGCAGCAGTTGCTCGATCAGGCGGGCCGCCCGGTTGCCGGCGGTCCTGATCCTGGCCAGCTTGTGATATTCCGGGTCGTCGTCCGGTCGGCCATGCAGCAGCAGGTCGGTATAGCCGTTGATGGCCTGCAAAAGGTTGTTGAAGTCGTGGGCGATGCCGCTGGACAGGACGCCGATGGCCTCCATCTTGTGCGACTGCCTGAGCTGGGCCTCCAGCCGGGCCTTTTCTTCGGCGGCTTGTTTGCGGGCGCTGATGTCCACGAGGTGGCTTATGAAGTACAGGGGTTCTCCCTCGGAGTTGCGAATCAAGGTGTTGGCCACCAGCACCCAGACCACGTGGCCGTCCTTGTGCAGGTAGCGCTTTTCGGCCTGGTTGAACTCCACGTTGCCGGTGAGCAGCTCTTGCCAGCGGTCCCGGCCCCCCTGGCGATCCTCGGGATGGGTGAACTGGTTAAAAGAACGCCCCACCAGTTCCTCGGGCTGGTAACCCAAGGCGTTGCAGAGCTGGGCGTTGACCTGGAGGAAGCGCCGCTTGGTGTCCACCAAGGCCATGCCCACCGGCGCGTTTTCAAAGATGGCCCGGAAGCGGGCCTCGCTCTGTTGTATCTTGGCCTCGGCCTCCTTGCGGTCGGTTATGTCCACCTGCACCCCGTCCCACACCACCCGGCCGTCGCTGAGCCGGCGGGGGGTGGCCGCCAGGTCGAACCAGCGCAGGCGGCCGCTGGGCAGGCGGGAACAGACCTCGCAGTGGAAGGTGGTCAAGTCCTTGAGCGACTGCCGGCCCTTGGCCAGCATTTCTTTACGGTATTCCGGCAGCACCTGCCTGTATAGCACCTCCGGGTCGGCCAGCACCGCTTCCGGGGTCACCTCGTTTAGCCTCTGGACATTGGCGCTGACATAGGTGACGCGCCGGGGGCGACCCGGCTCCACCACGATTTGGTAGACCATGGCGTTGGGCAGGTTGTCGGCCAGCAGGCGCAGCCGCTCTTCGCTGTCGAGCAGGGCCTCTTCGGCGCGCTGGCGCTCGGAAAGCTCGGAGGTGAGTTCCTTGGTGCGTTGGGACACCTTGCGCGACAACAGCCGGTTGATCACCGCCACCCCCACCAGCAGCAAGATCATCAGTCCCAGGCCGGCGATGAGCCCGAACCAGAGCTTGGTGCTGGCGAACCAGGGTCGGCGCCGGATGTGTATCCACCTGTCAAGGATGGCCTGGCTTTCCTGGGGGGAGATGGCGGCCAGGGCCTTGTCCAGCAGGGTGTGCAGCATGGGCCAGTCTTTGCGCGAGGCCAGGGACAAGTAGGAGAAGTACTCGGTTTTGCCGGCCACGCGCAAGTTGGTTATACCTTCTTTACGCAGGTAGTAGGTGGCCGTGGCCAGGTTGCCCACCATGGCCTCCACCTGGCCGAAGGAGACCATCTTCAGGGCGGCGGCGGCGGAGGGCGCCGGTATGAGGATCAGCTCGGGATAGTCGTTGGTGAGGTAGTCCTGCCAGACATACTGGGCCACCACGGTTACACGCCGGCCGTGCAGGTCAGCCAGGGTGAAGGTGCCTTGGACGTCGTTGCGCATGAAGATCATGCCGGGCAACACGATGTGGGGGCGGGTGAACCGGAGGTAGCGCCGGCGCTGGCGCGAAGGTGAGGCGGCCGACAGGATATCTACGCGGTGCTGTCTTACTTGCTTGAGTACCTGGCTCCAACTGTCTAGGTGCACTATCTCGAAGCGGACGCCCAGTTTCTTTTCCACCAGGGCCAGGAAGTCGGCGGCTATGCCCTTAAAGCGTCCCTGGGAATCTATCCATTCAATGGGGGGAAAGGCGGGGTCGGGAGCCACCCGCAGGTGGGGATGGTTCGCCAGCCAGCGTCGCTCCCGGGGGGTGAGGGCAATGGGCTTGACCCCAGTGACGGATTGATCTCCCGCCCCGGCGGTGATCGCCAGGACCAGCAGCAACGCGGTGGCCAGTATGAGGCTGTGGTACCTCAGCGCAGCGTCTCCCCGGGAATGCCGTCATCAAAGCCTGAGCACCGTGTCTCCTTTGCCAGGGGCCCCGGTGCTCCTGGGGTCGTTTTGAGGTCACGATATCCTGTCCTGGCCGTGCGCTGAATTATATTGGGAGTAGTTACCAGGACCTGATACTTAGCATATACATACAATTATGGTAGGCTAATCAGCTTTGCCAGGTCAATGAAAAGAGGTTACGCGCCTAGCAGCACTTCGCCCTCGGCCAGGCGGGCGGGACGCCAACCGGCCCGCCCGGCTGGCGAAAGGCTGTCATCCCCGGTGCGGCGCGGCTACCCCACCAGGCCCACGCTGAAGGCCAGCAGGAACTGGCCGCCGAAGTACAACGGCAGGCCCAGCAGGCGGTTGATCCACCCGTTGGACACAAAGCGGTCGCGGGCCACCAAGAGGTCAGAGATGTAGAAGGTGATGGCGCCCACCAGGATAGCCCAGGCCGCCGGCCGGGCCTGGGTCGCGTCATAAAACACCGCCCAGGCGCCCATGAGCATAACCGTGATGACCACGATGTAGGCCGACACCGGGATGAGCATCTGGCCCAGGTTGGGGCGCAGCCATAAGAAGGCCCCCAGGCTCACGGCCAGAAAAACCAGCACCGGCCAGGTGAACCAGCCGGCCGCCGGGGCCAGGCGAATAAAGGCCAGCACGTAGAGTAGGTGGCCGGCCAAAAAGGAGACCAGGCCGATGCGAAAGGCTCTGTCGCCCGGCAGGCCCAGGCACACGTCACCCACCAGGCCCAGGGTCAGCCCGATGAGTAGGTAGTGGTAATACCAGGGCAGGGGGTGGGGCTGGATCATGGCGGTGATGACAAACAGCACCGAGATGGGGACCTTGCAGGCCAGGCTGAGCCAGGGCCGCTGGGCCTTTTCGGCCCACAACAGCCCCACCAGGAGCAGGGCGCTGGCCAGGGGCGGTAGGTAGTTGAGCACGGCTATCTCCTTGGCCGGCGGGGAGTCGCCGGCTAGAGCAGGTGCATCTTCTGGGCCTCTTGCAACAGGTCGTCGCGGAACTTGGGATGGGCCAGGCTGATGATGTCCAGGGCCCGCTGGCGGGTGGAGCGGCCCTTGAGGTTGACCACGCCGTACTCGGTGGCCAGGTAGTGGGTATCCATGCGCGGCGTGGTGACCATGGTGCCGGCCCCCAGGCGCGGCACGATGCGCGAGACCTCGCCGTCCTTGGCCGTGGAGTAGAAGGCGATGATGGACTTGCCGCCCCGGGAGTTGTAGGCGCCGCGCACAAAGTCCAACTGGCCCCCGGTGCCGCTGAATTGGTAGCCCCCCAGGAACTCGGAGTTACACTGCCCCTCCAGGTCCACCTCAATGGTGGAGTTGATGGAGATGAGGTTGTCGTTTTGGGCGATGACCTCCGGCGAGTTGGTGTGGGAGACCGGGTAGGCGGCCATGGAGGGGTTGTCGTGCATGAAGCGGTACATCTCCCGGGTGCCCAGGGCGTTGGTGAACACGTGCTTGCGGGGATGCAGGTTTTTACGCCGTCCGTTGATAACTCCCTTTTTGATGAGATCGGTCATGCCGGGGCAGAAGAGCTCGGTGTGGATGCCCAGGTCGCGGTGGTTCTCCAGGTAACGGGTCACCGCGTTGGGGATGCCGCCCAGGCCCAACTGCAGGGTGGCCCCGTCGGGGATCATCTCGGCGATGGTCCGGCCGATGGCCGCGGCCTCGGGCCGGGCCGGGGCCGGGGTGTATTCCAGGAGCTCGGCCTGGTTCTCCACCACCGCGTCCACCTCGGAGATGTGCAGTTGGCTCTGGCCGAAGACCCGCGGCATGTTGGGGTTGACCTCCACCACCAGGCGCTTACAGCAGCGGGCCGCGGTGGTGATGTAGTCGTTGACCGCGCCAAAGCTGAAAAAGCCGGCCGCGTCCATGGGCGAGACGGTGCTCACCGCCAGGTCCACTTGCATGTGCTCGCGGATAAGGCGCGGCACTTGGTGGAACTCGTTGGGGATGAAGTGGTTGGTGCCCCGCTGCACCTGGAAGCGGTCGGCCGCGCTGACGAACCAAGTGTAGGCGTGCACCTTGTCGGCCAGCTCCGGGGCCAGGATGGTTTCGCCGGCGGTATGCATGGGCAATAGCGAGTAG
>Ga0256835_1000180_pt1 | contig 51150 bp, 47 predicted proteins | sample PIR30metaG_FD_185972 | JGI IMG/M metagenome (GOLD analysis project Ga0256835, IMG submission 185972) | Hydrothermal vent microbial communities from East Pacific Rise, Pacific Ocean - PIR-30 | ecosystem: Environmental > Aquatic > Marine > Hydrothermal vents | place: Pacific Ocean: East Pacific...
ATATTGTTGATTTTATTTCCTATCTTAATTATAATTCTTATATGAAAGAACTAAAAAATATTTTTAAACTTGCCAAACTTGATTTTATAGAGGACGAAAACTTGTTAAAGGATGTGAATAATATCATAAGATGGGTTAATGTTATCAATAAAATTGATATAAATATGGAAAATAAGCAAGTATCCTCTCTTTTTATGAAGTTAAGGGATGATGATATTAGAACTATGGTGAAAATCGAAAAAATTTATGAGAATATGCCTGAAAAAACAGATGGCTTTTGTATTGTTCCGAAGGTAATAAAAAATGGATGAAATTGTAAAGAAAAATTATTTTGAATTAATGGCGCTTGTTGACAGAGGAGAGCTTACAGGGGAAGAGGTTTATAATGCTTTTTTACATACAATTGATAAAAAAGATCATGAAATTAAAGCATATTTAACAATTAATAAAGAGTATGAATATAAAAAGGGAGAGTTAAAAGGGATTCCTATAGCGGTTAAAGATAATATATCCACTGAAGGAATCAAAACAACTTGCGGCTCAAAATTTCTTGAAAATTATATCCCTCCGTATGATGCGACTGCTGTAATAAGGTTGAAAAATAATGGTGGAACAATTATAGGAAAAACAAATCTTGATGAATTTGCCATGGGCTCTTCCACGGAAAATTCCGCTTTTTGGACAACAAAGAACCCTTGGGATACGGAGAGAGTTCCGGGTGGTTCAAGCGGAGGTTCAGCAGCTGCTGTTGCATCTTTTCAAGCTCCCGTAGCACTGGGTTCTGATACGGGTGGTTCGGTCAGGCAACCGGCTGCATTTTGCGGGATTTACGGATTAAAACCCACTTACGGAAGGATATCAAGGTATGGACTTGTAGCATTTGCATCTTCTCTTGATCAAATCGGTGTTTTATCAAGAAACCCGAAGGATATCGCAATCATATTAAAAAACATGGCAGGGGTTGATTCTATGGATGCGACCTCTTCATCGGTTAAAACGGAAGATTATGATGATTTTATCAATATAGAGCCATCACGAACGAAGATTGCCGTTTTAAAATTTCCGAAAGAATCTTTGTCTTCCGAAATGAAAATCGCCTATGATGAATATATTGATTTTTATTCGAAAAGAGGATTTATTTTAGAGGAGATTGAATTAAAATATTGGGAATACGGTTTATTTGTTTACTATATTATTGCTTCTTCGGAAGCAAGCGCCAATCTATCAAGATATGATGGAATTCGTTTCGGTAAAAGAGCAAAAGCAGATGATATTGAAACCCTTTATCTTAAATCAAGAGAAGAGGGATTCGGAAGAGAGGTGAAAAGAAGAATTTTAATGGGCACCTATTCTTTAAGTGCGGGGTTTTTTGATGAATATTATATGAAAGCAACAAAAGTCAGAGCTGTTATTTCAGGTGAGATTAAAAATATTTTTAATGTATATGATTTTGTGATTTTACCAACTACTCCCGAGGTTGCATTTAAAATAGGGGAGAAAAACGATAATCCGATTAAGATGTATTATTCCGACTATTTTACCATTCCCTTTAGTCTCGGCGGGTTTCCTGCGATTAATATTCCGTTTAAATTAAATGACAGTGGCTTGCCTATTGGGATGCAAATTGCTTCAAATCATTTTAAAGAAAGAGAACTTTTAAGCATATCCGATTTTTTGGAAAAAGAAATTAAATTTGAAAATAATATTTTAGGAGGTTTTAGATGAAAAAATATTTATTGACGGCAGTTCTGATTCTATCAATGGCTTTTATCGTTTCTTGCGGTAAACCGGAAGCCGGTTTTTTGAAAAAGTATTTTAATGCGGTTCAAATGAAGGATAATGATACTATGGCTTCAATGGCCGTAGAGCCCGTTTCTTTCATTTTCTCAAAATGGAGTATCACTTCAATCGGAGAACTTCAACCCGGTGAAGCTGAATATGCAGCAGCAAAAAAAGCTTTCCAGGAAATAAGTGATAAGCTTGATGCTTTGAAAACCGATGTTCTTGATGCTAATGATGCTCTTGAGGAAGCCAAAGCCAACCTTTCCAAAGCAAGAGGTTATAGGGCTAAAAAGGAGGCTCAGGCAAAAGTTGATGAACTTCAAAAAAAGAAAGATGAACTCTTTAATAAGTTTAAAGAGTTACAAAAAAAGAAACAAGAAGCAAAGGATAATCTTGATCATATAATCATGATTATTAAAAAATCTCTCGGAGAGCATGTTGAATTAGAGGGAGCCAATATAAAGAAAGAATCAAAAGATGTTGAGATTGCCGTGGAAACACCTTCGGGAACAAAAAATTATAAAGTGATATTTGTCAGATATATAATGGACATAAACGGAAGAACTCAGAATGGTAGATGGATAATTTTAAAATTTGTCCCTCTTAACAAATAATTTTATTGACATATTAGAGAAAAGTCTGATATAATACTTTCACATTCGGGTCGTTAGCTCAGTCGGAAGAGCACCGGCCTTTTAAGCCGGGTGTCGCAGGTTCGATCCCTGCACGACTCACCACGCCCCTGTCGTCTAGTCAGGTTAGGACATCGCCCTTTCAAGGCGGTAGCATGGGTTCAAGTCCCGTCGGGGGCGTTTTTTTTACCCCAATAGTGAGTGGTGCAAAAATGGAAAAAAAACTTGTTAAAGATATTCCCAAAAAACGGGAAAATATTTCAAAATGGTATATTAGTGTAATCAGAAAAGCTGATCTTGTCGATTATGCTCCCGTTAAGGGGATGATGGTTATTAAACCTTCGGGATATGCTATTTGGGAAAATATCCAAAAAATACTTGATTCGAAATTCAAGGAAACAGGACATCAAAATGCTTATTTTCCTCTTCTTATACCAGAGTCCTTTTTGAATAAAGAAGCTGAGCATGTTGAAGGTTTTAGTCCCGAGGTGGCATGGGTTACAATCGGAGGCTCCGAAGAACTTGAAGAAAGATTAGCCATAAGGCCTACTTCCGAATCTATAATCTGTGCAATGTATTCAAAGTGGATTATGTCTTGGAGAGATTTACCGGTTTTAATAAATCAATGGGCAAATGTTTTAAGATGGGAAAAAGTTACGAAACCTTTTTTAAGAACATCGGAATTCTTGTGGCAGGAGGGACATACGGCGCACAAAGATAAAAAGGAAGCTATAGAGGAAACACTGAAAATAATTAATATTTATAAAGATTTTATAGAAAATTATCTTGCTATTCCCGTGATTATGGGGCAAAAATCGGATAAGGAAAAATTTGCGGGAGCTGATATCACCTATTCTGTCGAAGCTTTAATGCCTGACGGAAAAGCTCTTCAGGCGGGAACCTCGCATTATCTCGGAGATAATTTTTCAAAAGCTTTTAATATCCGATTTGAAGATAAAGATAATAAACTGAAATTTGTTCATCAAACATCATGGGGAGTTTCCACAAGACTTATCGGAGGATTGGTCCTTACGCACGGAGATGATAGCGGGCTTATAATCCCTCCTGAAGTTGCTCAGTTTCAAACAATTATTATTCCTATAACAAGAGGAGATTGGAAGGAAACAATTCTTCCGATGGCACGAGATATTAATAAAAAATTGATGAATTCAGGGATTAGAAGTTATATTGATGAGAGGGAAGAATATACACCGGGATGGAAATTTTCCGAATGGGAAATGAGAGGAGTGCCTTTAAGAATAGAGATTGGTCCCAAAGATATTGAGAAAAAACAAGTTGTTCTTGTTAGCAGGGTGGACAGGGAAAAAAGATTTGTCCCGGTGGAAAAGCTTGAAGAGGAAACAAAAAAATTTCTTAAGGATATTCAAAATCAACTTTTTCAAAAAGCTAAAAAATTCGCTGATGAAAATACACATTATACCGAAGATATGAAAACCTTCAAAGAATATATGAAAGAGGGAAGAGGCTTTATTAAAGCTCCGTGGTGTGGAGATGAAAAGTGTGAAATGAAAATAAAAGAGGAAACAACGGCTACCATCAGAACCGTAGGAGATAAAGCTGAATCCGGTAATAAGTGTATTGTTTGTGGAAAAGAAGCCGAATATATCCCCTATTTCGCAAAATCATATTGATAAAAATGGGGTAGATTTACTGATATCAAAATTAGAATCACAGGGGATTAAAGATAAAAAAGTATTGGATGTGATTCGAAGTATTCCGAGAGAACTTTTTGTTAAGGAAGAATTAAAAAAGGATAGTTATGATAACAGGCCTTTACCGATTGGTTATGGTCAAACCATCTCGCAACCATACATTGTGGCTTATATGAGTGAAAAATTGGAATTAAGTGAAAAAGATATTGTTCTTGAAGTAGGCACAGGCTCGGGATATCAAACAGCGGTTTTAGCAAAACTTGTTAAAAAAGTTTTTACGGTGGAGATAATCGAGCATCTTGGCCTTGAAGCTAAGAGAAGATTATCATCTCTCGGTCTTAGCAATATATTTTATAAGATAGGAGACGGCAAAAAAGGGTGGAAGGAGTATTCCCCTTTTAATAAGATTATTATCACGGCGGGCGCTCAAAAGAATGTCCCTGATTCTATTTTAAATCAATTGGCTGAAAACGGGATATTGATAGCACCTGTTGGAGATTCTTTACAATATCTTTATATTTTTAAAAAAGAAAATGGAAAAATTAAAAAATACCGCGATATACCTGTTTCTTTTGTTCCTCTTGTTTAATACTTATCTTCAAGGGAATCAAAAGAAAAAATTTATCAGATTGAACATTAACTCGAATCCGTTTATTGTTGAACTTGCATTAACTCCTTCCGAGTGGGAAAAAGGGTTAATGTTCAGAAAACAAATTCCCGATGATTACGGAATGCTTTTTGTCTTCAGAGAAGAGGGTTATCAGTGGTTTTGGATGAAAAATACTTTTGTTCCTCTTGATATTATTTGGATAAACAGGGAGAAAAAGATTGTTTATATCGCAGAGAATTGTAAGCCGTGCCTTGAAGAACCATGCCCCTCTTATGGAGAGGAGATTCCCGTCTTATATGTTTTGGAATTAAAAGCGGGGAGTGTTAAAAAATATGGGATTAAAAAAGGGGATAGGGTTGATTTTCTTATCCCTTAATGTTTATTAGTATCCGAAGGTGAATCAATTAAGACTTCGGGAACCTCTTCCTCCTCAGCCTCTATTTGCTCCTCATCGTATTGAATCAGATCTTCCTCATCCTGATCAATATATAATCTGCCTATAGCTCCCTCTTCATAATTTAAGCAGCATATTAATCTTCCGCAGATTCCGGATATTTTTGTCGGGTTTATATTAATATTTTGATCTTTAGCTTTTTGAAGGGAAACCGGCTCGAATTTTTTTAAGAATGAATAACAGCATAATGGTTTTCCGCATATCCCGAATCCTCCGAGAATTTTTGTTTCATCCCTGACTCCTATCTGTTTCATCTCTATTCTCATCCTGTATTTTCTTGCCAAATCTTTAACGAGATCTCTGAAATCTATTCTTCCTTCCGCCGTAAAATAAAATATTGATTTTTGATTATCAAGATAAAAAACAGTTTTCAAGAGTTTCATAGGAAGTCCTCTCTCCTTTATTTTACTTTTACAAAAATCATAAGCTTCCTTCTCTTTTCTCTCTTTTTCTTTAAATGTTTTTATATCTTCTTGCGATGCTTTCCTCATGATTTCAGGTAAAATCTTGTTTTCCAACTGTTTTTTAATAATACTGCTTTCAGGCAAAACTTTGACGAGTTGTCCTCCCCCCTCCGCTGGGATTATTACAAATTCCTCCGGGCTGATTTCTTCCTTTGATTTAAAATGAAAACTTTTTAAACTATTCTTTGATTTTATTTTTAAAACTGCCATTTTTACCTCTTTAACAAAATTATTATATCATTATACAGGATAATATAAAAACGGATAAAGAAAAAAGTGTTCGGGAGATTTTAAAAAAACTAAGTAAGTGGTAAAATAGTGGATTAATAAAATGAACAATAAATTAAAAGAAAACCTTTTCCTTATATTTGTATCGTCGTTTATAGGGGTTTTATCCGGAGTGGGAGCATACCTTTTAAAATTCTCAATAGAATGGGTGCATAATTTTTTTTGGAAAGGGAAGGATTTTTTATCACTTGATTTCCCTTTTTATTATATTATTTTAATTCCAGTGATTGGGGGTGTTTTAGTAGGGTTGTTCCAAAAAATCGTTAAAGCTGACAAAGGACACGGGATTGCCTCAGTAATAGAATCTATGTTTTTTAAAGGGGGGATAATAAAGAAGAGAGTATCTGTAATAAAATTGATTTCAGCGGCTTTGACAATAGGTTCGGGAGGTTCCGTCGGCAAAGAAGATCCTGTAGTTCAAATAGGCTCGTCAATAGGTTCTACAATGGGGCAATTATTTAAAGCGCCTGAAAGAAAAATTAAAACCCTTGTTGCATGCGGAGCGGCGGCAGGTCTTGCGGCTGCTTTTAACGCACCTATGGCAGGAGCCATGTTTGCGGTTGAGATTATTTTGGGGGATTTTGGAATAAGCGGTTTTATGCCTATTATTGTAGCGGCTGTTATGGGAACTTTAACAAGTCATTATCTCGAAGGAAATTTTACAGCTTTTATAATACCTCATTATCAATTTAAAAATCCCATTGAATTAATAAATTATTTTATATTGGGGGTTCTTGCTGCTTTTGTCAGTGTTTTTTTTATCAAAACATTGTATTCAATGGAAAAATTTTGGGACAATATCTCAGTTCCCGATTATGTTAAACCTGCGCTGGGGGGGGTGTTTATCGGAGTCTTCGGATTATTGGTTCCCAATGTATTCGGAATGGGTTTTGAGACCATTGGTTTAAGCCTTAATAATAATCTCGGGATAAAGATTCTTATATTAATTATAATTTTCAAGATTCTTGCGACCTCTATTACTTTGAGTTCAGGGGGAGTCGGAGGGGTGTTTGTCCCCTCAATGTATCTCGGAGCAATTGTGGGTCTTTTGACGGGGAAAATATCTCAGTTTATTTTTCCCTCTTTGGGAATATCCCCGGGAGCTTATGCTCTTGCAGGGATGGGAGCGGGAATAGCCGGTGCCACCCATGCTCCTATCACAGCGATTCTTCTTATTTTTGAACTTACAAAGGATTATAATGTTATTCTCCCGCTCATGTTTGCAACAATTGTAAGCTCTACGATATCTTCATCGATATTCGATTATTCCATTTATACTCTCGGATTAAAACTTAAAGGGATTATTTTAAAAGGGGGACATGAGGTTAATCTTTTAAGATCAATCACGGTTAAAGATGTTTTATCTTCAGATTTTATTAAATTTAAAACAGGGGATAAATTATCTAAGATTTTGCAAACCGCTTTTAAAGGAAAGTATCAATTATTTCATGTGGTGGATGATAATAATAAATATATCGGAAGTTTCACATTAGCACAGCTTAAGGATGTTTTTGTCAAACAGGAACTTTTTGATCAATTAATTGTTGCAGAGGATATCGCAGCTCCTTTTCTAACCGTTAAATCGGATGAAAACCTTGAAACAATAATGGAGTTATTCGGGAAGATAGAGGATGATGAAATCCCCGTTGTTTCCGAAGACGGTTATCTGTTGGGAGTAGTCCTTAGGAAAGATGTTATTAAAGCATATAATAATGAGATTAAGAAAAAAGAGATAACAAACAGGATTCTATCAAAATTAAAATTCACACCTGAAAAATCGGAGATTACAATTGATAAAGATTATGTTATTGCCGAGATAACACCTCCGAAGGAGATGGTCAATAAATCATTGATTGCACTTGAATTAAGAAAACGATATGGAATTGAAGTTCTCATGGTCAAAAAAAAGCCTCCGAAAGAAAATATCCCTTTTCCGGGAGCAGACTATATAATAGAAGAAGAGGATACTCTTGTTATTAGCGGTAAGAGGGAAAATATAAAAAAAATAAGAAAAGTTTAACCATTTGAAAAAAAATGATTTTTATTTTAAAATAAAAAATTAAAGTAGGAGGGAAAGATGGATGTAAAGTATATTAATCCTTTTATCGAATCTGTTCTTGCAAACCTTAAACAATTCGGCAATATAGAAGCAGAGAAAGAATCTTTGGATATTTTTAAAGATAAGCAAACCAAAACAGAGATATCTTCGATAATAGGTATAACAGGGAATCTTAAAGGTTCCGCTGTAATTAGTTTTCCCAAACCTTTGGCGATAAAAATAGCCGGAGCAATGTTAATGGATGACAGTATTACAGAAGTTAATGATGAGGTTAAAGATGCAATAGGAGAATTTTCCAACATTGTTATAGGTAATGCGAGGAACAAAATTGTTGACAGTGGTATAAATATCAAGATTTCTCCCCCTACGATAGTTGTGGGAGAAAATCATAAAATCTTTTTCCCCCCGAATATTCCGGTAATAGAGGTGATTTTTAATGCTGGAGACAGTAAATTTTATATTATCATAGGATTAAAAGAAAAATGAGTAAATTTAAAGAATCAAGAGAAAAATATCTTGAGTTAAAAAAATTGTATGATGAGAATAAAATTGGTAAGGATGAATTCAAAAAGAGTTTACGAGAATTGGTGATTAAAGACTCAAACGGAATATTATGGAGTATCGGAGAGAAGAGCGGAAAATGGTATTATCTTGAAAATAACAAATGGATTGAAGGTGTCCCTGAAGAATTAAAGATGATTGAGTGCTCGCAATGCCATTTCCTTAATCCTTCAGGAGCGAAAATTTGCGGAAAATGCGGCAATTTTCTTGAAAAAAAAGAGTTGAGATGTCCAAATTGCAAATCAATTATTACATCGGGCTATAATTATTGCCCCTACTGCGGGTATCAAATAGGGAAAAAAGAGATATCCGGCTTAAAGAAGAGGGAGATTATAAGTCTTAATCTTAAATCCTTTTTCATGTTTTTCGGAGGTATAGGAATCTTTCTCGGTATAATTTTCGGTGCTTATTATGGAGTTACACAAACTTACAGTTTTCCCATTAATAAATTGCCGCAAGCATTGCAAAATATAAGAGGTGGTCTAAAAGGGGGAATGCTCTTCGGAGTAGGAGGGGCGATATTCGGGTTTTTAGTAACCGGTTTTATCGGATGGCTTTTTTCTCTTCTCTATAATTTTGTCTCTTTTCTATTTGGTGGAACTGTTTTTATCACAAAAGATTATTAATGAATATTTCAGATTTACTTTCCGAAGATAATATATTCTTTTTAAAAGTAAAAAACAAGGATGAACTATTCGAAAAAATAGCTGAAATTATCAGCAAAAAAAACAAAAAGATGGAATCAAAAGAAACTCTATTATCTTTAATGAAAAACAGGGAAAAACAGGGGAATACATTTGCAAGAAAAGGGGTGGCCATTCCCCATGTTAAATGCAATAGTTTAAAAGATTTCAAAATATATCTTTTTATTGTTAAAGATGGAATTGAATATAAAGAAGGTGAGGAAAAAGTTCAAATAATATTCATGATTATAGGTCCTGAAAAAAGTTATAATATTCATCTGTTACTTTTATCAAGGCTTGCCAGATTGATTAAAGAAACCCCTGTTATTAAGGAGATTCTTAAAGAAAAAGAGATTGGCGTTATTAATTCAATCATAGGGGAAAACGAAGGAAAAATAATATGAAACTCCTTGTTTTTGTTTTAAATGAAGAGGAAAAATTGGAAGAAATCCTTGAAGGTTTTCTCGAAATAGGGATAAAAGGAGCTACGGTTATTGAGAGTGTCGGAATGGGTAAAATAATCTCACAAGATATACCTATTTTTGCCGGATTAAGAGACCTTTTTGCTTCATCAAGCCCCCATAATAGAACGATTTTTTCGATTATAGAGGATGAGATGGTCGAAAAAACAATTCATATTATAAATAAAATCATGGGAGATATTAAGGAAGAGCCCGGGAAAGGGATTTTATTTTTTCTTAATGTTGATATGTTTATCAGTGCAGAGAAAAAACTAATTTAAATATCATAGTCATAGATTTTTTACATATTCAAAATTTCAACCACCTTTCTTGAAATTTTATTAATAACAAAAAATCGGGAATATCGTATAAATAAGATACTTAAAATATCGGAGGTGGTGATGAAAAAAACTGCAATAATAATATTTTTATTTTCTTTATTTTTCTCTTTTCGAGTTTATGCGGATCAAGGAGATTATAAAAATTATACTCGGTTAATAAACTCCTTTAAACAATTAACCAATGCTAAGGATATCTCTATAGCATCCATAGGAGAATCGGATTCCGGTAAAAAACTTTATGTTTTTAAAATAGGGAATGATAAACTTCCCGCTGTTTTTATAGGGGCGAATATCTCGGGTTTTGACATGGCTTCAAGTGAAAGCTCTCTGAATCTTGCAAAATATATCATTGAGAAAATCAAGGATAAAGATAAAAATTATACTAACAAATGTTTTTATATTATACCTGTCCTTAACCCCGATCTGTATTCGGTTTATTTTAAAAAGCCTCTCGAATACAGAGTAAAAAATTATACTCCGAAAGATGATGACGGAGACGGATTGATAGATGAAGATCCACCCGAAGATTTAAACAAAGACGGATATATTACTATTATGAGAGTTAAAGCTGTTGATGGAAAATATATTGAAGACAAAGGATTCCCCTGCAAATTAAAAAAAGCGAATCCCGTAAAAGGGGAAAGAGGGATTTATAAATTTTATATCGAGGGGATTGATAATGACGGGGATGGAAAATATAATGAAGATCCGAAAGGGGGCGTAATTATCAATAATAATTTTCCTGTATTATTTAAATACAATAAGAAGTCATCGGGACTTTACCCCGTTTCCGAAAAAACAACAAAAACCATTCTTGATTTTATTTTAAACCACAAAAACATTTTACTGGCTTATATAATCGACAGAACAAATAATATGATAAAGCTCCCTGAGCTCGGGAGGACATCAAAACTCGGAGACACAAAAGTAAAAATACCCAAGGGGTTCGGCAAGTTTCTCGGTTTGGATACAACTAAAAAATATGCATTAAAAGAGCTTGTGAAAATTTTAAAGGAATTGGGGATAGGAAGAGGAATGAATTTAACGGAAGAGATGGTGGCAAGCTTTCTCGGGGTGGTTCCTCCCGCAAGTGTTGATGCGCATGATTATAAATACTATAAGCAACTTTCAAAAGAATATAAAAAACTTGCAAAAAAAGATAAAGTCAATATTAAAAGGGTTGTAAAAGGGGAAAAAGACGGCTCATTGATTAAATGGTTTTATTTTAATACGGGAATTTTATCTATAGGGGTTGATATTTGGTCATTACCGAAAGCTGTTAATATTAAAAAGAAAACCGGTTTAACACTTGAAAAACTAAAAAAAATGAGTTCGGAGGAGTTTTTAAAAATCGATGATAAAGTTCTCGAACAGTTTTTTAAAAAGATGAATGTTCCACAGAGTTTTAATATTCAGATTGTTAAAAACATGGTTAAATCAGGGAGAATCACTCCTGAAAAGATGGCGGGCTCTATGGAAAAATATAGTTCAAAAGCATCAGAAAAAGGGGAAAGTAAAAACCAAAACCTTAAAAACTATATGGAAAAAGAATTGAATGGTGAAGGGGCGATAAAGTGGAAAGAGTTTAACCATCCGCAATTGGGAAAGGTTGAAATCGGAGGGATTATCCCTTTTGTTGAAACTATTCCGAGATACGATAAGTTGAAAAAAAATGAAAAACTGATAGAAGATTTCTTCAATCTTCTTGTTGCAAAAACTCCGGAAATAAAAATCGAAGGGATTAAAATAATAAAACAAAAAACAGGTGTTTATAAAGTAAAATTTTATATTGTCAATGAGGGTTATCTCCCGTTTTATCTTAATATGGGAAAAAGAAACAAATATTCAATGCCTATTCTTGTTAAGTTGGAATTACCCAAGGATTCCATTCTGATAGAGGGTAAAAAGATTAACAGAATATCTGATATCGGAGGAATCGGTTCTGCAAGAGAGATTAATTATCTTATTCTTTCAGGGAAAAACAGGAAAATTAAAATAAAAGTTCACCATAAAAAAATTACTGATATTGTTCGAACTTTTGATTTGGGAGGTGTCAAATGAGGAAAAGAGTTTTATTTTTTGTTTTGACGATAATAATATTATTAAGTAGCTTATCTTACTCATTGATTTTAAGATATGACAGATACTATAATTATAAAGAGGTGTTTAATGCTATTCAAAGGATTAAGGCAAAGTATCCGAATTTCATCAAGATAGAAGTGATAGGGAAAAGTTACCAAGGAAGAGATCTTTGGGCGGTTACGATTAATAATCATAGAACAGGCAAAGCTTCAAATAAACCTGCCATGTATGTTGATGCTAATATACATGGGAACGAGATTCAGGGAACAGAAGTAACTCTTTATATTATGGATTATCTTTTATCTAATTATGGTAAGATAAAAAAAATAACTAATCTTTTGGATAGAGTGAGTTTTTATATTATTCCCATAGTTAATCCTGACGGTAGAGCGGTTTTTATGGATAAACCCAATACTCCCAGCTCCTCAAGAGTTAATAAAAAACCGATAGATGATGATAAAGATGGTTTATTTGATGAAGATGATTATGATGATCTTGATAAAGACGGAAATATTGTTCAAATGAGAAAAAAAGTAACTCCCGGGACAGGTCATTTTAAACTTTCACCTAAGGATCCTCGAATTATGGTAAGGGTGAAACCCGGAGAAAAGGGGGATTATATGCTCCTTGGGATGGAAGGAATTGATAATGACGGAGACGGAAAAGTAAATGAAGATCCTCTCGGAGGAATAGATATGAACAGAACTTATGGTTTTAATTGGATGCCACCTTTTATTCAATGGGGAACCAGCGATTATCCCCTGCAAACTTCGGAAACAGCGGCAATCGGGAGATTTCTTATCTCTCATAAAAACATAGCGGTCACACAGGATTTTCATAATTCCGGAGGTATGATTCTAAGAGGTCCCGGGGCAAGTAATAAAGGGAGATATCCCTATATGGATATTAAAGTATATGATTACATAGGAAAAGAAGGGGAAAAATTGCTGCCGGGATATGAATATATGATTAGCTGGAAAGATCTGTATCCTGTGTTCGGAGGATTTAATGATTTTAGTTACAGAACCCTCGGGATTCTCTCTTTTACCAATGAACTTTATAAAGCTCAACAAGATTTTAATAAAGACGGGAAAGTAACAAAAGAGGAAAGGATGAAATGGAATGATGAGATCCTTCATGGCTCGGGATTTGTCAATTGGCACCATTATAAACACCCGCAATACGGAGATATTGAGATCGGAGGTTGGAAAAAGATGACAACAAGAGTTACACCCGGGTTTCAGCTTGAGGAACTTTGTCATAGAAACGGGGCTTTTGTGATTTTTAATGCATATCATCTTCCGTATATAAAAATAGAAGAGGTTAAGAAAGAGAAAATAAGAAATAATATATATCGGATAACCGCCCTTTTAATAAACGAAAGAATGATTCCGACGAGAACTTCTCAAGCGGTTATTCATAATATAGGTAAACCGGATTTTGTGTCAATCAAAGGGGAAAAGATAACTGTTATAAGCGGAGGAGTGGAGACAAACCATCAATTTAAAAGATATTTACCGCAAAAACATCATCCCGAGAAAATAAAAGTTAACTCAATAGAGGGGATGGGACACAGATATATCCAATGGATTGTCAAAGGTTCCGGAGATATTTTAATTGTATATAACTCGGAAAAAGGTGGAAAAAAGACAGCTGAAATTAAATTATAAACCGATGATAACTATTTCTTTTTAACTCTTTCAAGATATTTATTTGTAGAGGGATCTATCTTAATAATATCTCCAACATCAATGAAAAAAGGAACCGCTATTTTTAAGCCTGTTTCAAGAATAGCCGGTTTATTTGATGTTTGAACGGTTGCCCCTTTAAGATTGGGCTCGGTTTCCTTAACTTCCATCTCAATATATTTCGGAGGATCTATCCCGACAATCTTATCTCCCACTATTAGTCCGTAGAACACTGAGTTAGGTATAAGATATAGTTTCATATCCTCTATGAACTCCTCTTCAAGATGGTATTGCTCGTAATTTTCAGTGTTCATAAAAACAAAAAAATGACCATCTTCATAAAGATATTCAAGCTCCACTTTATCAGCATATTCCCTTTCAACCCTGTCAGAGGAGCTGAATTTGACCTCTTTTTGAGTTCCGTCCGCCAGATTTCTTAATTTTGTTAAGATATATCCGGCTTGTCTTCCTTGTGTGTGATGATGGACATCCATAACTCTGAATAGTTTTCCTTCATAATTTATGATCGTTCCTTTCTTTAGTTGAGATGCTTGTATAATCTCCATTTTAACCCTCCATATAAAATTTTATATAATTCGATATCCTATCAATCTTTGCCTTTGGAAAAGCTTCTTTAAATAATCTCATAATTTTATTAATTCTTTCTCCTGTAATATAAATCTTCCAATAAAATTCATATGAATGATCTTTACTCATAAATAATCTATAATAATCCCCTTTCCAATTTTCAAAAAGCTTGAAATCATAATTTTTTAAAACTCCTTTCTCTTTTAGAATCAGATTGATAAAAAAAATTCCCATACTTCCTTTGAGATAGGTGTTATCTTGTTTTATGTTATCATCGTTTTTTATTGTTTTAAGAGGATATTTTTCAGGAAATATTATTTCAAGCGTTGTTTTCGGAGGGAATCTGTAAATGGTGTTATAGCTTTTCCCATATTTTTTTCTTATGTATTTGATAAAACGGGGACCGTAAACATAAGGGAAGATCAATTGTTCTCTTATTATTCTCGGATAAGTTTTTATATCACCGTCCGAAGAAAGATTAACAGCATCTTCTATAGTTATTCTCGGATTATCAATAAAAAGATCAAAATTAGCGATTTTTTCCATATGAATAATCGCATCCCCTTCAAGAAAAGATAATATGGCAAGACTTTTATCATCATATTCGATTCTATCGGGAATAATTTCATCAATGTTGTATTTCTGTTTTTGAATTATGTGCCACAACTCATGGAAAAGAAGCATTGCTTTTATCTTATTGTATGAAGACGGTCTTTTCCCTTTTATGAAAATCTCGTTTTTTTCACCTTCCTCATCAAAAAAACCCGCAACATTTTTATTGTATAAAGATTTTTTTATCTTGTATAAATCTATATCTTTATTAACCAGGCCAAATACATGAAGTAAGAATACTTCTCGGTTTAATTTTGTTTTTTTTAAATCTCTTTTAATAATCTTTTCTATCTTATCGGCAAACTCTTTGTCCGATAAAAAAACAATATGTGGCTTGGGATTAAACTTAATGCCGGCGGTCTTTTCAACAAGAGATATAATCTGTGAGAGAGAGTATCTTTTATATTCCTTTGATGCAATAAAAAAACTCAAAAAGAATAAAAAAGTGAAAAGCAGGTAAATTTTTCTTGTTTTATGTTTTCCAATCATGGTATTAATAATAGTGTAATTTAAGAAGAAATTCTATCAAAAATTTAATTAATCATCAAACGGACAATTTTACATTAACTTTACCATACTTGACAAACTCACAGATTTTTTGTTCAATATTAGATATAAAAGGAGTGAAAAATGGATATAGCTTCGGTAATTGGTTTATTTGCAGCATGGGGACTTGTGTTTTTTGCCATTATAACGGGTGCCGGAATAAGTGCATATATTGATATCGGCTCTGTTATGATTGTCTTCGGGGGTGCATTTGGTGCTTTGTTTATGAAGTTTCCTATGAAAAATCTTGTTGGTATGATAGGGGTAATGATGAAAGCTTTTTTTAATAAGATTGAACCGACCGATAAATTGATTGATGATATTTTATCACTTGCGGTAGAGGCGAAGAAAAGCGGAATCTTGGGACTTGAAAAAGTTAAAATAGAAAATCCTTTTTTAAAAAAAGGGATTCAACTTGCGATAGACGGAGTTGAACCCGAACTTATCGAATCTATTCTTAGAATTGAGTTGAATTCTATGGAGGAGAGGCATAGTACCGGAAGATCCATGTTGGAGGAACTCGGAGATAGTGCTCCCGCTTTCGGTATGATAGGAACTCTTATAGGTCTTGTTGCTATGTTGACTAAGATGGATGATCCTAAAGCAATCGGTCCCGGAATGGCTGTTGCTATTTTAACAACACTATACGGAGCTCTTCTTGCAAATGCTCTTTTTTTACCGCTCGCAGCAAAATTAAAATTATACGGTGATTTGGAAAGTGCCCAAAAAAGCTTGATTATTCAAGGGATACTTTCAATCGCTCAAGGTGATCATCCCGCTGTTGTTCAAGAAAAACTGGCTTCTTTCTTAGATCCTAAAGGGAGAATAGCAATTGAGGAAGCTCAGAAAAAGAAGAAAGGAAAATAATGGCGGAACCTGAAAAAAAATGCGAATGTCCCAAAGGTGTTCCCGGATGGGTTGTTACTTTTGGAGATATGATGTCTTTGCTCTTAACTTTTTTTATTATGTTATTATCTTTTTCCAATACCAATGTTCAAAAATTCAAGGAGTTGCTTGGTTCCGTTGAAAAAGCATTCGGAGTTCAAAAAGAAAAGATAATATTAACGAGAATAGGTCAAAAAACACCAATAGACCTAATGGGAAGCACGGATTCACAAAGGGAGGCGAAAAAAGACACTCTCTTAAATCTTCTCGCTCAAGCATTGGCGGAGCAAAACCTTGAAGGAGATGTTTCCATTATAAAAACAGACAGAGGTGTTCTTCTTCAAATAAAAGGTTCCGTTATGTTTTCTCCCGGGGAAGTTGTTTTAAAAGATAAAGCTAAAAAGATGTTTGAAAAACTAATACCTATTATAAAAAAATCTCCTTATGAGGTTATTGTTGAAGGTCATACGGATAGTTTGCCTATAAAAAGCGATAAATATCCTTCCAACTGGGAATTATCCTCGGCAAGAGCGGGCACTGTTGTCCGATTTTTCATAGAAACAGGCAAGCTTAATCCTAAAAGATTTACCGCTGAAGGGTTTGCTGACACAAGACCCCTATTACCCAATGATACTCCCGAGCATAGAGCTCAGAACAGAAGGGTAAACATAGTTTTTGTGATACCGTAAGAAAATGAGTAAATGGGAACAATTATCAAAAACATATAATACCAAAGACATTATCTTTAAACAGGGAAGCCCTGGAGGAACCATCTTTGTTGTTAGAGAAGGAATAGTTCAATTGACAAGGATAATAGAGGGAAACAGAATACTTGTTGATGAACTTTTAAAAGGTGAGATGTTCGGAGTTCCTTCAACTATTTTGGATGTTCCGCGGCTTTATACCGCTATTGCGGGAGATGATGATACTGTGGTCGTTGAATTAATGCCCAATGTCTTTAATGATATTGTTAATAAAACACCTGAAATATCTTTTATGATCCTAAAAAAAATGGCTTTGAGAATTTTTGATGTGGAGAATCTCGTATCATCAATAAAATTCCCGGGCACCGACACAAAAGAATTAGAGAAAAACATTGATACTAATGTGATACCGCCAAATTTGGAAGTGTCGATATTAATTCTCAAAACACAAAGAAAAGCTGTGATAACAAATACGAAAACAGTCATAGGAAGAAAAGTTTTGTCTCTTAATTATGAACCTGAAATAGATTTGTCGGAAGAGGATGAGGGAAGATATATTTCACGAAAGCATGCTATGATTTTTTATGATCAGGGTGAATTTTTTATTAAGGAAGAATTGGGAGTTATTAATGGAACATATTTAAACGGGGAAAAACTGAAGAGTGGTGTGCCATATAAACTTAAAAACGGGGATTTAATAAAATTTTGCAATATAGAAGCAATTTTTCAAATAGAACAAAAATCTTAGGAGGATGAACGATGAGTAGAGAAGGGATGGAATTTAAAACAATTTTATGGGCGACGGATTTTAGTAAGGCATCTTTAAACAGTCTTGATTATGCTCTCTATTTTAAAAAACATTTTAATAGTAAAATAGTGGCACTGCATGTTATTCCGGAGCTACCTCCTACGATGTATGATGATGTTTTTATAGATAAAAAAGACCTTGAATTTAATTTTATGAGAATAAGAAATTCAGCGGAAAAAAGATTAAACTCTCTTGTTAAAAGGAAAAACATTAAGTTTGATAAGGTAATATTACAAGAGGGGACAACCTATAAAGTTATAGACGAGGTGGCAAAAAAGGAAAAAGCGGATATTATATTCATAGGGAAAAAGAGTCATCCCTTATGGGAAAAACTTTTGATAGGAAGCACTACAAGCAGATTAATTCATCATTCCAAGATTCCTCTTTTCCTTGTTTCAAAAAAAAGAAGAAATATAGAATTTTCGGATATTTTGGTTCCTGTTGATCTTGAGCCTATTATGAATAAAGAGATTAAATATGCTGAAGTTCTTGCGAGAGAATTTGATTCTGTTGTTGATGTTTTGCATGTTATGGAACTTTATGAGTATGAGTTCCCTTTTGACATTCTTTCGGATATTGTCGGTAAAGTATCAAAGAAATTGGATACAAAATTAAAAGGAGTTCAGGCAAAATCAAAATATAATATTATCAAAGCAATATCAGCATCAGAGGCGATTATAGAATATGCAAAGAAAAACAGAAGTGATATGATTGTTCTTGCTACACATTCAAGATCTGGGATTTCGAAATTTTTGTTCGGAAGTGTTTCGGAAAAAATTGTTTCCTCCTCCGTTATCCCGATTCTCTTAATTCCAAATAATGAGTAAGTGCTTTTAAATGAATTTTTATTAATTGTTCAATCGCTTTTTCCAAAAGAGTTAAAATTATTGGATAAAATAAAAAACAGCAATATTACAGGTTCAATCTCCGAAAATGATTTACAACGAATTATTAAGAATCCTGTCAAAACAAAGGCGATATCCGATTATCATAATGAATCATTTGCCAAGCTTGAAAAAAAAATAAAACAATCGGATATAAAACTATTATTTATATATGAAGAATCTTATCCGACACTGCTGAAAAAAGGGTATGGTTCCCCTGTGGTTCTTTTTTATAAAGGGGATATATCTATCTTAAATTCAAAAACCATTTCAATCGTAGGCACTCGTAAACCAACTTTATACGGAAGAAAATATGCAAGTTTTTTTTCGGAAGAGTTAGCTTCTATCGGAATAACTATTGTCAGTGGAATGGCAAGGGGGATAGATACGGAAGCTCATAAAGGTGCCTTGAAAAAAGGAAAGACTATTGCGGTGCTCGGCAGTAATTTGGAAAGGATATATCCTGCTTCTAATAAAAAACTTTTTAACAGAATAATAGATAACGGCTGTGTTATCTCCGAGTACTCTCCGTCATATCCAACTTTTCGTTCAAATTTCCCTATTAGAAACAGAATAATAGCTTATATATCACCTTTGACTTTTGTTGTTGAAGCAAAACGGAAAAGCGGCTCTTTGATAACCGCTTATCTTGCAAATGATGCTGGAAGAGATGTTGCGGCTCTGCCGGCAGACATTAGTAAAAAAATTTCCGAGGGGACAAATCATCTGATTAAAAAAGGTGCTTTTCTTATTCAAGAGACAGATGATATTTTATCTCTTCTCCCTTATGAAGTGGATAGAAAAGCCGTTAAAAAGCCGGTTCTTTCTTCTAAAGATAAAGAGGTTTTGGATTTAATACCATTCGATAATATTATAAATTTTGATAATATCGTGGAGAAAACAAAAATCCCTATAGGTGAGCTTTTTCAAATATTACTAAAATTGGAATTAAATGGGGAGATTAATAAAATTCAGGGTAACAATTATCAAAGGAGAGGGATATTATAAAAAATATTTTTTGTATTTTAAAACTTACTTTGATATTATAATAAAAGATGAATAATAAGGAGTAGTTATGGAAAAAGAGAGAAAAGTAGGTTTATTTATCATTGTTTCACTTCTTATCTTTTTTTATTTGATTATAAAAGTCGGAGATATCCGGCTTAATCTTAAAAAAAAGGGTTATGAGATTTATTCCTCTTTTAACCAGACAGCCGGGCTTCTTGAGGGAGCGGCTGTCCGACTTGCAGGTGTTAAGATAGGAAAAGTATTGAAGATTTATCTTAACAATGGTAAAGCCGAAGTTATAATGTTAATTAACAATGATATAAAGATACTCCAAAATTCCAAAGCCTCTGTTTCCTCTTTCGGGATAATGGGTGAAAAATATATAGAGATAATTCCCGGAAAAGGGGAAAAACTGTTTATTAAGGACGGAGGAAGAATCAAAGGGATTGCTCCGCTTTCGATAGATCAGATAGGAGCTCTGTTTTATTCAATCGGACAGGATTTAAAAGCGATGGGGGCCACAATAAAAGATATTTTTACTTCAGAAGAGGGGGAATACAGGCTAAAAACCATAGTGAAAAATATGGCTGAAACAACAAATGAATTAAATGAAATGAGTAAGGAAGTCAGAAAGATGATCTCCGAAATAGTCAATGATAGTAAAGAGGAGGTGGAAAAGCTCAATTCTTCGATACTATCAATCGCAAAGCGGGTGGATAGTTTGACAAAATCATTAGCAGTGTTCATTAATAAAAACAGAGACCATTTGACCTCAGGGATGAAAAACTTTGAAAAATTAGGGGAAAACCTTGAAAAAATCTCGGGGGAGATTTCAGATATGGCAGCGCAGATTAATCAGGGACAGGGAACAGCCGGTAAACTCTTAAAAGATGATAAATTATATAAAGATATAAAAGCCACGATTCTATCTGCCAAAGATAGTATTAAAAGGATAAAAACAAGTATAAATAAAGCCAGTAAAATGACTCTCTCTTACGGTTTTAATACTTATTATTACGGTGAAAACAGATATAGAAATATTCTTTTAACCTCCTTGAATTTTAATTCGCAAGCCATAGGTTTTACAGTAACGGAAGACCCTTTTTCAGACAGATATTTATACGGTGTATATGCTGAGCAAAAAATGGGAATATTAAGACCGAGAGTTGGTATCCTTGATTCATCTTTCGGGTTCGGATTAAAATTATATCCTGTTAATAATATAGGGGTTGATATTATGGTATATGATTTTAAAAACAGAGAATATCCGAGATGGAGATTAAGCGGATATCTTTTTTCAAAAAACGGGTTTAATCTTAGTGCAGGTTATGAAAACAGAGAAGAGGGTGATAAATTCTTCTTTGGAATAGGGTATTATAAATAATGGCAAAAAAAGAAAAGGTGGTTTATATTTGTAATAATTGCGGGTTTACAACAACAAAATGGATGGGGAAATGCCCTCAATGCGGAAGTTGGAATTCCTTTGAAGAAAAAAAAGAACTTAAAAAAAGCGGACGAATTAAAAGGAAAAACGGGGAAATAAATCTTAAAACTTTAACAGAGTTTGAAATTAAAGGGGATAAAAGATTCTCAACTGGAATAGAGGAATTAGATCGGGTTCTCGGAGGAGGAGTCGTTAAAGGGGAGGTTATTTTGATAGGCGGAGAACCCGGAATCGGAAAATCGACTTTACTTTTGCAAACAGTTGAAAATATCTCAAAAACAAAAAAAGTTTTATATGTTACAGGGGAAGAATCATCAGCCCAGATTAAATTAAGGGCTGATCGTTTGGGTTTAAAAGGGGATAAAATATATATTCTTTCAACAAATTCCGCTGAGGATATCCTTTACATCTTAGAGAAGGAAAAATTTGATCTGCTTATTCTTGACTCCATACAAACAATCTTTTTTGAAACAATGGATTATTCTCCCGGCTCCGTTGTCCAAATTCGTGAAGTCGCCTCTAAGTTTATTGAAATTTCAAAATCAACGGGACTTGCCACTTTTATTGTCGGACATATAACAAAGGGAGGAGATATCGCAGGCCCCAAGGTTTTGGAACATCTTGTTGATGCTGTCCTTTATTTTGAAGGAGACCGATTTCATCAGGGGAGAATCTTAAGGGCGATAAAAAACAGATTCGGAGCTTCTTTTGAAATCGGATTATTTGAAATAACGGGTAAAGGTTTAATCCCGATGAAAGATCCTTTTAAATTGTGGGGTGAAGAAAAGAGAGAAAGAGAGAGCGGAATCGCAATATTTCCGGCAATAGAAGGCTCAAGACCTCTGCTTGTTGAGATACAAGCACTTGTCAGCCCATCCCCCTTTACCGGAAATCCGAGAAGGATGTTTCTTGGTGTTGATAGAAACAGAGCGACAATGCTTGTTGCGGTTCTTGAAAAACGGGTGGGTTTGAAATTTTATCAAGATGATATATTTATAAAAATATCGGGGGGATTAACTATTCAGGACCCCGCAATAGACCTTGCAATCGCCGTCTCTTTAATCTCCTCGAAAACAGGGATTAAGATAAAAAAAGATGCTGTATTTATGGGGGAGGTATCTCTCGGAGGATTAATAATGTCTCCCTATATGAGTGGCGCAAGGATAAAGGAAGCAAAAAAATTCGGTTTTAAAGAGATATGGACATCCGAGTTTGATAAAGAGATTAGTTCCAAAGATGTTATAATAAACAGGTTAAGATATATAAGAGAATTAAAGAATATATTTTATAAAAAGAGGTGAGAAATGATTGGCTTAATATTTGAGATTATTATTGTTTTAACGGCAACTTTTTTGGGTTATCTGTATCATCCTGAAAATTCGGATAAGTTTTTGTATGCGGCTATATCTTTTCTACTCTCGCTTACCATAATCTTCTTTATCAGAAAAATAGAAAAATCTGAATTCTCGAAATTTTGGGGTGGGTTGATAGGTTTTTTCCTCGGGATTATAATAAGCTCCCTTCTCTATAAGATTATCTCCCCTTTTAATATAAAATGGTTGGAATTGATTATTAGAGTTACTTTTCCCTTGATTGGGGTGGGTTTCGGTATAAAAAAGAATGATTGGTTTAAATTTTCAACACTTAAAAGAAGTCTCATGGAGAGCAAAAGTTCGAGTTCAATAAAGATTATGGATACCTCGGCGATAATAGACGGAAGAATTGCAGATCTTTGTGAAACCGGTTTTCTTGAAGGAAAAATAATAGTTCCTTCGTTTGTTGTTAATGAACTTCAGCAGGTGGCGGATTCTTCCGACCCCATCAAGAGACAGAGAGGTAGAAGAGGTTTTGATTTTTTGCAACAGATAAAAAAATGTCCGAATATAGATTTTATAGTTGCGGAAAAATCCTATCCTGATATTAAAGAGGTTGATTTAAAGCTATTACAGATGGCTAAGGAGATAGGGGGAAAAATCATAACCACCGATTATAATCTGAATAAACTTGCAAAAATCCAAGAGATAAAAATACTAAATATTAATGAGCTGGCTAATTCGCTTAAACCTGTTGTTCTTCCGGGAGAAAAAATAAATGTTTATATTTTAAAAGAGGGAAAAGAGAAGGATCAAGGGGTTGCTTATCTTGAAGACGGAACAATGGTTGTTGTTGACAATGCAAGAAAAATGATAGGTCAAACAGTGGAGATAACGGTTACTTCCGTCCTTCAGACTGTAGCGGGAAAAATGATTTTCGGAAGATACGAATCATAAATCTTTAAAACCATTTTATAATTATGGAATTCTTTTTGGTTGTAAAGTGGAGAGCTTAATATCGCCTAATCTTTAATAACTTCCGATATGATTTTGGACAAACTGTCATATGAATATGGTTTAGACAAAAAGTTAATCCCGTCTTGAATACCTCCCTCGTTAACAAGATAGCCATTTGTATAACCTGAGGTAAAAACAACCTTTATATCGGGAAATATCTTTTTAACTTTTGAAATGAATTCTTTTCCGTTCATTTTCGGCATAATAACATCGGTTAATATCAAATCCACGCCATTCACCTTTTTTATTAAATCGAACGCTTCCTCTCCATTCTCTGCAAATAAAACATTATATCCGAGATCCTTTAAAACAGTGATTGCATAATTACGAACTTCCGAATCATCTTCTACGACTAAAATGGTCTTACCTTTTTGATGTTTATGTTCATCTTTTTTGTTTTTTCCTTTTTTCATATTGTCCTTATCTTTTAAGTATATCGCTGGAAAATAAATCTTAATTGTTGTTCCTATCTTTTTCTCGCTGTAAAGATAAATTACTCCATTGTGCTGCTTGACAATTCCATAAACCGTGGATAATCCCAATCCGGTTCCCCTCCCTTTTTCTTTTGTTGTAAAAAAAGGCTCGAAAACTTTGTTTTTTGTTTTCTCTTCCATCCCTATACCATTATCTCTTATTGAAAAACCAACATATTCCCCTGCTGTTAATAATTCCGTCTTTTCATTATAATTTTGCTCAACTATACGATAAAAAGTTTTTATTATAATCTCTTTATTCTGTTTCTTGCATTCATTTAGAGCGTCTCTTGCATTAGCAACAAGGTTTATAAAAACTTGTTCTATTTGATTTTGATCCGCTTTTATATATGGAAGATTTTCAGATAATTCTGTTTTTAAATGGATATTTTCCCCTATTAACCTCGTCAATATTTTATTAAGATCATTAATAGTGTCATTAATATTAAAGATCGTTGGTTGAGATATCCCTTTTTTGCTTAACAATAGCAGCTTCTTTATGAGATTCTCCGCTTTTTCACTTGATTGTTTGATGACAGATATATTCTTATAAACAACTCCTTCTTCGGGTTTGATTTTATTTAAAATAATATCGGAATATCCTTTTATCACTGTTAATATATTATTAAAATCATGAGCAATTCCTCCGGCGAAAGTTCCTATACTTCCCATCTTTTGAGAATGTAAGAATTGTTCTTCAAATTGTTTCCTCTTTGTAATATCGAAAAGATAGGCTATTATATAATTTTTTTCTTTCTCATTTTCTTTTTCAAGAAAAATATTAGCAAGAGTAATTATCTCTTTTCCATGTTTTGTGACCATTATAATCTCTTCATTTGTTATTTTACCGGTTTTATTAAGTTTTTTTAATATTATGTTATAGGTTTCTTTATTTTTACATAAATTTTTAAAAGTAACCCTTTGTTGTGATTCTTTAGTATTGTAACCGAATAATTTTTCGAAAGTTGAATTATAATCGATAATTTCCCCTTCTGAAGAAGCAACAAAAATCGCACTGACATCTTGTTCAAAAAACCTTCTGTATTTTTCTTCACTCTCTTTCAAAGCAACAATAGCCATATTAAGTTTTTTTTGCCTTTGCTCTATCTGCTCTATCATATCTCTGAAAGAGCTGTATAAAATGTCTATCTCATTTTCAACGGTTTCTCCTCTTTTAAAAATTGTGCTGTCGAATGAGAATTCTTTGCTTTTTGATATCTCTTTCGAAATGTTTGCTAAATTAAGTATTGGCTCGGTTAAGATTTTTTGAATTTTCATCGTAATCAGATAAATAATAAAAAGCACAATTATAAAGACAAGCATATTATTTAAAATTAATTTAATAATTCTTGCGGATAAGCTTTCCGTTGATATTATCAATAAGATAGCCCCCCTTCTCTCTTTATTAAAATGAATTGATTTTTTAACAAACATCTCATTGTTTATTAATAAATACTCTTTTCCGTTAAAATCAATTTTATTGATTTTTTCCTTAATTTTTTCTTTGGTGTTATTAGCGTATTTACTGTAAAAGGAAAAGATATTTCCTTTTTTATTGTAAAGAACAGCCCCTTTTATTGTAGGAATCGTTCTAATATTTTTTAATATATTATCCGCTCCCCTTTTATCTTCAAAAATAAGGGGAGAGATACAGTATTGCCCTATGAGATTTGCTTCCAAAAGAGAATTTTTTATTAATGCGGTTTTGAAAGTTTTAATCGAATAATAAATCCCGAAGCCCATGCTTATTAATAGCCCTATTAAACTTACAAATAGTATTGTTATTATAAGTTGGGATTTAATCGGTAGTTTTTTAATATTCAAGTATTCAATAAGTTTTTTTATCATTGATTAATAACTTCTCCCGCTCTTAAAAGCAGATAACTTACAGATATTTTACTATCTTTTAAGGACTTATAATTTATCTGAAATCTTATTTTGTTTTCAAACAAATAAAAGCCTATATGCGCACCTTTGGAAACCAATGATTTGTAATCGCTAATAATGAGAACAGGTTTACTTTTTAACCTTTTTAATGTTTTATCTATCTTTTTTTTATTATGTTTTTTTATATACAAAATTTGGCATTTCTCGATATTCTGATCGGAGGATGAAATATTAGTTATTTTAACGGGTAAATTTTTAATCTTTTTTGCTTTGTAAATTCGGTGAAACATCTTTGTTAATTTTTTATCTCCGTATATGCAAATATTGAATTCTTTTGATTTTTCTAAAAATTGTTCAGGCCAATCGACAAACAAGGTGAATTTTCCTATCATTGCAGCTTTTACCTCATACTCATCGTATTGAGCATAAAATAAATTGGAGGTAAAAAAAATGAGGATCAGAATAAGAACAATTTTTATTGTCCTCATTCTGGTTTTTTGTTTCCTGTTTTTCATATTAAAAATATTTTCCCATGCTTAGAATAAACAGTCTCCCGTATCCGTAAGTGCCTTTCTCGGCCCAACTGTTTCCCGATGTTGCAGGATAAACAATTGCATTATTCAAGAGATTGTAAATGTGAAAATCAAGATAAACCCTTTTTAAAAAAAAGTTTTCAACTCTTAGGTTAAAATCAATCTCATAATATGCTTTGGATGGTTGCCCTATTCTTCCTCTTACTAAGTGTTGTTCTTTATTAATAATCGTTTCATCCCATAATGTTTTCATCTCCCCCACATATCTCCCTACAAGAGCTATAGAATAATCCTTAAATGAATAATGTATTTTGAGATATCCAAGTAATTCGGGGGAATATCCGGGGGAAATATCTTTAAACCCTTTTTCAAGATTTTTCGTTTTCTGATATGAAAGATTCGTGGAAAGGACTAATTCTTGAATAGGTAAAATTGTTAACCCTACTTCAATCCCTTTGGTTTCCATTTTTCCGCTGTTCGTGGAGTGAATCTCCCATGTTCGGGTTTTAGGATTATAGATATTTCTTGCTACTATAAGATCATCAAGCTTATTTTTATACAAACTTATATTAGCAAAAACGGAGGGGGAGGGAGACAGGATATAATTTAATTCAAATGTTTCTATATATGCGGGTAATAAAGTTGTTCCTTGATTAAAAAGTTGTGATATGTTTTGCATTATTGATGGATTTTTAATAGCTTTACCATATAAAAATTTAAGAGAATGAAAATCGGAAGGGCTGTAAATCAAGGCAAATCTCGGAATAAACTTGATATTTTCCTGAGAATATTCCCCCGTTATATCTTTTTCTACCGGAGTTTCTTTTGCCCTGTGAATGATAAGTTTATATTTATGTAATTTTTCAAGCCTGAAACCCGTTACTATCTTTAATTTATCGGAAAAATTATAATTTGCTTGCGAAAAAAAAGCATCCGAAATTATATCATCAGGGAAAACATCTTCTGTGTTTGTATATTCTAAGGGATATATAGGATAATCATAACTTTTGTAAAGATAAAAGATATTATGTCTTATAAAACCGGAAACCATATTCAGCTTATCATTCGGTTTGTATGTTATGTTCAGCTCAATTTCATCTGATAAACTATTGTTATAGTTTGTTGCATATGAATCTTTTTGAAGTATTTCATATTCCCAAAAGAAAGAATTATAAAGGTATGTAAATTTCCCCGTTATTGACAAATTTTTTAAGATTTCTTTCCTATACTTCAGGAAAATTGTTGTTGATCTATTGTTAAAAAATGTCCCGGGAGGGTAAGAGGGAAGTCCGTCAAAAACCCCTTTTCTTGTATCTGAATAAGTAAAGTCAAAATGCAGGTTCTTATATTCACCCGAGAAATTAAAATATTTTCTATCGTTTTTCAACATCCCTTTTGTCCTTGATTCCATTGATAATCCCGCCCATTTAAGCATTTGATAATTATCAGTAAAACAGTTAAAAGATTTGTCAATCCCATTATCCCCGTATAAGGAGGTATTAATTGTAAATTTAAAATCATCACTTACTTTTGAAACTCTCAAGAATAATTTTTTATATTTATCATTGCCAAAAGAAATGGAAGCCATGCTAATCGGAGTATTATTCGTAATAATATTAACAGCACCGAAAAAAGCTCCGCTTCCGTATAAAACAGATATGGGTCCTCTGACAACTTCGATTCGGTCTATTGCTTCGACCGGAATATTTATTTTTGCGAGAGAATAATCCGAATATGAATCTCCCACTTGATTAACCCCATTAACCAGTATAACTATATCATTAAAAACACCCGGGGAAAAAAATCCGCGGATACCGAAATTCTCGGAGCCAAGCCAATAATAATCATTAATCATGTAAAAACCCGGAATATTTTGAAGAATATCGGATAAAGATTTATATCCCTGTTTTTTTATCTCCTCTCTGTTTATAAGAACAATGCTTGCGGGAATTTCTCTAATTTTTTCCTCGACCTTGCTTGCTGTTGTTACTTTAATGTTCATCAAATCCTGAAGAGACATTTTAAGAAGTTTTTGTTGATCCTGATAATCATATGCTTGAATTTTTATCCCTATTAAAAGGTAAAGAATAATTATAAAAAGATTCCGTTTCATTATTCCTCCTATTTTATAATCTAACAAAAAAAAACATTCTTTGCAAATTATTAAAGATTCTATTTTTTATTAGTTTTCCGATATGTTATAATTTAACATGAAAATAGGTGTTTTAAGTGATACTCATGACCATATTTCCAATATTAAAAAAGCAATTAATCTCTTCACCTCTTTGGAGATTGAATTTATATTACATCTCGGAGATTTTGTCGCCCCTTTTACGGCAAAATACTTTTTGAACATGGATGCAAAATTTATAGGAATTTTCGGAAATAATGACGGGGAAAAATTCGGATTAAAAAAAGCTTTTTCAGATACGGGGGAGCTCCATTCCCCCCCCTATGAATTAAATATTGAAGACAAGAGCTTTTTACTTTTACATGACCCAATTACACTTGACTCATATATAAAGAGCCAAAAATATGATTATATATTATACGGTCATCTTCATAAAAAGGATAAAAGAACCATAGGGAAAACAAAAATTTTTAATCCAGGGGAGGTTTGCGGAATAGTTTCGGGAATACCCTCAATTGGATATATAGATACAAAGCAAGATATTATGGAAATTATAGATTTATGAAAAACAATGAAGAATTTGCGAAAATATTCGATGATATAGGTTTTTTTCTATCATTAAAAGGGGATAACCCCTTTAAAATAAGAGCTTATCACAATGCTTCCTTAATAATTAAAAAACTCCCTTTTCCCTTATTTCAGGTAAGGGAAAAAACAGAATTAAAAAAGATATCAGGTATCGGAGAAGCTATCTCCGATAAAATCATTGAAATAATGGAAACAGGTGATTGTGCCTTGCATAGAAAACTTTTAAATGAGTTTTCCCCTTTAATATTAGAAGTTAGAAAGATTAATGGCATAGGGATAAAAACCATAAAAATCCTTTATGATAATAATATAAATTCAATAAAAGAATTAAATGCGTTTTTATATAATAATGAATTAAATAAACAAATATCAGAAGATAAAATATCAGTTTTAAAACAATATCTTAATGAGAGGAAAGATGAAAAAAAATAAATTAATCCTTGCATCCGCTTCTCCGAGACGCTCTGAAATTCTTAATATGTTCGGGATTAAATTTGAAATATTTCCCGTTGATATAGATGAAACCCCTTTTAAAAATGAATCACCCGAAATTTATGTAAAAAGGGTTGCTGAAACTAAAGTTTTAGAGGCATCAAAAAATAGAAAAGGGATTATAATAGGAGCTGATACTATCGTATGGAAAAACGGATTTTTAGGAAAACCCGAAAATAAAGCGGATGCTGAAAATATGTTAAAAAAATTATCAGATTCGTCCCATTTTGTTTATTCGGCGGTTTCTGTTATGGATGCTGATAATAATAAAAAAGTTCAAACCTCTATCTCAAAAACAATGGTTGTTTTTCATAAATTATCGGAAGAAGAGATAGCTCTTTATATACAAACTGGGGAACCTATGGATAAAGCGGGAGCATACGGAATACAGGGTAAAGGGGGAGTTTTTATTAAGGAGATTCATGGTAGCTATTATAATGTGGTTGGTTTTCCGATAGATTTGGTTTACAAATCACTTAAAAACTTCGGGATAGAACTTCTTTAAAAAAATTATTTTTTTGAAAAAAATGATTTTATTTTATATCGGACGAATTGTATAAAAAATATCCCGTATATAAAAATATCTTTTATCCCTCTGATTGATTTAAGGACTGTTTTGATTTTTGAGCTTGATACGATTTTTTTACTTGTAGCCGACCACCTGAAAACAAGATCAGCTATCTGAAACCATGAAAGTTTATGTTTGAAAAGGGGAACATCCCCTTGGGCGGCGGGAAGAGTATGAACTCTTCTCATATCCCCTTTTTTGGACCATGAGAAATCCTCGGGAACTATCCCCTCTTTCTTGGCAATCGCCTCAAGCGGAGTTCCCGGATATACATGCAAAATAGCTGTTGAAATGTCAGCTTGGGGATTTATCTCCTTAACTTTTTCCATTATCTCGATTGTTTGTTGCGCTTCTTCCCATGTCTCTGTATAATGTGAAAAGATAAAAAAAGGCCCGGGAATAAAATCAAATTCCTTTGACCATTCAAGAAATTGAAAAGCTTTTTCTATGGCGAAATTTTTCTTAACAATATCAACTCTTACCCTTGAAGCTCCCGCTTCTATTCCGAAAAACCCCTGTTCAAGTCCCGCTTTTCTCATCTTTTCCAAAAGGGGTTTATCAATTACATCTATCCTAAATTCATTGGCAAATTTTATATTTAATCTTCTCTCCAAAATCATATCCATGATTTTGTGAAGCCTTTGTTTATTATAATTCAGCGTATCATCGTAAAACCAGATGAATTCTGCTCCGTATCTGTCTATTAAAATCTCTATCTCTTCAATAACTCTTTCGGGGCTGTGACCTCTCATCTTTCTCCCCCAATTAACAGGGGTTGCGCAAAAATAGCAATTGAAAGGGCATCCTCTTGATGTCATAATATTTTGCGCTTTCCTTTTTTTCCCATCTCTTGTGGTGATGTAAAAATTATATTTATCCATAGGGATAAGATGTCTTGCGGGAAAAGGGAGTGTGTCAAGGTTTTCTATCCTTGGTCTTTCACCTGTCCAAATTATTTCACCGTCTTTATCCCGATAATAAATCCCTTGGACATTTATTAAGTCGCTGCCGGTTTCAAGAGCTTGTGCAAGCTCTGCTATCGTATTTTCCCCCTCTCCGATGGATACAATATCAACATCTTTTCTGTGTTTCAAAGTATCCTCTCTTGCCATTGAGATATGTGGACCTCCGAGCATTGTAATTATGGAAGGATTTGTTTGCTTTGCAATCTCGGCGAGTTTAAAACTTTGAAATCTGTTTTCACTCGTTGTTGTAACCCCTACGACATCAGGTTTAAAATCATCTATTTTTTTGACTATATCATCCCAATCATATCTTAAAACATCTGAAGGAACTATTTCAATATCATGTCCGTTTTTTTCAAGAACAGCACCGAGAAATAATATCCCCAAGGGGGGCATGGAACTCCCTTCAGACCATCTCTGTGCCACATATCCCTGCGGGGGAACAAATATCTGAAATCTCAATATATTCTCCTTTTAATTAAGAGAAATTGTATCATAAAATTTAAATAGAAAAAATACGATTATTTATCAAAAAGAATGAGTGTAAGAGAGATTTTTTACCTTTTTTTCTTTCCCTTTATAATAATAGACGGATTGTTTTTTGTCGGTTATCTCCCCCACTTCCATAAATCCCTGCTTATTTAATTCCAAAGATTCTTTTTCGGAAACGGTTAAGATTAATTCATATTCCTCTCCGCTGTTTAAAATAAAATCATATAAGTCAATCTTTTCATTTTCAGCAGCTTTAACAAGATAATCATCAACCGGAAAATTATCAAGGTAAATCTCTCCCCCCTTTCCGGAAGAGACGAGAATATGGGAGAGATCTTGAATAAAACCGTCCGATATATCTGTCATGGAGTTTATCTTTGTTTTATTGATTATAGGGAGAAGATCAAATCTGCACCGCGGACGAAAATATTTTTCAAAAGCCATCTTATTTGCAATCTTTCCGCTTGTCAGGAATTCATTTAACCCCGCTCTTGAATAACCGAGTTTTCCGCTTATTAAAATTTTGTCCCCTGTTTCCGCTCCCCCTCTTGTTATATATCTTTTCCCCTCTCCTATTATGGTCATGGATAATGATAAATTTTTACCTGAAACAGTATCCCCTCCGATTATTGATGTGGAATACAAATTTAATCTGTTTTTTATTCCGTCTATAAGCTTTTCATACTGAATCTCTTTCCCCTTTGGAAACACAATCCCCAAAAGGGCGTATTTTGGAATACCACCCATTGCTATAATATCACTTATATTGGAATCCGCCAGTTTTTCCCCTATATATTCAATAGGTGTATTTTTAAGTTCAAAGTGGGTTCCCTCCGTTATTAAATCTTTTGTTAAAAGAAGATAATCATTTCCTTTTTTTATAATGGCACAATCATCACCGATTGATAACTCAATCTCGGATATATTGTCTTTATTGAGCAGTTTTATAAATTCCCATTCATTCATATGTTAAATCTGATATGAACAATATCACCGTCTTTAACTATATATTCCTTACCTTCCAATCTCAAAAGACCTTTCTCTTTTGCGATTTTAAATCCTTCCGATTTAATAAAGTCTTCCCAATAAATAACTTCCGCTCTTATAAACCCTTTTTGAAGATCAGTGTGAATTTTACCGGCAGCTTCATAAGCATTATCACCCTTTTTAATTGTCCAACCTCTGACTTCATCCTCCCCGACCGTAAAAAAAGAGATTAGATTTAAAAGTTCATAACTTTTTCTTAAAAATTCATCTCTTATTGAGTTTTCTATTCCGTATTCTTCCATGAAAATCTTTCTTTCATCTTCATCAAGGTCTAAAATCTCCTGCTCTATTTTACCGTAAAAAGAGATAATAATACTGTTTTTACCTTTATCCTCAACTTTACTGTTCCCTTCAGAAAGATTAACCAAATGGATTATGGGTTTTTGGGATAAAAATTGAAAACCTCTTGTTAAAAATTCTTCACCCTCTTTTAATTCAAGTTCCCTGATAGGGATATTATTTTCAAGGTTCTCTTTTAATTTAATCAATAACTCGAATTCATCCTTAAGTTCCTTTGATTTTATCTTTTTCAAATCTTTTTCCAATCTTTCAATTCTCTTTTCAATCATAATAAGATCCGCAAGAATAAGTTCATCCTCCATCTCCCGAATATCTCTTTCAGGATTTATAGAACCAGCGGGATGAGGAATCTCTTTGTCTTCAAATCCTCTGACAACATGAACAAGTCCGTCACTTTTTCTCAGAGGATCAAGAAAAGCGGATGATTTTACCTCTCCGTATGAAAGACTCCCCGTATCAATATATTCGACTTGAGTATATTTTATCTTTGTGTTATAAAACTCATTAAGTTTATCAAGCCTTAAATCGGGGACATCAATAACAGCTTTATGTAGAACATTTTTTGAACTTGAAAATTTATCAACCTTTTCCCTTTTTCCCGTTAATATGTTAAAAAGAGTTGTTTTTCCTGTTTTCGGATATCCGAATATTGTAAAAATCATATTACCACCCTATAATTTTTCTTAGATAAATTCTTAAAACAAAGAGTAAAATTATTGTTAACAAACCTAAAAAAGCATTATATTCCCTATTGGTAAAATACCGTGTAAAAGAAAATTTTTGTGCTGTTTCTTTTGTTCTTTTAGCATATCTAAAAGGATTCGGAATCAAAAGGGGGACTTTTTCAAAATTTTCATAATCTTTAAATTTATTTTTAAGATATTTTTTTTCTCTTATTATCAGAAAAGGATAAAACAATAGAAAATATAATGATAAAAATATCGCACTTATATAACTATTGGCATTTACCATTAACCCTATCCCCATAATAATATTTCCGAGATAAAGCGGGTTTCTGGAAAATCGATAGGGACCTGAAACAGTAAGTTTATTGTTTTTATTGAGATGTCCCGATGCCCACGCTCTTATCAAAACTCCCGCAAATCCTATAACTCCCCCCCACAGAATACTCTTAAAAGTAGGTTCGGCGAATATCAAAACTAACAGTAAAACGAAAATACCGACTGAAACTCTATATCTAACAATTTTTTCTTTAAAATTCATATGAATGATTTTATCATAAACAATGGGATGTTTCAAAATTATGATACGCAACTCCGAGCTCTCGAATAAGGAAAAAATCAAAAAAAAGAATAAATGATAAAATAATAACGAATCTTCTGAAAGAATAATGATGTTATGAAGAAAAACGAAGGGGAAAAAACAAGAGCGAAACACAATAATTTTCTGTATTAAATAAATCACTAACTTTGGATTTGAATAGCTTTTTATTTTTGAGTTTTTTAATTTAATCGCTTATCAAACTTTTTTCATGGTTTGTAATGTATATTATATTCGGGATTTAACTTTAATATCGGACGAATGTTTAAGATTATAATCGTAGAAGTTTTATCAGAGATTATTACAATTGCTTGACTTTTCAGACAATATCTTTGAAATAGCATGATTAAAAAAGTCGGGACATCTTCTCGGCATTATAATTTAATGCGGGGAGATTATATCGGAAATATCCTTCACTGATTTACCGCTGTTTCAGCTGTTTTCATTCGAGGTTCGGGGAGTATCATAAAGAACTTGACTAATATTTAAAAAAATACTATCTTTATATATGTAAAGGAGGAATAATGCATATCAATGAACTTTTAAGAACGGCGGTTGAGAGAGGGGCTTCGGACCTTCATTTAAAGGTAGGAAACTATCCCATATTAAGAATTAACGGTAAGTTAACATTCTTAACCGAATTAAAAAGACTTATGCCCGAGGATACCATAGCTCTTGCATATTCTATTATGAGCCAAAGGGATAAACAAAAATTCAAAGAGAGAAATGAAATAGATCTTGCATATTCTGTTCCCGGCCTCGGAAGATTCAGAGTCAGTGTCTTTTATCAAAGGAATACAATAGGTATGGTTTTAAGGGTTATCCCCACAAAGATTAAAACAGTCAGAGAATTAAACCTGCCGGTGGTCATAGAAAAAATAGCTAAAGAGGAGAGAGGTTTGATACTTGTAACGGGGACAACGGGTTCCGGTAAATCCACAACTCTTGCTGCAATAGTCGATTATATTAATACTTATAAAACGGCAAATATTATAACTATTGAAGATCCTATCGAATTCTTGCATAGAGATAAAAAAAGCATTATAAATCAGAGAGAGATAGGAATGGATACAATGTCTTTTTCTTCCGCTTTAAGAGCGGCTTTAAGGCAGGACCCCGATGTTGTGCTTGTCGGAGAGATGAGGGATCTTGAAACAATAGAAACAGCACTTCTCGCGGCTGAAACAGGTCATTTGGTCCTAAGCACCCTACATACTCTTGACTCCATAGAAACAATAGATAGAATTGTGGCGATGTTTCCCCCTTATCATCAAACACAGATTAGATTGCAGCTTGCAATGGTTCTTAAATCTGTTATCTCTATGAGACTTGTTCCCATGGCTGATAAAAAAGGGAGGGTTCCCGCTGCTGAAATCATGATTACAACCCCTTTTGTTAAAGATTGTATTATAAACCCTGAAAAAACGCAGTCTATTAGAGAAGCTATCCAGAAAGGGACATCTCAATACGGAATGCAAACTTTTGACCAATCTCTGTATTATTTATGGCAACAAAAACTTATATCTTATGAGGAAGCTTTAAGATGGGCATCGAATCCCGATGAGTTTAAACTTAAAGTTATGGGTGTTCAGTCAACTCAGGATGCTGCCATAGAGGAGATGGAAAAAATCGTAACCGGAGGAAGTGAAGATATTTATGAATAGTAATGATATACGAAAATCCTTTCTTGATTATTTTAAAGGTAAAAAACATAAAATAGTGAAAAGTTCCCCTTTGATTTTACATAAAGATCCGACACTGCTTTTTACGAATGCGGGGATGAATCAGTTTAAGAATGTTTTTCTCGGCCTTGAACAAAGAGATTATAAAAGAGCGACCTCTTCTCAAAAATGTATGAGAGCGGGTGGTAAACATAATGATTTGGAACAGGTGGGCAAAACAAACAGACACCACACATTTTTTGAGATGCTCGGTAATTTTTCCTTCGGAGATTATTTTAAAAAGGAGGCTATAAATTTTGCATGGGAACTTCTTGTTGATGTATATAAACTTTCCCCCGAAAAACTAATAATAACGATTTATAAAGATGATGAAGAAGCTTTTGATATCTGGAAAAATGATATACGAGTGCCGGAAGATAAAATATATCGTTTGGGAGAAAAGGATAATTTTTGGGAGATGGGGGAAACAGGTCCCTGCGGTCCTTGCACCGAGATTCATTATGACAGGGGTAAACTTTACGGAGATTATAAATTTGACGAAAAAGAGGGGGAAAGATATATTGAGATTTGGAATCTCGTTTTTATGCAGTATTATAGAGATGAAAACGGAACTTTATCCCCTCTTCCGAGTCCCTCCATAGATACCGGAATGGGGCTCGAAAGACTTGCAAGTATTTTGCAAAATAGCGAGAGTAATTATGAAACAGATCTGTTTTTACCTATTATAAAGAGGGTCGAAGAGATAACAGGAGAAGATTATACCGCATCATCTCGAAATAAAGTGGCTATGAGAGTTATCTCGGATCATATAAGAGCTATAACATTCTTAATAGGAGACGGGGTTCTCCCCTCTAATGAAGGGAGGGGTTATGTCCTCAGAAGAATTATAAGAAGAGGGTATAGATACGGAAAAGAGCTGGGTTTAAATGAGCCGTTTTTATATAGATTATCGGGAGTTGTTATTGATATAATGAAAGAGGCATATCCCGAGTTAGCCGGTTCTTCGCTAACTATCTCGAATATATGCCGCTCCGAGGAAGAAAGGTTTACAAAAACTCTTGATATAGGCTATTCCAAAATAAAAGAGATTATTAGAGATGTCAAAGATAAAAAGGGTGAAAACATTGACGGGAAAATCATATTTAAACTTTATGATACCTATGGTTTTCCCCCCGATCTTGCAAAAGATATTTTAGAGGAAAACGGATTTATTTTTGATGAGGTTGGCTTTAATAAGGAGCTGAATTATCAAAGGGACAGAGCGAGAAGTTTTTGGAAAGGGGATGAGAAAATAAAAGAGATAGAAAAATATAGAATTTTTGAAAATGAGAAAATTGAATTCACCGGATATGAAAAACTTGAGGAACTTTCCACCGTAAAAGGGATTATTAAAGATTCGCAAGAGGTTGAAAGTGTGAAGAAAGGGGAAAAAGCTGAATTAATAGTTGAAAAAACACCGTTTTATGCGGAATCCGGTGGACAGGTGGGAGATACGGGGATTATTGAAAATGATAATTTTTATGCGGAAGTTATTGATACACAAAAACCTTTGGATAATCTGATTATTCATAAGATAAAGGTTATAAAGGGGAAGATTGAAAAAGGGGAAAAAGTTAATTTAAAGGTGGATTATAACAAAAGATGGGCAACCATGAAAAATCATACTGCAACCCACCTTCTCCATAAATCTTTGAGAGAAGTTCTCGGAGAGCATGTAAAACAGGCGGGTTCTCTCGTTATGCCGAATTATATGAGATTTGATTTTACCCATTTTAAATCTCTTACCCGTGAAGAGATATCCCTTGTAGAGGAGATGATAAACAGGAAGATTCAGGAGACAATAGATGTTACAACCGAGGTCATGACAATAGATGAAGCTGTTAAAACAGGGGCTATGGCTATTTTCGAAGAAAAATACGGAGATATGGTAAGAGTTGTTTCTATAGGTGATTTTTCCAAAGAGCTTTGCGGAGGAACCCATATTAAAAATACGGGAGAAATAGGGGTCTTTAAAATAATAAGTGAAAACAGTATCTCTTCCGGAGTCAGAAGAATTGAAGCTGTAACAGGATTATCCGCAATTAAAAAGATTCAGGAAATTTTTGACATATTGGATGAAGTTAAGGTAAAATTAAACTCTCCTCGAGATAAGATTATCGAACAACTTGAAAAACTCAGAGATGAATATAAACTTCTTGAGAAAGAAAACACGGAAATCAGACAAAAGCTTATCTCTTCAAATATGGATGATATAATTAAAAAAGGGGAAAAGATTAATGATATAAATCTGATATTTAATAAAGTTAATGGTTTGAGAAAAGAGGAGATGAGAACACTTGCTGATAATATTAAAAACAGGGTTGAAAACTCTTTCGTTATTCTTATTCAGGAAAAAAAGGGAAAGATTAGCATTGTTTTTTCCCTAAGAAAAGAGCTAACTTCAAAATTCAAAGTTAAAGAAATTATTAAAAAAACCGCAAGAATAATCGGAGGCGGCGGAGGGGGAAGAGATGATTTCGGAGAAGCGGGAGGAAGTAAGCCCGAGAATTTGGAAAAATTCAAAAAGGAGATTGTAAATATAATAAAAAATGGTTAAAAAACTTGTGATATTATCTTTATTGTTCTTCAGTATGAATCTTTATTCAAATATATATATCTATATTGCAAATTCCGGTAGAAAAATAATCTCTAATTTTCCCCCCACGGATTATAAAAAAATCATAAAAATAATTAAAACAAAAAGGCATTTTATAAAATCAAATATATCAAATGTTAAATATAATCATCTTATTGAAAAATATTCGAGAAAACACGGGGTGGATTCAAAACTTGTGAAAGCCATAATAAAAGTTGAATCGGATTTTAATAAATCGGCGGTTTCGTCAAAGGGGGCGAAAGGTTTAATGCAACTCATGGAACAAACAGCGAAAGATTACGGAGTTTATTCTCATGAAATCCTTGACCCCGAGAAAAATATAGAGGCAGGGGTAAAACATCTGAAAAAACTTTTAAGAAAGTATAATAACCTTCAGTTAGTTCTTGCCGCATACAATGCGGGAGAAACAAAGGTTGATTCTTACGGAGGGATTCCCCCGTATAGAGAAACCATTAACTATGTAAAAAAAGTTATAAGGATATACAAAGGTTCCACACCTGTTTTAAGAGTGGCTAAAAATAAAAAAAGGAGACATTCAAGGGTAAAAACCTATTATGATAAGAACGGAATTTTATGTATCTCAAATATTCCTGACGAAGATAATTGAAATAATCGAATACTTTTTGTTAATTGTATTCTTTGTTTTTAATATCTTGATTTTTATTCCGACTTTAACCGGAAATAATCTTTTAAGAGATGGAATTTATAGCTTTTTCTCTATTGTTTGTCATCAAAAGGAATCATTGAGTTTTGTGATTGACTCACACAAGTTAGCCGTGTGTTCGAGATGCACCGGGATATATCAGGGATTTTTAATAAGCGGGATATTTTTCTCGTTCTTTTTTAAAAAAAGGATAACAAAACGGATAATTAAATCATTTATTATCATAACACTATTATTAACACTATTATCAAAAATCTATCAATATTATGAGATAAATCCATTAACAAATTATATCCGCTGGTTATCGGGTTTTTTTATTGGTATAATATTTTCTTATCCAATTTATTATAAAGGAGAAAAAAATGAAACAAAACGAATCAATAGGGAATACAAAACAAAATAAGATATTTTTAGATGCACCTATCATCGGGGGAGCTGTTATGGCTGTTTTATCCCTTATCCCCATTATAAATCTTTTTAATGTTTTTTGTTGTATGTGGCTTATAGCGGGGGGAGTTGTAAGTTATATATATGCAAGTAAGAAGGAGGGGTATGTCTCCCGTTCTACCGATGGATTGCTTTACGGAGTTCTATCGGGAATTTTCGGTTGGATAATGAATGTTGTTCTGGGTTTTTTAATGCTCTCAATCAGAGTTGAAAAATTCAATTTGATTAAGGAAAAATTGAGTCAAATAGCGGGGCCCGAGGCTGACAAAATAATCCAAATTATTAATAATTTCGGAGTATTCGGATTTTTCTTAACGGTTAATCTTGTTTTTATAATTTTTTATCTTATCTTTCCGTCCATAGGTGGAGCTGTTGCCCAAAGTTTGACAAAGAAAAAGGAGGTTAAACCGGAAGTGTCGGTGGATCATAATGAATTACAGGACTAAAGTTATAGTAAACCCCTATTCAGCTTTCGGAAAAACAAAAGAGAGGTGGTTGTCCATAAAAGAGGAGCTTAAATCCATGTTTAAAGAGCTGAAAGTTGAATTCACCCAAGCTCCCAAACATGCCACTCTGATAACCGAAGAAGCCATTAAACAGGGGTTCAATCATATAGTGGGAGTTGGTGGAGACGGGACGATCAATGAAATCATAAACGGTTATCTTAAAGAGGATAAACCTTTGAATCAAAAGGCGGTTATATCAGCTTTCCCTTCGGGGAAAGGGAATGATTTTTTCAGAACAATATCCCCAACGGAAAAACACTGGAGAGAGATGTATTATGAAGATAAAAGCAGAATGGTTGATGTCGGAAAAATCAAGACTAAAACTGGGGAGAGATATTTTTTAAATGTTTCCTCCTTTGGTTTTAGCGGAGAGGTCGCAAGGAAAATTTACAAGTTAAAACAAAGAATCAGATCGGGTGCCGTTTATTTTATCGGGGCTTTATCTGTTTTGGCAAAGTATAAACCCGAGCAAATCAAAATAATGGCGGATGGGAAGGAGTTTACGGGCAAGTATCTTCTCGGGGCTGTTTGTAATGGTAAATATTTCGGAGGAAATATGAAAGTCGCCCCTGAAGCTGAGGTTGATGATGGATATTTTGATCTTATTATATTGAAAGAAACTTCAAAATTTGATGTTTTAAAAAAGATGATAAAAGTTTACGGGGGTAAACATATTAATGAACCGGGGATAGAATTTATAAGAGCTAAACATATAATCATAGAGCCGGTGGAAAAAGAGGATATACCTATTGAATATGACGGAGAGGTTGATTTTTCTCTTCCGGCTGAATTTAAAATAATACCTGCAGCGGTTAAATTTAAAGTATAGGAGAAGATATGAGACGAAGGGGATTAATTGTTTTATTATTTTTGTTTTTATCCGTAACCCTTTTTGCTGAAGAATACTTTCCTCTGTCTAAGATAAAAGAGGGGATGGTATTGACAGGAAAAACAGCGTTGAAAGGGGAAAAATTATCTGAATTTAAAGTTAGGGTTTCCGGTATTCTTGAAAATGTTTATCCGGGTCAAAGCTTTGTCATAGGTGAAATCCTCGGGGATTATTATAAAGAAACGGGTGTTATTGCCGGTATGTCGGGTAGCCCTGTATATTATGATGGCAAGATAGTCGGTGCCGTTTCTTTTTCCTTCTCTTTTACAAAACGGGCGATTGCGGGAATAACCCCTTATGAAGAGATGATAAAGATGGTGAAAAAGAGTGCTCCGCAGGTTCATATTGATATAAATTTTAAATCGGCTTTTGAAAAGAAGATTTATAATTCACTATTTAAAATTCTTAAATCAAAGATAAACACAAATATAAATTATAAAATACCTTTAAGATTGTCGGGGTTTAATTATACCTTTGTTAATAAAATCTCAAAGGATTTCTCCGTTTTAAATATGATGGCTGTTCCCGCGGGAAGAGGAAAGATAAAAATTCCCGAAAAAATAAATATTGATGATGTTAGTTTAAAAGACGGTGATCCGATAAATGTTCATCTTGCAATCGGTGATTTGGATATTTCCGCGGGAGGGACTGTTACACATGTTATCGGTAATAAATTTTATGCATTCGGTCACCCGTTTTTCAATCTTGGTAAAGTTGCGTTTCCCGTATCCAAGGCAAGTGTAATAGATGTTGTCCCCAATTATCAATCCTCTTTTAAATTATCATCCATAGTTAAATATGTCGGTAAGATAACAGAGGATAGAACTTCCGGAATAAAAGGGGAGATAGGAAGTTTCCCCGAACTTATTCCCATAAAAGTTACGATGAATTATCTGAAACCAGTTGAATTTGAAGTGAAAATTGTTAAAGACAAATTATTAACCCCTCTTCTTGTTTATAATGTTATCGCAAATATAATTTCAACAGAGGCAAAAGCTTACGGGGAGCTTTCCTTAAAAGTAAACGGAGCCGTATATCTTAAAAACGGAAAATCGGTTAGATACGATGACATTTTTTCAAGTGCGAATTCCGGAGGAGATCTTTCGATGATGTATGCTTCCTTAGCATATATATTAACGGATAATCCTATTAAAAATTTTCAGATAGATAGGATTAAGCTTGAAATCACCCCTTTTGAGAAAAACAGAGTTGCTCGGCTTAAGAGAGTGATAGCGTCAAAATACAGAGCAAAACCGGGGGAGAGAGTATCTTTTTCATTGTATTATAAACCTTCCGACGGGAAGATTATGAAAGAGGATATATCGGTTCCTATTCCTCCAATTAAGAAAGGCTCTAAATTATATATTTTAATAGGAGATTCCAAAACATTACAAAAATTTGAAACTCGAACCTATAAAGACGGGTTCAGATTTCCTTCGGATGAGCCGTCTCTTTTGAGAGCTTTGAATAATTTGAGAAAAAACAATATTATATATTTTAAAGTTATGACTTTGAAAAAGTCGGTTTTTATCAATGGTTATGATTATTCGGGAATCCCCCCTTCATTCTTTTCTTTCATTCTTCCGGCTCAAAAAGATTATAATTATACTTACCCGAAAGTTACGACATTTAAAGATTATGCTCTCCCGATAGATTATAAATTCGAGGGAAGCGCATTGATTAAATTGGAAATAGAATAGAGGTGAAATAGATGAAAAAAAAGATTTTTTTATCAATTATTTTGTTGGTTGTATTTAATCTGTCATTATTTTCGATAACAACCGTTGAAAAAAAGTTTAATTCTCTTTCGGATTATATCAAAGGTCATTTTAAAGGGATATCAATCTCGAAAAACGGGAAATTATCTCTTTCCTATGAGATAAAGGATTTGGTAAAACCTTCGGAAAATTTGGTGTTTTCAGCTGCGACTGATCAAAACGGTGTGATATATCTCGGAACAGGCCATAGTGGTAAACTTTACAAGATACAGGCTGGAAAAATATCGGAGATATATAAAACCGGAGAGCCGGATATTTTCGCTTTAACCGTTGATAACGGGGGAAATCTTTATTTTGCAAGTTCTCCCAACGGAAAAATCTATAAAATGGATAAAAAGGGAAAGGTTAAAGAGTTTTTTGATTCAAAAGACAGATTTTATTGGCAGCTTGAGGTGAACGGGGGCAAACTGTATGTTGCGGCGGGGGGAAACAGAGGTAAACTATATATAATTGATCTTAAAACAGCTTTATTATTAAAAACATATGAGATAGATGAACTTAATGTTTTCAAACTGTTTTTAAAAGGGAATAAAATATATATAGGGGGAAGTAATAAAGGCACCGTATATGAGATAAAAGGGGAGAATAAAGAATCAATTTTTCAGGCTGATAAAAGGGAGATCAAAGGGATTTTCGTAAATGATAAGGATGAGATTTTTATTGCGCTCGGTGGTAGTTCCTTATCTAAAGAGAGCACAAGAAACAGAATAATTATCAGAAAAACCGTTTCTTTCGGGAAAATTGTCAAGATTAATAAAGACGGGGAAACAGAGGTCATATGGAAATCTAAAAATGAGATGCCTTATGATTTGACAGGTATGGGAAACAGAATTTTATGGGTCACCGGTAATAAAGGGAGAGTGTATTCCTATAATAATGATAAGGTATTATTGATTGGTGAATTAAAGGGTGAGATAGGTGTTTCATTAAAGAGATACGGGGATAAATTCATAGGTTTATACAATTTTCCTGCCGGAGTGTTTGAGATAGATAATAAACTTATAGGAAAAGGGATATATACTTCGGATATTATTGATACGGGAACACTATCAACTTATGGCAATTTTTATCTTAAAGCAAAAGGGGAAGTTTTTGCATCGTATCGCGGCGGCAATACGGAAGAACCCGATAACTCTTGGACGGAGTGGAGCCCCTATATGAAAAATTATTTTAAAATATCATTGAATAAAAAAAGATTTTTTCAGATAAAAATTAAGATGGAAAAAAAGGTGGAGATTCCTTCTCTTGAAGAGATAAGATTTTTTTATCTTCCGGTTAATAGAAAACCGATTATAGAACGATTAATTGTTGACGGATTACAAAAACGGACAAAAAAGAACTCTTTTTTCTCAAAGTCTTCCCGTATTAAAAATAGTGGTAATAAATTTATCACCATAAGTTATAGAGCCATTGATGCCGACAAAGATAAACTTATTTTTTCCCTTTTTATCAAAAAAAACGGAACTAAAAAATGGGATCTTGTCAAAAAAGATTTCTATGATAATAGATTTGTTCTTGACCCTACGAATTATGAAGAAGGCACCTATGTTGTGAAACTTGTTGCATCGGATTTACCTTCAAATCCTCAAAATATCGCAAAATCCTCTTATAAAATTTCCAATCCCTTTATCATTGATTATACTTCGCCTGAAATAGTATTCGAACAAAATACGGGGAATAAGATAAAATTCAGAGTAAAAGATAATTTATCCTTTATATCAAAGGTATTCTATCATACGGGAGATAGAAAATGGAAAATATTATTTCCCGATGACAGATTGTTCGATTCAAAAGAGGAAACCTTTACAATTAATAAAAAAAGCTCTAAAATATATATTATTAAAGCTGAAGATAAAAGAGGTAATACGAGAGTGAGGATTTACAGATAATGTCCGAATCATATTTTATTCTTAATGTTTCCGCTGAATCACAAACAGGGACAATAATTCAAAAGTATCTTAATTTGGTAGAACAGCTTGAATATAGATTTGAGTATGAATATGTTAATGTAAGTCCTAAAGTGATAGATGATTTTCTTTTATATCAGAGAGCGATGGATGAGATTATGGGAGCAAGGATGAAAAAAGGGGAAAATCTTGAAGTTTATCCTCCCGATATTATTAAAAAAATTTATTATTTCAGGGGTAAAAGAAAGATTATCGAAGAAAAATACTATGATGCGGGGAAAAATTTTGAACAAGCTTTAAGATATGATGGAAGAGATGCAAAAATTTTGTATTATCTCGGCAGAACATTGCTATCTTCCAAAAAACTTACTCTTGCGGAAAATGCTTTTAAAATGGCGATAGGTGTGGATAGAGAAAATCCCTATTTTTGGGTTTATCTCGGTGATGTTTACGAAGCGGGTGGTTCTTTGAATAAAGCGGTTCACATGTGGGAAACGGCTTTTAATTTTAACAAGGGGTTTGAGCCTGCTATCCAAAGACTTCAATCAAAAGGGGTTCAAGTAAAAACAAAAATTCTTGCTGATAAAATAAAGAAAGCGATAAAAAAGATATTCGGTGAAAAAGAGAAAAAAGATGATGAATTTTAATTTTTTCATTCCTACAAAAATAATTTTCGGTAAAGGAAGAATAGGGGAGTTGTCTGAAAACATACCCTCTGGTTATAATAATATTCTTCTCGTTACGGGGAAAAAATCCGCTAAACTTAATGGTGCACTTGAAAAAATCAAATTTTTATTAAAAGATAAAAATATCACTGTTTTTGATGAAGTCGAGGAAAATCCATCCTTTGATATCCTTGAAAAAGGGAGAGAGATTGCGAAAAAGAATAAAGTCGAGTTTATAATCGGTGTCGGGGGAGGTTCTCCGATGGATGCCGCAAAAGGGATTGCTGTTCTGACAAATAATGAAGGTTCCATGCGGGATTATATGAAAGGGAAAAAACCCGTAAATAAGATTCTCCCTATAGTATGTATTCCGACAACCTCGGGAACAGGGAGTGAAGTTACCCCTTTTGCTGTTTTTACGGATCCTGAAAATGAAGACAAAGGGGGATATGCAAATCCCGATATATTCCCCGTTTTTTCGATTATAGATCCCGAATTAACATACACTATGCCGAGAAATGTTATTATTAATACCGGCATTGATGCTTTTACCCATGCATTGGAGGGATACTTTTCCACGAAAGCAAGTATTTTAAATGATTATTTGGCTGTTCACTCTATAAAGATTATTGCGGGTAATATTATTGATGCGGCGGAAAAAGATAATCTTGCCATGGACAGAATTTCTTATGCCTCAATGGTTGCGGGTATAGTTATAGCAAATGCCGGAACGCTGCTATTACATGCGGCGGGATATCCTTTAACCGTTTATCATAAAATCCCTCACGGACTTGCAAATGCGATTTTACTTCCCGAGTTTATTCGGTTTTTGAAGAGAAAAGAAGTCTTGGTGGAAAAGATAGAGATAGTTGAAAATATTTTTGAATCCATGGGAGGAATCGAAAAATTTTTAAACGAGATAGGGATTAAAACCAAACTTTCCGCTTATGATATAAAAAGAGAGGAGATCAAGAATTTTGTCGAAAAAACGATTCATAAAAAGAATCTTTTAATTACCCCTGTCAAAATCAATGAAAAGGATTTGTATGATTTTTATGAAGAAACATTTTAATTTAATGATAAAAAGCATTCATATAAAAAACATATTATTAATTATTGTATTAATCGGAAGTATATTTGTTATTTCATGCAGAAGAATGATAAAGGTGGAATTTCCCGGAGGAGTGAAGATAGAATCCCCGATAATAAAAGTAGGGATAGGGGAGAATCTTCAGAAAACAAGAATATCATCCACAATGGGGATGAAGATATATAAAGGTGGTGAACTTTTAACTAATCTGAATAAAGGGAATATTTTTATTAAAAATCTGAGCAGATCCATTAGTGTTTCGATAGGAGATACAAAACATAGAATAATGTCAACGATATATATTGTTCCTAATAGATATTCATACCTCAAATATGATAATAAGGAATACAGAGGGATAATAGAGATTCTGTTAACGGATGAAGGATTTAATGTTATAAATATATTAAATATTGAAGAATATTTAAAAGGGGTTGTTCCTTATGAACTTCCGCCGAACAGATATTCCGAGATTGAAGCGCTTAAAGCTCAAGCTATAGCGGCGAGAACATATACGCTTTATACTATTGGAAAATACAGGGAGAAAGGGTTTGATATATGTTCAACCATAGCTTGCCAGGTTTATAATGGTAAAAAAGGGGAAACACCTCTTTCCAATCGTGCGGTTGAAGAGACGAGCGGACTTGTTATAGTCTATAATAACAAATTAATTCCCGCTTTATATAGTGCTTCTTGCGGAGGGTTTACGGAAAACATTGATAATGTTTTTGCGGGTGAAAAATCTTCTGTTTTGACAGGTAAGCCTTGTGATTATGATAATATTAGATTAAATTGGATATATACTGATAATTTTAAACCTTATTCGGTGGAAGAAAATCTTGCAATTGTTTTAAAAATAGCAAAAGAGAGTATTATTAGAAAAAACACTCTTCTGATAGACGGAAAAACAGCAAATTCAATTTTGGAAGGGATTTATAAAATAACAGGCAAAAAGGGTGATTTTTTTCAAACATCTAATATCTCGATATCTTCTGTAATTTTAAAACTGAATGAAACTTTTTCCTTTTATAAAAAGGGTGTTAAATATATAAAAGGTTTTGAGATTCCTCAGGAGCTTATGTTTAAATATGGCAAAAAGAAAAGTTTTATTATGGTTCATCTGTATAAAGAGGGGATACTGAAAAATTATAATAAGCTTGATGTTCCTTTAAACATAAAACAATTTATCAGATTCACAATGAAACTTTTGATTAAATACTATAATGTTTTTGAGAAGAGTAAATATGTATCTTCCGAATCAAAAACCATACTATTGAAAAACAGCTTTAATAAAGAGGAGAGATACTATCTTGGCGGGGCAATTTTTTACAGAAAAGTTAATAATAAATTGTTTCCCGCTCATATGTTATATCTTACGGGAAAAGAGCAACTCAAAATGTTTGCAATAAAAGACAGAATAAAAATATTGATAGTGGATTATCCCCGTTTTTCACTGTCCCCTAAAAATATTTACCCTTTATGGCATAAGGTATATAAAAGAAGCAAGCTTGAAAAAATAATCAAATCAAGGTTAAGCCTTGATTCCCTTAAAGATATTGTTCCTCTGAAAAGAGGGGTTTCCGGTAGAATTAACAGATTAGAGATTCAGGGAAAAAGGAAAAGTTTTTTCCTTTTCGGAATACAGATTAAAAAAACATTGAATTTGAAAGATAATAACTTTGTTATAGACAGATGGTTTGATGGTCGGAATATAAAATATTTCACATTCATAGGGAGAGGTTGGGGACATGGTGTTGGGATGTGTCAGGTAGGTGCATACGGAATGGCATTACAGGGAAAAGATTATCGAGATATACTTAAATATTATTATACAGGGGTTAATATCATAAGATACGATAATTTGATGAAAAACAAATGAGCTATATGATAGAGTTGATATTTTATATTAAAAAAAGGAGGAGAAATGAGAACTAATAAGAAGGTTATAGTGTTTATTCTGATGTTTTTTATTTTTGACTTTTTTTTATTATTCGGACAAACTATAAAACAGTCGAATAGTAAAAAAACCGGTGTTAGAATTATCTATTTAATAAGGCACGGACGATACAATCATAAGGATAAAAGAAGTCCTTTTATAGGAAAAAAACTTATCCCTCTCGGAATTGCTCAGGCAAGGCTTGTTGCGACAAGGCTCAGATCACTCGGAGTTACATTCTCCACCCTTTACAGCAGCACAATGACAAGGGCAAAAGAAACCGCCATGGAGATTAATAAGGATTTTCCCTATTTAAAATTAAAACAATTCAGAATGATAAGTGAGTGCCTCCCAACGACAAGAAGATTGGATGTTATGAAAGAAGCGACCAAAGAAGAGGTTAAAGAGTGTGAAAACAATCTTGATAAAGCATTCGATAAATTTTTCATCCCTTCCCCGGATGAGAGAACGAGATACGATATTATTGTATGTCACGGTAATGTTATAAGATATTTTGTAACAAAGGTTTTGCAGGTGGATACAAAAGCGTGGCTCGGAATGTCTATCGGAAACTGTAGTTTGACAGCGGTAAGAATAAAACCTGATGGTTCGATGAAACTTTTGTTTTTCGGAGATGTGGGTCATATTCCCGTGAATCTTCAAACAGGGTTATATAATAAAACAGGGAAATTAAAGATAGAATATTAAAAAATCTTATCGGGATTTAACAGGTTTTTCGGGTCAAAGAGTTTTTTTATATTTTTTTGGAGTTCTATTTCTGTTTTTGAAAGTTGCAAAGGGATATACGGTTTTTTTGCAATTCCTATACCATGTTCTCCCGATAGAACTCCCCCCGATTTAACTACGAATTCAAACAGCTTTGTTAAAACAGTCCGAATAATTTTTTGTTGTTCTCGGGTAATCATGAAATTAGTATGGATATTACCATCAGCAATATGTCCGAATTGAATGGTTTTTATCCCGAAATCTTTTCCGAGAGAATAAACAAAACCAACAGTATCAACAAGTTTATCTCTCGGCACAACAATATCTTCATTCACTTTTATAAGATTGGATTTTGAAATTGCCCCCGAGATATTTCTCCTTATCTCCCATGTTTTTTCCATATCCTCCTCTTTATCCGCAGTGATTATCTCTGTTATTTTTTCGTTAGAGAAAAGATTTGTTAATTTTAATAATTGAGCTTTAATCTCCTCTTTGATTCCGTCAAATTCAAGAATCAAAAACGCTTTTGTTTGTTCGGGATAATTAAAAGGGAAAACACTGTTAACTTCCTCGATAGCGGTTTTATCCATGAATTCCAAAGCGGAAGGGAAAAGCCCGTGGGTAATTATTTTTGTAACACCTTCTACAGCATCGGAGAGATTTTCAAATCCTATCCTTGCCACAGCACGGGATTCGGGTTTGGGAATCAATTTTAATATTATTTTTGTTATTATTGCAAGAGTTCCCTCCGAGCCTGTTAATAAATCGGTAAGATTGTATCCCACCACATTTTTTATTGTTTTTCCCCCTGTTTTTATTATCTCCCCGTTCATTAAAACAGCTTCAAGTCCGAGAACATAATTTTTAGTTACTCCGTATTTAAAACACCTCGGTCCTCCCGCATTCTCCGCAACATTTCCTCCGATTGTGGAAGTTTTCAGAGAAGCGGGATCAGGGGGATAAAAAAGCCCTGTTTTCTCCACCTCTTTTTGAAGATTATAAGTTATCACTCCCGGCTCTACAATTGCTGTTCCGCTTGTTGTATTTATTTCCAGTATTTTGTCCATTTTGGTAAAAGAGATTAAAATCCCCCCTTTAACAGGCAAAGCTCCTCCTGTTTGACCTGTCCCCGCACCTCTTACGGTTACGGGGATATCATGTTTTGAACTTATATTTACGATTTTCACTATATCTTCCGTTGTTTCCGGAAAAACAACAACCTCGGGCGGAAATTTTTTTCTCATTGCATCAAAAGAATGCGTTATAAGATACTCCTCTTCTGTTCTGACCTTTTTTTTGCCCAGTTTTTTTATAAGCTCTTTTATATGATTGTTCATCTATCGAATTTATTTTTCAGATATTTTTCCACTGCGGGAGGAACAAGGTCGGGAGCTCTTCCTCCGAATCTGTATATCTCTTTTATAACACTTGAATTAAGAAAAGTATAATTTATTGCGGGGACCATAAAAAAAGTTTCGAAATCAGGGTAAAGTTTTCTGTTTGTAAGAGCCATTTGAAATTCAAGCTCAAAATCGGATACAGCTCTTAATCCTCTGATCACAATATTATAATTGTGTTTTTTAAGGTAATCTATCAGCAATCCCTCAAAATAATCAACCTTTATTCTATCCTCCCCTTTAAAAACATCTTGGATTATCTCCATTCTCTCTTTTAAAGAGAAAAGAGGTTCCTTTTTAGTATTTACAAGAACCGCTATTGTAACTTTGTCAAATATTTTCAGTGCCCTATATACCAAATCAATATGTCCGTTTGTTATCGGGTCAAATGACCCCGGGTAAACCGCTGTTTTACTCATTTTTTATTATCTCCTTTATATAGTATATTGTAAATCTCCGAAAAAAT
>Ga0256835_1000181_pt1 | contig 51069 bp, 54 predicted proteins | sample PIR30metaG_FD_185972 | JGI IMG/M metagenome (GOLD analysis project Ga0256835, IMG submission 185972) | Hydrothermal vent microbial communities from East Pacific Rise, Pacific Ocean - PIR-30 | ecosystem: Environmental > Aquatic > Marine > Hydrothermal vents | place: Pacific Ocean: East Pacific...
AAATCTTGGCTTTCTGTACAGCATGGACCCCGGATCCCGGCGGCAGGGTGCCGCCTCGTCCGGGGATACGAAAACCAAACGGCAAAACCCCCCTCCGGCCTGCGGCCACCTCCCCCGAGGGGGAGGCATGGTGGGCGCGTAGTGCGCGATGCGTAGTGCGCAGTTCACAGCGAGAGAAAGGCTCTAGCCCGTAGCCTGTAGCTCATGGTTTTTATTGATTCCTTTGCAGAAGTGGGGGCCTTTTAGTTCGGTTGCGACGAAAGAAGGTGCCCTCCCCCGGGGAGGGGGTTGTTGGCGCTACAAAAGCCAAAGGTTCACTTTCCGCACGGGGTCAAACCCACCTCCCGCCTCCTACATCCCACATCCGGATAAACCGAAAGGGGCGGCCGCGCCGCCCCCAAAGCGAAAATGGAACCCGATCTAACCGCACTTCGAGTAGCCGCAGACCTCGCAGGTGGCGCAGCCCTCTTCGATTTTCAAGGGTGCGCCGCACTCGGGGCAGGCGCTGGCGCTGTTGCCGGGGCCGCTGACCACGTGAACTTGGGGTGGTTGCTGGGCAACCGGCGCCGCCTCCGCGCCGGTATCCACCCCTTCGGAAAACTGCGGGACCGACTCGAGCGCCACCGCGATCAGGTCGGCCTTGCTGGCCACGAAACGCTTGTGGTAGTTGCCGTAAAGCCCGCCGTTGATACCGCGCAGGGTCTTGATGATGGCCTCGGGCGGCACACCGTGCTGCAGGGCGATGCTGACCACGCGGCCCAGCGCCTCGCTGTCGGCGTTGGCCTCGTCGCCGGCCTTGCCGGAGGTGATGATGACCTCAATGGGGTGGCCGCCGGCCATGTTGACGGTTACCAGGTAGGAGTGGCGCGACCCCTCGGAGCTGGTCAGCTTGACCATGTCGGTAAAACCAAAGAGGCGGGCCGGCCGTTCGTAAACCGGCTGCCCGGACTTGGCGGCGGCCGCCGGGGTGGCGGCGCTCGCTTCGGTCGCCGGTTTGGCTTCTTTTTCTTCTTCGTCTTCCTTCTTGACCGAGAGCACCTGGAAATTGCGGCTGCCGTCGCGATAAACGGTAACGCCCTTGCAACCGGTATTGTAGGCCTCGGTGTAGGCCACCTCTACGTCGGCCACGCTGGCTTCGTGGGGCAGGTTGATGGTCTTGGAAAGCGAGTTGCCCGCGTAGCCTTCGGCGTCGAAGGCCCGCTGCACAACGCCCTGCATGCGCACGTGGTCGAGGGGGCTGACGTCATGGGCGCATTTGAAGACGGCCTTGATAGACTCGGGCACCATCTCCAGACCCTGCACCGAGCCGTGGTTCTCCTGAATGGCGCTTATCAGCTTGTCCCAGTCCCAGGAGCCGTCTTTTTCCCAGTCGGGGTGCGGCTGGTGCTGCTCCATCAGCTCCTGGAAGAGCGGGTGGATGAGCGGCTTGTACTCGCCGCCAATGCGCCGCCAGACGAAGGGGCTGAAGACCGGCTCGATGCCGCTGGAAACGCCCATCAGCATGCTGGTAGTGCCGGTCGGGGCAACGGTCAGCAATGCCACGTTGCGCCGCGGGCGGATGCCCATCTTGGTGAAGTAGTCGGACTCTTCAGCGTAAAGCGGGAAGACGCCGCGCTCGGCTCCCAGCGCCTCCGAGGCGGCCAACGCCTCTTCGCGCATCGTCTCCATGATTTTCCAAACCTGGGCGCGGGCGGCTTCGGAGTCGTAGGGCAGGCCCATCTTGATGAGGGCGTCGGCCAAACCCATGACGCCCAAACCCAACCGGCGCAGCTTCTGGCTGGCCTCGCGGTTGTCCTCGAGCGCAAAGACGTTGACATCGAGAACGTTGTCGAGAAAGCGGACCGCGATCCGCACGTCGCGCCGGAAGTCTTCGAAGTTGAACTCGCCGTCTTCGACGTAGGCGGCCAGGTTCAAAGCGCCCAGGTCGCAGGGCTCGCCGACGGTCAGCGGTATCTCGCCACAAGGGTTGGTGGCGCGAATCTGCCAGCGTTCGCCCAGTCCCTTGAGAGCCGACTTATCGTTGACCCGGTCAACGAAGATTAGCCCCGGCTCGCCGGTCGCCCAGGCGTGCCAGGCGGCCTCGTGCCAGATCCAGCGGGCGGGCACGCCGCCCTGGTAGACCGGCACCGGCCGCGCCCCGTCTTCGGCCACCTCCAGCTCCGGCCACTCACCGGCGTACTCGCCCTCGACTGGCTGCAGGTAGTACTTTCCGGGAACCGGCCGCAGTTCCACCGGCCAGAGCTCGTTCTTTTCTAGCGCCGCCACGAAGGCGTCGGAGGCGAGAATGGAGATGTTGAAGGTCGAGATGTCGCCCTCGGCCGCCTCGCGGTCGAGGTCTTTGGCGGTCAAAAAGTCAAGTACGTCGGGGTGGGCGACGTCGATGGTCGCCATGCCGGCGCCGCGGCGGGTGCCCCCCTGGCGGACTACCCGCAGCACCGGCGCGTAGACGTAGCGCAGGGTGGCCACCGGACCGGCGTCGGGGCCGCCGCGGTTGGCCCACTCGATGAAGTTGTCGTAGATTTCCAGCAGGTAACTGACCGGACCGCTAGCGGTCCCGCCGGAACTTTTGACTTCAGCTCCCTCAGGACGCAGCGAGCTGAAGTCCACCCGGGGTTCCTCTCCCGCCAGCGCCGCGCGGGCCGCCTCGGCGGCGGCGTCCATGATGCCGCCCATGTCGTCAGCAACCACAATCACGTCTTGCGGGCGCGCGGGTACCGTCAGCACGCCGTGGCGGCGGGCCAGGGCGGTCAGCTCCGGGCCCAGGTTGCCATAAATGACCCGGGTCCAGTTGCGCACCGGGTGCGGCTCCTTGTCGCCATCGGGGTTGTTAGAAGGGCGCATCAGGCCGCGGATGAAGTCTTCGACATCGGGATGGGAGGCATCCATGTACGCTATGCCGCGAACAACGCCCACCGGCCCCTCGCGCCGCACATACGGATCCAGGTTCACGCCATTGCCGCCGCCCACCTTGGTGACAAGAGCCAGTTTCTTAGCCACCTCCATGATGCCGGCGAAGCTATCCGGCTCGTGCGCTGTCGCCCCCTGTACAAAACAATTGAGCACATTGCCGTGCGCCGTTCCCGCACCCGCCAGAACGCGGCCGCCAGGACAAAAGCGCTTGCTGGCCATCAGCTCGTAAAAGGCATCTCCCCACCTACCCCGCCTGCCTTCATTTTCGGGAAGTGCCACCCAGTCGGCCACCCGCCGGAAGATGCCGTAGATGCTTCCGTCTCCGGGCTGCAGGTACTGACGTTCAGCGATGGCCTTGGCGTGCTCATCGAAAGTGGACGTGTTCATGCGTGCATGCTCCTCGTGTGCTGAAGAAACCGAAACCTTTTTTAACGCCGATTTAACACAACATCTGGTTGTGTACGCTGATAAATATACCACTCGTTGGGGTTGGGTTATGTTCAGATGCCCTCATAAGGCACCCAGACCTCGACGGCCCGATCGGGAACCCCGGCACCGCGCAGACGGCCGGCGCTACAACCGATCCGGCCGCCGTATACGAGCCCCCTTAGCTCGCCCGGCGTGCCTTCCTTGCAAGGAACGTCCAGCTCCCACGGAACCGATTGTGCGTTCGCAGTCACCATTACGTCAGCGCCTCGATTGAAGGCCACCCGGTTTCCGCTCGCATAGAGAGGAATGAACCCGCCCCGGCGAAGCTGCTCGTAACGACCGCGCAAATGAAGGGCCCTCCGCACCCTTTTCCACACCTCGCAGTCTTCGAATCTGACCTGGCCCCATGGGAATGCCCGCCTGTTGTCGGGATCATGGGCGCCGGGGAGCGCTACTTCGTCGCCGTAATAAATGGTGGGCACTCCCGGTAGAAAAATCACCAACTCCAACGCCAGCGCCACACGCCTGGCGTCTTCGCGCAACATCGAGAAAAGCCTCGGGGTGTCGTGACTGGATACCAGGCCGAGCTGGGCGATATTGACTTCCTCCGGATAATGCGCGAACAGCGTCGTCAGCCGCTCGAGCCACGCCGCCCCGTCGAGAGGATCTATCGACCCCAGCCCGCTCCTGGATGCAAGTTCGCCGTCAAGCTCTTCCCCGCCGGCGAATCCCAGCACTGCGCGCGCAAGCGGGTAGTTCATGAGCGCGTCGAAGGGCCCGTGTGGAACCACCCAGTCCGCCGCTTCGTGCCAGATTTCGCCCACCAGATAGGCTTCGGGGTTCGTGTTTTTGACGCGCTCCCGAAACTCCATCCAGAAGTCTATGTCGGCAATTTCCTGGGGAACGTCCAGCCGCCAGCCATCGGCACCAAAAGAGATCCAGTGCTCGGCCACCGTCAAAAGGTAGTCCCGCACCTCGGGCGTTTCCACACGAAGTTTGGGGAGCTCTGGATTTCCCCACCAGGCTTCGTAGTTGGGGCTTTCCTCGTATGCGCGCAGGGGAAACCCGCCGGTATAGTACCAGTCGCGGTAAGGGCTGGCGGAGCCGTTCTCCAGCAGATGTTGAAATGCAAAGAAACCACGCCCCGTATGGTTGAAAACGCCGTCGAGGATCACCTTCATTCCCCGAGCGTGCGCTTCACCGAGCAGACGCTTAAGGGCGGCATCACCGCCAAGCAGCGGGTCGACGCGGAAATAATCTGAGGTGTGGTAGCGATGATTGGCGCTCGACGCAAAAACGGGATTGAGGTATATGGCGCCAACCCCAAGGTCTGCCAGGTAGTCCAGCTTCTCAACGACCCCGGCCAGGTCGCCGCCCTTGAAGCCGCGTACCGTGGGCGGGTCTTCCCAGGGCTCGAACTGGTTCGAGGGGCGGGGATGATCGGTCTCGCCGGCACGGTTAAACCGGTCGGGAAATATCTGATAGAAAACGGCGTCGGCTACCCAGTCCGGTGGCTTCATCGTGACCATGGTACCCTCAAAGACCTGCGTGTGGCGGTTGCATATCGTGCGTTTCCTATGCAATATTCAAGGGTACGCGCTCACGGCGCGATAAGGGGGAATGGTGCGAGGAGACCTGTTCGTAATGACCGGCGCTTCCGGAGTGGGCAAGGGCACGCTGCGTTCCCGCCTGATGGAGCGTGTCAAGCTGCGCTATTCAATCTCTATGACTACCCGACCGCCGCGAACCGGAGAACGCCATGGCGTAGATTACTGGTTTGTGGACGAGGACACCTTCGAACGCAACAAGCGCGCAGGAGGCTTCCTTGAATACGCCACCTACGTGGGGCATAGCTACGGCACCCCCAAAGAGCCGGTGGTGCGGGCATTGGACCGGGGTGAGGATGTTCTTCTCGAAATCGAAGTGCAGGGAGCGCTGCAGGTTGCCCGGGAAATGCCCCAGGCGCAACTGATATTCATCGTCCCCCCCTCGCTCAGCGAACTTAGGCAACGGCTGCTGTTGCGGGGAAAGGACAGCCTCGACAAGATCGAAAAACGGCTCGAGCGCGCCCGGGAAGAAATATCTTTGGCCAACAACTTTCACTACGTGGTCGTCAACGACCTGATAGCCGACGCAGTAGCCGATCTTGAACGTATAATCATAGCGAGGCGTCGTATAGTCAATCGAATGCAGCCGGCGCTCGAACGCGCTCTGGAGCGCGACCCGAATCTGGAAGCCGAACTGGACGAACTGGTGAATCGCATGCAGGGGAGGTAGATGTGGCTGAACCCGGGATTGATAAACTGCTGGCCCTGACCGACAATAAATACAAACTGACCGTGGTCATCGCGAAGCGTGCGCAGCAGCTACTGCGCTTCAACTTCAAGAACACGGTGCTGGCTCCTCCCGAATGGCCAAAGATGCGCACCATAGAAGGGGAGCTGCCCGACCCCAACCCAGTAACCTGGGCCATGCGCGAGCTCAGGACCGGCCGGCTGGTCGTCGGCGAAGACCTGATACCCGAAGACAAACTGGGTCGCGCCATGGAAGAGGTATACCCCTCCGAACCGGAGCTGGAGTAACACCCCGGTGGAAGCTCACTCTTCGGGACGGATAGTCGTCGCCGCAGGGGGTGGTGTGGCGGCCATGAAATCGCCGTTCTTGCTGCGCCGCCTGCGCGAGGCTGGTTACCTGGTGCGCGCTGCGGCCAGCGACCGGGCCCTGGCCTTTACCACCGAAACCGCCCTTGCAGTAGCGGCGGGCGGAGCGGTGGCCACCGACGCGCGCTGGTTCGCCGCTGCGGGCGACGCTTTGCACATCGATCTTGCCCGCTGGGCCGACCTGCTCGTAATAGCCCCGGCTACAGCCGCCGGCCTGGCGCGCGCGGCGTCGGGTCTGGCGGAAGACCTGATCACCGCCACGATCCTCGCCGGCGCCCGCAAGGTGCTATGGGCACCGGCGATGAATCCCGAGATGTGGCACCACCCCGCCACCAGGGCCAATGTAGAAACCCTGAAAGAATGGGGCCATGCCTTCGTCGGCCCCGAGCACGGCGCCATGGCGGCGGCGAGCGAGGAAAGCGGCCTGGGGAGAATGAGTGAGCCGGAAACTATAGTGGAGCACGTCCGCTATCACCTTACGACCAAGGACCTGGAAGGAAGATCGTTTATCGTCAGCGCCGGGCCCACCCGGGAGTATTTTGACCCGGTCCGCTTCATTTCCAACCCCTCTTCGGGCAAGATGGGCTACGCAATCGCCGAAGCCGCCCGTGACCGCGGCGCGCAAGTTCTGCTGGTCAGCGGCCCAACGACTCTTCCCGATCCCTGGGGAATAGAGGTGGTGCGGGTCGAACGCGCCGAAGAGATGTACGCCGCCATAACGGAACGCTTTTCCCGAGCGAACGCAGTGGTTATGGCGGCCGCAGTCGCAGACTGGCAGCCGGCCCACACCGCGAGTGAAAAAACCCCCAAAAAGAAGGGGGTCAACATGGTCGAGCTGGTCCCGACCCCCGACATCCTGGCCGAGCTGGGCCATCGCAAGAAACCGGGTCAGGTACTCGCGGGCTTCGCCATGGAAACCAGGGAGGGGCGCGAGCGCGCCCGCGCAAAACTGGAAAGGAAAAACCTGGACCTCATCGCGCTCAACTTCCCCACGCGCAGCGACAGCGCTTTTGGAAGCGATTACAACAACGTGGAACTTCTCTTTGCGAACGGCCACGTAGAAGCAACCGGCCGCCTGAGCAAACGCGCCGTGGCGGAGCGCATTTTGGACCACATACACGAACTTCTGAGCGAAAAGGAGGCTGGACTAAATGCCGAACAAGGAAAAACGTCATAAGAAGATCCAGGAAATAGTATCCAAGGAGGAAATCTCAACCCAGGCCGAGCTCGTGACCAGGCTCCAGAAGGAAGGGTTCAACGTCACGCAGGCCACGGTTTCGCGCGACATCAATGAGTTGCGCCTGGTGCGTATCCCTCTGGGAAAGGGTAAGCACAAGTACGCGCTCGCGCCCATTCAGCTCGAGGAAGATGTAGCCCGCGAGGTCGAGGGGCGCTTCCGTGAGTTTGTCAAGGACATAGATCGAGGGGAAAACGTGCTCGTCATCCGTACCGAAGACGGCCACGCCAGCGGAATTGCCCTCTTGATAGACAAACTACAACGTGATGATATTGTAGGAACTCTCGCTGGCGAAGACACGATTCTGGTCATTGCCCGCACATCGGGCGACGCCGAAGGACTGGCAGAGGATTTCTCTTCGTTCCTCACGTGATCCTGCTCGCCGCCAAAGCCCTGCTAACCCTCTTTGTCGTCATGGATCCAGTGGGGCTGGCGCCGGTTTTTGTGGCGCTGGCCGGAGGGCGGACGGCAGAAGAACAAACGCGCACGGCCCGGCGTGCGGTGCGGGTGGCCGGCGGTATTCTCCTGGCCTTCGCCCTGTTCGGCCCGGGGCTGCTCGAATATCTGGGGATCAGTATGGATGCCTTCCGGGTCGCGGGCGGCCTGTTGCTGTTCAAGATCGCGGTGGACATGGTGTTCGCCCACCGGGAACGCGAAACGGACGAGGAAAAAGCCGAGGCGAGCCTGCGTGACGACATAAGCGTTTTTCCGCTGGCGATACCGCTGCTGGCGGGCCCGGGGGCGATGACCAGCATAATGATCCTCACCGCCGAGGCCCGCAGCGTTCCCGGGGGTCTGCTGGTGGTGCTGGGGGCCACCGGGGTAGTGCTGGCGCTTGCGTACGCGGCTCTGGCCCTGTCGGGCCACCTGGCGCGGCTGCTGGGGCGAACCGGTATAAATGTAGTAACCAGGGTCTTGGGGGTGATGCTCTCGGCCCTGGCCGTTCAATATGTAGCGGATGGTGTTCTCGAATTTTTAACACAAGCTTTACGCTAAACTTCAGAGAATGGCCCGCGTCCACGTTCCTACCACCCTGGCCAACCTTGGCAGCGGATTCGACGCCCTCGGAGTAGCTCTGGCCCTCTATTTGGAAGCAGAGGCCAAGCCCGCCGGTGCGGACCGTTTTTATTATTCAGGTGAAGGGCGCGTCCCCGACGATCCCAACAACATAGTCCACCAAGCCTTCCGGGCAGCTCATGCGTACGTAAACAAAGAAGCGCCCCCGGTCGAAATACGGATTTTCAACCCCATCCCCCTTGCCCGGGGCATGGGCTCCAGCGCGGCAGCGCGTGTAGCCGGAGCAGCACTGGCAGATGTGCTGCTCGGCAGACGCCTGGGCATGGAGGGCATCTTTCTCGTGGCCAGTGAACTGGAAGGTCACCCCGACAACGTCGCACCGGCGGTATTCGGGGGTTTCCAGTTGAGCGTAGCGGAACCCCTCTTGCACGTGGACCTCCCTTACCCCGGGGGGCTTCGCTTCGTAATCGCCGTCCCCGATACGCCGCTGCCCACCGAACGCGCCCGTGCCGCTCTGCCCGAAAAAGTTTCCCACGAGGACGCCCGCTTCAACCTGGCCAGGGCCGCCTTGTGGCCGGCGGCCCTGGCCTCGGGGCGGCTGGATCTGCTGGCCGAAGCGGCGCGCGACCGCCTGCACCAACCGTACCGGCTGGAACTCATGCCAGGCGCCGCTGCTGCTATAGAAACCGCAATGGCGGCAGGGGCGCTGGCGGCATTCGTAGCGGGAGCCGGCCCCAGCGTGGCGGCACTGGCGGCGGCCGATAGCGGTACAGTAGAACAAGCCCTGGCACCCTACGCCGGGGAGAAGGGGCGGCTTATTACGCTTACTGTTGGAAAGGGGCTTGCGTGGAAGGCAATTTAAGCACTATGCCATTGGTGGACCTGCTCGAGCTGCTGCACTCGGGCCGCAAATCGGGGGTACTACACGTGCAAGGCCGGCCGCCGCTAACGCTCCGCCTTCAGGAGGGTGAAATCGTAGGGGGAGGGATACTCGACTGGGAGGGATTCGAAGCCATCGCCGCCTTCGATCTGCATGCATCCGAGGGTGAATTCCGCTTCGATGCCGGCGATCAGACGGGCAGGGTGCTGCGTCCTATGTCTTCCCTTCTGGGCGAATGGGCCCGCCTGAACGACGAATGCCGCCGGTTCCTGGAAATAATAGACTCCCCCTCGCGCGTTTACGAAAGCCTCTCCCCCGCCGCCCCCTACGACGTGTTCATAGGCGGCAGGAGCATTCGCGGTGCCGCCCGCGCCTGGGACGTTCCCCTGATCATCGCCATGGAGCGCGTCTGGACGGGCCTGCGCAGCGGCGACCTCACCCCTTTGGGCCGCTTTGCCTGGTACGGGCTGCGCATTCGCCAGCCACAAACCCGCCGTAGACGGACCCGCAGCGGCGAGCTGGATCTGGGGCTGCGAATGGACGGCCGGGCCAACCTGGGGGACCTGGTGATGTCGGGGGTCGACCCCACCAAGCTGCGGCGCTATTTAGTAGAAGGCATACTCGCCGGCGATCTGCTATTCCCAGGCCGCGGCTGGCTCCTGCGCGACCTCATCTGGGAACTGGACCGCCCCACCGCCTGAACGATTTTTGAATCGGGTATACTATATTTATGCAGGGCCTTCGGGAGCGCCAAAAACAGCGTCGCCGCGAGCGCATATTACGCACCGCCGTCGAGCTGTTCAAAGAACACGGCTTTCAACAAACGACGGCGGTAGATATTGCCAGAGCAAGCCACGTTTCCCGCGGCACGTTTTTTAACTACTACCCCTACAAAGAAGCCGTTCTTCTGGATTACGGCGCCGAGCTACTCGAACTGGCCTGGAGCGAATCGAAGACCGCCCTCGAAAACGGCCAGCCCCCCATCGAAGTGCTCGAGGCCTTTTGGAACCGGCTGGCCGAACTGAGCGAGCGCAAGCTGGGAAGGGAGCTGCTATCGCACCTCGCCTATGAACTGGTAAACCCCGACCCGGAGCGAGCGCATGCGGCATACGAAGCCCTGCCGCTAGCGCAATACATCGCCGAAATCTTGCACCCGCTGGCAGAGGCGGGCCGCCTGCGTACCGATCTGTCAGTTGATCGCATGGCCAACTCCATAGCCGATGCTTTTTTGCTGGCCATACTGCGCTGGTCCGGGCACGCCCCCGAACGCAGTCTCGCCAGCGAACTGCAAAAATTTCTGACGCTCGTGCTCGAGGGCGTTCTGGCACGACCGTGATCACTGCCCGTACCTACTGCCGGAGTCCCATAGGTCTGCTGCGGATCGAGGCCTCTGCTGCAGGGCTGCGGCGGGTTCGCATGGCCGGCGCACCCCTGGACGAGCTTTCGGGGGCAGGGTTGGAACACATTGAGGATTTTCTGAATTTTTGCGCGGGATACTTTTCGGGCGAGACCTCCGGTTTTGCGGGCGCACTCGATCTGGACGACGCCAGCCCCACGCAACAACGGCTCTGGAGACGCGTACAGCAGATACCTTACGGAACCACCGAGAGTTACGCCTCCATAGGCCGCAGTCTGGGTCTGCATCCGCGGGTTGTGGGGGCGGGGATGCGCGCAGTGCCGGTGCTGCTGGCCATCCCCGCCCACCGCGTCATTCACGCCGACGGCCGCGTCGGCGGCTTCGCGGGAATGGAAGGGGTAAAAGTATGGTTGCTCGACTTCGAAAAGGCTAATCGGCAGTCAGATATTTAGAGGCAACATCCAGCAGGCGCTGGACGTTGCCGCGATTGTATCTTTCGATCTCGGGTTTGCGCGGAGCCGGCAACGGCCCCTCCGGATCGTGCAGCGCCGGACTTAGCTCCCGACCCAGGCGTTCCTGCCAGCGACGGCGCCACGTTTCTGATATATTATTCGGTATCTTGCGATCGTGTAATAGAAAATACAACAAAGCCCATACCCTTACCGAGGCGTCGAACGAGTAACCGCCCCCGAGGGTAAAGACAACGCGCCCATCGGTATATTGTCCGGCCCCGGCGAGCACCCTGCCAAAAATTTGCTCGTAAGCGCGGGTCGTTAGCGTGAGATCGGCCAGCGGATCGAGAAAGTGGGCGTCGGCTCCCGCCTGAACGAGAATCACGTCAGGAAGAAACCAGGCCAGCGCCTTCGAAAATGCCTGCTCGAAAACATCCAGATAACATTCGTCGCCTGTATAGGGCTCGAGCGGCAAATTCCAGCTGTAACCGGTGCCGACCCCCTGGCCTATCTCGAAAACCCCGCCTGTGCCGGGAAACAGGTAGCGGCCCGACTCGTGCAGTGAGAGGGTGAGCACGCGCGGGTCTTTATAAAACAACCACTGCACGCCATCGCCGTGGTGAACATCCACGTCCAGATACAGCACCCGCATCCCCGCCGCCAAGAAGTGGTGGATGGCCACCGCCAGGTCGTTGTATACGCAAAACCCCGAGGCGCGATCGAACTGCGCGTGGTGCAAACCGCCCCCCAGCTGCAAAACCCGCCGCGCCCGCCCCGCCGTCAATACGCGCGCCGCCTCCAGGGTACCCCCCACCAGCCAGCGTGCCGCCTCCTCCATTCCTTTGAAGACCGGTGTATCGCTGGTCCCCAGGCCGTATTCCAGCAGATCGCGCGGTCGCTCCCCCCGGCCCGCCGCCTCGACGCGTCGCAGATAGCGCTCGGCGTGCACCGCGGCCACGTCCTCCCGGGACGCCTGCGGGGGCGCCAGCGGGCTCCACTGCGGATCCAGCTCCTCCAGTAACTCGGCCAGCATCGCCAGCCGCAAGGGGCTGAAAGGGTGACCGGCGCCGAAATCGTAGCTCAGGTATTCGGGGTGGTAAATTACCTGGACCATGGTTTCTCGGGCGGCCAGAGCACCTCGAACCCCGCCGCGCGCAGCTCATCGGCAAGCTTGCGGGTTTCCAGGCTGTCTATCCGCAACACGTTGCGCACCCACCCCGCCTCATCGGGGTAGGTAAGCAGCGAGCGGATGTTGGCGCCCCGCTCGGCAAAAAACTGCGCCAGACCGGCCAGCTTGCCGGGCCGGTCTGGCAGCCGTACCTCGATGCGGCCGCTGGGCAGGCGGGCGCCGGTGAGCGCAACCAGCGCATCCAGCAGATCGATACCGGTAATGATCCCTACGAGCTCGCGTCCGTTTACGACCGGCAAACAGCCGATCTTGCGGTCGCGCATGACCCGCGCCGCCTCTTCCACCGGATCCATTGGATCCGCCGTCAGCACCGGCGCGGTCATGATCTCTTCAACGCGCGCCTGCGGCTTGTAGGGCATAGGTGAGAGCTCGCTCGTGGCCAGGCGCACGTCGCGGTCAGTGAGGATACCGACTATACGGCTACCCTCCAGCACCGGCAGGTGCCGGATACCCTGCTCCCACATAAGCGAGTTAGCTTCTTCGAGTGTGGCTCCGGTGGAGATCGTCACCACTGGCGAGTGCATCACGTCTTGTACCAGCATCGCGCCTCCGTTGCCCCCAGTCTAACGCCGCACTAGAAAGGAAAGTCCCAGGGGGCGCTGCCCGCAAGGCGCAGTTTGTGAAAGGATTCAACCGCCTCTGGCGGCGCCTTGGCGCCGATGCGGGCCATCAGGGCGTTCTCGATGCGGCCGGCGATTTCGGGGTCGTTGGTGCGCCACACCCGAAAGCCCACTTCGCGATAGAGGCGGATCAGCGCTTCGCGATACGTAAAGGGGCTCACGCCGGTGCGGTCGGTATCGTAATGCCACGAAAGCAACTGAGCGATGACGATCTTGTCATCGAAAAGGCCAACGGCAAAAGTCTGTTTCAACAAGCGGCGCGCCAGTCCGCGACCGCGCCACTCGGGGGCGACTTCCACCGCGCCAAGTTCCCATATCCGCCCCGTAGGGTCTTCGCTCCAGCGCTCGAAGCGGTCCGGCTTCTGCAGTGCTACATAGGCTACGGTCCGCCCGGCGGCGAAAGCGGCGCTCACGCACCCTTCACCTGAAGCCGCCAGTTTTACGAGCGCCTCCTGCTGCCGCTGTGAGGGGCGGAAAACGTTCAGGTCAGGATGGAAGGGATGGCGCTCGAGCCTTTCAGCATCACAGCAAACGCAAATCTCAACCGGGTCGGTGGTTTCGTGGCTCTCGGGGTTAGCCGCCGCGCGCACGGTCTCCCCCTACCGGAAGAACCGCCGTTCCGCCTGTCCGGTCCCGGCCCGTTCGCAGAGGCGGTGTCCCCGCGCGATCACCCGCGCCCTCAGCGGCAGGATGCGGCGCGCCCCCGGCCACCGGGGGGAATATGTCGATCACGTCGGTAGAGCTCAGAGGGGTAGCCAGTCCCTGAAGGTAGCGCACGTCGCGGCCGTTGAGAAAAAGTGACACCCTTTCAGAAAGCACGCCCGGGGCGCCGAGGAGCTCGGCGGCCAGCTCGGGATGGCGCTCGAGCAGGGCTTCCAGCACTTCCCCGACCGTGGCCCCCTCCAGCTCCAGCCGCTTCACCCCGGCCATGTCTCTGTAGGTGGCGTAGAGGTTAACCCGCATGGCGCCTGTCCCACCACCAGGCCGCCGCCAAACCCAACACGAATCCCAGGACCAGCAGCGCCAGCATGAACCAGGCGGTAGCCACCTCATGAACCCCGAACCACCAAAACCTGGTGCGCTGGGTGAAGTTCAAACCGACCACGACGACAATCAGCAGCACCAAGACCACTGCGAGATAGAGTCGCAGCTGCACCCGCCACGGCGTGGATTCCATGGTTTCATGATACCGCTCTGCGGTTATAATCGCCTCGACATGAGCATACAAGATGAGACCGTATTCCAGCTGATAGAACTAGAGGCACGCCGGCAGGCCGAGGGCCTGGAACTGATAGCCAGCGAAAACTTCACCAGCGCCCAGGTACGCGAAGCGGTGGGCAGCGTACTGACCAACAAGTACGCCGAGGGCTACCCGGGTAAGCGTTATTACGGTGGCTGCGAGGTGGTCGACCGGATCGAAGATCTGGCCATCGAACGCGCCCGCGAGCTATTTGGAGCCGCCTGGGCCAACGTTCAGCCGCATTCGGGCTCGCAGGCGAACATGGCGGTATATTTCACACTCATGAAACCGGGAGACACCCTGCTGGGCATGGATCTGGCGGCAGGCGGCCATCTCACCCACGGTTCGCGGGTGAATTTTTCGGGAAAGCTTTACAACGTCGTCAGTTACGGGGTAAATCGCGAAAGCGAGCGCATCGATTACGACGAGGTGGAACGCCTGGCGCAGGAGCACCGCCCCAAGGTGATCGTCGCCGGGGCGAGCGCCTACCCCCGCGAAATCGACTTCTCCCGTTTTCGCGCCATAGCCGACGCTGTCGGAGCCTTCCTGGTGGTCGACATGGCCCATTTCGCCGGGCTCGTAGCCGCAGGCGTGCACCCGAACCCGGTTCCTTTCGCCGATGCGGTGACCAGCACCACCCACAAGACCCTGCGCGGCCCCCGCGGAGGGCTCGTACTCTCACGCGACGAGAAACTCGGCAAGAAGATAGACAAAACCGTCTTCCCCGGAATCCAGGGAGGGCCGCTGGAACACGTAATAGCTGGTAAGGCCGTGGCTTTCTTCGAGGCGATGCAGCCCGACTTCAAGACCTACGCCAGTACCGTCGTGGCCAACTCCCAGAAACTCTCCGGCGAGCTCGCCGCACGCGGTTACCGCATCGTTTCCGGCGGCACCGATAACCACCTCTTCCTGGTCGACCTGCGGCCCGCGGACATAACCGGGGCCGAGGCCGAAGACCGTCTGGGGCGGGCGGGCATCACCGTTAACAAGAACGGCATCCCCTTCGACCCGCAGCCGCCGCGAGTAACCAGTGGTATCCGCGTAGGCACCGCCGCCATTACTACCCGCGGCTTCACGCCCGAAGAGATGGTCCAGGTTGCCGAGTTCATGGACGCGGCCCTGCGCGAAACCATGCCGGTAGAGGAAATCGCTGAGGGGGTGCGCGCCCTTTCGCTGGCGCACCCGATGCCGTAGAGACGAAGCGGGCGTTCGTCCGCGGCTCCCGGCATTAGCCAATACGCCGTACCGGGCGCCAGCGGGCAGCCGGTTTGCGCGGTTTCAACCCCCGGGTTCCCGGGGGTTGCTCTTAATTAGGCTTCCAGCGCCCCGTTGCGGGCGCCTTTGGCTCCGCGCCCAGGCTACATCCACCAAACTGCGACCGCGTCCCGCAGTCCCTGCGGGGTGCCGATTTAGGCTAGACTGGAGCCTCGGGCCGGGAGTCCCGAAAGGATGCGCAAGGTAGTAATCGTGGGCCGCCCCAACGTGGGCAAATCCAGTCTCTACAACCGCCTGCTCGGCCGCCGTGACGCGGTGGTGGCCGACGAGGCCGGTGTGACCCGTGACCTCAAGGAGGCCGTGGTCGAGAGCGAGCGCGGAAAGTTCAAGCTGGTGGACACCGGCGGCCTCTGGTCGGGTGACGCCTGGGAGCCCAAGATCAAGGAGAAAGTGGACCGGGCGCTCGCGGAAGCCGATCTGGTGCTCTTCCTGGTAGACGGCCGCGCCGAGCTGGCACAGGCCGACTACGAGGTGGCCGATTACCTGCGCCGCAAGAACAAGCCGGTGCGCCTGGTGGCCACCAAGGTGGACCATCCCAAACACGAGGCCTACCTGGGCGAACTCTACGCCCTGGGCTTCGGCGACCCCATCCCCACCTCGGTAGAGCACCGCCGCGGCCTGGAGGAGCTCGAGTACGCCATCTGGGCAGCCCTCCCGGAGGAAGACGCGGAAACCGAGGTCGAGGTCCCGCCAATCCGCATCGCCATCATCGGCCGCCCCAACGCCGGCAAGTCGAGCCTGCTCAACGCCATCCTGGGCGAGGACCGGGTCATCGTTTCCAGCCAGCCGGGCACCACCCGCGACAGCATCGACGTCGAGCTCGATTACGGCGGCACCCGCTTCGTACTAGTGGACACCGCCGGGATACGCAAGCGGCCCGAGACCGCGGTGGAGCACTTCGCCATCCAGCGCGCCCACCGGGTGATCGAGGAGGCCGACGTGGTGGTGCTGGCCGTGGACCCCTTCGAGCTGGGCGACCGCGAGCTAAAGATGGCGAACGAGGCCCTGGACGCCGGCAAACCGGTTATCCTGGCCGTCACCAAGTGGGACGCGGTGCCAAAAGAGGAGCGGCCGGAAGTGCGGCGCCTGCTCCGGGAGAAGCTCGCCCACCTCGAGCATCTGCCCATCGTTTACACCTCGGCGGAAACCGGCCAGAATATCCATAAGATCTTCCAGCTGGCGACGCGGCTTTACCACAAGGCGCGCGAGCGCTTCGACACCGCCGACCTGAACCGCTGGGTACAGGTATGGCTGGCGAAGACACGGGTGCCCAACTTCCGCGGCCGCCCGCTCAAGATCTTCTTCGTTACCCAGCCCGAGGTAGCCCCGCCCTTTTTCGTCTTCTTCGTCAACCAACCGGACTTCGTCACCCGTTCTTTCGAAAATTACATCAAGAATCGCATTCGCGAGGACCTGGACCTGCGTGAAGTCCCCTTCAGGCTCTCCTGGCGGGGCCGAAAGAAGCGCTCTTAGCCGGGGCTGTCCAGATACCGGGCGGGGATCCGGATCTATCACGAGGAGCGAGCCCGCAAGGGAAGGCGATGCCGGCTTCACGGCGGCCCCTTCAGACCTTGCTGCACTCCACCAGCAAAAAACCGGGACGCGTCGCGTCAGCCGCCAAGCAACTTTTCCAGCCCCTTAGTCGCCGGATCCCGCAGGGAAAGATCGGCCAGCGGGGTTAGCGGGGTAGTTTCGGGATTGACTTCGATCAGGAACACCCCTGCCGAGCGAGCCATACGCCCCAGACTGGCCGCCGGTTCCACCACCGCGCTGGTCCCTATTACCAGCGCCACCTCCGCGGTCATGAAGGCGCGCTCGGCGCTCGCCAGCAAGCCGGCGTCCAGGAACTCGCCGAACCAGACCACGTCCGGCCGCATGCGGCTGCCGCAACGCTCGCAAACCGGCGGGGGCGTGAACTCAACCGGCGGCGGCAGCTTCTGACGGTGCCCGCAACGCTCACAGCGCGCCCGGGTTATGTTGCCGTGCAACTCGATCACCCGGCGGCTACCAGCGCGCTGGTGCAACCCGTCCACGTTCTGGGTGACGAGCAGGAAATCGTCGCCCTTTTCACGCTCGAGCTCCGCCAGCAACCGGTGCGCAAGGTTGGGCTCGGCCACCATTACCTGGGCATAGCGCATTGCATACCAGCGCCACACCTTTTCCGGATCGCGAGCATAGGCCGCGGGCGTGGCTAAATCCTCGGGGCGGAATCCCTCCCACAAGCCGCCCGCCCCGCGGAAGGTGACGATGCCCGACTCGGCGCTTATGCCGGCCCCGGTAAGCACTGCCACCCTCCTGGCCGCGGAAAGCCGGGCTTGTGCTTGTTCAATTTCCATACTCTTAGGATACCGCCGTCAGTGGTGCTAGATTGAGCATATGGCGCGCACTCAGCGGCTGGAGGTACGTCTTGCCCTGCCGCTTGCCCTGGTGGCGACGGTTACGGCGGTGGGCACCGTGGGATACTGGCTGCTCTGGCGGTCCTACGGGGCCACCTGGCTGGACGCGCTGTATATGACGTTCATCACCATCACGACGATCGGTTACAGCGAGCCTTTCCCGCTGGACGAAACCGCGCGCGTGTTTACGATGGTCATTGGAACCACGGGCATCGCCAGCCTGTTTTACGTATTCGGCGTCTTCATGGACTATCTGGTGGAAATGGGAGCCAGCGGAGAGCGGAGGAAACGGCAGATGGAACGCAAAATCGCGGCGCTTTCGGAACACGTCATCCTTACCGGCCTGGGTCGCGTGGGACACCAGGCTGCCGAAGAACTGAGCCACGCCCGTGAGCCCTTCGTGGTCATCGAGCGCGATCCGGAAAGGGTGCAGTGGGCGGTCGAACAGGGCTACGTCGTACTGGAGGGCGACGCCACCGAGGACGAGGCGCTGCGCAAAGCGGGCATCGAGCGGGCCAAGGGTCTGATAGCGGCCACCGGCGACGACGCCGCCAATCTCTTCATCGTGCTCAGCGCCCGGGCCCTGAACCCCGAGCTCTACATCGTCGCCCGCGCCGAAGAAGCCGACGTCACCCCCAAAATGCTCAAAGCGGGCGCCAACCGCGTGATCGACCCCTACGCCATCGGGGGGCGGCGGCTGGCGAGCTTGGTGCTGCACCCGGCGGTAGTGGACTTCCTGGAAACCACGCTGCGCCGCGGCGGCGCGCCCATTTCAATAGAAGACATTCTGGTAACCCGCGACAGCCCGCTGGTGGGGAAGTCGATCGCCGAATTGAACCTGAACCGCCGCTACGGCATCGTGGTGCTCGCTATCATCCGCGGGGACGAAACGATCGTGTCCCCCGCGGCCGAATGCGTTTTCAAACCCGGAGATCAGGTGATCGTTATGGCCACGGTAGAGCAGCTGGACCGGTTCGTGCGCGAAATGGAGCTCCAGGAGGGAGCGAACCGCAAACAGCGGCTCGAGCGGGAAGCGAAAGGAGCTTAGCCGATGCGTCTCTTTACCCCCGAGGCCATGCGCGCCGCCGACGCGCGCGCCGTCGAACTGGGTTATCCCAGCCTCTTGTTGATGGAAGCTGCGGGGCGGGCAGTTGCCGCCGCGGCCCGGGCCTTCCGCCCCGAAGCCCGCAGTTTCGTAGTGGCCGCCGGCAAGGGCAACAACGGCGGCGACGGCCTGGTGGCCGCCCGCTGGCTGAGAATGTGGGGCTTCAAGGTACGGGTATTCGCCCCCCAAGGCCACCGCGGCGACGCGGCTCAGGCCCGGGCCGCTCTGGAAACGCACCTGGAAATAGAGCCGCTGGAAGCGCTGGACCTGCGCGGGGCGGACGTAATCCTGGATGCCCTCTTCGGAACCGGCCTGCACAGGCCGCTCGAGGGCGCCTGGGCCGACATCGTCGCGCGCATCAACAGCTCGGGGGCATCCGTAGCAGCGGTGGACGTGCCCTCGGGTCTGCCCCACACGCCACACGTGAAAGCCGATCTCACGGTGGCCCTGGCGGGGTTGAAACCCGCACACGTCTTTTATCCCCATAGGGCCGCCTGTGGAAAGATACAGCTGGCGCCGATAGGTCTCCCCCCCGAACTGCTGGAAGCAAGCGATCTACCGGAGCTGCTCGAGCCAGCCTCTATGCGCGCACTGCTGCCGCAGCGTCCCGGAGACGCTCACAAGGGATCCGTGGGGCGGGTTCTGGTGGTCGGCGGCGCGGTCGAATATACCGGAGCTCCGGCGCTGGCGGCCCTGGGAGCCTACCGCGCCGGAGCCGGACTGGTCACGGTCGCCTACCCGGCAGAGGCGCGGGTAACGCCGCCGCTGGAAGCCGTACGGCTGCCAGTATCGCGCTGGCAGGACGCCCGCCTCCACGAGGCCAGGGCCGAAGCACTGGCGGTGGGCATGGGCGGGGGCAAGGGCGGCGGTGCCGCGGCCAGGGCCGCCTTGAAGCTCAAGAAACCCACGCTCCTGGACGCCGACGCCCTTTATCCGGAGGTGGTCAGGGCCTACGCCGGCGCTGCAGTACCCACGGTCATAACCCCGCACCCCGGGGAGGCGGCCCGGCTGCTGGAAACCGGCGCCGATGCGGTGGCGCGGGATCCGCTGCGCTCGGCCTGCGAGCTCGCCCGCCGTTTTCGCACCACGGTGGTGCTCAAAGGCGGGCCCACGGTAATCTGCGAGCCCGGCCGCACGGCGGTGAACACCACCGGCAACCCCGCCATGGCGACGGGCGGTTCCGGGGACGTTCTATCGGGAGTAATTGCGGCTTTCATGGCGGCCGGGCTCGAGCCCTGGGACGCCGCCCGGCTGGGCGTATATCTCCACGGCCTCGCCGGTGACCATTACGGCCGCACCGGACTGCTCGCCCGTGATCTGGCGGAAGCGCTCCCCGCCGCCCGCACAAATTTGGAAAAGGGAAATTGCGAACCTTACTGGGAAATGGGGCTGCTCAACCAACACTAGGTACCATACGCGCCCGTGCCACGAAGCGCTCACCCAGCAGCAAGCGCTCTACCGCTTCCAGACCGTGCTGAAAGAGCACCCCGTAGCGGCTGCGCTGCAGGTCGTAGACCCCGAGGTCGTAAATCTGCTCGATTCGCTCAACAAACCCCGTCACCGGAGCCTCGCCTACGGCGAAGGCCACCGCCACCAGCCATCTCTCCTCCGGAAATGCATGCAGCACCACAAAACCCTGCGACCCCAGGGAAATCACGCTCGCGCCACCGTCTTCGACGTCATATGCGCGCACCCCTGCTCCGAGCGGCCACATGCCAGCGAGCTCCCGTGCCGCTGCGGCCGTCTCTGCAGGATAGAGCCGTTCCGCCTCCAGTCTGCGAGCACCCACGATTATGTGGGTTCCGTACGCCAGTCGCTGCAAAGCACACCCCCTTCCCCCGTTTACATTATCATCCGGCTCGTTTCTTTAAACATTCCGGGGGCTTTCGCCCTATGGAAACAACATGCAGACGAGCGTTAAATAAATGAGACTGCCGCGTGCGGTGCTAGACTTGTGGTCGTAAAAGGAGGCGATATGTACCGCGGAAGAGAAGGCCAATGGGCGTTTTACCTGCACCGGATCACCGGGGTCGCGATCTTGCTGTATCTGCTGGTCCACGTGGGCGAGCTCACAGCCGCTATGTTCGGGTCAAAATACTCGAACGCGATCCTGCATTTCTTCCACCAACCCCTGTTCCAGCTTGGTTTGCTAACCGTGATCGGAGCCGTGCTGTACCACGCTCTCAACGGGCTACGCATTTTGATTATGGACTTTACCAGCTGGGGCACCCGTCTGCAGAACAAACTCTGGTACGGCGTGCTGATACTCTTCGCGCTACTGTACGTTCCCACGGTAATCAAGATCCTGCCCGAGATCTTCGGAGGCGGAGGTCACTGATGGCGATCAAGACCCGCAACTTCAACGTAGCCCGCCAGCAGGCAAGCACTAATATTGAGCTGATCTGGTGGGTATTCATGCGCGTGTCCGGGGTGCTGCTCGTCTTTCTGGTGCTCGGACATATCTATATGAACAACATTCTGATAAGCAACACTTCGATCGATTTCGATTATGTAGCATCCAGATTTTCACAACCCTTATACAAGGTCTATGACCTGGTCATGCTCGTACTGGCAATGCTCCACGGCACCAACGGCCTGCGCTACATCATTGACGACTACGTCCACCACGATGGCTGGCGCAACATCGTCAAATACGCGCTCTACTTCGTGGTGGCGGTATTGATCACTACCGGTACGATGCTGCTCTTCAGCTTCCCGTTCAACAAGGTAGGGGGTTAACGATGGCACACATCCATGACGTCTTGATCGTGGGGGCCGGGGGCGCAGGGTTGACCGCCGCGCTATTCGCCGCCAAGAACGGCGCAAACGTAGGCGTTATCACCAAGCTTTACCCCACCCGCAGCCACACGGGAGCCGCACAGGGCGGCGTTTCCGCCGCCCTTGGAAACGTCGAGGAAGACCGCTGGGAATGGCACATGTACGACACCGTCAAAGGAGGCGACTACCTGACCGATCAGGATGCCGCCGAGGTGTTCGCCAAGGAAACCATTGAGGGCGTGATCGAGCTCGAGCACATGGGGCTGCCCTTCGACCGCCTGCCCAGTGGCAAAATCGCCCAGCGCCGCTTCGGCGGCCATACCCGCAACTTCGGCGAGGCGCCGGTGCGCCGGGCCGCCTACGCCGCCGACCGCACCGGGCACGTCATTTTGCACACGCTGCACCAGCAGGCGGTCAAATACGGCATCGCGTTCTACAACGAGTTTTACGTCCTCGACCTGCTCTTCGATGACGACGGGCGGGCGTTCGGGGTGCTGGCCTACGAACTGGCCACCGGCGAGGTGCACACCTTCAAGGCCGGAGCAATTGTCATCGCTAGCGGCGGCTACGGCCGCATATTCAAAACCACCGCCACGGCCCACACCGTGACCGGAGACATGCAGGCCCTCATCTACAACAAGGGTCTGCCTCTCGAGGACCCCGAGTTCTTCCAGTTCCACCCTACCGGCCTCTTCCCATTGGGCATTTTGATCACTGAAGGCGCCCGCGGGGAAGGGGGCATACTGCGCAACGCGGACGGCGAACGCTTCATGGAGCGCTACGCGCCCACCATCAAGGATCTCGCCCCCCGCGACGTGGTGGCCCGCTCCATGTTCATCGAAATCATGGAGGGGCGAGGCTGCGGACCTAACAAAGACCACATATGCCTCGATCTAACCCACCTCGAGCCTGATGTCATTGAAAAACGCCTTCCCGACATCGCCGAGTTCGCACGCACCTATGCTGGCGTAGATCCGGTCAAGCAGCCGATCCCCGTCCTCTACACCGCCCACTATTCGATGGGCGGTATCCCCACCACGCTCTGGACCGAGGTAATCAAGGACGAAAACAACACCGTCGTTCCCGGTCTGTACGCGGCCGGGGAATCGGCCTGCGTCAGCATGCACGGGGCCAACCGCCTGGGCACCAACTCGCTCGCCGAACTCATCGTCTTTGGTCGCCGCGCGGGTATCGCTTCGGCCAAGTTCGCCCAAACCTACAAACCACACCCGCTTCCCCCGGAAGCATCCGATCCGGCGCGCGAGCGGGTGGACAAAATCCTTTCCAGCAGCGGCGGCGAGTCCGTATCCAAGATACGTAAGGAGCTGCAGGAAAGCATGATGGAAAACGCCTCGGTCTACCGCAACGAGGAGCGCCTCAGCAAGCAGGTGAAGATAGTCCGCGAACTGCAGGAGCGCTACGAGCATATATCTATCCAGGACAAGGGCAAGCTCTTCAATACGGAGCTGGTGGAGGCGTTCGAGCTGGGCAGCCTGCTCACCGTGGCCGAGGCACTGGTACACGCCGCGCTCAACCGCACCGAATCGCGCGGCGCCCACGCCCGCGAAGACTACCCCGAGCGCGACGACGACAACTGGCTGAAGCACACCCTGGCCTACCGCGAGGCCCCCGGCAAGGTGCGCTTCGCCTACAAGCCCGTAGTGCTGGGCCGCTTCGAGCCCAAGCCGCGCACCTATTAGGGAGGGGACGATGCGCGTAACCCTGAAAGTTCTTCGTTACAACCCCGAAGCGGACCGGGCCCCCCACTGGGAAAGCTACCAGCTGGAAGCCGAACCCACGGACCGCGTGCTCGACTTGCTGCACAACGTGAAGTGGGACACGGACGGCACGCTCACCTTCCGGCGCAGCTGCGGTCACGGCATCTGCGGCTCCTGCGCCATGATGATCAACGGGGTAAACCGCCTGGCCTGCAAGACCCTGGTCCAGAACCTGGACACGGACACCATAACCGTAGAGCCCATACGCGGCCTGCCCGTAGAAAAAGACCTGGTAGTGGACATGGCCCCGTTCTTCCAGGCCTTCAAGGCGGTAAAGCCCTACCTGATCAACGATGATCCGCCCCCCGAACGCGAGCGGCTGCAAAGCCCCGAGGAACGGGCCGTCTTCGACGAAGGCACCAAGTGCATCCTCTGTGCCGCCTGCACCACCTCCTGCCCCGTCTTCTGGGTCAACGGCACCTATATCGGCCCCTCGGCGATAGTCAACGCCCACCGCTTCATCTTCGACAGCCGCGACAAGGGCAACGGCGAACGCTTCAAGGCCCTGTCCGGCGGCGGCGGCATCTGGCGCTGCCGCACCGCCTACAACTGCACCGAAGCCTGCCCGCGCGACATCCCCGTGACCGAACTCATCGAAGAAGTCAAGCGGGCGATCATGGTCAATTACGTCTAGAATCCGTTAGCTTCGGCGCGGGGCCGCGGCCCCGCGCCTTTTTTTGTTTTGTATAATGCGATGCGAACGGAAAAGGAGGTTTGGCGTGGCACAGAAGAAGATTCTGATGTTCGTCGGCGATTACATGGAAGACTACGAAGCAATGGTGCCCTTCCAGATGCTGCTCATGGCCGGGCACCGGGTGGATGCAGTTTGCCCGGGCAAGAAACCGGGCGACACCGTCAAAACCGCCATTCACGACTTCGAAGGCGACCAGACCTACAGCGAGAAGCCGGGGCACAACTTTGCGGTCAACGCCGACTTCGACCAGGTCGACCCCGACGACTATGACGCCCTGCTCATCCCGGGCGGCCGGGCGCCGGAGTACCTGCGGCTGAACGAACGGGTGCTCGAGATCACCCGGACCATCGCCGCAGCAGGCAAGCCTGTAGCCGCCATCTGCCACGGACCGCAGATCCTCGCGGCCGCACGGGTGATTACCGGGTTCGAAATATCCGGTTATCCAGCCGTAGGTCCGGAAATAGAGCTAGCCGGGGCCAGTTACATCGGCCCCAACGACACCTTCACCAATGCCCATACCGACAGAAATTTCGTAACCGCCCCCGCCTGGCCGGCGCATCCCGAATGGATCCGCCAGTTTCTGAAGTTGCTGGGCAGCCGCATAGAACCCTAGGCGAGCCCCCTCCAGCCGGGGAATGGAGGCTCGTTCCCCGGCACCTCCCCTACCCGCGCCACTCCGCGCCGGGGTCCGTAACGTGAACTAGAACCGTAGCCAGCAGTGTTTTGCGCAGCGCGTTAGACGGAAAGCTCCTCGCGCAACGCTCCGGCCTGCTTGCCAAGCTGCTGAATACGACCGGAAATCTCCTGCAATTGCGACCTCTTGTGATCCAGCTCTTCGCAGCGATCGCGGTAGAGTTCACGAAAACGCTTGCTCGATCGGGCCAGCTCCCCCTCGAGCGTCGCTTCCAGCCCCTCGGCCAGCTCGCGCTCGAGCCGGTCCAGACCCTCGTCGATCCGGCGCTGGGCAGCGCGCTTGCGGCGCGGCAGAATGGAAAAACCCAGCACCGCCGCCACCAGCCCGGCCGTCACCCCGGTAACGTCGGCGGCCAAGCCGTGCAGCGCCAGCGCGAGACCCGCCCCCAAGCCCACCGCCCCCAGCTCGGCAAGCGCCGTATGCTGCAAGGCGCGGCTGAGCAAGCCCTGCAGGTCGCGGGCTTCGGCTTCGGGATCGTAAGACTCGAGGGCCTTGGTAACCTGCTCCGAAAGCGCCGGCCCCTCGCCATCGTAGGACCGGGGCGAACCCCTGGAGCTCAGCAGGTCGAGCGCCGAAGCCAGCAGATCGCGCTCCGCCCGGGCCAGCCAGGCGAGGCTCTCCTGAATCTTGCGTTCGAGCTCCCGGTGTGCATCCCCCACCACCTCGGCCTCGAAGGATTTCTGGATCTTGCTGGCGTTTATCAGGTCGAACAGGCGTCCCAGGCGCAGGGTCTCGTCGAGCCAGCGCGCCGCCCGGCGGCGGACTCCGGAAACCACCTCCCGCACCTGCGCCGTCTGTCCCGCGAACTCCTCCCGTACCCGCCGCTCGTGGCGGCCGAGCAACTCTTCGAGGCGCCTGCAAACGTCGAGATCCGCCTCCAGAGACTCGATTTCAATTTTCACGGCATTGCTGCCCTCGGCGAGCTGCCGCTCCAGGACCCCCAGCGGTGAGCCCAGCTTGATTCGCGCCGCCTCTTCCCGCAGTACGCGCTTAATGTAGCCTTCGAGCGCGGCCATTCCGCTGTCTTCACCCGAGCGGGCCCGGCGTGCAGAAACCCCGAACACCGGCGGCTCGACGCCCAGCGTCCGCGCCGCCTGTTCGCGCACATAGGCCAGCACCTCCTCCACCTCCCCGGGCTCCAGCAAATCGAGTTTGTTAACGACCAGTACAACCTTTTTCTCCCAACCCTTAATCAGCTTCAGGAAATCGCGCTCGCTCGCGGTAAAAGGGCGATCTGCACTGGTAGTGAAAAGTATCAGATCCGCCCGGGGCAGGAAGCGCTCGGTCAGGATCTGGTGGTGCTCGATGACGGCGTTGGTGCCGGGCGTGTCCACCAAGTGCAGGTCGCGTAGCAGCGGATGCGGCAGGTGCAGCATAACCAAACCCGGCTCCAATACCTTGCTGCCCCCTTTGTCCGCATAGGCTATCCACTGGATGCGGTCGGTGGTCGGGGTAACACCCTCGCGCAACAGTTCGCGGCCCAGTAAAGCATTAAGCAAGCTGGACTTGCCGCTGTTGAACTCTCCCGCAACCACCAGCAGGAACGGGCCGTCCAGATCCTGGACAGCCTGACGCAGCGGGGTGGTATCCGCTCCCGTGCGCGCCAGGGTTTCCAACCCTGCTACCAAAAGTTCTCGCACCTGACCCGCAAGACGTTGCAGTTCGGGATCGATCACGTACCCATGCTACCAGCATCGTGTAAAGAAGCAGCGAAAAAGCCGGGTTTCCCCGGCTTTTTGGTGGGCGATGGTGGACTTGAACCACCGACCTCACGCTTATCAGGCGTGCGCTCTAACCAGCTGAGCTAATCGCCCTCATCTCGCCCAGCACGGGTTATCGTATCAACCCCGCGGAGGGCTGTCAAGGCTTGGCTATGCGTTCCACACGCTGCCCGACGGCGTCCACGGCAATCACCTTAGCCGCGGATGCGGGGACCTGAATCATGAAGCTGACTTCCTTACCCCGCGGCAACGGCAGACGGCTGAAGGTATTGCCGTACTTGACCACAACCCGATCTACTTCCACGTCATCGGTCGCCTTGCCCACTATGCGCAGCAACCTGTCCTCGGTGAGCTCCACGCGCTCAATTACCAGCCTGGGCCTTGCGGTATCCAGCGTAAGCGGCAGCTTCAACCTGCGCACCTGGCCGCCAGTGTCGCGGGCTTCCAGATCGAGTTCAACCTGCCCGCCTTTCCTTGCTTCTACCAGAAAGCGGAACTGCACCAGCCTGCGCCCCTTGTCCGCCGCGGGGAGGACCTCCTGGCCGCCAACGCGTACGCTGCTCACGCCCGCGTCGTCAAAGGCGTAGCCCTCCACGGTAACCTTCTGGCCTTCGCTGATCGCGCCGCTGCGGGGATGGGTTATGCCGATAAGCGGCGCCATCGCATCACCTTTGCGCGAACAACCGGCGAACGCTAGCAAAAGAACTAGGGGGAGAAGCCTGCGCATCTCCCCCATGGTAACAGGAAAGATTAGTGGAAGTTGACGCCGATGCGACCGCCGAAGAAGGGACCGATGTGGGGAGGACCCCACGTAACGTAGCGCACCCCCAGCTGCGCCTCGAAGAACACTCCGAAGGTGGTTTCGGGAATGACCCACTCGACCCCGGCAAGCCCGTGCCCGTTGACCATGAAGCTGCTCGGGAAGTACATCGCCGCAGAAAGCCCCGCACCGTAGTAGTAAGAAAGATCTACGTCTTCCATCTCCAGAGGGCCCGTACCCAGAATCATATCGGCGGAACCGGCGATGCCAAAGGCCCCTGTATAAGGCACGCCCAGGCTGAACCGCATGCCGCTGTCCATGGTGTACTGCACGCCAATGACCTCGGGGTACCCCGAAAACACACCAAAGTATCCTTTGGCCGAAGCGAACGAGAGCGCTATCATCAAACCCGCGATTACCAGAGCTTTCCTCATACTTTCACCTCCGAAGTCTGTTACGACCGTCAGTATATCACAGCATGACCGTGGAAAAAGCCCTTTCCAGCACGATTACCAGATATCGGGAACGCGCTAAGTAGTATATTCGGCATTGATCTTCACGTAACCTTCGGTAAGGTCGCAACCCCAGGCCTCGCCCCGGCCGGCGCCCTCGTGAAGCTCAACCTCCACCCTCACCTCGCCAGCCTGCATCGCCTGCGAGAGGGCGACGCCGTTAAAGGGAACCGCGCCCCCGCGGTAGATGAGCGTGTCCTGGAGAACGATCTCCAGCCTGCCGATGTCGAAACGGGCTCCGGAGTAGCCCAGCGCCACCAGGATGCGCCCCCAGTTGGGGTCGTTGCCGTGAACGGCCGCCTTCCAAAGCGAGCTCGCGACCACCGCCCGCGCCGCGCGCCGGGCTTCCCCGTCATCGGCCGCGCCGCTTACCCGCACGGTAATCAGCTTCTCGGCGCCCTCGCCATCGGCGGCAATCTGTCGCGCCAGCTCACGCGCCACCGCCCGCACCGCTTCCCAGAAAGCTCCGGGATCTACGGCTCCGGCAGCGCCGCTCGCCAGCAACACCGCCATATCGTTGGTGGAAGTGTCCCTGTCCACACTCACCTGGTTGAAGGTCGAGTTCACCACCTCGCGCCAGCGCCCGTGCAGCTCTCCCGCATCCACCCGGGCGTCCGTGAGTACGTAAGCCAGCATGGTGGCCATGTCGGGGTGGATCATGCCGCTGCCCTTGGCCACGCCCACCACCCGGGCGCCGCCAGGAAGGGTGCGCTCGCTCAGCTTGACGCGAGTATCGGTGGTGAGGATAGCCTCCGCAAAGCCGTCTATCTCGCCCGTCAGCTCGACCGCGGCTATGCTTTCTTCTATCTTCGCCACCGGCAGGGGAACGCCAATGACGCCGGTGGAGGCGGTGAGCACATCGTCTGCCCTGACGCCCAAGAACCCTGCTGCCAGTTCAGCCAGGCGCGCGTCATCGCGCATCCCCCGTTCTCCGGTGGCGCAGTTGGCGTTGCCGGAATTCACCACCAGCCCCGAAATGGTTTTCCGTTTCTGGTAGAGCGCGCGTCCGCGTAGCACGCAGGGCGCAGCCGCGCGATTAGTGGTGGCCAGATACGCCCACAACGCTCCCGGCTCCACCTTCAACAAAGCCAGGTCCGGTCTGCCGCTGGGCTTAATACTGCTGGCAGCAGCACCGGCCGTGAATCCCTCGGGTAAGCGCATAACACCTCCTAAGGCCAGAAGCCGCGGGTTTCCAGTCCGGCACCCTCGTCGAACCCCAGTACGATGTTCATATTCTGCACCGCCTGCCCCGATGCCCCTTTTACCAGATTGTCGATGGCCGCAAAGACGACCACCTGCCCGGTGCGCTCGTCGAGGCGCAAACTTATCCACACGCTGTTGGCGCCGTAAACCCCCTTGGTCTGGGGCAGGTCGTCACCAAAACGCACGAAGCGTTCGCCGGCGTAGAACTCCCTAAATATCTCCGTCAGCTCCTGCGCCGCCAGCTCGCGGGTCGGTTCCACGTAGGCTGTAACCAGTATCCCGCGGGTCATCGGCACCAGGTGGGGCGTAAACGAAAGCGGCCGCGCGGCAGCGGACCCGTGGGTGCGCACCGGCCGCCCCTGGGCGCGCAACCGCGCCAGGTTGAACTCGATCTCGGCGGTGTGCCGGTGCTCGCCCGCAGGCTTGTAGGGCCGCAGGTTTTCGTTCACCTCAGCGAACGCCGTGCCGCCGGCGTCACGCCCCGCTCCGGAAACCCCGCTCATCGCGGCGATAGCTACACGCTCATCGAGCCCCTGGGCGGTCAGGGGCGCAAGCGCCAGGGTCGCCGCGGTGACATAGCAACCGGGGTTGGCAACCAGTTCGGCGCCCGGCAGCTCGTCACGGAAGAACTCGCTGAGCCCGTAACGGGCACGGGGGTACCAGTCGGGGTTAGCGTGCGGGGCGCCGTACCAGGCTTCGTAAACGTCCGGCGGCAGCCGAAAGTCGCCGGAGAGATCGATGACCCGCCTGCCCTCCTCTACCAGGCGCGGCGCCAGCTCCATGGCGATGCCGTTGGGCAGAGCCATGAAAACCAGCTCCGCCTCGGCCACCGCCTCCTCCACCCGCGCAAAGGGAGTGTTCAGATCTATCTGCGGCCACGCCGCCGAAAGGGGACGCCCGGCGTAAGCGCGGCTGCTAAATCCCACCAGCTCCACCCCGGGATGACGCCCCAGGATGCGGATAAGTTCCGACCCGCCGTAGCCGCTGGCGCCAAGAATCGCTACCCGGACCACGCAAGTCCCCCCAGATAGTGCGCCAGGACCGCCTTTGCCGTGTGCAGGCGGTTTTCGGCCTGATCGAATATCCTGCTTTGGCGGCCGTAGGCCACCTCCCGGGTCACCTCCTCACCGTAATGGGCGGGCAGGCAGTGCAAAAACACCGCCCCGGCGCCCGCAGCGTTCATCAACTCCGGAGTAACGGTGTAACCCTGAAAATCGTGCAAGCGGCGTTCGGATTCCTCTTCCTGACCCATCGACACCCATACATCGGTATATACCGCGTCCGCCTCGCGTACGGCCTCCAGGGGATCATGTACGAGGCGGGCGCCGGCGGCGTCGAGAAGCTCCCCGGCAGGCTCGTAGCCCACGGGCGTGCTTACCGTCACCTCCATGCCGGACAGCGCGGCGGCCTCCAGGAGCGAGGCCAGTACGTTGTTGCCATCGCCCACGTAAGCAAGCCGCACCCCCGCCAGACGCCCGAGGTTTTCCTTCAACGTCAGCAAGTCGGCCAGCGCCTGCAAGGGGTGATGGGCGTCGGACAGGGCGTTCAATACCGGTACCCCGGCGTGCTCTGCCAGGGAGGAGACCGTTTCATGTTTATTCACCCGCGCGGAAATACCCTCAACCCAGCGCCCGAGGTTTGCGGCTATGTCACGAACCGATTCCCGCTCCCCCAATCCGACGTTTTTGGCGTCTAGATAAACAGCGTATCCGCCCAGGTGCACCGTCGCTACTTCCAGCGTGGTGCGCGTACGCAACGAGGGCTTTTCGAAGATCATGGCGATGGTCTTGCCCCTGAGCTCGCTACCCCGGTAGCGCGTTTTCTTGAATCGTTCGGCGGTCTTCAACAACGCCGCCAGCTCGTCGGCATTCAGATCTGCTATGGACAAGAGGTGTCTGGGCATGGTCGCGCGCCTCCACTCAAGCGTGTTTCAGTATAGGCAGCATCCGCATGTTTATTCAACCATAACCTTGGTTCCAGATTTGAATAGTTTCACATGAAATATTATGATTTTTATGCTATCCTGCCGCCGTGGAAGCCTGGCCCCTGCTAATACGCCTCTGGCGGCTGCAACGCGCCCTGAACGAAGAAGCCTCCCCTTGCATGGCAGAACACGGCCTCAGCCCGCGGGAACTGATGTTGCTGGCCTTCATCGAATACCGGCCGCACGCCGGCCAGCTGGCGCGGGAACTGCACCTGCCCGCCCCGAGCGTCACCCACTCGCTCAAACGCCTGGAAAAAGCGGGCCTGATCACGCGCAAAAGCGACCCTGGCGACCTGCGCCGTTTTGTCTTCAGGCTTACTGACGAAGGCCGGCGGGCCCTGGATGCGGGCCGCGACTGCCTTATCGAACGCATGCGCGAACGTTTGGGCTGTCTGAGCCCCGAGGAGCGCACTCAGCTGATAGGATTTCTCGACCGCATGCTGGAGGGGCGCCGGTGAATCGCACCCGGATACTGACCCTGACCGGGATATTCCTCGGTATATTCCTGGCCGCGCTGGATCAGACAATAGTATCCACCGCGCTGCCACGGATAGTGCAGGACCTGGGGGGAATGGACAAGTATGCCTGGGTAGGCACCAGCTACCTGCTCGCCTCGACGGTCGCGGTGCCCGTATCTGGCCGCCTGGCGGACCTGGTATCCAGCCGCAGGCTGCTCCTGTGGGCCATAACCATCTTCCTGGCTGGCTCAATGCTCTCGGGTCTTTCGCAAACCATGGAACAGCTCATAGCCTTTCGGGGTCTGCAGGGTGTAGGCGGCGGCGCACTGTTCGCCGTGGCCACCACTACCATCGGCCTGCTCTTTTCTCCCCGCGAAAGAGGGAAGTTTCAGGGACTGTTCGGCGCGGTCTTCGCCATCGCCAGCGTTGTGGGCCCGTGGCTCGGCGGAATCATGACCGACCATCTTTCCTGGCACTGGATCTTCTTCATCAATGTTCCGGTGGGAGCCATCGCCCTGTATTTCATCGTCCTGCACATGCCAACATTGAAGCCTGCCTCGAGCCACCGTTTCGACGCCGGAGGGGCCTTCACCTTGATGCTCTGGACTGTACCCCTGCTTCTGGCCTTCTCCTGGGGCGGACACGAGTTCCCCTGGACGGATCCGGTAATCCTGGGGCTGTTCGCCTGGACCGCGGCGGCTCTGGCAATTTTCGTTTACGTGGAGACGCACACCTCCGAACCGCTCTTCGATCTGAGCCTGTTCCGCAATCCCGTATTTCGCTGGGCCGGCACGGCGCTTTTCTTTTTCGGCGCCGCCTTCCTGAGCGCGATGTTCTTCTTGCCGCTCTACCTGATCCAGGTAAAGGGCATTTCGGCAACGATGAGCGGTCTCACGATCACGCCGCTAACCCTGGGAGCCATCATCGGGTCCATCGGTTCGGGGCAGATAGCAAGCCGCTGGGGGCGCTACAAACCGCTGATGTTGGGCGGAATGAGCTGGCTACTCGCGAACTTCTTTGCCATGCATTTCCTGATCCAGGTCGACACGCCGCTATGGCAGGTACTGGCCCTCATGGTCAGCATGGGGCTGGGGCTGGGTCCAGGAATGCCGCTGTTCACCCTGGCGGTTCAGAACGCGGTGCCGCCCGAGCGAATGGGCACAGCCTCGAGCGCCACCCAGTTCTTCCGCCAGATAGGATCCACCATCGGCATAGCTCTGATGGGAGCCGTCCTGGCCGCCAACCTGCAAAGCCAGCTGGCAGCCAGCCTCCCCGGCAGCCTGAACGGTGAAAAAGTAGACCTGGGAGCCATGCGCGACCCCGGCTCGCTGAGTCGCAACTTCGAGGAGAAAATCGGGAACACGCTGGTGCGGCTGGAAAAAGCCCTGGCCGGGGATGGAGCCGCCCGCGCGGAATTGCTAGAGGATCCCCTGCTGCCGGAGGATCTGAAGCGCATGCTAGAGGGAACCCCGCCACCGCCGCAATACCGCGAGCTGGTGCTCGCAAGAGTGCGGGAGCAACTGGAAACGCAAGCCCGGCAGCTGAAAGAACAGCTCACAGAAGCGCTCGACCTGGCCATCACCCAGGCAATGAAGCAGGTCTATCTCTACGCCGCCTGGCTGGTGGTGTTGGGGCTCACCGCCACCCTCTTCATCCCGGACGCCCGCCTCGGGGGACGTGCCCACTTCAGCAGCGGAGACTAGGGTCCGGACCACATCTGCCCGCCACCGGTTCGCCACGGGCAAATGGAGCACGCAAAGAATCCTACGGGTACCTGGTGCGTTTTTCAGCCTTTTCTCCCAGGCGACGCTCGCGCCCCTGTTGCAAGCGCACTATGTTCTCACGGTGAGTCCAGTACACCAGGGCCACGATCGCGAACAGCGTAGCCAGCTCCCAGCCGGAACGTCCCGTCGCTACCGCGTAAGCCAGTCCCGAGAAAGTCCCCGTCAAACTGCCGGCGGAAACGTAACGCGTAAGCAGGATAACCACCGCGGCTACCACGAGGCCGAAGAGAGCCACCGCGGGATCGAGAAACAGCACCGTGCCCAGGCTGGTAGCCACCCCCTTGCCCCCCTTGAAGCCAAGGAAGACGGAAAAGTTGTGTCCGAGTACTGCCGCCAGGGCGACCCCGCCCAGCAACCAGCCCTCGATACCCAGCGTACGGGCGATCCAAACGGCTATGCCGCCCTTGAACATGTCGAAAAGGAAAACCACTATCGCCGGACCCCAGCCCAGCGCCCGCAGCACGTTGGTCGCGCCGATATTGCCCGAACCCACCTCGCGCAGGTTGACGCCGTATGCCCGGGCAATGAGTACGCCGGCAGGTATTGAGCCGAAAAGGTAGGCGAGCAACAGGGTGGCCAGGGTGTAAACGTTCACGCCCGCATTTTAAGACCTCAGCTCGAGGCCGAAGCGTAGTAGCGCAAGGCGAAACGCCAGAAAGCGCGGCTCAGCGCCAGAACTCCCAGCGAAACCGCGATCACCGCCAGCAACCAGCCGGCCGAAAGCCGCCCCAGCGCTACCTCGGCCGGGGCAGTGGTCATGAAGTAGACCGGCAGCACGAAGGTCATGAACAACCTGAAGGGGCGGGAATAGGCCTGCACCGGATACTGCCCGGTCCAGACGATACTGTTGAGAAAGTACACGACGTTGAAAATCTTGACGAACCAGATCGAAGTGGTAGCGAACAAGAAGGCCACCGCGTAAGCCAGCAGCAGCGCCGCCGCCGCCCCCAACCCCAGGCGCAGCCAGCCAGCCGCGTCCAGCCCGGCGGCACCGCCGGCGTAACCAATTAACCCCAGGCTAACCAGCAAGAAGGGCAGCCCTACCGCCGCGAACTGCTGGCTGCTCATCCAGAACTGGCTGCTGACCGGCTTGAGCAAGACGAAGTCGAGGGTGCCGTCTTGCACCATTTCCGAGATGCGGCGCAGGTTGGGGTTGAAGACGCCGATGAAGAAGGCGTCGAGCAACGAGGCCAGCCCCAGCACCAAGAGCGCCTCCTGCCAGCGCCAGCCACCCAGGTCGAAGCCGTTGGAGTAGAAGAGGTAAACGCCAAAGAGCTTGCCGGCGGCCTCCAGGGCCGCCTCGAGAAAGGCCAGCAAGAAGGCCGTCCGGTACTCCATCCGCGCCGCCAGCGAGGTCTGCCAGAAGATGGCCAGTAGCTTCAGGTAACGCATCAGGCCCCCATGGCGCTGTAGTGACGCCGTCCCAGCCGCCAGAGCAGCCGCCCCAGCGCGAAGAAGAACAGGTTCCAGGCCAAAAGCGAAAGCAGGCCGCGCGCCGCATCCGCCTCCAGCCCCGACCAGAGCGCCGCCGGCAGGTAGACCAGGTGCGGGAAAGGAGTCCAGACCAGCGCCCGCTGCACCGGCTCCGGGTAAAGGCTAAGCGGGGCCAGCATGCCCGAGAAGAAGAGCACGGCCACGTACCAGAGGTTGTAGATCTCGGTCGCGTCCTCCAGCCACAAAGAAAGCAAGCCCACCACGTAGCTGGCGGAAAAATTGACCCCGAAAGCCAGCGCCGCCGCCAGCAAACCCAGGGCCAGGCGCCCCGGGCCGGGCCAGACCAGCGCCTGCGGGTAGAGCCAGGCGAAGACCAGGCCCACCAGCGCCAGCAGCGGCAACCTTACCCCGCGCTCGCCAACGTGATCGGCCAGGTAGCGCCAGGCGGGGTCGAGCGGCTGCAACAGCCGGAACGAAAGCTTGCCGCTGCGCACGTCTTCACTCATGTTCCAGTGAACCCAGACGATGCCCAGCTGCCGGGCCACGAAGACGGCGAAAAAGTAGCGGGCGTAATCATCAGCGCCGTAAACGGTCAGCCCCCGCCCGGCGGCCACCGTCCAGGCCGACATAAAAAAGAAGGGGGTAATGCCGCTCAGCATCCAGAAGAAGATCTCGCCGCGGTACTCGAGCATGTAGGCGAAGTAGACCGCAACCAGCGTCCAAGCCTTGCGCAGCAGCCAGCGCACTAGACCCTCCCCTCGCTGAAAACCCGGGCAATCACCTCTTCCAGCGGCGGCTCGGTCACGCTCAGGTCCCGCACCGCAAAGCGCGCCAGTAGCTCAGCCACCACCGCGGTCAGCCGCCGACGCTCCACCAGCAGCCGCGCCCGCAAACCCCCGGCCTCCTCCACCTCGCCATAACCCGCCAGCTCCGCCGCCGCCAGCGGCCGCTCCAGTTGCAGGCGCACCTCGCGATAGGGGGCGAAGCGCTCCACCAGCCCTTCCAGATCGCCGTCGTAGAGCAGCGAACCCCGGTGGATCACCAGCACCCGCCCCGCCAGCGCCTCGATGTCGGCCATGTAATGGCTGGTAAGCAGCAGCGTTGCCCCGTAGCGCTCCCGGTAGTCGCGCAAGAAGCGGCGGACCGCGATCTGGGCGTTGACGTCGAGGCCCAGCGTCGGCTCGTCGAGAAAGAGCAGCCGCGGCAGGTGGAAGAGCGAGGCCAGCAACTCGGCCTTCATCCGCTGCCCCAGGCTGAGCTTGCGCACAGGCTGGGTCAAAATGTCTTCTATCTCCAGCAATTCGGCGAACTCGCGGGTGCGCCGCCGCGCCTCGGCCGGCTCGATCTCGTACACGGCGGCGTTGATGCGCAGCGAATCCAGTACCGGCAGGTCCCAGATGAGCTGCTGCTTGTTGCCCATCACCAGGGTGATCTGCTTGAGAAAAGCTGCCGGGCGCCGGTAGGGTACGTGCCCCAGCACCTCCAGTTCGCCGCTGGTGGGGTAAATCAGACCGGTGAGCATCTTGAGTGTTGTCGTCTTGCCGGCGCCGTTGGGGCCCAGAAAGCCGACAATCTCACCCGGCGTTATCTCGAAACTGACGTTGTTAACCGCCTTTATACGCCGGTAGCGCCGGCGCACGAAGTGGCGCAGCGTTCCCATCAGTCCCGGCTCCTTGGCGGCGACCAGGAATACCTTGCTCAGCTCTTCGGCTAGGACTGCCGGGGCTTCCAAAGCGGCTCGCTCACCCCCTCGCGCGCGTTCAGCCAGCGGGCCATGGCGAAGAGCAGATCGGAAAGGCGGTTGAGATAACGCAGCGCCTCGGGGTTGACGCTTTCGACGCGCGCGAGGGCCACTACCGCGCGCTCTGCGCGGCGCACCACCGCCCGGGCCACCTGCAGAGCGGCGGCGGCGGGGTGCCCTCCGGGCAGCACAAAGCCAGCGAATTCCGGCCCCTCTTCGCTATAGCGATCGGTCCAGACTTCCAGCTCGGCGGTGTCCGCCTCCTGCATCCGCCGCACTTTTCCTTCCGCCGGACTGCCGCTGCGGGTGGCCAGGTCCGCCCCCAGGTCGAAGAGGGCATTTTGAACGGCGGCCAGGTCCGCATCCAGGACCGCCTGTCCCTCGCCAAGCAAACTGCGGGCGAAACCTATCTGGCTGTTGGCCTCGTCCACCTCGCCGTAGGCCTGCACCCGCAGGTGGTCCTTACCCAGACGCTCGCCGCCAAAAAGACCCGTTTCTCCAGCATCGCCGGTGCGCGTATAGAGCTTCATACCCTAAAGCCTACCGCCTGCCCTCTACAAGCATGGGGTGCAGGCCCGCCTTTGCGGGCCTGCGGAGGGAGGGATCATTCTGTGGATCTTGGACGCAGCAACGTCAATCTACAGCAGCCCTGCGGGACAGGTGTCCCCGGCGCAACGATTGCGCACCTGCGCGGAGCACCGTTAATCTTGGACCATGCGTCCGACCTGGCTGGAAATCGATCTGGCCGCGCTGGGGCACAATCTGCGGCTGCTCGCCGGCCGCGCTCCCGGCGCCCGGATCATCGCCGTGGTAAAGGCCAATGCCTACGGTCACGGGGCTGTTCCGCTGGCAAAGTTCCTGCGCGAGCGCCAGGGCGTCGGCATGTTCGCGGTGGCCACTGGGGACGAAGGTGCGGAGTTGCGTCGGGGGGGGCTGGACGAACCAGTGCTGCTTCTCGGGGCGCTGCACCCGCAGGACGCCGGCGACGCGGCCCGCTTTGGACTTACCCCCACGCTGGTCACGCCAGAAGCGGCGCGCGCCTTCGCAGCCGCGCGCCCCGGGGGAGGGGTGCAAATAAAGGTGGACAGCGGTATGGGGCGGGTAGGCGTAGCTCCTGCAAGCCTGGCACCGTTCGTTGCCGAAGTAGAAGCGTTAGGGCTAAACATAGAAGGTATCTACACCCACTTCGCCGTCGCCGACGAAAATGCGGGCGAAACCCGCCGCCAGCTCGAGATCTTCCTGGAAGCGGTACGGGCGCTGCCGCGCCGCTATCCGCTGCACGCGGCCAACTCGGCCGCGATCCTGGCGGGGATCGGAACCAATCTCGACTTCGTGCGCCCCGGCATCGCGCTTTACGGGCTGCCGCCCGACATGCACAACCTCCAGGGACTTGAGCCCGTACTCTCGTGGAAGGCCCGCCCCACCCTCGTCAAACGCCTGCCAGAAGGGCACGGGGTGGGCTACGGTCTCACCTACCGCGCCCGGGAGGACGAGTGGATAGCCACCCTACCTTTCGGTTACGCCGACGGCTTTTCGCGGGCGCTCTCGGGCAGCGGCTGGGTGCGCTGGCGCCGCGGGTACGCCCCGGTGGCGGGGCGGGTGAGCATGGATCAGGTAACCGTCAGCCTAAACGGGCCGGCGGATCTAAACGAGGTCTTCGAGGTGGTGACACCCGACCTGGACGCCAAAACCAGCCTTACCGGAAGGGCGCGTTCCCTGAACACCATCCACTACGAGCTGGCCACCGCGCTCGGCGCACGCCTGCCGCGGCGCTACCGGGAGGAAGGGTGAGGCTCCGGCTGCTGCGGGAACGCTTTAGCGTGTGCAGCACGGCGCGGCTGCCTTCGGCGGACTGCAAACCGTTTAGCGCCGCGCTGCGCGACGCGGACGGCTACACCTGGGCGGGTCCCGAAGAGTGCGCCCCCGCGGCCGTCGAATGCCGGAAGGGCTGGCGCGCACTGGAGGTGGAAGGCCCCCTGCCCTTTGAACTGACCGGCGTTCTGGCCACGCTAACCGCTCCGCTGGCGGAGGCCGGGGTATCCGTATTCGTCCTCTCCACCTGGGCCACCGACGTAATACTGTTCCCCGAAGAAAAGTTGGAAGGGGCGCTCCGCGCACTGGAAGACGCGGGCCACGCGATCGCACCGCTTTAGTTCGCGAGACCTCCCGGACAGAAAAGCCGGGTCACTCGAAGCGAACCTTTACCTCGCCACCCCAGCGCCCGAAGCTGTAAGCAACCCAGAGGGTTTGCCCCGCCCGCGGACGCAGCGGTCTGCCCAGGCTGCCCAGGCTGATGAGATCGCCCGCCCGCAAGGCCCCGCCGTTACGCGCCAAATCCTTGGCCAGCCAGATTACCGCGTTCAACGGATGGCCCAGAATGGCCTTGCCGGGCACCTTCATCACCAGCGCACCGTCCACGCTCACGTACACCTGCATCTCGGCGAGCGCCCGGGCGAACTCGGGCGTGGCCTCTACCGGAATGGGGCGGCCCAGCACACCCAGCCGCGCCCCGACGTTGATGGCCGTTATCGTGGCGGCGGTGAGCGGTTCGCCCTTCTTGAGCATCAAATCGGGAAGCTCGATGAAGGGGATTACCGCGTCCAGGTGCTCGAGCACCTCCTGCGGATTCCGCGCCCCGTTGATACCGGCGTCCCTGACCCTCACCATCAGGTCGGCCTCGGCGATGGGGACCGCGCCGAATTTGGCCGGTACAACCGCGTCACCATCCAACAACATGCGCCGCAGCAATACCCCGCGCAGCGGGTGGTCGACGCCGAACTTCTTCTGTACCGGCCTGCTGGTAAGCCCCACCTTGTACCCCACCGGCTCCCCGGCCAGGGGTATCAGTTGCTCCACGAAAGCCGCCTGGAAGTCCAGAGCCTCAGCGAGGGTACGCACCTCGGGGGCCGGAGCCGGGGTTTTTCCCAGCCAGAACAGCGCCAGATCGGCGGGCGACAGCGCCAGCACCAGGGCCGATGCTAGCACCGCCATGAGTGCTACGATCTTTACGCGCACCATATTCCTCCTTCCATCATGTCTTGTATGTTTATACCATCAACCCCGGGGAGTCGCTCATGCTCTGTCCCCGCCCGGGGCATAGCGTTCGACCTCCACCTTTTCCAGGGTGACCAGGCCGCCCCCCAGGCGCTCACCCAGCCAGGGCAGAAAGCCGCGAATGCGCGCTTCCTCATCCACGAGCTCTATGACGATGGGCAGGTCTTCGGAAAGCCGCAGGATCGCGGCCGAGTGGATGCGGCTGCCGGCTCCAAAACCCATTATCCCCCGTAAAACCGTGGCCCCACGAATACCGCGCCGACGCGCCTCCTCGACGATCACAGCGTAGGCCGGGCGTCCGTGTATCTTGTCGCCCTCCCCCAGGAAGATCCGCGCTAGTACGGCCGTACCGTTCAACTGCATCTCCGCCTCCCCTCAGGCACCTCTGAGTATGCTCACCGCCGCCATGCCAAACGCAACCAGCAGCACCCCGGCCACGAGATTGATGCCCGTATACGCAAGCGCCTCGGCACCCTGCCCCGACCGCAGCAGCTCGAGCGCTTCGAACGCGAAGGTGGAAAATGTAGTGAACGCCCCGAGGAATCCCACCGCAACGAACAACCTGAGCTCACCGGTCCAACCGCCCAGCAAACTGGCCTTGATTACGAAACCCAGCAGAAAGCTGCCGATCAAATTCACCCCTACCGTACCCCAGGGAAAAGAAGAACCGGCCCAGCTCTGCAGCCAGCCGGCCACCAAATAACGCCCCAGCGCGCCGAGCGCACCTCCCGCCATTACCCACAACCAGCGCTCCACGCTAAGAAGTATATCCCGATAGCATTTTAATCACTCAAGCAACACCCCCAAATGAGGGTATCGTTCATTACCACGGCATCCTATATTTTATTAGTAAAATGAGCTGACGTGAATGTATGCAGTGCCTGATCACGGTGTGCTTTGCCGCATCGCATGGCTTCTATTGGCGAAACCGGAGGCATCGGCATGAAGGAATCTAGCGGGATTGCTTTGGTGGTAACACTAATGCTGGCGCTGCTGCTTTTCCTGGCGATAATAGCCGTCAGCAGCAGCATTTCACTCTCGGGAAAAAGGGTGACGTCCAACCAAAAAGCAGCGCTGGAGGCGCAATACGCCGCCGAATCGGGTCTGGCCCTGGCGGCTACCAGGTTGAACGCCATTGGCGGCGAACTCGAAGACTTCATCAAGAACCGCAGCGACTTCAAGATGCCGGCGAGCACTGACTGGATCTCCCTCCGCTCTTACCTGCAACTGTTCTGCGGCCTAACCACCGACACCGGCAATCCCGCCTACGTGCCGACCAGCAAACCGCCTCTGGGGTCCGTTATCTGCAACGCCGACCAGAGCCTGATCAGCTGGACCAACCCGAACGACGCCCCTTACAAGATCTTCCTGGACGGCCATATCAACCCGAGCCGTTATCCGCCCGGTTCATCGCCCACCTCTTTCTGGCGGGAACGCCTGGGGCCGCTTACCGCCAACCGGATCATCAAGAGCTCCGGAAAAAGCTATACGCGCTACAGCGTATCTTTCGGTTTAGTTCCCTGGCGCGCCGAAGTGCTACCTAACGGAACCATCCGGCTCATATTCAGGTCCGCGCCAACGGTATCGAGCGGATACCTGACTGGCAACGGCGGGGATCTCGCCCGACACAAGATTGAGAAGGAGTTCGGCGGCGAGCTGCGCGTGGACCTGCGACCGCCTAGCTTCTCTCATTTCATGCTCTTCACCAATTATCAGCGCTCGGGGGCGGCGCGGTATGCCGACCGCGTGTATTTTTACAGCGGCAGCCTCTTCGACGGTCCCGTACACACCAACGAAAAGTTCAACTTTACCGGCGAACCCTGGTTCGGGGACACCGTTACCAGCGTGGGCTGCGAGGTGGAAACCGCCAATAAGGACGGCTGCCGGTCCAAGGAACCCGGTTACTACTACTGGGATACCACCCTGCAGACGGACATCGAAGTGTCACCGCCAATAGATCCCATACCGGCCAGCTGGGCCGATCCCGCGTTCGAGGCAGGGCATTACTGGAACAAAGAATATATAGCTTTGCCCAGGACCAGCAAGGATCAGTACTACGGAGCCACCCACGGTGGCATCTTCATCGAAGACCCCGACACCACCGCCAGCGCCGGTGACATCAACGTAGTCGCCCTGACCATCAGCACCGACGTGGTCGGCGGCGTGAAATATCAATTTATACAGGTCCACGGTCGCCGCAACGTGGGTACCCGAACCACCCCCGGACACTGCGCTCCCAAGGCCCCTCCTTCCGGCTCACCGGGTTCCCCTTCCCCGCCGCCCGCCCCCGGCGGACCCGCGGTCCGGCACCGCACCCCGCCGCCGGAGTTCGCCCTGCTTTTTGCCGCCCGGTTGGGTGCGCCCGGCCCCGGCCGCGCTCTGGCCGGGTTGCTGGAGCTGTACCGGACCCCACCCGTTTTCGCCCAGGTCTCGGGAGACCCGGACAACTGCCCCCCGGGGCAGGTATGGGTTCCGCCGAAAACCGAACCTGAACTAGAATGGTTCTCTTACTCCTACCGGATAGACAAGCTCGGTACGATCGAGCGCAACGACGGCTCTGGCTGGCACCGCGTGGGCGGCAATTTCAACGGCGTCGTCTACGTGGGCAAGAGGGTGCCTGGAGGAGAAACCTCTTCCTTCAGGCTGCAGGGAGGCGGGCGCTCCCGACCCCAAAGCCAGCCCGAAAGCTGGCGGGCGCACAGCCCCAGAAAGCCGGTTTCCAGCCCCGCGCGCTGCTCCGGGGTGACGGCTGCCGACGGCGGCAAGTACAAGTGCATCGAACCCTCGATCGCGCACTTCATGCAGATCACCTTCGTGGGCAAGGACATCTCCCTGAACCGCGACCTGACCTATGAAGACCGCCCCTGCACGTCCGCTCCCGAACGGCGCCGGGACGGTTCGGTGGAGCCCGCCAAATGCCCCGGCACCAACGCTCGCAACGTGCTGGGCATCTATTCTGACAAGGGCTCCATCATCATCGAACACAATGCGCCCAGCAACATGCATATCGACGGCGTCTTGATGGCGGCAACCAAGAGCGTTTTTTTTAGAAAGTGGAAGGACGGCCCGCCAAAAGGATATCTCTACCTGACCGGCGGCCTGATCGAAAACTGGTACGGCAACTTTGGCAAGCTCAAACCGGATCTGACGATACGCAACGGCTACGGGCGCAAGTTTACCTACGACCCCCGCATGCGCGACAACGGCCTGGTGCCGCCGTACTTTCCCACCTTCAACGGCATGCTGCCCTGGAGGAGCGACGCCAGGTACGTCGGCCCCACCAGCGGCTCGTCCGGATTCTGGAAACCCGTCAAAGGACCATGATGCAAAGAAGTGGATTTTCGCTCACCGAACTTTTGCTCGTTCTGGCTATTCTCGGCGTAGTTCTCGCCACCGGCTACGTTTCCCTCAACCCCCTGGTGAAGCGCAGCCGCATCGGTGAGGCCGCAGCTGCCGTAGCCGGTTCGCTGCAACGCGCCCGCAGTTACGCTCAGCGCTCCAACCTGGCGGCAAGCTGGGTGCGCACGGGAACCGCCACATACCGCCTGACCCTGGGGACGGAGACGATCGACGCCAAACTGCCCGCCGGATTGAGCTTCGTGCAGCCCCCCGTAGGTAGCGGCGTCAGCTACTCTGCCCCCTATGGCGAAATCGACGCCGTTCCCCATCGCATTACCATCCGCGGCAACGGCTTTGAAGCGGACGTCCGCATAGTGGGGGTTACCGGCAAGGTCATTCGCTCGAGCGTTAGGAAGGCGCCATGAACAAGACTTTTGGATTTTCGCTCATCGAAGCCATAATCGCTACGGTGCTCCTGGGTGTCCTGCTGGCCGCCGTTCTCGGCCCCATCGGCGGGTTGTTCAAGATCAGCAAAAGCAACCAGCAAACCCTGGGTAACACAACCCTGGCCCACCAGGTAGCCGAACGTATCGTGAAATCCTGGGAAGATCCCGCCAAATTCTCCGGCGGCTGCCTGGACCTCGTCTCCGAACCGCTGCCCGCCGGGGTGAGGGTCGCGGTGCAGGATCTGGACGCCTACGCCACCCCCGTTTCCATGCCGCAGCCGCTCAGCAACTGTCCGGGAACCACCTCGAGCGCGCCCATGCGGCGCGTGCTCATCACGGCCGCAAACGGGGGGCCGGTCGTGGAGGTAACCATGGACGTGGCCAAACCATTCGTCGCCGGAGGTGGTGGGCCTTGAGGCGAAGCAAACTGGCATTCACCCTGCTGGAAGTGGTGGTGACCCTGGCCATACTTGGCGTTCTCAGCCTGATATTCGTGCGCATCTTTTCATCCACATTTGACGCCACCGACAGCATCAGTGTCCGGAACGAGCTCCTGCACGAAGCGCAGATAGCAGAGCAGGTGATAGCCAGCAAGGCCAAGCTGGCCTGGTACGTTTACCCGCCCGGCGCCACTATCAAGATGAACAACGGTAAGACGACGGCCAACGCGCTCGCGGGATCGCACTACTGGACCGTAGGTGGAGGAGCCGACCAGCCCTTCCTGGCGCTGGTTCTCCCTCCCGAGAACCCGCGCCTGAGCTGCGCCACCGACAATGAAGGTTGCTTCCGGTTCTACGCCTACTATGCCTTTCCGCGCAGCTACTATCTGGACCCCAATGTCATCGCGCCGACGAGCAGCCAGCGCCTCGACCCCGACCCCCGCAACGACGACACCTGGGTAATAATGGAATTCAGAACCGCTCTCAAGGGTTTCAGCCCCGATGCTTCATGCAGCAACATACCGCTGCCCGACGGGGGGCTTGCTGGCGGCGGCCGGCTGCTGGTCGAATACGTGCAACCCCAAAGCACAACGCCGGGGTACTCCATATTTACCGTCAAACCCGATGGTTCCGTCGAACTGCGCCTGCGCATGCTCAAACGCACCCGGAAACGAGTGGTACGGGTGCCGCCACCAAACCGGCCGCCGCTGACGTTAAAAGCCGCCCCTCGCAACCTGCGCATTGGTTGCAGCACCCCTTGACATCGCGCTTGCATAACCTCCGAGCAATCCCTAGAGTAGGGCAGGTGCGCTATGTCCTTTGAGTTTCGGGTTCTGCACAAGCAGGGAAAGGCCCGCAGCGGCCTGCTCGCGACGCCTCATGGCGACGTCGCCACCCCCCTCTTCATGCCCGTAGGCACCCAGGCGACCGTAAAGGGGCTTTCCAATCGCGAGCTGGTTGAGATCGGCAGTCAGATAGTGCTCGCCAACACATACCACCTGCTGCTCAGACCTGGACCCGGACGAATCGAGCGCCTGGGGGGGCTGCACGGTTTTACCGGATACCAGGGACCCTGGCTCACCGATTCGGGAGGGTTTCAGGTAATGAGCCTGGGGCACCGGCGGGTGATCAGTGAAGAGGGGGTGGAGTTTTCCAATCACCTCAATGGCGACCGCACCCTGCTGACGCCGGAAAAGAGCATTGAGGTTCAACAAGAACTGGGGGCCGACATTATCATGGCCTTCGACGAGTGCCCGCCTTACCCGGCGGAGCGGGGATACCTGGAAAATTCGCTCGAGCGCACCCTGCGCTGGCTGGAGCGCTCGCTGGCCGCCAAGACCCGCAGCGACCAGGCTCTATTCGGTATCGCCCAAGGGGGAGTAGAGCTCGACCTGCGCCGTCGCAGCACCGTGGAGACCATCAAGTTCGACCTCCCCGGATACGCCATCGGTGGCCTGGCCGTGGGCGAGCCCAAGGAGAAGATGGTGCCGGTAGTGGACCTCTCCACCGACCTGCTGCCCGAGGACCGGCCCCGTTACCTGATGGGCGTCGGCCACCCCGAAGACCTGGTGGCCGGGGTGGCCCTCGGCGTGGATATGTTTGACTGCGTCTATCCGACCCGCACCGGCCGCTTCGGCTACGCCCTGGTGGACAGGGGGAGGTTGAATTTGAGCTCGGCGCGCTACAAGGACAATCCGGAGCAGATCGACGCAAGCTGCGACTGCTACGCCTGCCAGAACCACTCGCGGGCCTATATCACCCACCTGGTCCGCGCCGGAGAGATGCTCGGCTTGCGGCTGCTCTCACTACATAACATCCGTTACCTGCACCGCCTGATGGAGCGGGCGCGGGCGGCGATCGCGTCTGGGCGTTACGGCGACTTCGCCCGCGAATTCGCGGCCCGGCGCTGGCCCTCAGGAACCCCGGAATGGTTCTCGGACGCTCTTGAGCGCAGCGGGATGTGGTAAACTGAACTCCCGGTATGGGAACGCCCCGGGGTACCGACAAAAGCACGCCCCGCGGGGCGTATTTTTTTGTACCGCCAGGAGGAACGGCCATGGAAAAAAGTGCTCCTAACAAGTGGGTATTGGGTTTGCAACATACGGTCGCCATGTTTGGGGCCACGGTGCTGGTGCCGCTGCTAACCGGCCTGAACCCTTCGGTAGCGCTGGTAAGCGCGGGCGCAGGTACGCTGCTCTTTCACCTGATTACCGGCGGGCGGGTGCCGGTATTCCTGGGCTCTAGCTTCGCCTTCATAGCGCCCATGGTGGCGGCCAGCAAAGCAGGATTCTCCATCGGCGCCATCGGCGGGGGCATCGTAGCCGCCGGTCTGATATACGCCCTCATGGCGGCCCTGGTAACGGCCATCGGCTCCGAGCGGGTGCGCCTGGTCTTCCCCCCGGTGGTCACCGGTCCGGTCATCGTCGTGATTGGCCTTACGCTTGCCCCCGTAGCCATAGATATGGCCGCAAAGGGCTGGTTGCTGGCCATCGTCACCCTTACGGCCGCCATCGTGGCGGCGGTGTTTTTCCACGGCCTGTTCAAGATGCTGCCCATCCTGGTGGGCGTCGCCGCCGGATACATCGTCGCCCTCCTGACCGGCGCGGTAGACCTTTCCCCGCTGCGGGAGGCGGCCTGGGTGGGGCTGCCGGCCTTTACCTGGGCCCGGTTCGAACCGGGCGCGGTGTTCCTCATCGCACCGGTAGCCTTCGTAACCGTAATGGAGCACATCGGCGACATCCTCACCAACGGCCGTGTGGTCGGCAAGGACTTTTTTGAAAAACCGGGCCTGCACCGCACCCTCCTCGGCGACGGCGCGGCCACGGCTCTGGCCGGCCTTATCGGCGGACCCGCAAACACCACATATTCGGAAAACACCGGCGTGCTCGCGGTAACCAGGGTTTACGATCCGGCAATACTGCGCATCGCCGCCGGCTTCGCCATCCTGTTGGGATTCAGCCCCAAACTGGCGGCGGTACTGCAAACGCTGCCGGTAGGCGTACTGGGGGGAATATCGATCCTGCTCTTCGGCATGATCGCCAGCGTGGGCATCCGCACCCTGGCGGAGTCGCAGATAGACTTCACCCACTCGCGCAACATGATCGTGGTGGCGCTCATCCTGGTCCTCGGTCTGGGCGGGGCCGTGGCCGACCTGGGCACGATCACGGTGGCGGGAGCCGAGGTGCCGCTGCAGGCGAGCGGAATGGCGCTTGCGGCCCTGGTGGGCGTTGTGGTTAATCTGCTGCTTCCGGCCGAAATCGATAGCGACCCGGATATTTAACAGTGATTTTAAGCGGAATTGGTATTCTATGGTGTAAGCGTAATGCGTCTTGCAGAAAGGATGGATATGGCTGGATTCACTGATGTCCTGGGTTCTCTCCTCGAAAGTCAGCTTTCCGGCAACGCCGGAGAAAAGCTCAAACGCACTCTCGGCAAAGCCGATCAGAGTGGTGGTCTGGAACAATTGCTGGGCCAGATGATGGGAGCTTCTCCAAACGGCGGTTCCGGCGGCGGGCTCGCTGGCATGCTTGGCCAGCTCATGGGCGGCGGCCGCTCGGCTGGCGGGCTTGCGGGAATGCTGGGGCAGCTGATGGGCGGTGGCCGTGCAGGCGGAGGGCTGAATACGGGGGCGCTGGAGGCCCTGGCGGGCCAGCTCCTGGGTGGCGGCCGCGCCAGCAGCCGCGACCTCGGCGGCGGCCTCATGGCCCTGCTGGGCAGCCTGGCCATGGGAGCGCTCTCCCACGGCGGCCAAACTCCCAAGCGCGTTCCCATCGGATTGCGTGCGCCGCAAACCCCCGAGGAAGAAGCCGAACTAGAAAGCGCATCCCAGGTTGTCCTGATGGCCATGATCAACGCCGCCAAAGCCGACGGGCGCATTGATCCCGAAGAGGCCGAGCGCATCGTGGGCCAGCTTGACAAGATGGGCGCAGATCAGAAGGTGCGCGACTTCGTCTATCGCGAAATGGCCGGCCCCCTCGACACGAGCCAGATGGTGAAGGTGGCACGGGGCAACCCCGAGCTGGCCGCCCAGATATACGCCGCCTCCTTGCTCGCGGTTGAGGTAGATACCGCGGCGGAAAACCGCTATCTGCAGGATTTACAGCGGGCCCTGGGGCTCCCGGAGCAGGTGGCCGCGCGCATCGAACAAACCTTGCGGGCCTAAGATTTTCAGCCCGCGACAAAAAGGGAGGCGCCTGCGCCTCCCTTTACCATTGCCGTCAAAGCTACTCACTGGCGGCCTGGCGCGCCAACCGCAGGAAATAGCGGGCGCTGGTGTCGTCGGGATCTAGCTCAACCGCCCGCTCGTAGGCGCGCACCGCCTCCTGATAGCGCCCTTGTTCGTAACGCACCCTTCCCAACCAGCGCCAGGCCTTGGCGTATCCCGGATCCGCTTCCACGGCCTTTACGAACCACGCCGCAGCTTCCTCGACCTTCCCCTGTTCGTACGCGGCAACCCCCTTGAAAAAGGCGGCGGCAGCGGATATGCCCACTCCGGACGCCTCACGGGCGAGCTTCAGGAAGTGGCGCGCGTCGGCCGGGTTGCCCTCCAGCTCGATCACCTTCTCCCAGTGAGGTACGGCCTCGGCCGGCATACCTGCATCCATGTAGCTGCGCGCCAGCCAGCGGTGAGCCTCGGACCAACCAGGCGCCAGCTGCACTGCTTTCTTGAACTCCTGAATCGCAGTGGCGTAGTCACCCGCTTCCCAGGCGGCGTAGCCCTGATAAAAGGCCTTCACCGCCCCGGTCCCGAACCTGGACATCTTCTCGGCCTGCTCGGCAAAGTACTTGTTGCGCGGGCTCGGATTTACACTGGCCGCCCTGCGCCAGTATTCGGCGGCGCGGGCGCCGTCGCCCTGCTCCAGGTAGATGCGCCCCAGCCAGGCCAGGGCCTCTTCGTTCCTGGGTTCCATTGCCAGAGCACGCTTGAAGTAGCTCCTGGCCGCTTCAACGTCCCCCCGCTGGTACGCCAGAAAGCCCAGCGCCCGTAGCGCTTCGGCCAGCGGCTCGGGGCTGGAATCCTCCGCCAGTTCCAGATAGCGCTCCCAGGCCTTCTCGGCCCTGCTCCACCAGCCGGTGGTGGTGTAAATCTCGGCCAGGGTCCGCCATACCTCAGGAGCTTCGGGGTCCAGCCGCGCCGCTTCCTCGGCCCTGGCTATAGCCTGGGACCAGAGGGGTTTATCGGGAAAGTGCTGCTCGTAAGTTTGCCTGGCCTCGGCCATCAAGGCTTGAGCCTCGCTGAGCCGCTTGGCCGCCTCCGGTTTTAGCGCCAGAGCCGGCGCCGACAAAATCAGCAAAATAAATAGCGCGCGCACCATCTTTTTCCTCCTGGCTAAAGACTACCGCAAGTATTTATGAGTCTGTATCGACCGCCGAAAACCAAGATACCCGCTTCGAACACGTTCGCCGCACAACAGCCAGGTCTTTCGGAGCAGATATCCGTTTCGTCCGTTCCGGGGGAAAAGAAAAATACTTCGAAAGCAGTTCTGCCTGGCAAAGAAGGTCAGCAGGCGGTATACTACGCCCAGAATGCGGGTTCGCGGGTTCTTTTTTAGCTACTAGCGGAGGCTCGGACGGGCTTCCGCGGGGCGGCTCCATGCCGCCCCGAATTATTGGGAGGCAAAGATGCTCGACGAAGCACTGGCGGAAATCAAGGCGGCAGCCACCTTGGAGGCGCTGCAGGAGATAAAGGTGCGCTTTCTGGGCAAGAAGGGCCGGCTGACCCGGGCCTTCAAGGAGATGAAGGGGCTCAGCCCCGAAGAGCGCAAGCAGCGGGGTCAGGAGCTCAACCGCGTCAAGCAGGCCATCGAAAAGGCGCTCGCCGAGCGCGAGGCGGAGATAAAGGCGGCCGAGCTGGCGGCCAAGCTGGAGCGCGAGCGCGAAGACGTCAGCCTGCCGGGTCTGGCGCTACCGCCCGGCGGCTACCACGTTTCGACCCAGATTTTGGACGAGCTGGTCGACATCTTCCGCCGCATGGGCTACCAGGCGGTAACGGGGCCGGAGGTGGAAGACGAGTTCCACAACTTCGACGCCCTCAACATTCCGCCGCACCACCCGGCGCGCGACATGTGGGACACCTTCTGGCTCGAGGACGACCACCTGCTGCGCACCCACACCTCGCCGATGCAGGTCCGTTACATGGAGAGCCACACCCCGCCCTTTCAAATAGTAGTGCCCGGCAAGGTCTACCGCCACGAGGCGACCGACGCCACCCACGAGGCTATGTTCCACCAGCTCGAGGGCCTGGCGGTGGGCGAGGGCATTACCCTGGCCCACCTCAAGGGGGCGCTTTTGACGATGGCCCGGGCGCTCTACGGCGAGAGGGCCAAAGTGCGGTTGCAGCCCAGCTTCTTCCCCTTCGTCGAGCCGGGGGTGGAGTTTTTGGTCTGGTGGACCAACCCGCGCACCGGCGAGGGCAGCTGGCTGGAGCTGGGAGGGGCCGGCATGGTCCACCCGGCGGTCTTCAAGGCGGCCGACGACGCCCGCGAGAAGGCCGGCCTGCCGCGCGTTTACGAAAACGTGACCGGCTTCGCCTTCGGCCTGGGCGTCGAGCGCATCGCCATGCTGCGCTACGGCATTCCCGACATCCGCTACTTCTACTCGAACCGGCTGGCCTTCCTGCGCCAGTTCCCGCGTCCTTAGGAGGCCCCTGATGAACGTACCCTATTCCTGGTTACGCGAATTCCTGCCCGGCCTGCCCGAACCCGAAGCCCTGCGCGAGGTACTCGACAGCCTGGGGCTGGCGGTGGAGGAGGTGCGCCACCTGCCCGCGCCGCCCGCGGGCGTCGTCTTCGGCCGGGTGCTGAAGGCCGAAGAGGTGGCCGGAACCGAACTCAAGAAACTCGAGGTCGACGTTGGCCGCGAGATAATCACCCTAATCAGCGGCGCGCCGAACGCCCGCGCCGGCATCGGCCTGGCGGTGGCCCGCCCCGGGGTGGTGCTGCCTGACGGAACCGAAATTGCCGAGCGCGAGATTCGCGGCCTGACGAGCGAGGGCATGGCCCTCAGCCCGGCGGAGATGGGCGTGGGCGAGTACGCCGGAGGCCTCTTGGAGCTGCCGGCGGATGCGCTCGAGCCCGGCCGCGAGCTGGCCGAGGTCTGGCCGGCGGAGGTCGTCTTCGAACTGGAGCTGACCCCCAACCGCGCCGACGCCTTCAGCGTGCTGGGGGTGGCCCGCGACCTGGCGGCCAAGCTGGAGCTGGAGCTGGTCGAGCCTCTCCTGGAGGTCGAAGAAAGCCCCGTTACCCGCTTCGTGACCGTCGAGGTGGCCGACCCCGAAGGCTGCGACCGCTACCTGGCCCGCTACGCCGGCGACTTGCAGATTGGCCCCAGCCCGCTCGAGGCCCAGCGTAAGCTGCTGGCCGCCGGCCTGCGGCCCATCAACAACGTCGTCGACGCCACCAACTACACCATGTGGGAGCTGGGCAACCCGCTGCACGCCTTCGACCTGGAAGAGGTCGCCGGCGGCATCGTCGTCCGCCGCGC